>Ga0310123_10004915_pt1 | contig 10043 bp, 7 predicted proteins | sample CB6_AW_1057_MG_FD_203505 | JGI IMG/M metagenome (GOLD analysis project Ga0310123, IMG submission 203505) | Marine microbial communities from Western Arctic Ocean, Canada - CB6_AW_1057 | ecosystem: Environmental > Aquatic > Marine > Oceanic | place: Canada: Western Arctic Ocean | collected...
GTCCAAGCCGAGAAAGGAGCGGTAGCGGTCCAGGTCCAGATGAACCGCCGCCGTGAGCTTGAGCTCGGCCATCGCCAGCTGGGGCGCAGAGAGATCGATGGCCGTGACCCGCGCGCCCGCCGCGGCCAGGGCGAAGGCATTGTCCCCGGCCGAGCAGATGCTCAGCACCCGCTCCCCCGGCACCACCTCGAGCGCAGCCAGGAGCACGGCGGGATCCTCCCAGACCTGGGCATAGGAGATGCGCTCCCCGAGCGCCGCGCGGGTCGCTTCGGTGCCGCTCATCCGGGACGCTCCAGCAGGGTGATCTCGCCCACGGTGGCATCCACCCGAACCCGGTCCCCGTCCCGCAGCGTGTCCATGACCCCCGCCACGGCCACCACCGTCGGGATGCCCAGCTCCCGGGCGACCACCGCGGAGTGGCTGAGCAGACTGCCCCGCTCCACCACCAGGGCACTCAGACGCGGGAACAGAGGCACCCATCCCGGGTCCGTGCGGTAGGCGACGACCACCGCTCCGTCCACCGCACCCGCATCGTCCGGATCCGTGACGCGCCGGACGGTGCCCTCGACCACACCCGGGAAGGCACTGAGCCCGCTCAGGCCGTTCGAGGACGGAGGCGCCGGCCGACCGATGAAGAGATTGTCCGCCCAGACCGGTCCCCAGGTCTGGAACCGATCCGCTGGCACCGCAGCATCGGCCCACTCCGCGTACTCTGCCCGCCGCAGATCCACGAGGGCCCCCATCCGCGTGGTGACCGTGGTGCCTCGGACCCAGCCGAAGACCTCGTCCGTGGTCAACCAGAAGACATCTCTCGGGTTCTCGACCGCGCCCGCCGCCGCCATGTGCCGTCCCAGCGCCACGAAGATGTCACGCACCCGGCCGAAGATCCGGGTGCGCAGGAAGCGGAGGTTCTCCCGGTCCCGCACCCGCTTCCGAGTCTGGGTGAGCACCCAGCGGAAGATGGGTCCGCGGATGAGGCTCAGCCCCGCCCGGGCCCGGGCCTCCGCATCCAGGCGCATCGCCCTCTCCTGCACGCCCACAGTCTGCGAGATGGGCTGTGGCAGCGCGAGGTAGGCGCGCAGTGTGCCGATGAACCGACCCGGCTCGTCTCGGAGCGAGGGCGTCTCGAGCTTCAGCTCATCCACGCATCGGTCCCCGTAGGCCTCCAGGTAGTCGTCCAGTGCCGACCGCAGCGCCGGCGTGTCCGAGGACCGGTGGTAGACCTCCTCATTGGAGAGCGGAGACTCCAGCAGCACCCGCCACTCCGCCCGCTCCCGGATGTCCCTGGCCAGGCGCAGCGCCTCCACAGCGGGCGCAGCGCTCATCAAGCCGCCCTCCCCGGCCAGCAGCGCATTGTGCAGGCCAGGCTCCTCCGCCAGCCACTTCTCGCACAGCCGGCCCAGCAGCCCGTGGAAGATCATCACAAAGAAGTCGTTCACGATCGGGGTGGACCACGCCCACAGCAGCCGTCGCTCCAGGTCCCCGTAGATCTCGACCAGCTCGTGGGCCTCCCGGCCTGCCAGGTTTCGCTCATGGGCCACCATGGCCAGCTCGAACTCGCCTGAGAACCGGGCCACGTCCTTGTCCAGGCGGGCCTGGCGCCACAGGAGCCCGCACACCAGCCGGAGCAGCCGGAGCAGGTCCGCGAGGCGGCCGGACCCCTGCGGCTGATCCTCCGGGTCCGCCACATCGGAGACCCCCATCATCTTCTCCAGGAAGTCCCGATTCCACTGGTACCCGGGCAGCAGGGAGACCACACGGTACCAGGCGTCCAGGTTGTAGAAGATCCGCCCCCGGATGAGCCCGATCATCCGGCTGAACACACCAGCGTTCTCCCGAATCGTGGCCTCGGGCACGCCCATGACCTCGCAGAAGAGCTGGTAGACGATGGTGTAGGCCCGCGCCGCGAAGCTGTAGGTCAGCGGACCGGTGAGGCCGTGGTAGCTCTCGATGATGTTGGCATTGTCCCAGAGCAGGCGCCGACCGGTGGGGACCGGCTGGGTCACGGGGCGGGCCTGCAGCCAAACCAGCCGGTCCCCGCAGCGGGTCCACTCCACATCCTGCGGTCCACCGAGTGCGGCCTCCAGTCGTCGACCGGTCTCTGCCAGGGCCCGGGCCTGGGCATCGCTCAGGGTGGCCTCCTCGGCCATGCCGCTCGGCACTGGGACAGGCGCAGGAGCGCCATCCACCAGGGAGATCGCCGTGTCCTTGTCCGCCAGCCAGGCCTCGATCTCGCCGCCCCCGTCCACCCGGTAGGTATCGCAAGGGACCGAGCCCTGGACCACACCCTCGCCGAGTCCCCAGGCTGCGGAGATCAGCGTACGATCGGGGTCCGTGGGATCCCGCGTGAACATCACCCCGCTCGCATCCCCCTCGACCATGTCCTGGATGATCACGGCGACCGGGCTGGACGGGAGCCCATGGGTCTGCAGATAGGCGCGGATGCGATCGCTGCTGGCGCTGGCGCGGCACCGGGCGATGGCCTTGCGCAAGGACTCCAGATCGCTCACCCCGAGCACGCTCTCATACATGCCCGCAAAGCTGTGGTCTGCGCCGTCCTCGCTCACCGCACTGGACCGGACTGCCACCCGCTTCCAGCCGGTCTCGGCCCATGCGCGGAGCGCCAGGCTCGGGTCCTGGCCCGGCGGCAGCACGAACCAGGGAGGCACCTCGGCCCCTGCCCGCTGCAAGCCCACCAGTCCGGCGGCTTTCCCTCCCATCAACTCCAGGTCCACCGGCCCGGGGGGAACGTCGGTGTGGAAGATCACCATGCCGCCACCCCGACCGAGAAAAAGCAGCCGAGCAAGAAGATGCTGCTGCCCAGCTCCACACGCTTGGCGGGCTGCCCAGGCCGCGAGAAATGTACTGCAAGCACGGCACTCAGAACAAGGACCGCGGTGGCAACACCCGCCTGCAGACCATGGCCGACCAAGCCCACCAACAGCACGCCCAGGACCACCGTGAGCAGGACCAGGCCCTGGAGAAGCCGGGCGGCGCCCGCCCGACCAAATGCCGTGGAGTAGCTCTCCACGCCGGAGATCTCCTCGCCCGGTTCCCGCGTCTTCCGACCCACCTCGAAGGCCAGCGAGCTGACGCTGACCACCGCCACATACACCAGGTAGCGGGGGTCCCAGGCCAGTCCGGTGGCGGCGAGGGCAAACACGGCCAGCAGGCCCACCACCGGGTTGTGGGTGAGGGCATAGACCAAGATGTGCCCAGACAGCCAGCGGCCCACTCCAAACTCGTAGCGCATGGCGAGCGTGAACAGAAACATGGCCCCCCACCAGGCCAGGGCGATGCCGCCCAGCAAGCTGGCGAGGATCGCCTCCAGCAAGACCACCCCCACGAGCACCCGACCGAGCAGCGGTAGGGTCACCACCCCCCTGGATAGCAGCCGATCCGGATAGGCCTCCCGGTCCGGCTCAAAGTCCTTGTGCTCGTCCATCAGGCGAAGATGGAGGAAGGCCAGCCAGACCACAGCAGCGCCGAGGCAGACGATGGGCTGCATCGGCGCTCTATAGGAACCACCGCCATAGGGGTCGAGCGCGCGCGCGAACAGCAGGGCACTGCCGAAGAACAGCGCCACCAGGACCGTGTAGACCACCGGGGGAAACCGCTCGGCGAGATAGCCACCGAGGCGACGGTGGAGTCGGGAAGTCGCAGTGAGCAAGGAGACCTCTTCCGCTTCGAGATTATCTCCGCACCCCCTTCCCCAATGAAACGAGCAGGTGAATTGCCAGTTCCAGGTTTCGGAAGCCGGTAATCTTCGGGTATTTTCACGCTTGGACGTTTCCTCCACTCGGTGCAGCCGCGCTGAGCAGGAGGAAATCGAGGTCGGACATGGCACCACCCGCGCTGAAGCACCAACTGCAGAGCCCTTTTCTGCGTCATCGCCTTCCGGGCTGGCGGCCGACGATCCCGCACATCCGCTACCCGGTCACCTTTGGCTTGTACCAGGAGGGCGAGAACCTGGGGCTCTTCCTGGCACCCACGGACCTGGCCAGCGTGCGCCGGACGCTCGACCTGCCCCACGATGACCAAGCCCTGGTCCTGGAGGGCGCCCAGATTCTGGACGACGCCTTCCTGGTAGCGCCGGAGCCTACCCGCCTGGTGCGCTGGGCGGAGATCGATGCGCTCGAGGGGGAGATCGACGTGGTCCACCTTCCTGCGCACATGCGCATGGACCCGGATGAAATCCAGGTACCCACGCCGGTGCTCGCTTGCCCAGAGCTCGCCGTCCCGACAGAGCTCGATTCCCGGGTCGCACTCGGGCTCAACGACAGCTGCCATGTGGTGGTGATCTCGCCGGAACCCACACTGATACGTCGGTGCCTCCGGGGGTTCATTCTGGACTACCTGAAGTGCGCGGTTCTCCAGGACATCCAGATGCCCGACCTGCCCGATGCGCTGGTAGAGGCCGTGGCACAGCCCCTTCCCGCAGGTACCTGGCACGAGTTGATGCTCCATGTAGGGCCCCGGTACTGGACGCTGGACATCCATCGGAACGGCACGGACCCAGACCCCGTCCAGTGGGTCTGCGAGGGTGCCGGCGGACACTGGCGAGGGGGCTGGTCCTGGTAGGATCGAGGCAAGACGCGCTCGAGACCCGTGAACGACCACGCCCCCACACCTGACGCCGCCCCGATCCATCTGGTGGACTCGGAGGGCAGTGTGGCGTCCGCCGCGAGGGTCATCTCCGCCCAGGACATGGTGGCCCTGGACACTGAGTTCCACGCAGAGCGCAGATACCACCCGGAGTTCATGCTGCTCCAGGTGTGTGCACCCGATGGCCAGACCTGGCTGGCCGATCCGCGCGCCTGCGAGATCGGCTCGATCATCCGGGCCGTGAGCACTCGTCGGGTGGTGGTCCACGCCGGGCAGGCGGACCTGGGCATCCTGCAGCGCGAAGCCGACACAGCGCCCCACGACCTCCTGGACGTACAGATCGGTAGCGCGATGATCGGCCTGGGCTACCCCACCCGACTCGACACCCTCACCCGCGCGCTGCTGGACCGACCCCTAGCCAAGCAAGCCACCCTCTCCGACTGGTCCCGGCGCCCGCTGCAGCCCGAGCAGATCGAGTACGCCGCGTCGGATGTGCGCATCCTCATCCCGCTCAGCGAACGGGTCCGAAGGGAGCTGGAGGCGCGCGGCCGTCTGCCGTGGGCGATGGCCGCCAGCGAGGAGATGGCTACGCGATGTACCCGTCCTCCGAGCACCAAGCACCACTGGACGGACTGGGAGATCGCCGCCTCGATGGACCCAGCCACCCGGGCCACGATGCAAGCCGTCTTTGAGTGGAGGGACGCACGGGGCAGGGACAAGGATCAGCCCCCTCACTACATGCTGAGCGATGGCCTGGCCCTGGATGTGGCCCGACGACGGCCGAAGTCGGTGGATGCGCTCCAGGCCAATCGACGGATCCCGGGTGGCCTGGTGCGGCGCTATGGCCAGGAGATCGTCCGGGTGGTGGCCCAGGCTGGAGCCCTGGATCTGGAACCCGTCGACGTGCCCTCGCAGGCCGAGCGCCAGGCGGCGGATGCGCTCCAACTCTGGGCCGCCATCCAGGCGGAAACCAGCGGCATCGCGGCCGCGCTGGCCATGCCCCGGCGGGTGGCCCTGGCGGTGGCCCGAGGCGGCGCCGAGGCCCTCGTCGGCTGGCGGGCCGAGGCGCTGGGGGAAGGCGTCTCCGCCTTCGTCGCGGGCCGAACCGGCGTGTTCCTGGGACCCGGGAGTACCCAGGTTCGCTAGCCTCAGCGCACCAAGATGGGCATCTCGGTGAGCTCGAGGTCCTGGGTCACCGGTGCCCAGGCATGGCCCCCTCCGGTGGGGGCTACCGACGTCCATCGCTTGGCTCCCCGGGGCACCGTCACAGTGCCCGTGCCCCAGTAGACCCATCGGAGCCCTCCGTCCCTGCGCTGGACCCGATAGCCGTGCTGCCCTCGGTCGAGTCCGGCGAGCGGGGTCACGGCCGAGAACGGGGTCACCTCGGTGGTCAGCAGCTTGAAGCTGTGCCAGCTCGGGAGCAGAGACGCATCGGACCGGCGCAGCCCGTACAGGCGCCACCGATTGTTCGGTCTGTCCGGCGAGGAAATATGCGAATGCCAGAGCACCAGGGCATCCCCGGCAGCCCAGGCGGGCAGGGTGCGCCGAAAGATGTCCGCGGCCTGAGAGGGCGGGCTGTTGGGATAGTCTGTCCGCATCCGCAGGCTGGGGCTGGCCGTGCTGCCCGTCTCCGTCAGCCAGACCGGCTTGTCGGAGAGGCCCAGTCGCTCCAGCGTGCGCTGCAGCCGTCGACGGGCTGCGGGGTAGTCCTGCCACTTGCCATAGTGATGGTAGTTCACCACATCAAAGGCGTCGCGGCCGCCGCCACGCACCACCCCCGGCAGCCATTTCTCCAGCACATAGGGGCTCAGGCCGGCCATGCCCGGCAGGACGATCACCGCGTCCGGGTCCCGGGCCCGGATGATCGCCGCCACCTCAGCGATGAACGCGCCTTGCTGCTCGGGCGAAAAACCGCCGTCGGGCTGATGGGGTGGCGGCTTGGCCGCCCGTCGCTGTGCGCCCGGGTCGGCCACCCGCCAGTGGTCCATCTCATTGCCGATCTCCCAGTAGCGGACCTGGTCCCGGTACCGGCGCACCACCGTGTCCAGGTAGTCCCTGGCCTCCGGGCCCAGGGTGGGCTGGAAGGTCTGGGGCCCGGCCCAGGGCGGTGTTGGAGAGGCGTACTGCATGCGAAACAGGGTCACGATGGCCGCGCCAGGAACCTTGGAGAGGATGCGATCCGCCCTGGAGAAGTCCCAGGCATCGTTCTCTGGCTCGACCTCCCGCCAGAGCAGATCGGCCCGGATCAGCTGGCGCACCGCGTCCACGCCAAGGTTGTCCAGGTCCTCGAGCAGGAAGGCGTCGTCGTAGGCCTCCCCTGCGTGGGGTCCGAGGATGGGCCATGCAAATCGTATGAAATTCAGCCCGATCTGGGGATCTGCCACGGGTGCTGCCGAGACCCAGCGAGCGTTCAGAAACAAGAGCAGGCTCGCACCCAGCACCGCCATTGCCAAGCGTCTGCGTTTGCGCCAAGGAGATCCCACCTGGGCTACCATAGCGCGCATGAACCGCTCCCCTCTATGTGGACTGATCTGGCTGACGCTCATGCCATCCATGGCCCAGGCCCAGGACTGTCCAACCCCCCACACACCCCAGCAGGTCCAGACCCGTCTGGAAGGGGCCGAGCAGGCCCTCGGGGCACTGGATATCGACAGCTTCTCCCTGGCCATGGTGGACGTCGGTCTGATGGTACCGTGCTTGACGGCCCCGCCGGATCCCGCCCTGGCGGCCCATCTGCATCGGATGCGCGGCATCGAGCTGTACACCGCAGGCCAGACGGATCCGGCCCACATGGCACTCCGGGCGGCCAAGGTCCTGGTACCCGAGTACCGCTTCCCCACCGACCTGTTTCCAGAGGGCCACGCCATGCCCGATCTGTGGAAGGGCATCGGTGTAGAGGATCCAGCCCACGTCCGAGCGCCTCTGCCTCGACATGGCCAGGTGGGCTTTGACGGCACACCCTCCAGAGACCGTCCCTCGGATCGGGCCACGGTCTTTCAGGAGCTCGAGCCGGACGGCCGTGTCCGAACGACCCGGTACCTGTTGCCCAAGGACGCGCTCCCCACCTACCCGAGCATCCCACGGCAGCGGAACCGGCTGATCGCCGCCAGCATCGCCGCTGGGGTGGCAGCAGGGGCGAGCTATGCCCTGGGCTGGCATGGCCGACAGCAGTTCATGAAGGACGATCCGGACCGCACCCGAGAGGACCTGACCGCCACCCGAGAGCGGGTCAATACCCGCTTTGTGATCGCCGGAGTGTGCGCCACCCTGACCACCGCCGGGGTCGCTGCTGCGTTCCTGGTGGGCCCAAGATAGGGCGCAGATATGCCGATCGAACCCGGCAGCATTGTCGACCGATACGTGGTGGACTCGGTCCTCGGGCGGGGCGGCATGGCCGAGGTCTACCGGATTCGACACCAGCAGCTCGGCAGCGTGCACGCGCTCAAGGTGCTCACCACCCACTCCGCCGCGATCGGCGCGCGCCTGATGCAAGAAGGGCGCGCCCAGGCGCAGCTTCGGCATGTGAACATCGTCACGGTCACGGATGTGGTGGACCTCGACGGCTCTCCCGGGCTGGTGATGGAGTACATCTCCGGTCCCACCCTGGCCGGCCTGCTCGAGATCCAGGATGCGGAGCTCCTCGGGAGCTCCAGGCTCAGCTTGGCCCATGTGGACCTGCTGGCCAGGGGCATCATCGCCGGCGTCGCTGCGGCCCACGATCACGGGCTGGTACACAGGGATCTCAAGCCCTCCAACATCCTGCTCGAGGTCTCGGGCAGCGAACTGGTTCCCAAGGTGGCGGACTTTGGCCTGGTGAAGATCATCTCGGGGGAGCAGACCTCTGAGGCGGCCATGACCCGCAGCGGCATGGCGCTGGGCACCCCGGCCTATATGGCACCAGAGCAGGTACGGGACACCAAGACGGTGGACCACAGGGGTGACCTCTTTGCCCTGGGCGCCATCCTCTACGAGATGCTCACCTCTCGGCGGGCCTTCGTAGGCGAGGACATGATGGATATCTTCACCGCGGTGGTGACCGCGGACCGCGTCCCTGTCGAGTCCCTTCGCCCGGAGGTCCCGGACCGGATGCAGGCCGCCGTCCGCGCGGCACTCACGGTCGATCTCGAGGCAAGGGTCCAGAGCTGTGAAGAGCTCCTGGATCTGTGGTGTGGGGGGGCTTCCCACACGCTGCCCTGGGACCGGGACGCGGTCCGATGGACACCCGAAGATCTGGCACAGATCATCAAATACGGCGCCGGAAGCGCACCGGTCCCGGTCCGGAGAGTCGCCACAGCGCAAGACGGCCAGACCTGGTCCCCCGGTCACCCGGCGGGCGAGGGCACCCTCTCCCGAGAGGTGGACGCCCCTGTCAGCGAAGCGCTCCAGCCCAGGAGGTCCCGCTCCGTCCGATGGATGGTGCTGCTCCTTGCCATGGCTTCGGCCTTCGGCGGGCTCTGGTGGTGGATGGCCGAGCAGAACCCGGATGCGACGGGGTCCAGGGGGCTGCAGTTCCTGCCCATCGGGCCCGCAGCCGCCCCCGATCCGCCCCCCGCACCCGCCGATGTCCAGGAGACCCGGCCCGAGCCGAGTCCGGAGGACCCCAAGGAGCACAAGGACGAGCGCCGGGAGGTGCAGGACGAGCCGGAGCGGGAGACGCCACGCGACCCGCCAGGCACCCCAGACCCGCCGCCTCCCGCGCTGGAACCTGTGCCCACCAAGGCCCGGTTCTCGTACAGCGGCCCGGTGCAGAGCGTGAGCCTGCGCGGCCAAGGAAAGCTCTACGGGCCGGGGGTTGTACCGCCCGGGACATACCAGGTCTATGTCCGGGCGGACAACAACACCCAGCGGGTAGGGACGGTGACGGTGAGCGCGGGCCAAGCGCTTCACCTCGAGTGCAACCGCCTCGGCTGTAGATAGCCGCTACACTATGTCCGAGATGCCGCTGCCAAGCCCATGGTCCATTGTCTTCGCGATGACGCTCTGCAGCGGCTGCGGCTTCCTCTCCAAGGATGATCTGGCCGCCCGCATGGACCAGGACGGGGATGGATACACGGCCGCCCAATTCGGGGGCAGGGACTGCGACGATGACAACCGGGATGTCTGGCCTGGGGCCGTGGAGGTCTGCGACGGCATCGACAATGACTGTGACGGGGACGCGGACGGAGACGCCCTGGACAAGCGCACCTGGTACCGGGACGCCGACGGAGATGGCTACGGCAGCCCGTCCACCGAGGATCCCGCGGTGTCCTGCTTTCCGCCGGATGGCTTCGTGGGAGATGCCTCCGACTGCAATGATGATCCGGAACAAGACGGCGCCGCCATCAATCCCCGGACCGTGTGGTTCAAGGACAAGGATGGGGATGGCTATGGGGACCCAGACGACACCATCGTCACCTGCATCCAGCTACCGGGACTGGTCTCCGACGATCAGGACTGTG
>Ga0310123_10004916_pt1 | contig 10043 bp, 8 predicted proteins | sample CB6_AW_1057_MG_FD_203505 | JGI IMG/M metagenome (GOLD analysis project Ga0310123, IMG submission 203505) | Marine microbial communities from Western Arctic Ocean, Canada - CB6_AW_1057 | ecosystem: Environmental > Aquatic > Marine > Oceanic | place: Canada: Western Arctic Ocean | collected...
CTAACCTTCACGAAGCGATTCAACAGGTCCCCTCAGAGGATCACCCGGCCATGACCGTTCTGGAAGAGATCGAACGCGGTTACACATTGCATGACCGGGTCGTTCGTCCGAGTAAGGTCATCGTCTCCAGTGGTCCTCCGGAGTAGAGTAGGGTATGCCGACATACGACTACGTCTGCAACAACTGCGGACACGAATGGGAATTATTCCAGTCCATTAAGGCCAACCCGAAACGGAAGTGTCCCGACTGCGGCCAGCTCAAGGCAAAACGGGTGATCGGCCCCGGCGCCGCAATCATCTTCAAGGGATCGGGGTTTTACCAGACCGACTATCGCAGTTCCGCTTACAAGAAAGCCGCCGAAGCCGACAAGCAGGCTCAGAAGACGGCTGAGGGCAAAGCCGACGGCGGCTCGTCGTCGGCTGATTCAAAGGCAAAGGGCAGCGACCCGAAGACCAAATCGGCCCCCCCGAAAAACAGAGACGATTGACTGCCGCTGCTCAGCTTCGTGTTCCAGTGTCATACTGGACCCTAACGCGGCGAAGCCGCAACCAAATACGAAGCTCGAAAACCGAAATCCGAAACAAATTTAAAATCCGAATGTTCAAAACGTACAACCGGCGGTTTCTGTCATTGGAAATTCGGATTTGTTCCGAATTTCGTGCTTCGTATTTCGGATTTCCAACAGAAGCGCACGGCGCACAGATGTCGTGCGAAAGACGCTAATCTCGCTGTTCACCATTCTGCCGTCGGGAGCCGTGACAATGATTCGACCACAAACGTGCGCCGTTTGTGGCAAAGAACTTTCCCTCGAATCGGGTTGTAAATCGGATTTGTTTCCCTTCTGCAGCGGACGTTGCCGTGACATCGACCTTTATCGGTGGTGCGAGGGGCGGTATACGATTGTCAAACCGCTCGAGCCGGAAGACATGGCAACCGAGTTCGGTCCGGATTCGGACATGCCGGTCAACTGAACGCGGCCAGCGCCGACTAAGGACCTTTCCCGCCAGCCGGCTTCTTGCCCGGCTTGGGTTTGCTCGCAGTCTTCGAAAAATCACCGGCTTCGACGATAAACAACCGGTTGGGATCGATATGTTTTCGCAGCGCGTCCCCAATCTGCTGCGGCGTGAGTTCGCGGATCTTGTCTTCGACGTTGGCAGTAAATTGCATCGTTCGGCCCGCGACCAGCGAACTTTCCAGAATGCTCGCCAATCCTGCATCTGTGGTCCGCGCCAGTTGTTGCTGTTGCAAATAGCCTTGTTTGGCGTTGTTGAGTTCCTGTTCGCTGACCCCCTGCTTCAGCAGCCGATCGATTTCTTCACGGATCGCCTGTCTGACACGGACGATGTTTTCTGGCTTACAACTGGCGTAGATGTAAAAGGCGGTCCGATGGTCCAGTGAGAGCACCTGCAGCCCCGAACCAATACTATACGATAGCCCCTCTTTCTGACGAACACGGTCGGCTAACCGAGATGAGAGCGACCCGCTGCCCAGAATAAAGTTACCGATGACCATCGCGGGATAGTCGGGATGATCGTCACGCATCGGAATGGCTGTCGCTGCAAAGTAGAAAGCGCTCTCCTTGCCCGGCGTGAGAATTGTCTGACGGCGGCCCTTAACGTCCGCGTTGCGTCGTTTCAGCCTGGCATACGATTGCGCCGGCTCCCAATCTGAAAGCAAGGACTTTACAATCGGCAGCGTCTGCTCGGCATTAACGTCGCCGACGATCGTCAGTTGACCGTGAGCCGCTCCGACGTATTCATCGTACAGTCTAGTCAGATCCGTCCGTGTGAGGGCTTGCACCAGGGCGAGTTCTTCCTCCAGCGTGGCGACGTGACGCGGGTCGTCTTCGGGGTACGGATTCAGCACCCGCCGCACCGCGTTGCTCGCCAGCGCCGCCGGGTTGGTCAATTGTTGCTCAATCGCAGAGACTTGAGAGCGCTTGAGGATTGCGAGCTCGTCTTCCGGGAGTATCGGCTCGCGAAGAGCCTCTTGGAGCAGTTCCAGCATTGCCGGCAGGTTTTCCCGTCTCACCTGGATTGTGAACGTCATCTTTCCCGCGTCGCCGCTGGCCACGAGGGTCGCCTGAAGTTTGTCGAGTTGGTCCTGCAGTTGCTGACGGGTGGAGCGCTTGGTCCCGCGGACCATCAACCGCGGTAGAAACTCGCACGCTTTGCCAAGTCGTTTCAGGTTCTGTTCGTCCCCGTACCGTAAGGTCAACCGCACGTTGACAAGCTGGCCGCGCGTCCGTTTCTCGACCACTGCCGTATCGATTCCCGAAGGAAGCTTGAATCGGATCGTGCGGGCGTCGATGTTTTGCGGCGAGACCTCGAATGCTTCGCCGCTAGCGATGGCTTTGCGTCCTTTGTAGTCCCCGATCAAAGCGGTCAGATTCGGTGTCGGCGGCACGGTCACTCGTTGCGGTTCTTTGGTCGGAATGAACATGCCGATCGTGCGGTTGTTCCGTTGCAGGTATTTGGCAGCCACGGCGCTGACGCTCGCCGCCGTCACTTTTTCGACGTTGTCGCGATACAGGAACAGTAGCCGCCAATCACCCTGGGCGGCCCATTCGCTCAGTTGGATGGCAATGCGCCGACTGTCGGCCGCGGCCCGTTCAAACTGGCTGAGCAGCCGCCTCTTCGCGCGTTCGACTTCCGCGTCGGTGACGCCCTTCTGGCAGACGTCTTCGAGTGTCTGGAGAACCGTATCGAGCACAACCTGCGGCTCGTTGCCCGTGGTAGCCCGGGCCATCAGCCGTAGCACGCCCGGATCGTGCAGAGAAAAAGCCACCCCCGAAACGGACGCCGCCTTTTTTGACTCTACCAGAGATTTGTATAGTAGTCCGGCCGGTGCGGCTGTCAGAACGCTCTCCAGCACGTCGATCGAGGGATAATCGGGGTGCGCCCCCGCCGGTATGTGGTACAGCACGCCGACGACTCCCGCGTTGCCGACTCGGCGAAGCGTCACGAACCGTTCGCCATCTTGCGGTGGCTCCTCGGTATACGTGTTGTCGAGCTGCCGTTTCTGTCGCGGAATGGCGCCGAAATATTTCCCGATCAACCGCAGCGCTTCGTCCGCTTTGAAGTTGCCGGCGACGACCAGCAGGGCGTTGTCCGGCTGATAGAATTTGCGGTAAAACGCCCGCAGATTTTCGATGGGAACCCGCTCGATGTCGGCCCGGTTACCGATGGTCGCCTTACCATAATTGTGCCATTCGAAAGCCACCGACATCATTCGCTGCGCGAGCACATAAAACGGCGAGTTTTCGCCCCGTTCGAACTCGTTGCGGACGACTGTCATCTCCGAGGCGAGGTCCTCAGCTTTGATGATACTGTTGACCATGCGGTCCGCCTCCAGCCGGATCGCGAATTCGAGATGATCGCCCTTGGCCGGCAGCGTTTCGTAGTAATTGGTGCGGTCCAGCCAGGTCGTTCCGTTGTATTGGGCGCCGCGCGAGGTGAGTAACTTGGGAATGTTCTGGTGCGTGGGCGTTCCCTTAAAGAGCATATGCTCTAAAAGATGCGCCATGCCCGTTTCGCCGTACCCTTCGTGTCTCGAACCGACAAACACCGTCAGATTGACCGTGATGGTCGGTTTGGACAGATCGGGAAACAATAGGACTTTGAGGCCGTTTTCCAGGCGATATTCGGTAATTCCCTCGACCGTGGTGATCTTCTTCAGAGCCGCCGGTTCTGCCGCCCTTGTGGAGGCTGCGACCGCCAGAATGATCCACGCCAGCCCCACACCAATCACAGCTCCTCGACGTGGCATCGCTCTCTCCTCGTTCCCTGGAAATTCGCTTCGATTCGCAACGGGCAAAACCGGCCCGTGTCCGCGGAAATCGTAGCAGCCAAGATCGCCGATGGGAACCGTCTCCAGTTCAGCGTCACGGGATTGACAGCCGCCCCCGGCTGATTACAATAAAGACTTCAGTACCGCTCACCCCTCCTGCTCCATGAAGCGGGCAATCCGAGTGGACATCCAGCCGTGGAGTAATCCGCGCCGAAGCGGTGGGATAGGGATGTTCGCAGTCTTTTAGCTCGCTCGTTCCCTCCGCCTGCTCATTTCCCTTGTCGATGATGCGATCTGCCTGCGTTTCGGTAGACGCAGACCTTCTTCGTTGAGGGCCTCCTCAGAGAGCATGACCATGAACGCACCAGTCCTCGCCTTTTTTATGCCCGGCCCGCTCGAGTTATTCATTATCGCGGGTGTGGTTCTGCTGTTATTCGGCAACCGTCTGCCCTCGGCCATGCGTTCGGTCGGCCGCAGTATTGTCGAGTTTAAAAAAGGCATCAACGAGGTCGAAGACGACGAACCGCAAACTCGCGAACAAATCGGCGAGCCCAAGGCCAAAGAGGATTCGTGACCTAATTCGCCTCGTGAGGATCAACAAAACCGGTGATGAGAGAGATTCCAGAAACAACGCGAGGGGAAATCGGTACCAGTTCCCAATGAGATCGCCAACAGGCGAAAGGAAGATGTGATGGAAACTCCAATTCTTGCGTTCTTTTCACCCGGTCCGATGGAAATGATGATCATCGGCGGGATTGCGCTGCTGTTGTTCGGCAAGCGGCTCCCGGAAGTGGCGCGGAGTCTCGGCAAGGGAATCGTCGAGTTTAAGAAGGGCGTGCGCGGGATCGAGGAAGAGGTCGATGGCGCGACCTACAACGCGTCGTATTCGTCTTCGACGTCACGCCCGGTTCCCGAAGAGGAACAGGATGAGGTCACCGCGCCGAAATTCGAACCGCCCGAATCCGCTCCCAGCAGCTCGGACGAGCAGCAGTCCTGACCACTGCCGAGGGCGCCGGCAATGCAGGACGATCTGCTGCCATCATCGAGTCCATGCGGCCTCGGAATTGCGCTGCGTGATCGTGCCAAATCGCCCTCACCCGGGGACGAGTCGGAACCAGACAGGCAGTCCACGAGAGAAGGTCTTCGTGAAAGCGCGAACAAAATTTACGTTTCGTGCCCAAATATCGTGCCCAAATAATGGTCAAAGAACAATCGGTGCGTCTTAACTCGCTGCAAGACGGTTTGCAGTTCGAGTTCCGATTCTCGGATGTGCCGAATTGCTGTTTTCTTTCGATTCGCCAGCGGTACAATGCCGGTGCATGCCAGCAAATGTGCAGATGGCAGTTAAGTCGTTGAGGGACCTTGTGCCTCTGATGCACGAGGCGGACGGCTTCGCCGAAGTGGTGGAATCGCTCAAACGGGGCAACAGCGCCACCGTCGACGGAGCCTGGGGTTCGGCGTGCGCGCTTGTCGCCGCGACTTTAGCAACCGAGGCACCGGCAACGCTGCTCGTTGTGCTGTCGCGGATCAGTGAAGTTGACGATTTTGCCGTCGATTTGGCAGCTTTTCTCGACGAGCCCCCGCTGGTTTTTCCTGCCTGGGAATCGCTGCCGCAGGAACACGACGTTGCCGATGCCGTCTTCGGAGGACGGCTACAGGTGTTGCGGGCCTTGGCTGCCGCCACACCGCCGCGGGTCGTCGTCAGCAGTCTGCCGGCGCTGTTGCAGCCGGTTCCCAGCCGTCATGAGCGGGAGCGCAGTTCGCGGACCCTGCGTGTCGGCGAGGAGTTGGAGATCGACGCATTCCTGCGTTGGTTGGTGGACCGCGGTTTCGAGCGCGTGCCGGCCATCGAAGTCCCCGGCGAATTCAGCCTGCACGGTGGCATTGTCGACTTGTTTCCTACCGACGCGGTCGATCCGCTTCGGATCGAGTTTTTCGGTGATGAGATTGAATCGATTCGCCGGTTCCATGTCGAGACGCAGCGCAAGCTCGAAGATCTGAGCGAAGCGCTGCTGACGCTGGTGTCGCCAGTCGGTTCGGCCTCCGACAGTGATCCACTTCAGGCAACTGCACCTGTTGCCGATCAAGACTCAGCCTCGGCTTCCGGGCAGACGAGCCGGTCCTTCGAGCATTTCGTCGATTCGCTGCCAAACGGGAGCTGGATTGCGTTAGCCGAATTGCAGGACCTGATCGAACAGGGCCAGAACTATCTGGCCCGGCTGGACGAGCCGCGGGGCTTGTTCAGCGTGCCGGCGACGATGTCCCGCTGCACCGAGTTTCCCACGGTAATTGTGGCCGTTATTTCAGCCGACAGCACCGAAACGAGTTGCCATCTTCAAACCGAATCGATCGAACGGTTCACCGGGCCACGGACGGATGTGATTCTGGAGTTGGCTTCGGTGGTCGGTCGGGATGAAATGGTGCTCATCGGCTGCCACAACGAAGGCGAGCGGGAACGGCTCTCGGAACTGTTGAGCGAGTCGGAAGTGCCGGTTGGGGGCGGCGTCGAGCTTTGCCTGGGCTCGATGATGCACGGATTTCGGATGGTGCGGGATCGGCTGGTAGTGCTCAGCGATCACGAGCTGTTTGGCCGCAGCGATCTGCGCCGGGCCCCTCGCCGAAAGCAGCTTGAAACACGGGCCATCGATAGCTTTCTGGAATTGAACGAAGGAGATCTGGTCGTTCATTTGACAAACGGCATCGGCCGGTATCGCGGTCTGCAGATGCTCGAAAAGGATGGTCACCTCGAAGAGCACCTGCTGCTAGAGTTCCGCGACGGCGTGCGGGTTTACGTGCCGGTTTCGTTGATTCACCTCGTCCAGAAATACGTGGGGGCCGCGAAGGCCGCGCCGCGGTTGTCGAAGCTGGGCGGCAGCGGGTGGGCCAAAAAGAAGCAGAAGGCCGCGCAGGCGGTCATGGATCTGGCCAGCGACATGATCCGGCTGCAGGCGCAGCGGTCGGCACGTCCGGGGATCGCCTATCCGTCCGACAGTCATTGGCAGCAGGAGTTCGAGGCGTCGTTTCCGTATGTCGAAACCGTCGATCAACTCCAGGCGATTGTCGACGTGAAAGGGGACATGCAACGACCACGGCCTATGGACCGCTTGATTTGCGGCGATGTCGGTTACGGCAAGACCGAAGTGGCCATGCGGGCGGCTTTTAAGGCGATCGAGGTGGGCCGGCAGGTTGCCGTGCTCGTCCCGACCACCGTCCTGGCCGAACAGCATTTCCGCACCTTCTGCCAGCGAATGGCTGAGTATCCGGTCACCATTGAGGTTCTGTCGCGGTTCAAAACCAAAGCCCAGCAGCGACAAGTCCTGGAGGCGATGCAGGCCGGCACGGTCGACATTGTGATCGGCACGCACCGTCTGGTCCAAAAAGACGTGCGGTTCAAAAACCTGGGTCTGCTGGTCATCGACGAGGAACAGCGGTTCGGAGTCGACGCCAAAGAAACACTGAAGCAGTTGCGTTTGGAAGTCGACGTGGTGACGATGAGCGCCACGCCGATTCCGCGCACGCTGCATATGTCGCTGCTGGGCATCCGCGACATTTCGAATTTGATGACCCCGCCACAAGATCGGCAGCCGATTTCGACGCGCATCTGCCGCTTCGACCCCGAATTGATCCGCAGCGCAATCGTCCGGGAATTGAACCGCAGCGGCCAGGTTTATTTTGTGCACAACCGCGTCTACAACATTCAGTCGGTCGCCGACCGGATTCAACAAATTGTTCCGGAGGCGAGGATCGGCATCGGTCACGGTCAGATGCGCGAACACGAACTGGAACAGGCGATGCTCGATTTCGTGTCGGGTCGGATCGACGTGCTGGTCTGTACGACGATCATCGAAAGCGGGCTCGACATTCCCAACGCCAACACCATTTTTATTCACCTGGCCGATCAGTATGGGCTGGCCGATTTGCACCAACTGCGGGGGCGCGTTGGCCGGTACAAGTATCGGGCTCACTGTTACCTGTTGTTGGAGGAAGGACGCACGGTCACGCCGACCGCGGCCAAACGGCTCAAGGCGATCGAAGAGTTCAGCGAACTTGGGGCGGGGTTCAAGATCGCCATGCGCGACCTGGAAATTCGCGGGGCGGGGAACATTCTGGGAAACGAGCAAAGCGGACAGATTACCGCCGTCGGATACGAATTATACTGCCGGCTGCTCGAAAACGCCGTCCGGGGGCTGCGGAACCAGCCGTTGCGAGAACACCGTCATGTCGCCGTCGATTTGCCGGTCTCGGCCTATCTGCCCGCATCCTATGTACCGCCGGGACGCCAAAAGATCGAAATGTACCGTAAACTCTCGAGTGCCGGCAGCTTTGAGGAGTTGCGGGAATTCGAAAGCGAGCTCCGCGACCGTTTCGGTCCGATTCCCCCCGAGACAAACCGGCTCACCGAGCTGAAAGAGCTGCAACTGGCAGCCCAAACGTGGCAAATCGACGACGTTCACCTCGAAGGTCGATTTGCGGTGTTCGGGTACCGAAATCCGGGAAAAATTCGGAAACTGGCGAAACTTTGCGGCCCCGACTTGAGGATCGTCGACGACCGAACCGCGTACCTGCTCCTCGAACCGGACAGAAACGCCCACGTTTCCGGCCAAATCAAATCGGTGTTGCAGCAGCATTAACCGCGGGCCTATAATCCCCAACCCTTCGAGTCTCCTCTCTTAAATTACCGATTTCGGATTGCGGATTGTTCCCTTCAACCTTCATCCCTTTGGCTTCTGGTCATGTGGAAAGCGCAACTCTTGCTGGCCGGTCTCTTTGCGGTTTCTGGCTGTGAATGGTTTGAGACCTTTACCAACGGTCTGAGTTCGGCCAAAGTCGACAATCCGGTCATGGGACCGCCGCCCCCGCGAATTGCCGGGACTGGACGGGTATCGGCCGTCGCCGATCTCACCCCGCGACCGTACGATGACCAGCCGGGCAAAATCAATCTCACCGGAGGACTTGACACCGCCACAACGCAGACCGGTGATCGGCTGACCGGCAGTCAAGTGGTGGCCACGGTCAACGGGGCACCTATCTTCGATTCCGAGGTGCTTGAATCGTATGGACTTAAGCTGGAACAGGCGGCCAAGGAATTGCCACCCGAGGAACTTCAGCAACTACGTGAGGCCTTGATCAAACGGGACTTACAGGGGCATATCGATCGCAAGCTGCTTGTTGAGTCTCTCCGCTCGACTCTTCAGAAACAGCAACTGGAAATGCTCGACGCGCAGTTGAATCAGATGTTTGAGTATGAACTCGACCGGTTGAAAAAAGAATACAAGGTCAATACCCGTCACGAGGTCGAAATCGAGATGCAGAAGCAGGGAACATCGCTGGAACACCTGCGGAACGCGTTCACCAACCAGCAGATGGCCAGGGAGTATCTGAACTCCAAGTCGAAAGAGATTCCCAAAGTCGGCCGACCCGACATGCTTCGCTACTTCGACGAGCATTCGGACGAGTATTTCGTACCGGGACAAGTGAAATGGCGGCAGATCGCGATCAACTTCGACGAACACGGCGGACAGCGTGAAGCGTTGGCAGTTCTGGAACAGACAATCGACGAACTCCGAACAGGAGCCGGTTTTGGCGAAGTGGCCCGCAAGTTTTCCGACGGTGCGACATCCGAAAAGGGCGGCCAGTGGGACTGGACCCGCCGTGGAAGTCTGGCCGACCAACGCATCGAAAAGGCACTGTTTGAGCTGCCAGTCGGCATGATCAGCCAGTTCTACATCGGCGAGAACAATTATCAGTTGGTCAAAGTTGTTGCCCGCCGCGAGTCGCGGCAAATCCCATTCGAGCAAGTTCAGAAGGACATTAAGAAAAAGCTGGCAAAAGACGCCCGGCGAGCGGCGACTCAAAAAGTGCTCGTAGAACTCTTGGCCAACGCGGTCGTCTGGACGATGTTTGACGACCGCCAGACGGCCGAATCGACTCCCGTTTCGCAATAGTCCGTCGCCTCAAACGCTGCGGGGGGAAGTCATCCGTCCCAACTGCGCTGGTTGCCATATCCACGGCTTGGCGTGACAGGCTTTGCCGTCACCCAAAATCTGAAGACATAGCCACTCAAAGCATTGGCTATGTCACCCCGCCGTTAGTCCGGATTATTCATGAGGTGTCCGCTCGACTAATACAAGCACGAAGCGCAAGCGAGTGTGCACGGCATGGACTCACTCGCTTGCGCTTCGTGCTTGTATGCGCGGCGTTTTGGGCAAGATAGTCGCAACGCCTTTTCACCACTTTGCTTGCGCGAGTTGAGG
>Ga0310123_10004918_pt1 | contig 10042 bp, 7 predicted proteins | sample CB6_AW_1057_MG_FD_203505 | JGI IMG/M metagenome (GOLD analysis project Ga0310123, IMG submission 203505) | Marine microbial communities from Western Arctic Ocean, Canada - CB6_AW_1057 | ecosystem: Environmental > Aquatic > Marine > Oceanic | place: Canada: Western Arctic Ocean | collected...
GCCCTTGGCGGGCAGTTACAAGCGGCGGTCTATCGCGTCGAACAAGATGATGGCTCGCGATACTTCGAGCACTGGGTCGCTGCCCTGGAACTTCTGGTGGCCGACAAGAATCTCACTGATCCGGCCTCCCTCAGTGAGCGTAAGGAAGCTTGGGTAGACGCCTATCTCCACACACCCCACGGCCATCCCGTAGAGCTTGAAGCGAGATCAATGACTCCGCTCATCACTACGATTGATCCTACGTGGTATCACCGCTGGACATAGGGTCCCAGTCAAATTCAAGCGCTGTGTTGGGATACCGGCCTTCCATCAGATCTATATGGCTGACGTCCAACAATGGCACGTTAGTCTCCAAGACGACAGCATCTTCTGACTGCGTGTCCTGCAATCCCCAGAGGGCTGGAGTTCCGGCGTTCTTCCCTTGAACCAGAACTTTGAAGTCTCCCAACCCCCCGGGACGGGCAAGGTCGAGCATGCCCGTATTGTTGGCGGCTATTTGACTCCTGGGCAGGTCCAACCCTGTCAAGTGGCGGCGGAGATGCGGCAACCCTAGGTTGGAAAGGAAACGCCCCTGGGTGCTAAAGCCCAACGTTTCCAGTCCAGCTCGGCGTCCGGCCTGCATAACCGTGGTGAAATCCACTTGAGCGGTCATGTCCTGTCGGCCGATCCGCTGCAACGGCGCGTCCGTCTGGGTATGCCGGTGGAAAGTGGTGAGCGTTCCTCTAGGCCTAAGTTCCATCGAGTACAATTCCGAGGCCAATCTACCATAGTCGATGGTCAAAACGAATCCATGTTCTAACGCCGCTGACACGTCTTGAGCCCACTCGTCTAGGGAGAGGTTAACCTCTGCGGTCTGGCCTTCAACGAGAACCGCACCCAGGTCCGTGAAGCGTATGGCCAGAGCAGGATCCGATAGTTCACCGGTAACCTCCACCAAATCATCGCTTTCTAGGCCCACATAGACCTCTTTTAGGCCGTTACTCGTCATATTGACTTGGTGTACCGCGAAGGCATCAAGGTATTCGTTGGATAGTATGCAGCCCTCCAGTCCTTTGAAAGGCAATCCGTCGGATAGTATGCGGCCTGTGCCTGTGGTTCCAGCCTCTAGAGTCTCCGGGCTGCGGCGGTCCAGGCATAAATATCTGAGTGCAGCAGCGAACCCCCTAGGCATTTCTTTGGCGTAAGAGGTGATATCTCGGCAAAGTAGGCCGTTTCCGGCTCCGAGTTCTAGCACTGTAAAAACCGCAGGACTGCCCATCTCACGCCACATCTGGAATAGCTGAACCGCGAGAAGAGCTCCGAAAGCCGGATGAACCGCTGGACTGGTGTAATAGTCGCCTTGGGCTCCAACTGGCTCTCGGCCAGAGTAATAGCCGCCCTGAGGCCAATAAAGGGCAATCTCTATGAACTCGGCGAAGGTTATCTTGCCTCGTTCTTGGATGCGCCGTCTGACTTCAGATTCTGCACTCATAAGACGCAAGCTTGATTCGATGGTGGGTGACAAAATGAGAGGGGCCGTTATGGCCCCTCTCGTTCTGTGCTGGTTTAGGTGTGCCGGTCTACGACCGGTCGTCGATGGATGTGTATTCTAAGTCCATCTCTCCGATGTACTCTGTCAATGGCCGGAGCAGGATATTGTCCTGGTACTGCTCAACGCACTGTAGCGTCCAACCAGGAATACGTCCCAGCGCGAATATGGAGATGAACAGGTCATCTGGGATTCCCAGAAGGTAGTAGATGGAACCAGCGAAGAAGTCTACGTTGACGCAGATCCCTTTAGACCGATAGGGCTGCATAGTGTTCTCTTCCAGATGCTGTAGGATCTGGAACCACTCCGGGTGGCCGCTTTTTTCGCCAAGGACCTTGGAGCGGTCGCGTAAGTGTCTGGCCCGAGGGTCTTCCGCTTTGTAAACCCGGTGTCCGAACCCCATGATGCGCTGACCACTGTCCAGGAGTTTGCTTGCGTACTCGGCCGCGTTTTCCGGGTTGCCGATGTCCAAGGCCATCTTCATGACCTCTTCGGCGGCTCCTCCATGAGCAGGGCCCTTGAGGGTGCCAACACCGGTGGTGACGGCGGAATGAAGATCCGAGATAGTTGAGGCGGTCACCCTGGCAGCGAAGGCCGACGCGTTGGGGCCGTGCTCAGCGTGTAGGATGAAGTCCACGTCCAAAAGATCAGTGGTCTCTTGGTCGGGAAGCTCGTCAAATAGCATGTATAGGAAGTTGCCGGCATGGTTAAGGTCCGGGTTGGGCGCCACCGGCTCCAAGCCATGCCTCAGGCGGTGGTGGGCTGCAACGATGGTCGGTCCCATGGCGGTGAGGCGGATGCCTTTCCTGATGGTGGCTTCTACCGAGTTGTCGTTTACTTCGGGGTCGAAGGCGCTTAGGGCGGAGATGCCTGTCCGGAGGGCGTCCATAGGATGGCTGGCCTTGACTACATCCAATACTTGGATGATGCCGTCGGGTATGATTCGGTTGGCTCGCAACTGAGCGTCGAAGTCGGCCAATTCCTTCGTGTTGGGGAGTTTGCTGTAAAGCAGCAGATATACCACTTCCTCGAAGGTCGATTTCTCGGCCAAGTCATGGATGTTGTAGCCGCGGTAGAGCAGCTTACCTACTTCGCCATCTATGAAACTGGACTTGGTCGTGTCGAAATAGACATCCTTGAGTCCTTTGATAATCTCAGGCGGCATGGAGTGTCCTCCTAACTGCTGTTCGGCTGGCCGCCACCGGAACGGCGCGGTCAGAGGGGTAATTCGTCTAAAATGAGCGCACCACGGGCGTTAATTTCACCCGTGGGACGAGGCCGATTTTAGCATTAGGCCCTATGGGTGTCAAGCTGAACCAAGCCTGAGGCCCGCCACCCGGCGCGCAAACGTCAGCTTCAGACAAGCTCATTTATCAAGTTATTACCCGAATGATGTAATGCTGAAGAACGGCGAGAACTGAGACATTTGTCTGACAGGGTAAACTGTCCTAGGGCGATCTATCTTGCACGGCGATTCGTAGTTACGGACTGGGAGCCGCCGCTTTACATCAGAGTATTTTGTGAGGGACTGACTAAAGTGAAAACCACGTCGTGGCATCTGTTTTCAGTATCTGGCATCTGGCCTAGCTTTCATCCATCGATAGGCCGCGCAACCCTGGCTGTGTTGTTAGCTTCATTGGCAGTTCTTACGTTGGCATGCTCCGGAGAGGCGAACGAGCGAAATAAAGCCGGGGTCAGCCATATGATTGTAGGCGCGTTGGAAAAGGCGATAGTCGAATTTGATGGAGCGATTCGCGCCGACCCAGACATGGCTCTTGCCTACTACAACCGCGGTCAGGCCAATTTTAAGCTGGACCGGTTCGAAGAGGCGAAAAATGACTACGGCCAGGCCGTAACGCTCGACACAGGATCCAGTCTGTTCAACACTAAGCGAGGCGATGTATATGTATCCTTGGGCCAGTACGAGCAGGCGGTCCAAGAGCAGAACCAGATTATCAACCGCGATTCTGAATTCGCCCTGGCTTACTACAATCGTGGCGGCGCATATGTTGAGCTTGGCCGCCATGATGAGGCCATTCAGGACTTCGAAAGGGCGGTTGATCTAGACCACCGCCTGGGTATAACGAACAATGTAAGCGCCCGCTGTGCAGTCTACGACGACCTGTACCAGAAGGACGTAGCCTTTCGAGATTGTAGGGATCTGTTCAGCCACGCGTCTCGATTTGCCGCAGCATATGAAGCCCGTGGGCTAGGGAATTTCGTGAACGGGGAGTTCCGGAGGGCCATCAGAGACTTTGACCAGGCGATCCGCTTGGATTCCTCGAGCGAACTTTACAACAGCCGTGGGCTGGCTTATCAGGGCTTGGGCCAGATCGAAGAGGCGTTTGGAGATTTCGATACGGCGCTTGGCAATTTCGGTTTCGCTCCGGCCTTCCACAACAAGGCTAAGTTGCTGTATGCACTGGGCGAATATCTAGTCTCGGCTAAAGATTATACCCAGGCAATCACCCTGGACCCCCTGTTTGCCGACTCCTTCGTCGGCCGGGCATTGGCGTATACCCACCTCGAAAGAGATAAGGAAGCGATACTCGACATCGGTCGGGCAGCAGACTTGGGGGTTGACCGCGCCGAGCTGGAAGGAGCCGTCGAAGAAATAAAGAAGCTGAGATAGAGCTTCTGAGGAATTCGCCGACGAGGTCATCTCCCTTTGCGGCTGGCCGCATGGACCAACGTCAACTGCGGCTAAGCTCCAGAATCAATTCTTGGGTTAGATCTGACGGCTCGCTTACGATGTGCGCTGGGCGTGCTCCGGCCTGTATCTCGGCCCTGGCCGGTGCACGGTCACGATTCTCTCTGAACTGTAATACCATGTCGCCCCATCCCAGCTGAGTGAGAGCAGCCCGGGCCATTTCCAGCACGGAGTGATCCCCGGGCGTGCCAACCACGGTCACGATGACCGGTAAGGACAACAACCGGGCCAGCGCATGGCCGAAACCGGCGGCAAACGCCCCGTAGTTGCGATGGGCGTTTGGGAAGCTCTTCAGAGACCACACCGCTTGTTCTCTATAGTCCTCTTCGCCGGACAAGTCGGCCAGCTTAACGAAGAAAGTTGCCAGCCTGGCGTTTTGGGCGAGGACCTTCATGGGCCGGCTCAGACTGGCTGGGCCGGATACGCTGATGTCGTGGAATCCTCCATCCGAGTCCCTATGTCGCTGGGTGATGCTCTTCGCCAGTGTTTCGGCCCGCCGCAGGTAGATGTCTTCATGGAGCGTCGAATACGCATGCAGCAAAGCCAGGCCGGTTTCGGCGGAGTCAGCTAAAAGACCGGGCACTTGTGCTTGCTCGTGCCAGTAGTGGTGCATCGCACCGTCGGGGCTGTGTAGCGTGTCCCACAAGGCCTCCAGCACCCCTTTAGCCCGTTCGCGGCACTCTTCCATTCCCAACAACCACCAAGCGTCCAGATAAGCTGACACGGCGCGTGCGTTGGCATCGCAATAGAGATATTCGTCTATGACTGAGAGCATCGTAGACGATGGTGCGTCCCGGTCCTCTCTGACGTAGTCCTGACATCCTTGGAAGAGGCTGCCTTGTCCGTTGGATAGGACGGTATCCATATATTCGATCAAGCCCACGGCTGTTTCCCGGTAAGACTCGTCTTGAGTCAGCAGATAGGTCCGAAGATGGTTGCTGAGCAGCGCCGCTTGGTCGTCAAGCAGCTTCTCTGGATGGGGCTCGCTCCAATCCGCTTTTGAGGAGTAGCGGAAGAACCCGCCTCCTTCAGAATGGAAGGTCTTGCTTTCCCGCATCTTATTAAGGGTGAATCTGACATGGTCCAGATGAGAAGATTCGCCGCTGGTCTCATAAAGGTACAGCAGGAAATCGGTCGCTTCGGGATGCAGAAACTTGAACTGGGCTCCATAGCCTCCGTTGACCGTATCTTCCAGACCCTCCACCATGCCGGCTATCTCAGCTACGATGGAAGGGCCCAATGGAGCCGAATGAGTGTCTTCGCCGGCATCATTAGGGGCCTGCGCCTGAACTGCAGATGGCTCTACGATCGCCTCTCCCTGCTGATGGCGTGTAACTATATTGACCAACAGGTTGACGAAGGGCTCAGGTTCCATGAAGTTGACGCTGAAGAGGTGGGTGCTGTCGGGGGCCATGAATACGATGGTCGGCCAGCCGCCTTGGTTGTAGCGCAGGTCTACGTCTGGACGCTGGGATTCTTCCACGCGGATGGGAACGAAGAAGGCGTTGAGCAGGGAGATGGTGTCGTCTTCCGACAGAGAAGTCTCGTCCATCCGCTGGCAAAAGCCGCACCAGAAGGCGGCAAGAAAAACCATCACCGGCTTGTTCTGGTCGTGAGCTTCTTGGAAAGCCTCCGGTCCCCACTCACGCCATTCGATCAAGTGAGCCTGGTTGGGGCGGACCGAGAACCGGAACATATAAGCGCTCCCCGTTAGCCGTAGCAGTTTATAGAGAAAATCCGCGTCTCGAAACCCATTCGTGGTTAGCCGTCAACCATGCGCCGAAACCCGGTTTCCTCCGTTCGTGGTGAGCCTGTCGAACCACCATTATTCGGAAGGATCCTCTGACAAGTCCGATCTTGTCGCGACTTGCGGCCTCTGGCCGGAGTTCAGGGCGAACGGGAGATTTTAACAGCTATCTGCAAGGCTAGGTAATCGCGCTTGGCTTCACCGAACTCGTGTCATTCGAACTGCGAAATTGGGGACATCTGGCGCGCTGGCGAGCGCTGTGTCGATGACCTTTGCGAGTACCCACCCACAGCGCTCGCTGTCCACTCAGGCAGCGTGACCGACACGCCGAGAGCCGAGTGCGCCAAGGATGCACCGCTCAACGGCATCTCGACCGGCGCGCTGATCCAGTGCTGCTCAGGCACGGCTACCACCGGTCCGAACTCGAATGATCCGGTGTTCCACCGCTGGAGACTGGCGACGAACTCGGCCTCAGTGTGGCCCCAAGCAACTCTTGGTCAAAGGCGATGATCGCATCTGCTCTCGCCTTTTGGGTAGTGTTGAACCAATTGAGCACACCGACGAGATCACCAAGGCAGGATCGCGTGCTGGGCATCAGGTGACTCGCCGTCATCTGGAGCCCAGCCATCTCGACGGCCCCAAAGCGGCGGAGTGCGTCATCGAAGCACTGGACCAGCGCCGGCAGCACCATAGGTGGTTCGTCGGCGCTTCGTCGGAGTACGGGGAGTGACGTATAACCTTGGACCGGCGTCGGCACCTCCAAGGTGTCTGGTTCGGCGACCTCTCCCAATCCAACCTGCACCCGTCCGATCCGGGATGCGCCGGTCCCGGCGGTCAAGTCTGCCTCGTTCATTTCCCAGAGCTCCACCCGGCGGTGTTGGGTCGCCGTGGTGGTCCAACTCATCAATTCGGCACGCGTGTTGAAAACGCTATAGAGATCCTCCGCCTCGGAGACAATGCCCGCCAGGCTCGTGTCCCGGGAGAGCTGTCCGAAAGCCTCAAGGAAAAGTATCTGAGACATGGCAACTGCTCTCCGTCAAAAATCCAGAGTGGTCTCTACTTGCTGGGAGCCTCGGATTTCAAGGCTTCGATGGCTTGGAGGACGGTCTTCCGGCGAAGTTCCTTCTCTTCTTCAGGCGGGAGATTGGCGTCGCCCAAAACGTGGACGATGCCGGTTCCTTGAACGATGCGGTTTGAGCCCACCATCTTGGCTATGGGGACCACTGAGGTTACTTGGCATACTGGGATGCCCGCTTTTTCCAACTCGGTTGCGATCGCAGCGCCGCTGCGAGTGCTAGTCCCTCAAGCCGAAGTGAGAACGACTGCGTCCACCCCCGATTCCTTCAACTTTTTGGCAATTTCTTGCCCCAAGCGGCGGCTGTTGGCCAAGGGGTTGGCCAGGCCGGAGGTGGAGATGAACTCCTCATGGACCTTGCCTATCACGCCCTCGTTCTCCAAATCTCTCATGACGTCCACCGGAACCAATCGGTCCGGGTCTTGGCACACGTAACGGGTGTCGTAGCCTCGATGGGCCACCTCGTAGTCCTCGCCCTTGAGGTCGGAGGCTTTGGAGATGTCGTAGCTTCCCCAGGTGGTCGCCGCTGTATGGGCGATGTTGTCCGGATTGCCTTGAGGCACCAGTCCGCCATCAGTGACGATAGCCACTCTTGCTTTGGTCATGTCAATCACCGGAGCTGGGGCGGGGACCGACGGGAAGTTGGTCACTGTCAGCTCCGACTGGAATGCCTGTCCCTGGGTCTTGGCGTACAGCATCTCAACCATGCGTTCGGCAGCGGATTTATCAACGAAGCCGTCGCGCAGGATTCCTCGGGGGATGTAGTGGTCCTCGGTGGGCGCTCCCATCTCTTGTCCCGCCGCCAGCTTGGCGCCGATGGCGGTCATCTTGGTTAACGTGGCTTCCATCGCGGAGACGCTTTCGCCCGAGTCCACGATGTAAAGTTTCTGCCGGTAGAGGTCTACGCCGGGGTTTTCCAATGCCATTCCTGTGACTGCCGGTATGCCTATCTCAGTGTCTACGTCCACGCAAAGCGCCCCGGCGACCGCTCCGTAGCGTCCCGCCTCGAAACACGGTCCGGCGACGAAGAGGCCGGCCTCGCAAGCGGCCACTTCCTTCAGGACAAACGCCTTCAGGATGTCAAGGTTCTCCGCAGCGTAGTTGTCCCCGCAGACGATGGTTTTCACAACCTGGGAGCCGTCGCCCAATACCCGCTCCAGCAGGCGTCCCGGGCCCACGGCGCCGTCCCGCACTTCGGGAGGAGCGTCGGCTACCTCTTCACCGCCTAGACCACCGAAAAATTGGTTCAGGTAATGTACGATTTCCATTTATCGGACCTCACTTGGTGATGGATGTTGGTTGGTCGATTGGGAATTAGTTCTTCTGAGAGACCTCCCCGCGATCCTAACCTTCCCCAAAAAGGGGGGAAGGGGCCTGTCCTCTCCCCCTTCGTAAGGGGGAGAGCTAGAGAGGGGGGCGTCTCGTTAGTAAACAAAACACCGCAACTTGGAGATACCTTGTTGGCTGGTCACGCCGCAGATGCCTCCTGCGGGAATCTCTTGGGCAACTTCCAGGGCTGCGGCCATGGCCGGACTGCCTGCAACTACCTTCTCCACCGCCGGGAGATTCCAAGAAGTATCGCCGCCGCCCACGTAGATGATGGCATCCACTTCTGGATAGTTAAAGAGCAACGCAGACTCGGCCTGCCGGTCTCGAGACATATCCGACACCTGGACAGTGGTATATATCCCCGACTCCTCGCACAAGCGGGCGGTCAACGCCATATCGGCGTGGGGGGCGCCGCCGCCGTATTTGGTGAGAGCTACGCCATCGGCGGCCAAGTTCCACTTCACCATGTCCGACGCAAGCATGCAGTTTCGCTCCCGGTCTTCGTTATCGGAAGCGGCCATGGTGGCTACGGTGCCTACCAGAGTCACCTTCCTTTCCCGATGCCACCGGTAAAGCTCGGTGATGATGGGGTGGTTCTGGTAGAAATAGGTCTCCACGCCCATGTTTTGGTAGCCGGACACCACTCCGCCGTCCAACCATTCGTTGGGATGGAGCATCACTGGCACCATCCCGGCGGTGTTGGCCCCGTAGAGAATCTGCTCGTCCACCTCGGCAACCCGTTGCCTGGAGTGTATCTGGCCGATGTAGGCCACTCGGGGCAATTCGTCTCGCCCAGCCTGGGTTGGACCGTCCGATTGGAAGACTTCTGTCGAGTCAGGCTGCTGGTCCAGCGCCGCCTTGGCTAGAAACACTGACGCTTTTACCGACGCCAGTCGTAACGCGTTCTGGGCGACGTGCCGCTCCAGATTTGGGTCAGTATGGGGAACTATGGCCAGGTGATGTAGCACCGAATAGGGGGACTCTTCACTGGCCGGGCCGGTCATCTCCACAATCTTGCTGATGTTCACAGGCGCCGCTTCATCAACGATGGTGACGGCGGCTCCCCTCAAAACATGGGTAGTGCCCTTACCAGCCGTAGCGATGGGGCCAAGGATGCCTGGATAGTCCGAGCCTGCGGCCGAGGCTTTGGCCCTAGGCTCGATGATGTCGAACACGACGCCGATGCGGCAGGCCTCGCCGGGATTGGCGATGTCCATTTCCACACTTTGTAGGCGGGGGTCTTCCAAGAGGTGAGTCGCCAGGCTCGCCTGGTCGACAACCAAGGTCGAGCCGTCCAGGTGTGTCGAGTCACCGAATCGAAGCGCTCTGATTTGATGTATCGCTAAAGTGAGTTCCAAAGCCTTGCCCTCGGCTCTACCAGCCTAGATTTTGTTTGATCAGGATAACACGGACCCGGCCCTCGCCAACTTCGTTCTCCAGGATCGCCAGCTTGCCCACGGGCCTTGCGCCGCGCCCTTGAGTCTGTAGCCACTCGTCGTGCCTATCTAGAGTGTAACCACGCGTGCGGTCGATAGCGTCGGAGAGGGTGGGGCATATCTTTTGGGTGCCCGCGACCAGGATGACGTACTTGGCCCCGAAGACGAAGGCCCCCAGTTGGCTGCCAGAACCGCTGGCCACCACGATCTCGCCCGT
>Ga0310123_10004920_pt1 | contig 10042 bp, 7 predicted proteins | sample CB6_AW_1057_MG_FD_203505 | JGI IMG/M metagenome (GOLD analysis project Ga0310123, IMG submission 203505) | Marine microbial communities from Western Arctic Ocean, Canada - CB6_AW_1057 | ecosystem: Environmental > Aquatic > Marine > Oceanic | place: Canada: Western Arctic Ocean | collected...
CGCCGCCGCGATTTCGTCGCACTCGGCCGACGTCGAGCTGTCCATCCAGATCGGTGAGGTCGCGCGGCTGAGCATCGGTCGCACCTGATCCGCCAGGGATACCGACGGCGACCAAGCCGCGGTGTCGGCAAGGGACGTGTTGAGATATACGGTCCCGTGCTGCTGGCCGGAACCGCTGATGCCGCGGATCGCGCTCCAGTCGAATCCATTGCTCCGGCAGCGCCCGAACAGTTGCTCGAGCGCTTCAACCCACATCAGCGGATCGCTGTGCTTGACGAGCGGGTCCGGATTATCGAGAACGCCTGTCGGGGCATTGTATTGCGGAAGATCGCTGCCGAAATTGATCGATTCGTCGAGTACAACAGAGCCGGCATCGGTGTCGATCACGATGCCAGAAATACTTTGCGTGCTGGCGTCGATGCCGAGAAACTGAGGCATTGGGGATTCGTGTGTTAGTGAGGTTCCGGACAGTGAATACGGCACTGCGGATTACTCGAACGCCGCCTCTGCCTTAAGGTCTTTCTCGACATCAGCGGCGGGCAAGAGCCCCTCGGCACGCATTTCAGTCTCGATCTTGTCTTTCAAGCCCCGCCTCAACTGCGCAGCGTATTTCTTTTCCATCTCGTCGACAACCGGCTCGATCTCCTTCTCGATGATCTTATCGAAACGGACCCAGCGATCATCTTTGCGGATGTACGCATTATCGCGGTATATTTTCGCTGTCTGTTTTCCCTGGAGCTCCTCGATCAGATCGTTACGAAAAATATCGAACTTTGTGCGCACATGCCAGTCGCGGCGCCGCATGCACGACTCTTCCTCAAAGCAGTCGGGATGCGGAGTTATGATATCGGTCAACGGCATCATGGCGCTCCCAATCTTGATTCTGTTCGGTAGCAGTTCGTCAATACGCCCTCTGATGCCGCGACCGCCGATCTTGGTGATTATGGAAACCTGATCACCAATCTTATATAGCGGGTACTCCCGTTTGGCCTCCTCGACCAGTTCCAAGCGGAGACTCGGTGGGTATCGCTCATCGGCTTCGGCTTTGGCGGCTTTTTGAATCAGTCCCTTGATTTCCGCACGGGACTTGTACGTTTTCGGCAGATCGTCGAGATGAAACCGGTACCTTTCGAGCAGGAGCTGTGATGACTTTTTGTGCCGGTCAAATTTGGGTGCCGCAGCAAGCGCCTCTTCGAATCTCGCTTTGGCCACCTCGCGCGCCTGCTGAATATCTTCGAGCGTGTAAGTGGGGCCTGTATCTGCGAGGATATCCTCCCTCGGCCCGGTCGAGGCGTCCTCGCCCTTCTTGGCGCATCCAAGCATCAGGCATGCGTAAACAAGGCAACAGAAGGTGATTAAACCGGCGTAGCGCCGGTGTAACGCTGATGCCATGGCAGGCTCCTGAGAAACTTGGATTGCAGTGCCGTCGTCGGGTTTTTATATTATACGTTGCAGGCGAATCTATTGTAGGCCACGGCACTGTATTGCCGTGCTGGTCGCATAAGTGAACGTCAGGTCCGTATTCAACCAACGCGCCAGTCCGTCAGCCGACGGATGGCGCGGCTACAAGGCGCCCGGTTGGAAAGTTTTCCGCCTCGGCGGACGTGAGTCCCGTTGGGACGGGACAAGATTCCTCACCGGATCAGCCCGGCCACTGCAGGGCTGACAAATCGTAATAAGCGCGTCGCGCAGCGCCGCGGCGGGGGTTCCAAAAAACTAAATCGACAAATAACCCGCCAGTGGCTGTGCCTTACAAATCGCCACATCCGGAACATCCAAACCGACGTCATAGCCTACCGCTTGATGACAGGTTCTTCAAATTGCGCGCAACGATGGGTATTGTACAGGCGAAGGAAGTGCGCCGGAGGCTTGCCCACGGGTCGGATATTGTTTCTTTCGCGTCGTGGGGCTGGCGCTTTGCACCCTGCTGACGGTGGCGCGCATTGCTCCCGTGAATCAATGGAATACCTTATGCCGACTTCGTCACAGCTTCATTGGATTGAAGCCGAGCTCGATATACTGAAGGCGCAGGCGCAGCATCGTCAACTGAAATCCGCGGTACTCGAACCGGGCGGTTATGTGCGATTGAACGGGCGTCGCTTGTTGAATCTCTCTTCCAACAACTATCTTGGGTTGGCGGAGGATTTGAACGTTCGCGATCTGGTGTGTGACCGTGATTTCGCTGCCGGTGCTACGGCCAGCCGTCTGATCGTCGGCAATCATCCGGATTATACCGACATGGAAAGCGAGGTGGCCGCCCACAAGCGGGCGCCGGCCGGCCTCACCTTCGGCAGTGGCTACCTAGCCAACATCGGCATCATTCCAGCACTCGTCGGACGGGGCGACGCGGTGTACAGCGACCGGCTGAATCACGCCAGTATAGTCGACGGTATCCGCATCAGCGGGGCGAAACACAATCGATATCGGCATCGCGATCTGGAACACCTGGAGTCGATGCTGAGCGACGGCCAATTTCGCCGCCGGCTTATTGTAAGCGACAGTCTTTTCAGCATGGACGGCGATCTGGCGCCTCTGGAAAGACTGGTCGAGATGAAAGACAGGTACAACGCCATGCTGATGGTGGATGAGGCCCACAGCGGCGGGATATACGGCGACCAAGGCGCCGGACTGACTCAGGCGCTCGGCCTGAGTGACGATGTGGACGTACAGATGGGCACCTTCAGCAAAGCGTATGGATGTTACGGCGCTTACGTCTGCGGCTCGCAGGCCTTGATCGAGTACCTGATCAACCGCGCACGCAGTGTCATTTACACAACCGGCCTGCCGCCGATGCTGGTCGCCGTGATCCGCCGTGCCGTCCACAAGGTTGCCACCGAAGAATGGCGGCGCCGGCGACTGTGCGAAAATGCGACATTTTTTCGCGCTGGATTGGAAGCACAAGGATTCAATCTGGGAGCCAGTGAAACGCACATCATTTCCATGATCGTCGGCGCCAACGAATCGACTCTCGAAATCAGCGATCGGTTACTGTCCGAAGGGATTGCCGCGGTGGCGATCCGACCGCCGACGGTACCACCGAATACCGCACGGCTCCGCTTCAGTGTCACGGCCGCCCATCGGCGTGAGGATCTGGAAAGAGCCGTGGCGGTCATCGCCTCTGCGGCCTGCTGAATGCGGGTCGATTCTCTGCCTGGGGCTGTTTTCGCCTTGGGCCACCCACAATGATTGGGAGGCGCTCCACGTGGGTCACATGATTCATGCGGCGAACCATTATGCAACTGAGGACAAAAAAATCGGCCCGCGCCATTACGCTCCGCCGCCAGCCCGTGCTGCTCTGTTTGATCGTCATCTTGGTAGCGGGCTGCCGCCGGGATCCCGATGGGTTTCACACGCCGCCATATCTACAGCGGCCCGCTACCGACGGCATCACCGTCATCTGGTTTTCGCGTAAAGCAAGGCCCGGAGAATTGATTGTGCGAACCCGGTGCGACAATCGTGTCGCCCGTAAGCTCACATCCACACCGTCCCCCGTTCCTGACCCGGTGTACCCCACCGGTGCGTCACCGAGTATTGCCGGCGATGCCGAATCCACGGTGCCCTTCCGGCACCTCGTCACCGTGCGAAGTCTGGACGCCGGCCGTCGCTACCGCTATGAAGTACGCCAGGGCGATGAACGCTTTGCAGGGCAGTTTCGGACCGCCCCCGTGCGCGATACGCCGGTGCGATTCATTATCTATGCAGACAGCGAAACGCAGCCGGCGTCGACAGGTTCATCGGTGCCGTGGCCCGATCCGGCGGCACCCGATTCCCAGCGCACCTACCTGATCGATCAAACGCGCGGCTACGCCAATAATCTGTGTCTGATCCGCGAATGGGAGCCGGACTTCATCGTCATCGCCGGCGATCTTGTGGAAATCGGGGGTGAGCAGAGTCACTGGGATGAGTTCTGGCGGCACAACGTCAATGTGAATGCCAATCTGAGCCTTGCCGGAAACGTGCCCATCTTTGCCGTACTGGGCAACCACGAATATTACGCCGGGCCGTCCGCTGGTAACAGATTTCACAGTTCGGCGACACAGAAATTCCTCGGTTATTTCCCGCCGCCGGAAGACGGTGAAACAGACGAAAGTGGGCGTTATTATCACGTCACGTACGGCCCGGTGTCGCTGGTTGTACTTGATGTCTGCAACGGGTTGCCACATCAAAGCGAGCGCGACACGAACCATCTCTTTTCCGGTTCTCCGGACGATCCGCAGAACTATGCCCCGGACTTCAATCCCGAATCCCGACAGTACCTATGGCTCGAGGCCAAACTCCGCGATACGCAGCTGAAATCGCGATTCACCTTCGTAGCCTTCCATCACGCTCCCTACTCATCGGGTCCGCACGGCCTGCCTCCGGGCGTCGGGCCCGGCTTTGACCCGCAGACGGGCAAACCGGTGCGCATGCTGACGCCGTTGTTTCTCAAATACGGCGTTGACGCTGTTTTCAGCGGTCACGATGAAATGTACGAACGTTCGGAGATTTCGGGGATCGAGATCCAGCCCAGTGGGGATGGTCAAGAGCACACGATCCATTTCTACGACGTCGGCATCGGCGGCGACGGTTTGCGTGCCACCATGGCCGCTGCAATCAATCCGCATCGCCGCTTCGTCGCCCATCACGATGCCCCGGAGGTTTGGGAAAACGGCCGGCTCCGCGAGGGCGGCAAGCATTACGGGCACTTGACGGTTGATGTGCGGCAGACCGCCGACGGCCATTGGCGCGCCACCCTGACTCCGGTTTACGTGCTACCGGTGTACAGTGAGGCAGACCGTGACTACACTGGATATGAGCGAAAAGTTTATGACGATGTAGTTATAATCGATAGGTAATGCTGGGACGAAAATCGGGATTTTCGTCCCAGCATTACCGAGGCTTGTATTCTGATTCACGTCGCGGTCAATTAGCGCGCGCAAGTGGAGTTCCTTCACGGCAGCCGAGAAACTCGCAGAAACTTGAATACGCAAACAAGGAGAATCCTGTAATCATGTCCGACATAATTCGAATCTCGCCAGAAGAAATTGAAATACTTTGTAAGTTCGACACCCCGACAGTCTGCAACGTCATTGAGGTGTTCGACGTCCGGCCCCGTGAACGCGGTTACATGGACAGCCGAATCTCGGCCTGTTCGCCCCAAATGCCGCCCATGGTCGGCTATGCTACGACGGCGACCTATCGCTCGGCTGCCCCGGCTCGCGGCATCACTGCGTATGATCAATTGAACCGGCAGATCGAATCTTTCGGTGAGATACCGGAACCACGTGTCGTCGTTTTCCAGGATCTCGATAATCCGCCCGCGGCCGCGACCTTCGGCGAGGTCATGTGCAATATTTACAAGAATTTCGGTTGCGCCGGACTCATCACCAGTGGTGCGGGCCGCGATCTTGATCAGGTTGAAGCGATTCCGTTTCCGACATTCACCAGCGGCATGATCTGTGCCCACGGCAATTGTCATATCGTGTCGTTGAATGACCCGGTCCACGTCGGCGGTCTCACGGTTTATCCGGGGGACCTCCTGCATGGGGATCGCAACGGCGTCACGACCATTCCCAACGCCATCGCCGGTTACGTTGCCCGCCTGTGCGCCGATTACATGGCGGGGGAAGAGGTGGTGGTTTCGGCAGCCCAGCGGGGTGCCGACCTTGGCGGGATCGTCGAGGCCCGCAGTCAATGGCAGGAATGTCTTACAGGATTGCAAGCGCGCGCCAAGGAAATGATGAACGGGTGAGTGAGTTGCACGCCCCTACGAATCACTTTCGCGATCTGATGCCGATCGGCACTCGATGAGCGGCCCAGTATTCCGCGTCCTGCTCCATGAGGTGGTTATCCGATACGGGTCCGGCCCGGAATCTCAGCACGGCGTCGCGTGGCAAGTCCACCTGCCGTCGTCCCGCACGCGGGAACATGACGAGGCAAGAATCGAGAATCGGGTTTGACGCCCCCGGCTCGCGCCGCCAACGACCGATCAGCTGCAGATATTGTTGCGAGAAACTCCGCCGAGCTTCGTGCGCTCCAAGAAAACGGTGATCCTGGATAAGGACAAAAGAAGCCGTCCAATCATCCCGAGCGGCTCTTTCGGGACGATCAATCTGTTCACTTGGGCATTGGCCGGGGATTAATTGGTCTTTGTCTGGGTCACAACGTCGTTGCCGGCGGTCGTCCAGCCGGCGATACCTTCGGAATATTCCAGGACGTTGGCGTAACCCAGCGAGCGCAGTTTGGTTGCAAGTTTGTTGCTGGCGGGACATTTTACACTGCTGCAGTAGGTGACGACCAGTGTGTCTTTTACTGGTACGGCCGCCGCGATCTGATTCTCGCTGGCGGCGGCGGTCAGGCTCTTCGCCCCGGGAATCCGCCTGCCGTCGTCCCACTTGCCGCTACGCGCATCCAACAGCACCATTGGGTACCGGGCACTGACGAGCGTCTTCAGAGAACCCGTGGATATTTTCGTCGCAGCGTTCTTTGGGCCGGTGAGCTGACAGCGCTTTCCGTCGAATGTGCAGTTCTTCCCATCGACGGGGTAGCTCTTGCCGTCGATCGTACATGTCTTGCCGTCAAAGACACAGACCTTACCGTTGACGACACAGACCTTCTGTGCGGCAGAGCATTGCGCGACCCCGGCGGCAGCGGCCAAAATCGCCGGTGCTCCCTGTTCGGCCGCGGCACCCCTGCTTTTGTTGGCGAGCGTCCTCTTCGAGGCGCAGCACTGGGCATTGACGAAGGCGGTGGTGACGATGACGGTGGCGATTGTCAGCGGGGCGACGAACATCTCCCTCATTTGTGGTTTCTCCTGCGTTTTATTGGTGCCTGGGTTGGTTTAGTGACAAATGAATGATTCAGTAGTAACCATGACGCCAATTCGATTCCGCGGCAAGCCCGCATCTGCTTTCATTCCCGGCCCGCCTCCGAATTTGTCAATTCCATGGGATTCTACGCACTACCTTCGAACCCCCAGTTCCACGAATATTCCCTCGCCGCTCTCCGTTGGTGCGGGCAACGCCGGTCTCTGTCATTTTTCAGGGAGGCTTGGCATTGGATAAGGGCAGACAGAGAAAATACCTTATTGTTGAATTCGAAGCAATTTTTTTTGACCCCCAATCTCAGCGCCATAGCTCGCATTGCAGAGGCTCGAGGAACAGCCTGAAAGTCAGCGTTATCGCTATCTATGTTATATTTTCCCGGCGCTGCACAGGGAACGGTGCGCTTGAGACATCTTCTGCATAGCGGAGAAATGCCATGGCAATAAATCCTGAATTTCGCGGGTCTCCCGGCGCCCACTGGGACGACGAAGTCGACGACGCACTGACGGCGTGCAGGCTGTTCATTGACGGTATTCGGCAGCAACCGCCAAAACCGAATGACGTTGAAGTGGCCCTGGCCAACATGAGAACGTGGATGACGCAGCCGCAGTTCACCGATTATCACGGAGCGGTGCACAGTCTCATAGGGCTCTTGCAAGACGATGGATTTCCGTGTGAGGAACGAGAAGAAGCTGGACGCGAGCTCGTCGACAGCTTCTGCCGACAAATGAAGTTCGGTACCGGAGGCCGGCGCGGACGCGTCGGGATCGGTCCGAACCGCGTCAATCCCTATCTCGCTGCGCTGACGGCCCAAGGGCATGCCGATTTTGTCATGCAATCGCTTGCCGATGCCGGCGTCGGCTCTGATACGATCCGCCGGCGCGGCATCGTAATAGCGGGAGATGTCCGTGTTTTTCGCCGTTTCTATCCGGCCGAATCACGTGCAATGCGATGTTACCGAGAGATCCTGGCGGCCGAGGCCGGAATGAAGGACTTCGGTTCACGTTCCATGGGGCAGATTGTCGCATGTGTGTATGCTGCCAACGGGCTGATTGCGTACCTTGCAAACGAAGTACGGCCGACCCCTTGGCTGTCTTATCACACCCGATTTATGCACCAGGCGCTCAATGATGCGTTGTTCCGCGATCACGGGATCGCCGGCACTGCCGGGGGAACTGTCAACAGCTCGAGCCACAACCTGCCGGACAATAACGGGCAGAAGTACTACCTCGGTGGTCCCCGCGGTGATAGCGATGGCGGCGGGCAGATCACACCACCCGTAGACGCGCAGCTGGTGGCCGCTGGGGATGGGGCGGCGGAGATCCGGCACATGTCGTTCGATGCCGGCGTTGATGCCGGCCGCATTTACGTGCTCGAGGCGAACGAATTAGCACGGCTCGACGATGCCTATTACATGGCACAGGAAGAGGTCTTTCACGGTTATGCCGACAACCGTTTCACGCCCGTTCCCTGGGCCATGCATGCCGTCAACGGGACTGCCGACGTGACGCTTCTGCCGCTGGCAGTACGCCTCGGATTCAAGCCGCCATATCGAACATCCTCAGATCGTCACGACCCGAGCTTTCCAGACGCTTTTGCCAGCACTCCAAACCCTGAAGTCGAAGCCACGTTTCGTTGCAGCGTGCAGCCGATCCTCGAGCAATATACAGATGCGCACCACGGATTTATTTTCGATCCCGATGCGGACCGCGCCGGTCTCGAACTCGTCCGACGACGCGGTAACAACCGAGACTACTTGCCTGCCAACGACAACGACGAGATAGCTGTCATTAACCTCTTCTACACGCTTGAGAAGTGGTACCGGCTTGGTCGGCTGCATTCCAAGAAGATCGGGATAGTGGTAAACACCGTGGTTTCAACTGGCCTCGCCGAGCGGATTGTCAGTTACTATCGCGACAAATTTGGAAGAGATTTGCGTCTTTTGACGCATCTCGTCGGGTTCAAATACACCGGCGAAATCATCGGCTCGCTTCGCGATGGAGTCCTTCGCGGTCTGACGCGGGAAACGTTCAATGATGCCGGTATTACTAAGGAAGATCTCCATCGCTGCTATTTCATCATCTCTCACGAAGAAGGCGAAGGCGGTTTGGTCGGTGACTGCGGTAGTGTCGACAAGGACGGCGCGAATGTCTGTATCAGTCTCAATTACGCGGCGACAGAGCTGGCCGCGGAAGGCCGCACGCTGTGCGATTACTTACAGGATATCTACAAGCAGGTTGGGTACTCACGCACAGGATTGGAGCCGTTGGTTCTCGATGGCGCTGTTGGTGAAGACATCACCCGCCGAATCCAGGGCGGTCTCCGCGGCGCCCGCGACTCGCGTGTTCCGCAGGCAGATGCGCACCTGGAAAAGCTTATGGCGCCCTACTTCGGGTCGCCAGGCACGTCGCCACCGAAGTGTATTGGAGACATTCCTGTCCGATCTGTGAAGGATTATTGGCAAGGGCAGCCGTTTGCCGCCGAAACGGAGCTGGAATCGCGTAACGTTCTGGTCTTCACGATGGCCGACTACAAGTACGAGGGAATGCCCATCACGAATGCAAAAGTCGTGGTGCGTCCATCGGGGACGGAGCCAAAGCTTAAGATCGCGACATACGTCCCAGGGCCTGAACTCCCGGACGGGGCCTCAGACGATGAACTGGATCGGATCAAGGCTACCGTCGATCAGGCATGGCGCGAATTGCTTGACCAAGCACTCCTGACCGCGTACGACCTGACCGGGCTCGAGATTCCGAGTGAACCGCAGGACAGACTCGAACTGGTGCGATTGTACTTCAACATGCCGACCTCAAAGAAGCTCGACTATTTTCGACTGCGCCGGACCATATTCGATTGCGCCGAAGAAATCGTTGTTCGCGGAAACAACAGCCTCGAGACGGCCCACGCGCTGGCGGCCGGGTGGGTACAACGTTTCAGTGACACTGCCGGGATCGAACAGATTGCCGACAGCTTCCGACTGCAACTGGAATACCAGCTGGCGAACGCGATGGACGAAGCCTTGGTGCATTGTCAAGCTCAAATCCTCTTTGGGGCTGAGCAAGGCACGCGGCTTGTCGAGCAACTGCTCGACAAGCCATGCCGCCGACGTGGGTCGGGGAACGGTTCCAGACGTTCAGACGCGTTGTCGCGCAACCGCGGTCTGAATGCAGCGAATTAACAGATGCAATGCCCCAACATGCTTCAGTCGGGCTGGGGCTGGACTTTGCGCGGATCCTCTG
>Ga0310123_10004922_pt1 | contig 10041 bp, 8 predicted proteins | sample CB6_AW_1057_MG_FD_203505 | JGI IMG/M metagenome (GOLD analysis project Ga0310123, IMG submission 203505) | Marine microbial communities from Western Arctic Ocean, Canada - CB6_AW_1057 | ecosystem: Environmental > Aquatic > Marine > Oceanic | place: Canada: Western Arctic Ocean | collected...
CCGCATCTTTGAATATAGATAGGTTTTTGAAAATGCCCAATCCTGCATGAATTCCCTGTCCAAAGGGTAGAGTCATAGTTGGTTTTTCAGTATAGTTTACAACTCCATTTTCAGTATAGTTTACAACTCCATAAGGATTCATAAAAGAACTACATAGTACGATTGTAGCATGATTCTCAGAATTTTCGTGTTGTTTAATTAGATCTTTAATATCTATTTCAATAATATCATCCGCATTGAGTATTATGTACTTTGAGCGCTCATCCAAGGCATTATTGTTTAATGCATGACTAATTGCTCCAGCTCTCCCTTTTGCTTCATCTTCAATAATCATTGTGAATGATAATTTTGGATAAGTTTCTGAAAGATACGCTTGTAGCATTTCAGTCAAATACGATGAAGTAAAATAAAATTCAGTTATTCCTGCGTCAATTAAAGGTTTCATAGAAATGTCAATAATCTTTGAGCCATTGACTTCAAGAAGTGCTTTTGGCAGGTTTAGAGTATGCGGTCTTAATCGAGTACCTTTTCCTCCAGCATGAATAATTGCTTTGTACATGCTGTTAGTTCAGAGTTTAATTTATATCAATTATGAAAGAGAAATAAAACGGATCCGAAGGGATTTGAACCCTCGGCCTACAGCTTAGAAGGCTGCCGCTCTATCCAGACTGAGCTACGGATCCTCTGGTTAAAAGGTGTTTAATTGCTTTTATATGTCTTTCGAAGAATATATTATTGGACTGATGTTGCCTGTTCTTGTTAGAGAATGTCATTTCATTAGCTTTAAAAGTATTACTGACTAGTGAAGAATTACATAGTGTCATGACTATGTAGTGTACACAAAATGGTAAATATTAAAAAAATGATATCAGTTGCCCTTGTGGTGCTGATTGGATTAACTTCTTTGTCGGTAGCTTTTGCTGCGACAAGTACTAATAGCGACTTTACTGCTATTGAAGATACAAATGCATTAACTATTGCTCATAGTCAATCTGTGAGTGAAACTATAACGCTAACTAATAATATTGGTACGGGTGCGGCTATGGTTTACGACCTTAGCGCAACAGGACTGCCAGCTTGGATGACGGTTACTTTCTATGAAGGTGGAACTGCCATCACTCAAACAAGTTCAGTTGCTGACGCAGCGTCTTTAGCCATTACTTATACTGCAGCCGTTACTGCCAACACTGTACCAACAACTACATCTCAAGCATTCAATATTGTTGTGGGTGAAAATGGAGTAACTCCAGCAAACACTGCTACAATCGCAATGACTGCGACTGTCCCAAGCGACGCTTCACGAGTTATTAATCAAGCTTCAGTTGTATCAACTGTTGCTAGGGAAAGCTCAGTGGAAATCACTGTCGCAATTGACAACCCAGGAAATGAGAATGTTGTTATGTCTTCAACTCTTGAAAGTTTGTCAACAGGTTCAAATACTTACTTTGATCTTGGAGCATTAACTTTGAACTGGGATAATGAAAAAACACTTCCAACAACTAGCGCAACTGTAGCTCTAGAAACTGGTGGATCAAACACAATTATTCCAGGAAGTTCTCAAAATTTTGTAATTACTATACCAACTGTATCTACAGATAGATACGGTGTGTACACAGGAATTTTGAGTCTTATGGATAATTCAGCTACTGCAGTTTCAAAAGATACGTCTGCCTTAACAATTAATCTTGTTGATGCGAACAATGATGTAAGATTAAAGATTAACGACGGTTCAAGTGATGGTGAATTCAATGATAAATCTGGTGATGATGATAAAACTTATCCTGGAGAAAATATTGAAATTAATGACATTACAATTGATAATGACGTAGGTACGGATTTGGAAGATCTTCAACTAACTGTCACTATTTACAATCAAGAAAATGGTGATGAAGTTGTGGATGAATATGAATTCAATAAGTTTGACCTTGATGATAACAAGGACGAACAACTTGATTACGCATTCCAACTGCCTTATGATATTACACAAGGAACATACGTAATTGCTTACTATGTTGAAGGCGAAGATTCAGACGGAAATGTATCCGCTATGCAAGCATACGATACATTCGAAGTTGAACAAGACGGACGACATATGGTAATTGAAGATGTTGACTTTGGTGAATACTGCGCAGGTGAAACTGCACAAGTAACTATTAAGATTGCAAACATCGGAACAAGAGATTTGGATAAAGATGATGATATTCAAGTAAGATTGGATATCAATGGATTTAACTTTGATCAAACTTTGAAATGGGACGCTGACTTTGATAAGCGAGAATCTGAAATTTTCGTATTCAATGTTGATATCCCAACAGATTCATCCGGAACATTAACAGAAATCTCTGTTTTACACGATGGAGATGATGATGCAGAAGATGATGGTGCAACGAGCTCACAAATATTCCCATTATCAACTGATAACTGTTCTGGAGTTGCAAATTCTGATGTACACGGAATAATTACTGGAACGGCGGTTGCAGACGGTACAGTTGGAACTCCAACCCAATACACTTTGACAATCATGAACACAGGTTCAAGTGCGTCAACATATGAGTTGGAAGTTTCAGGAATCATTGGATGGGCAACATCACAAATTGAACCAACAAGTACAATTACTGTTGGAGCGGGTGAAGTTGCAACAATGTATGTTTACTTAACTCCAACTGATAATGTAGCAGAAAGCAATGCTGCAGTAATAACTCTGAAATCTGGAGCAACTGTACTTCAAACAAAAACAGTAACAATGAATGTTGCTGGAGCTTCAATTTCAACATTTACAAATGCTTTACTAGGTTCAAGTATTGCTGACTTTGGCACAAATCAACAAAGTTTGATTACTCTGTTGTCACTTGCTACAATCTTGTTTGTGACTGTGGGAACATTATACACAGCAACACAATCAGGAAGAACTTCAGCAAAAAAGAAACGAACAACAAAAAAGGAGCGTAGATAAACTCGCTCCCTCATACTCTCACCTGAGGTACCTCAGGAGGTGGAAATACAATGAATAAAATAACAAAAATTATGACTAGTTTGCTTTTGATAACATTAGCAGTACTAGTGCCAGCAAGTGCAGCAACTCCAGTACTATCAGTCGGTCAGATTGTTAGTGGAAACGGAGTATCTGCAATGATTGCAACTTCTGATTTGGTGATGACACAAGGCGGAGTTCTTACTATCGCAACTGATATTACGAACAATGTTAATGTGGATTACACTTTACAGATTGTTGTTACTGGTGACGGAATTGACAACGCAAAGTCAGAAACAATAGACATTGAAGCAAATCTGGGTCAAATTGCAGAAACCAGAACTGCTGAATTTGTATTAGATAGTGTTCTGGCTACTGGATTACACACTATAAACGTAGAATTGATTCTTAGCGATGTACTACAAGTACAAGACCAAGATAATTTAGACTTTGACTTAACTGTCAATGCAGCAACACCAACAATTCATGAAGAAAATTTAATTACAGCTGATTTGGATGAAACAACTTTGAATCCAGGTGACACTGTTGTAGTTGATATTGATCTTGAAAATGGTGCTACTACTGATTACGATGAAGTAACTGTAGAAGCAAAGATTCTTGATTCAAATAATGAACGAGTTGGAGACAAAGTTGAAGTAAACGTTGGTCACTTAGAAGCTGATTACGACGAAACTATGACTGTGTCAATGGCACTTCCATCTGATTTAGAAGTTGGAACATATACAGTACAAATTGTTGTAACTGGTGATGTTGAAAGTGGCGCAGTTGTTTACACAAATGCACAACTAGATACAGCAACATTGAATTTCGATGTTGAAAGACACTCACACAGTTTGAGTATTGAATCTGTTCAACACAATTCAAATACACAAGCAGGTGACACATACAGTGTTGCAATCAGTGTTTTGAATAACGGAGAAAACTACGAAGAAAATGTTATTATAACTGTCTCTATGGCAGGAGTAACTCAAACTTCTACAGCTTTCTCAATTGATCAAGATGATGAAATTGTTCAATACTTCAACTTGAACGTCCCAAGTGACGCACGAAGTTCAGAAGTATTGGCTGTGCTAGTAAATGGAGAAGACTCTTCAGCAAGATACACAGCTGAAGTAACTGTTGGCGCAAGCACAACTGTAAGCTCTGCTGGATTATCAGCAACTGTTGACTCAGTTTCCAAGACTGTTGGAAGCGAAGGAACAGCATATATGATAACCCTAGCAAACAACGATGATTCTACAAGAACTGTCGGTGTTTCAGTAGGTGGAGTACAAGGTTGGGCAGATGCTACAATTACACCTTCAACTCTAACATTGGCTCCAGGGTCAAGTGGAGTAGTTAGTGTATACATTAGTCCAACATCAAGTGCTGAAGGAACAAACGCTTTCACTGTTTATGTAAGTGAAGGAAACCAAGTAGTTTCAAGCGTAGGTCTAACAGCAACAATTGATGATGCAATAAATACAATGTCAATTATATTGGCAGCAATTGCATTGGTTATTGTAGGTATGGCATACCAACAAAGAGCACGTCCAAAAAAAGGACGACGTTCTAGAAAATCTAAGCGAGTCTACTACTAAGTAGACTCCTTATTTTCTTTTTTCTTTTATATTCTATTAATCAGATAAATCTTTTTATATTCAGTTCTGACGGTAGACCAAGGTAGAACTACCTTGGGACTAATAAAATGATGAAAAAACTTTTCATGACTTTGGCCATTCTTATGTTAGTTATGCAACCTGCTTTTGCATTTACTCTTTCTTCAGCCAATCAAAATATTGCTACCTGTCCAAGTAATACTGGATTGTTTGTAGCGCAGGTTGGGAATTCTGGAAGCTCTACTGAGATTTATACTTTGGGATTATCTGGTGCTGCAAGTGGTTGGGCAAGCGTTGCTCCAGCCGGTTTTGCTTTGGGGGCAAGTCAAGCCCAAGATGTTTATATTTATGTTACTCCGTCTTCTAATGCTCAAGCTGGAAATTATCCCTTAACTTTAACTGTTTCTTCTGGATCTTCAAGTCAAAATTTACTTTTTAATTATGAAGTTGAGGTATGTCATGATATTTCATTAACTACTCAAATCAATGAGCTTTCAGTTTGTTCAGGAAATTCAGCAAGTTATAGTTTGAATTTGAGAAATGATGGTCAATGGGAAGACACGTTTGATTTAGCTGTTTCAGGAGAAGCAGGATCCTGGTCAAGTTTGAGTCGAAATTCTGTTTCACTTGCGCCTGGCGAATCCGAACAAGTTAGTGTTTTAGTTACACCTCCAAGAGCAGATGTTGGAGTTTACTCATTAGCTGTTTCTGCTACATCACAGAGTGCGAGTGTTGTTGTTGCACAATCCTTGACAATTTCCTCAAGATCTTGTTATGATTTTGATATGGCTGCCTCAGAAAATTATGTTTCATTTTGTGATAATTCCGAAGCAAGAGTTCCTGTAACAATTAGTAATTCCGGTTCAGAAAATAATGTTTATAGTTTGGATTTAACTGGAAATAGTTGGTCAATTCTGGATAGAGATTCAATTACTGTTCCTGCTGGCGCTAGCGGAACATTCAATTTAATATTAACTCCAGGATTTGGAGATTCGGGTACAAGCGTTTTTAATATTAATGCAGATGCAGCAACTGGAGACCTTTCAGACACAGTTACGATTAATGCTAATGTTTTAACTTGTAGAGATACAAGCCTAGATATTGAGAGTTCAAGTATTGAACTTTGTTCAGGAACAAGTGACACTGTTGATGTTATGTTAACAAATGCAGGGCAGTTCCAGGAAAGTTATTCATTGACCGTGGATGGACCAAGTTGGATTACTTTGGATAGAAATTCTGTAATTCTTGCTTCAGGTGAATCGACAACTATGCAATTATCTTTGTCACCAGCAACTAATGTAGGTCTTATTTATGAAGATGTTACTGTTAAAGCTAGATCTCAATATGTAGGTAATACTCAAGATTCTGACTCAATTAGAGTAAATGTTCCTGTTCGCGCGGCATGTTATAATGTTGATGTTATTGCAGAACATAAAGCTGTTACTGTTGCGTACGGAGAAGGTGCATTAGTACCAATTGTTGTTCAAAATACTGGTTCACAAAGTAATATTTATGAATTTACGGTGTCTGGAGACGGTGCTCAGTTTGCACAAATTAATCCCGGTGCAATTGAAATTGAAGGCAATACAGTTGAAGAAACTTATTTGTATATCTCAGTACCTCGAGACGCGGCAAAGAAATCATATACAATTTCTGTAGCAGCACAATCCGGAGATTTAAGAGATTCAACTTCAGTTTTTTTGACTGTTTCAGATGAAGAACCTAAATTTATTGGCGCAATACCTAGTAGTTTGAAAGATACAAGTACTGGATTACTTTCGTCAATTTGGGGAGATTTAGTTAGTTTATATTCCACTACCTCTAATTTTGTTGTAAATTATTGGTTTGTATTTCCGGCACTATTAGCACTGTTGGTTGTGCTGTATGGACTCGGCCGAGTTCGTGATTCTAAATCTTGGATGAAAGATTTGGAACTTCTTGAACAAGAATTAGAATTTTCTGAAAAGAAAGAAAAATCTAAACCTAAGAAGACACAACCATCATTGCTAAAACGATTTTCAGATTGGTTAATGGCAGAAGATGAAGTTAAAATTATAACTAAGTCTAAACCACCCGTCAAAGCTGAAACTAAAGTTAAGAAAGAACCAGGAATGTTCCAACGATTCTCAGATTGGTTAATGGAAGAAGATGAGCCGAAAGCTAAGCCTCAAGTCAAATCAAAACTGATGAAGAAAAAACCAGGAATGTTCCAACGATTCTCAGATTGGTTAATGGAAGATGATGAAAAAGTTAAAATAATCAGAAAACCTGGCAAATCATTTTTTGAACAAGCTAAAGAATTTCTTTTTGAAGAGGTTCCGGTAGTTGAAGAAAAGACAAAACCAAAGAAAAAGGAAAAAGGAATTTGGCAAAAATTCATTGATTGGTTAGAAGCAGAAGATGAAGCTCCTAAACCAAATACTAGAATTAAACCAACTACAAAAACTAAAGTTAAGAAAGAACCAGGAATGTTCCAACGATTCTCAGATTGGTTAATGGAAGAAGATGAGCCGAAAGCTAAGCCTCAAGTCAAATCAAAAGCTAAACCAAAGAAAAAGGAAAAAGGAATTTGGCAAAAATTCATTGATTGGTTAGAAGAGGAAGATTAATGACTTTCCTGGATGAGTTATGGCCATTCAAATATAGTCTTGCACAATGGTATATTAAAAATGAAGATTTTGATAATGTTGACTTTGCACCGTTACAGTTTAATTTAACTAAGGAAGCCATTACAGATTTTGCAAAAGAAGGGAGAGCGTTTCCAGTTGAATCCAATATTCAGTCTCGGGCGAGACGAGACAGCGATGAAAAATTAAAAATTCGTAGACCTTTTGATGGAATAGTAAGGAGACTTGAGAAAATTAATGAGTTGGAATATATGATTCTTGGTTCGCGAATTTCGTATAAGGAAAGAATTCCTCCCGAAAAGTCAGGGATTAATTTTCGGATTTTTGAGCATGAATATGTATTGAATTTAGACATTCGTTCAGATGCCAATTTCAATCCGTTATTGGAAGCTCTTTCTTCAACAGAACCAAATCCGCAATTTTTGGAAGCCATACTTCAAAAGAGAGACCGATTTACCAAAGAGGTTATTTCTGAAAGTGAGATTTCCTTTGTTGATGTTACGAATAAATATTGGAACTCTTCAAATAACAAATATTCTTGGTTTGAAGTTTTCTATATGGTTCCAAGAGATTCCGAAGATCGCGATTCTGATTTGAGAAGAATTTTTGAAGCGAATTTTGATGGAAATACACACAAGCGTTATAGAAAATATCAGGAAGCGCGTGCGATTCAGATGTTAGCAGATTATGAAGCAGAACAAGCTAGATCTTAATTTCCATAAAATCTTTTGCCATTGTTAATTTTCCTTTGAATACGGATCTTGCTTCTTTTTCTAATTCTTTTGTTGAACGATATCTTTGTGAGAAGTGAGTTAGTACTAAGTGTTTTACTTTGGCTTGTTTTCCAAGTCTTGCTGCCTCTTTAGTAGTCATGTGTCCGCCCTTTTCTGCTGAGCTTTTTATTTTATTTGAAAATGTTGATTCGCAAACAAATAAATCTGCATTTTTGGCTAACTCAACAATTGGAGCATAATAAGCCGTGTCAATAGTTATAGCAAATTTCTTTCCATGACGAGCATAAGTTGCTCTTTTTGCACTTATTTTTTTACCTTCAATTGTAACATCCTTACCTCTTTGTAGTCGTTTTAATCCGATATGTTGTGTAGGAATACCCTTAGATTTAAGATAAGTAGTATCGACTCTGAGTCTAGTTTTTTCTTCAAAGGAGTACCCGAAACAAGGAATCGGATGCTTAAGTTTTAATGCATTTATTTTGTATTTATCAGTTTCACAAATTGTTTTGAGTTTTATATTTGAAAGTTCTTTGATAATAACTTTGTAACTGATCTTTTCGTGCTCATAAGCTTTCATAATTGCTGAGATTTTTGAACCAGTTCCTTTTGGTCCATAAATTTCTAATGGCGTTTTTCGTTGGTTCATTGCCATACTCATCAACAAACCCGGAAGTCCAAGAACGTGATCTCCGTGCCAATGCGAGATGAAAATCTTTGTAATCTTTTGTGGATTTTCTCTTGCAATTCTAATTTGTCTTTGTGTTCCTTCACCACAGTCGAACAAAAAAGATTCTCCCGAGTAGGTAAATAGACCTGCGGTCTGATTTCTATTCTTAGTTGGGAATGCTGAAGCTGTTCCCAATATTTTTAGCTTCATGTTGATACATAATCCTTTTAATGTATAAAAGAATAACTTTTTTACACGAAGACTCTAACTTCTTGAGCAGCAGTTCAGAAGGGGTACTTCTTGAAAAACAATGGAAAAAGGAACCCTGATTGGAAATAAGGTCGTGCTCAGTACGAGTTCTCTCTTTGATCGTAGCGTATTTGGTACTTTGAATAAACAAGGTGGGATTGAATTGAGTTCAGAAGAAGCACTTTATCTTGTAGAGAAGAAAAAAATTGATGTAGATGTCAGTTTCGATAATCTACGTAGAAAATTTAATCGAAGTAATAAGAATTTTGAAGAATGTTATGCTGTTTTCAGTGATTTGCGAAATCGAGGATATATTCTGAAGAGCGGTTTGAAATTTGGTTGCGACTTTAGAGTTTATGACAAAGGATCAAAACCTGGAAAAACTCATGCGAAGTGGTTAGTGTTTTCAACCAAAGAGAATGCTAAATCTTCTTGGAAAGAAATGTCAGGAATGGCGCGAGTTGCAAATTCAACTAAGAAAAATGTATTGGTCGGAATTGTTGATTCAGAAAATGGAGTTAGTTATTTTGAAGTTTCTTGGAGACGACCATGAGTGTTTATGTTGGATGGGTATGTAGAAATTGTAAGCGTGCAGTAGGTTCTGAAAGACGTTCAATTAAAGTTAAATCAAGATTGAAATGTAAAATTTGTGAGAAAACACAAGTTTATGATGAAAGTATTAGGTCAGGACTATCTGACAATCCTTTAGTTATTGTTAAGTGGGTTCAAGAGTGGAACTCTAGAAAATCACATTAATTTCTGAGCTTCTTTGACCAATTTTTCAATTTGTTCTAATTTATGTCTCAATTCTCGTTTTTTTCCGAAATTGAATAAATCTACAAGAATATCTTTGAAGACTTTGCTATCTTTTTTCTTGCTTACTTTTTCATATTGTTCAGGATCCTCCTGACGCATGAATTCTGCAGCGATTTTTTGAGCCACAACCATTTCATCGTCAGTGAAATCTAAGTCAGAGAATAGTTCTTCCATAGATTGTTCTTTTTCTATCTTTTTAGAAGTCTTTTTGGCCATATTGTGAGTAGTTGCGTTGGTTTTTATTGATTTGTTCAATAGATTAAATACTGAGTCTGAACTGATTTCTTTTTAACCAATTTTTATGTTTCTTGAATTCTGGACATTTTTCTTGAACAAGTCGCCAGAATTCCTTGGAATG
>Ga0310123_10004924_pt1 | contig 10037 bp, 9 predicted proteins | sample CB6_AW_1057_MG_FD_203505 | JGI IMG/M metagenome (GOLD analysis project Ga0310123, IMG submission 203505) | Marine microbial communities from Western Arctic Ocean, Canada - CB6_AW_1057 | ecosystem: Environmental > Aquatic > Marine > Oceanic | place: Canada: Western Arctic Ocean | collected...
CATGATTATCACCACCGACGCCAACGTAAGCCACGATGAACCGGTAGACTATGGCATCCACGCTTTCTGCCAGGTCTGTCAGGTTTGCGTCAACCGCTGCCCCGGCCGCGCCCTGATGCGCGACAAGGTCTGGTGGAGAGGCATCGAAAAGAACAAACTCTACTTCAAGCGCTGCCGCCCGGTCATGGCCCGCTACTTGGGCTGCGGGATCTGCATGAAGGTCTGCCCCATCCAGAAGTACGGATTGTCTTCTGTGATGGAACACTATGCCAGCACAGGTCAAGTACTCGGAAAGGGCACTCACGATCTGGAAGGCTATGAGATCGAGGGCAAGGGCTACTTCGGACCTGGCGAACTGCCAGTGTTTGAGCGCGAATTCTTCAACTCCATGCCTCAGGGTGACACCGAGGAGTGGGCGTTCGAGAATCTTAAGAAGCAAGCCGCGGAATCTGGCGGCGGCGTCACGGACGAGATGATGAAAGAGTTCCGTGAGCAACTAGAGCTCGGTATGAGTCAGAGCCGCGATAACCTCGAAATGATGGAAATGGAAGACTACATCTAGTAGAACTCCCTTCCCACCAAACCGTAGGTAATCAAAGAGAGGCCGGCGAATCCGCCGGCCTCTCTTTATTTATTCCCCCCTTTCAAATGATGAAGTCCATTCACCCTCGCAAGGCGGGAAGGTTAGGATGGGGGCGTTGCACCGAACATCAAATCCATCTAGATTTGATACTAGCCATTCCGACGGGAAAGATCAGACCATGCAGAGCGGTTCAGGGGTGAGACCAGATCATACTTCCGCGGCATCTCCGTATTCTTGATCCATAGTTCAGCAGGCTCACTCTGGGTGGAATCGTAAGATACGTCAGATTATTGGGTGTAGGTCTCTGCAATCCCGTTCGTCCTGATCCTTCCGCGGAAGGAGAAGGGCGCGCATCGGTCAAGCTATCCGTACAGCCACCCTCGTTATTCCAGCCCGCGCCGGAATCCAGGTACCACTCGGCAGGTCATCTTCGTTCCGACGTGCATCCCGCATTCGATTTGGAACAGGACGCAGTTTCGACCGTCCTCAAGAAGGTCGGCACCGGGCGGGCCGCTCTGGATTCCGGTGTCTGCGCCGGAATGATGGTGTTGACTCCTGGATATGTTCCCGTGAGTGAAATATGGGAAGACTTATGCTTGGGTGGGAAATCTGCTTGCTTGGCCGAATGGGGCCCGCCAAAAAGGGCCGGAAATAAGTCTTCCGGCCCTCGCGGGATCAGTTACGGATCGGCGAGCGTTTGATATTCCGCCTAGAGTTGGTCCACGCTGATTTCCGCAACCGGTATACCGGCGCTGGCAGGCTGATCCTGTTTCAGTGCGTCAGCCAGGCGCTCCACCTCTTTTTGGTAGGTACTGGGGTCGCTCTGCTGCCCTCGCAGATCGAACACGACATGCTCAGCCCCCAACGTACGGGCGGCGCGGGACTTCGGCACCTTGAGAGCGTCGTCGATGGCTCCAAGGAACAACGACCATTTTTCCGTTGAAAGCTGCATCTGCTTGGCATGGGTAATGTCGCCTAATATTGCCTCGACTTCCAGGGAGGCCAACGACCCGAGCACGACCATCTTGTCGTAAGAGCGCAGCCAGCGTTCGATCTCTTCCTTGTCTGAGTCGCTATGCCGGTCCACTAACGAGTTACCGCGAACGACCTGAGAGAATACCCAGCACCGTACTCCCTGGGCTCGCAGGTCGTCACGCAGTACCTTAGCAATCTCCTCGTCTCCGTCGATGCAGGAGATGAAGCAGTTTCTCAGACTGGTTGTGTCACCCTTGGCCGTCTCCAAGAACCCCGCCGCCGCATCGGGCAGGCCGATGCCCTTCAAGAACGCCTCAGGTATCTGCCCATGAGAGCGGAAGAGAGTGTCCAAACCAACGGTGCTCGAGGCGTCATGGCGAACTTGGTCAAGGCCTTTCGCACCGCTCAGGTCGCAGTCCTGGAAAATGGTATAGCCTAACAGGCTGCCCGCAAGATCGGCGCCCGCCAACTCGACGCTCCAAAACTGAGTTTGGAAGAAGTCGCTGTCTGCACATTTCGCGTTTGTCATGTTCGCCCGGACCAAAGATGCTCCAGCAAAGCTGGCGCCGGTGAGATCGGCGTCGGTCAAGTTGGCCCCGGCCAAGCTGGCCCTGGAGAGATTTGCGTTGACCAGCTTCGCGCCAGTAAAATCGGCTTCGGACAAGATAGCCCGATCCAAGTCCGCTCCCGTCAGGTCGGCCCCCCGCAAGTCTGCGCCGCGCAGATTGGCCCCGTTCAACCGGGCCCGGCTCATGTTGGTCTCCCTGAGGTTGGCGTGGTAAAGGTGACAGGGATTCATGTGGCAGCCGGAAAGATTGGCCCGCTGTAGCACCGCGCCCATCAGGTCAGAGTTCCTAATGTCCGCGCCGCTGAAGTCGACCTGCGGAGCCCTAACGTAGCTCATGTAGGCTGCATTTAGGTCCAGAATATCGTCAGGATTGGCTTCCCGCCAGCGGGCAACGTGGTCGCGTCCGCGCTTAACGAGCTGAACGTGCTCCATATTCGCCATGCTATTCGCTCCAGACCAGGATCAAGATTGGGCCAGAAATAGCCCGGTGGGCGGCGTTTCGAGTTAGCCGCCGGTTTTGATGATTGCCCGCTTGTGGGTGCCTTCGCCAATCTTGCGGTCGGCGTCGTAGGCCTCCACCTTGAAGGTCAAACGATTGCGCTCAACCTCGATCAACTCAGCGTGGGCCACAATGGTCGCGCCGATGTCGGCGGGCGCTAGGTGACGCACGTTCACTTCAATGCCGACCGAGACTTCCCCTTCTTGCAATTGGCTGGTGACTCCGGCCATGGCCGCCTGTTCCATGAGCTGAATCATAGAAGGTGTGCTGAACTTGCTCACGTGGCCGGCCACGTTGTGCTCACAGACTAGTGTCTGTTTCTGGCCCTTCAATCCAGGGCTGATACCAGAGCTTGCCATGCTTTTTGCCCCCTTGGTTCAATTCAGGCAATTCAGGTCAAATCAGGTCGATTCAGGCTTTGGACGTGCGCCCACCCATAATAGCAGATAGACCGCCAGGCGCAATCCACGCCTTGGTTCGGAGCGAATATCGCTGCGGTATTAACGACGTCTCACGACCCTTATAATGCTATAGTCAAACCTGGAGAGCAGACCCACCAACTCAAGGGACGCCAAGTGACTCATAGATGCCGACCAAACGGGATTTCCTATCTGTAACCGACATTACCCCGGAAGAGACGCGAAGCCTGATCAAACGGGCCCGGGAAGCCAAGGCGTCTGCTGAAGGCGAAGGTGAAGGCGCGGCCAACAGCAAGCCGTTGGCCGGGAAGTCCGTGGCCATCTTGTTCGACAAGCCATCTCTCCGTACTCGTATCAGCTTCCAGGTTGGAATTCAAGAATTGGGGGGCTATTCGGTCTTCTTGGGACAGCACGAGGTCGGCCTGGGTGGCCGCGAACCGGCATCAGACGTGGCAAAGGTTCTTTCGGGCTACGTGGACTGCATCGTGGCCCGAATCTCCAGCCACCAACTTTTGGAGGAATTGGCCAAGCACGCCAGCGTGCCAGTGGTGAACGCCCTTTCCGACCTGGAGCACCCCTGCCAGATCATGGCCGACCTGCTTACAATCTATGAGCATAAAGAAACCTTGGACGGTCTTAGCCTGGCGTATGTTGGCGACGGCAACAACGTGGCGCGAAGCCTCTGTTTGGCGTTACCTGCGATGGGCATGAATTTCACCAGCGCCTCGCCACAGGAGTATCATCTGGATGATAGCTCGGTGCAGCGAGCTTTGGCCCGAGCAAACGGGGCATCGGTCCACGTGCGGACTCTGACCGACCCGGCGGAGGCAGTGGCAGGGGCCGATGTGGTGTATACCGACGTTTGGGCCAGCATGGGCCAAGAGGCAGAGACAGAGGTTCGCCAATCCGCCTTTTCCGGATACACCGTGGACTCGGCCTTGATGCAGCGGGCGAATGCTGGCGCACTATTCATGCATGATATGCCAGCCCACTACGGTGAAGAGGTCCCGCCCGGCATGTTAGAACATCCCCAGTCGGTGGCCTTCCCCCAAGCACACAACCGGCTGCACGCTCAAAAAGCCATCTTGGAATTCCTGCTCTCGATTAAATGACTCTGGAAGCTAACTGTGAATACTGACTCCGGCCGCATGCTGAATGTCGACCGCGAAATGGTGTTGATTTGTCCATCCCAATAGTCGCAATCATAGGCCGGCCCAACGTCGGCAAGTCGTCTCTTTTTAACCGAATCATCGGACGGCGGCAGGCCATCGTCTCCGACGTGGCGGGGACCACCCGCGACCGGCTGATGGCCGATGCCTGGTGGGACGACTACCACTTCATCTTGCTGGACACCGGCGGCTTGGAATCCAACCCCGAGGGCGCCATCAGGCAGTTGGTCCAAGAACAGGCACGAATGGCGGTGGCCGACGCCGACGTCATCGTCCTTGTGACCGACGTGGTCGAAGGCATGACTGCCGCTGACTTGTCTGCTGCCGACATGCTGCGGTTCGCCGAGAAACCGGTGGTGCTGGCCGTCAATAAGGTGGACAACGACGTCCGGGAGTTCGGCGCTCCCGAGTTTTACAGCCTGGGCATGGGAGACCCCGAGCCCATCAGCGCTTTCCACAACTACGGTATCCACAGCCTGATGGAAAAGGTAACCGCCTACATGCAGCCCGAACCGGCGCTGCCGGACAACGGCCTCGAAGAACTGGATGAAGCCGCGCCTGTCTTTCAGCGAGGGGCGCTCAATCTGGCTATCGTGGGCCGCAGCAACGTAGGCAAGTCCAGTCTACTGAATGCAATCCTGGGCCAAGAACGGTCAATAGTGAGCGATGTGGCGGGCACCACCAGGGACGCACTAGACACCCAACTCACCTACAACGGCCGCGATGTTGTGGTCATCGACACCGCCGGGATACGCCGCCCCGGTCAGGTCACGCAAGGGATCGAGAAATACAGCGTGATCCGGGCCGTAGGCGCGGTAAACCGCAGCGACATCACCCTCCTAGTGACGGACGCGTCGGAGTTGGCCACCAGCCAGGACGCCCATATAGCTGGCCTGGCCTGGGATATCTGCCGCGGGCTGATCGTGGTGATCAACAAATGGGACCTGTTCGCCGACGAGGGGGCTAGCGCCCGTTACCGTGCCGCGGCCAGCGTCCGGGACCGGCTCCACTTCATGTCATACGTACCCATCTGCTTCACATCGGCCCTAGAAGGAGAGGGGATCAAGACGGTTATGGACACCGCCCAGGACCTGTGGACTGAACGCATGAGGCTGGTGCGCTCCCGTGATCTGCAGTTCATGTTGGCCGACGCGTTGGCCGGCCACCAGCCGCCAGTGGTCAGAAAACACCGGGGCCAGCGGGTGCAGATAAACCGGCTACAGCAGGTTGGGGTAAACCCGCCCACGTTCTTGTTCACGGTCAACGACCCAGACCTAGTACACTTCACTTATCAGCGTTATCTGGAAAACAAGATACGCGACACCTTTGGATTCGACCGCACCCACCTGAAGCTGGTGTTCAAGAGCAAGTAGGCGCCTGATTCTCTCAACCAAACCTCGAACCAAACCTCCCAGACCACCTAGGCCACTATGACGCGACCTCCCACATCAATCATCACTCAGGCCGCCGCCATCCCCTTCATCATCGCCGGAGTGGTGGTCCTGCCGCTAATTATGGACGGTCAATCAGAGGCAGCTCAGTACGCGGCTTTGTTGCCGTTGGCTTATCTGCTGGGGTCAATCTCCTGGGGATACATGCTGCTGCAGTGGAAGATGGGCGTGGACATTAGGGAATACGGTAGTGGGCGCACCGGAATGTCCAATGTCCTGCGCACCGGCGGAGTCAGATCGGCCGCCGTGGTATTAACGCTAGACATCGCGAAAGGGGTCTTGGCGGTGGTTATCGCCCGTGTCGTCATCGGCACCACCGCCGCAGAAGTGGCCGCCGCGCTCCTGGCGTTGGCGGGCCACAACTGGCCGGTCTTCCTGCAGTTCAAAGGCGGCCGGGGCATCCTGACAGCACTGGGGTGCCTGGTCTTAATGGCACCAGTGGCAGCGATTATCGCCACCGCCACGTTTTTGGTCATCACTGCCTGGAGCAGGTACATATCACTGGGCTCCGTGGTCGGTGTGATGATTGGGGCTATAGCGGTGTTGGTCCTGGCCCTAGCCGATTTTTACTCCAACACCTACATGATCTACGGGTTCATCGCCTGCGCCGTGATCGTGTGGCAGCACCGGGACAACATCCAGCGCATCCGTCAGGGTAGTGAGCGCCGGTTGGGCCATCCCGCCACAAAGGTCGAGTAATTCCGCCACTCCTCGGCGCCATCCGTCTGGACTTGCCCCATTTTTCTCAATAGACTAGACACGTTACAATCAGGACTCGTTCAGGCTCGCATCCGGCCTGCAGTACTTTCTGGTGGTCTTCTATTGAGTATTCAAACGGCCATCATCGGAACCACCACTTGGGGGACCACCTTGGGCATCTTATTGGCCCAGAAAGAAGTTCCGGTCTCCCTACTGGCCCGCACCGAGGAGGAAGCCGACCTGCTAGCCTCCCAACGGCGCAACTCCAGGTTCCTTCCCGATACCCCATTTCCGGATTGTTTGAACGTAACTAGCCAACCCAAGTCTGCCTTGCACCAGGCCGGTTTGGTCGTAATCGCAGTGCCCTCAGACCGTCTGAGAGAGAATGTGCGGCGGATCAAGCCACATCTCCAGGCGGGAACCATCATCCTCAGCGCTGCCAAGGGTCTTGAACTGCCCAAGGCCAGAAGGATGAGTCAGGTGCTGGAAGATGAACTGCCTGCCGGTTTGCACCTTGGCATCTGCGTCCTTTCGGGCCCGAACCTGGCCAAGGAGATCGTACAGGGCAAACCGGCCTCAACGGTAGTTGCCGGCCGAAACCCGGACGCCACGCAAAAAGCGCAGAGTGTGCTCATGTCCGGCAATTTCCGGGTGTACACCAGTAGTGACGTTCTGGGCGTCGAACTGGCCGGGGCCTTGAAGAACGTCGTAGCATTGGGCGCCGGTATGGGCGACGGCATGGACGCCGGAGAGAACGCCAAAGCGGCCTTCATAACGCGCGGGGTCGCCGAGATGACCCGATTGGGAATCGCCGCCGGGGCCGACCCCCTGACCTTCGCCGGGCTGGCTGGACTGGGCGATGTGGTTGCCACCTGCTCCAGCCGCCTTAGCCGCAACCGGCATGTGGGAGAGGAGTTGGCCAGAGGACGTTCTTGGCCGGAGATACGCGATTCCATGGACAACGTGGCCGAAGGGGTGAATGCCACTCAGGCCGCTCTGGTCCTGGCCAAAGAACTGGGGGTAGAGATGCCCATCGCCGATATGGCTTCACGAGTGCTCTTCGATGGACTCTCTCCCCAAAAAGCCATGGCCGAATTGATGGGACGGCCCGCCCGCTCCGAGTGGTAGAAATCCGGACGTATAAAACCAGACTCGGGGGAAGCCCCTACCTCATCTGCCCCAGCCGTAACTCCGGCAATGCCTCCAACAGCCACGCCGCCGCCACCCTTCGGTGACAGGGTTCTCCCTCAGGCTCGAAGCACAACAGCGTGTAGTCCTCTTCCGGTTTGAGCGAACCAAGCCAGTCCTGAAAGTCCGCTTCCCAGTTGTAGTTGGTCTGAAGCTCTTCCCGGTACCGCTCAGTCAGGCCGGCAAAGTCCAATCCTTCCCCGGAAGATCCACCACGGTATTCGGTCAGCAATTGACGCGAGGGATACAGGAAAGGTTGGACTTGCCAATTCGTCTTCTGGCCTCGCGGGTGGGCTCTGGAGATCCGGTAGGATGTCCCTTGCCAATGCTCTGGATGGTAGAAACTGGCGGTATATAACATGCTGCGCTTCTCCGAAGCTGAGTCCCGGAACCGGCTCAGTGGTTCTCCACCCGGCTGGAATCGGCCGATTGAGGCCGCCGCACGGCCTGACGCAGGAAAAATATCGCCGCTCCCAGGACAATCACACTCAGGTAAGTGATGGCGCGGTCAATCAGCACGAGAGCGGCGGCGGCGCTGGCGGTCAGGCTCGAGAGGCGCACTGCCAGCCCTCCGACTCCCGACTCCACAGCTCCAACGCCGCCCGGGGTCGGCACCAAGGTGAGCAGCGAGTTGGCCAGGGTCAGAAACACGACCAAAGCGAAACTGATATCAAAGCCCAAGGCCAGCACCACCAGATACATCCGCCCGATCTCCGCGCCCCAACCCAGCAAACCCCAGACCGTGGCCGTGGGCAATCGTTGAAAACTGCCCATCGTCCCTTGGTGAAATCGCTCGTACCGAACGCTCATCCAGCCGGGCAGCCGCCGCAATAAAAGTCCTCTGGCCCAAGTCATCCCTGTTAGGATCAAAGCCAGCCCAATGGCCAACGATACCGCCAAGGCCAAAACCACCCAGGTCACGCTGTTTCCGCTGTCCAACAGGAAAGGAGCGGCCGCTACCATCAACACTGCCACCAACACAGTGTCCAAGGCACGCTCGGCCAAAATGGTTCCGATGGTGCGGGAGAATGACCCATTCTGCTCGTCCCGGTAGAGGTAGGCCCGGTAGGCGTCTCCCAAACGGAGCCAGCCCACAGAATTGGCAAACCAGCCCAGAAGCACTAGTTGGGTGCAGTAGAACACACCGGGCACGGGCGTTCCCGGAGCGGTGGCATTCTCCAACAACAGCCGCCAGCGAACGCCCCGGAAAAAAAACGTTGTGTAGTGAACGAAGAATGCTAGGACCAAATACCAGGGGTTGGCACTCCTGATCCGGTCCCACGTAGCGCCCAAGTCGACGTCGAACCGGGTAATTATGAATACAAGAAAGAGGGCGGCCAATACCAGAGAGACGATTGCCGGCAGAGACAATACCCTACGCAATATAGATTGCGCGGCGGACTCCGCTTGGTCTTCTTGGTACCGATGCGGGGTTTCACCCTCCGGCATCAGTTTGGGGCGCAGATTGACCGGGACAGCGGCACGGCTAGCGTAGTTCCTGGGGCAGGCTGAATGTCACGTCTTCTTCGACGCCAGACAGCATGGTCACTTTTTCAGGGGCCAATCTCTGAATCACGCTCTCAACCAGCACTTCAGGGGTCGACGCGCCAGATGTGATGCCCACTTTTTCCTTGCCGGCCAGCCACGAAGGGTCTATCTCTTCCGGCCCGTTGATGAGATAGGACGGCACGCCTAGGGATTCTGCCACCTCTCTAAGCCGGTTGCAGTTGGAGCTGTTCTCCGCGCCGATAACCAACACCAAGTCAACACTATTGGCCATCTTGGTGACGGCTTCCTGGCGGTTGGTTGTGGCGTAACAGATGTCATTGCGGACCACGGCTTCCGGAAACCTTTCCCTGATGGAGTCGATCGCCTGAGCGGTGTCGCCCACCGAAAGAGTGGTTTGGGTGAGCACGGCTACTTCTTGGTCGACGTCCCAATCGGGGAGTTCGGTTTTAGATTTGTCGTCGATCAGGGTCATTTCCACCTGACCCATGGTCCCTTGGACCTCTTGATGGCCCCGGTGCCCCACCAATATCACCTTTTTGCCTTCGCGGTGGTATTTCTTGGCCTCGTTGTGCACCCTGGTGACCAAGGGGCAGACTGCGTCAATCACCTTCAGGTTACGGGCTTTCGCTTTCTCGAAATCCTCGGGGGCCGAGCCGTGGGCCGAAAACACCACCAAAGAACCCTCGGGAATCTCCTCAACGGTGTCAACCGTGATGGCGCCACGACGCTCTAGGTCGTTGACGACGTAGGGATTGTGGACTATCTGATGTTTAACGTAGACCGGTGGACCGAACTTCCTGAGACAGATGTCGACCACATCAATGGCCCGCACTACTCCGGCGCAGAATCCTCGGGGCGAACTGAGCAAGACCTCCACGGTCTGTCCTCCTATGCTGAACCGAGCGTGGACCCGGCCCACACCTGGCGTCGAGCCCCCAGGCGTCGTGCGGAACGATACTACGTACGATTGGGGTCGA
>Ga0310123_10004925_pt1 | contig 10037 bp, 3 predicted proteins | sample CB6_AW_1057_MG_FD_203505 | JGI IMG/M metagenome (GOLD analysis project Ga0310123, IMG submission 203505) | Marine microbial communities from Western Arctic Ocean, Canada - CB6_AW_1057 | ecosystem: Environmental > Aquatic > Marine > Oceanic | place: Canada: Western Arctic Ocean | collected...
ACGATTCCTGCCGGTGGACCTGTCGCCCAAGGCCAACGGACGTTTTGAGCGCGCGGTGGGTGAGGAGAGTATCACGGTCGCGGGCGTGCCGTTCGACCTTCCGGACGGCGGACGACGCCACCTCGACCTGGGACCCGCACAGTGGATTTCCTGGAAGGAGGATCCGACGGGCTTCTACTCCGCGTACGACCTCGGTACGGACTCGCAGGGCCCTGACGACCCCAGAAAGCCGATGCTGCGTGTGCCGGTTGCCGATTACGTAGCCGCACATCTGCTGGCCGTGGCCGATGACAAACCGACGTTTGGCGACACGGTGACGCTGCGGGTGGGGCGGTATGGTTGGAGTGATGGCGGTCAGGTGGTTCGGCACGATTTCGCGGCAAAGGTACCGAGACGCCGTGCCGCCGGGAACGTTGATTCCAAGGCGGTAATGAGCACGCCGGCCGGGCCTCTGTTCCACGTGCGCGTGCCCTTCACGCGCGCTTTTGCGCAGGACATCATGGAAGAGCACATCGATATCGAAGTGACCAAGGCCGTGCGGCTGGCACGACGACGCCCCGATCCATGTCGCTTCCGTGTCCGACCGTTGGGATTACCCAGCGGCGTGCGCATCGCCGCAATCACCCTCGAGCGCTCGCCGCTTCAGATGCGCGTCGGCAGCGACGAACCGGGCCACGCATTCGTGCAGCCTGCAAAGCCGAAGTTCACGGTGACACTGCGCAACGTGACCGCGAGCGACCAGCCCTACGCCGTGCGTGCAACGGCCATGCATCTTGACGGCGCGCGGACCGAGTCGTCGCGCAAGGGCAAGGTCGCGCCGGGTCAGACCGCGGAGGTGGTCCTGGAGTTGCCCGTGACCCGGCGCGGATACCACGACCTGGGCGTCGTGCTGGGCGATGGAATCGGCCGGACGGTGCTGATTCGCCGCACCAGCTTTGCCCTGCTGCCACCGGACACCCGCCGGCACCGCGAAGCGTCGCCTTTCGGCAGCTGGGGCTGGCGAGGGCAGCATGGCACCAGCAGCGATGCGGATTATATCGGACGGTTGTACGTGAAGTTGGGATTCCGTTACGGCATGGGCCACTACCAAGAGGAGGAACGGCAGAGGTTCGGGCTGTTGGACGGTAATGACGAGCGCGGCATGATCTTTCATGAGGATTCGATCTCCGGCCCACACATGATGCGGGTTCCTGACCTCTTCCATGATTGGCCGCCCTATGAGCTGGACGAGGAGGAGAAGCAGCGCTTCAAGGAGATGTGGGACAGTGCCGTCAAGAAGTCCGGAAAGATTCGCCAACAGCATACCGGGCTCCCCATAACGTTCGGCAACGGTCCGCTGCCATTTAAGGAGGAATTCTACCGAAACGAATTTCCCCCGGAGTTCTTCGACGCAGGGGGCAATGAAGCACCGGTATTCGGGCGGCCGCCGGAGACTCAGCCGCCGGATACCGTCGCGCTCAACGCTTCGGTATGGATGGATCGACAGTTGCTCGATGGGTACGGCTATGAGGACAAGCCGGTCCGCCTTGCCTATGAAATCTGCTACCCGAACGACAATCCGGGCAACCTGGACTCACGCACGCAGGCCAACTACTACGTGCGGCACGCGCTGCATATGCTGGCGTGGGAGATGCCGTTCATCCATTTCGGCACAATGACCGACATGGGCAATACCTATCACTTCGGCAACTGGGGTGGGGCAGGCTTTTGCAGGCGGTGGCCTGAGCAGAACGTGAAGCCGGCCTACCCGGCGATGGCGACGCTGACCTGGATACTCGACGGCGCCAAGTTCCGGCGCAAGGTCCCGATGGGCAGTCTGAGCCTGTACGGTCTGGAATTTGAGCTTCCTGACGGCCGCCAGGTTCTGGCCATGTGGACGATCCGAGGGACATACCCGGTCACGCTGCAATTCGACGCCGACAGCGCCTGGACCCTGGTTGACAGCCAGGCGAACGAGATCGAGCTCAGCACGGAGGGCAAGCGAATCCAGGTTACCCTGTCCGATTCGCCGGTGTACCTGGTCGGCAAGGGCAAGGTTGCATCGGTTCATAAAGGCGTTCCCGTTTATGCAGCCAAGCCGGCCGGGGCCGTTCTTCCCATTGATGCACTTGACGGCCTTTCCAACTGGACCGTCGAACCCGGCCGCAACGCTGAGTTGGAGGTCTACAACTTCCTGACACCGCGGCGAAAGGGACTTTTCGAATTCAGCGCGGTTGCCGAATTTGAGGGCAAGAAGAACATATTGCGCGTCACGCCGCAGGCTTTAGACCACGGCAAGGACACGATGCCGATGTACGCCGCATTGATCCATCGCCAGGGAGTGAAGATACCCGACGAACCGGGCAAGCCCACGGAGATCGGCCTGTGGGTCAACGGCAACTCGAGTTGGGGTCGCGTGATCTTTGAATTGGAAGACGCTTCAGGGCAGCGCTGGATTTCCATCGGTGCCCAGGCCAAAGACCAGCCCGGCCGGTGGATGCAGGACTGGCTGCCAAAGGAAATGCTCGAGCAGTTCAAAGTGCCGGCGCAGAATGATTGGAACACGAACGACGTTTACGGCGTCAGCCGCATCAACTTTGAAGGCTGGCGATATCTGGGCTTTCCGCTTCCCGGCAATTATCCTGGGGAGCGTTACGGCTGGCCGATCAACAGCCAGTGGCGCAGCGACAAGGATGGCATCGTTCACTATCCACTCACGTTCAAGAAACTGATCATCGAGCTTCCCGAGAAGACGCTGCACATCAAGACGTACGCACCGGCGCCTCGAAAGGAGATCTACCTCAAGGGCCTGATCGCGTCCTACGATCCGAAGGCGGACGCCCTGTGGAGTGACCGATCCATTGGGGCCGGTGACGGGATCGACTAGCTAGTGCCCGTCCCTAAATTGCCATTTTACCAGAGTCGCTGTGTTCGAGGCGACGTCAGGCGCTCGAAGATGCGTACGTATTTTGGCAAAACGATGCTGGAAGGACGGCCGGCGGCCAGTTCCGGCGAAAAAGCTCACTCTCGGCGCATGAGGCGATCTGTCTCGTTCTGACTGACAAGAGAGTGTCACACGAGTTCATGAGGCCGCAGACTCGCGGCGGCTCTCCGCAGCTTTGCTGTCAGGCACTTTTTGTTGGATAAGAATCTTTCCGAGAACATGCAAGTTGCGGCCCAAGATGCCCAGGGCAACGTAACGTTCGAATCCGATTGGCGTCCGGTCGCGACAACGTTCGAGTCCATTTCCAGACTGCAAGGCACCGATTGCGGATTCGATACCTGGATGCCGTTGCCGAGTTTCGCGAAATCGGACGGACGCGTTTTTCCGTTGCTCTTCAAACTCCTTCGGTTGCTTTTTTGGTAAACAGGGATGTTCGATGATTGTCTGCAATTGTTCTTCGTTCTCCGGTGAATAAAAGCCACGGTCAAAGGAGGCATCTTTAATCTCACGGTTATGATGCTGTTGAACGATCCGTGTTTGTTCAACCACGACATCCGCATCTTGAGCATCGCGCGGCAAGATGAAGTAATGCGAAACGAATCCGGCAGCGTCTTCATAGACCATCACCAGACGACCAAATTGGTTTGGCTGAGCCTGCTTACCACGCCGGTAGAGTTGTGTGTGAGTCTCAAACAGGCTGAAAAGCTTGTCTGAATTGGGTACCGTTTCTCCTTGGACAATGCGGCGATAAGCCATGCTGCAAACTTGCTTGGTGAGGTCAATAAATACGTTCAATTCCGCGATTTTAGCAACGGTGGCGATGTCTGTCCGTTGATCAAGTACCTGTTCGAGCAGCGTTTCCGCACGTGTGATAATCTTGTGTGATCGTCTCAGTAGCCTTTGGTATTCTCGATTCACTCGATCCTTAAGCGTCGATCGACAAACCCCCGGGCACCCACAACACCGAACCGGGTGCGCGCCAGGGCAGACCTGTGACGCAGGTAACACTTTACTGCAGACAGCCAACAACGATAAGTATGTTAGCGATCCGGTTTACGTTAGGCTCGAGGTGAACCAGGACGTGACGGTCTATATCGGATACGATCTACGGTCCTCGTCGCGCCCGGACTGGCTTGAGACGAATGGCTGGACACCGTCCTCCGAGAGTCTCAGCAGCTCGGACGCTGCAGGTAATCCGGCCTTTCTGGTGTACGAACAGAGCTTTGGGGCCGGGACGGTGGCCCTGGGAGGCACCGCGGACGAAGGTTTCTTCGGGCCTACGCTCCAGAGATTCACGGTCTGCGGATGCACAGCATTCGTGCCGGCGGGATCCAGATGCAACCGGGAACCACGTATCTGATCCGCCTCTGGGCACGAAAACTCCCCGGCACAAGCGCCGTGCTGACGACCGAACCGGGCGGCGAACGGTTCGAGCTGACAGAACAGTGGGAAAAGTACATCACCCGGTACGAGCACCCGGCCAGCGAGAGTTCGACGATGGGAATGTATTTCGCCGTTCAGGGCGGCCCGGCCGACGTGGATGACGTCTCGATCGTTGAAGACGGCAACGCAGAGCCGCTGACGCCCGAGCTGGTGGCAAACTGGCAGGATCTCGCCGATGTTGACGCCGTGAACACCTGGACGGAACCGCAGTGCGCATGGCGAATTCCTGTCACGCTCCAGGAGGTCGTCGGCCAGGACGCTGTGAACTACCCGGTCAGTGTTTCGGCCAGAACGGTGTTCCGCACGTATGAACTCGATTTTTTGCGTCCTGAGAAGATCAAGGTTGTCGTTCCCTCCACGGCGGGCGGGCAGTCTGTTCCTTTTGCCATCGTGGGCACCGACCGAAACCCATATTTTTCCCAGGATGATCAACTGTTGTTTTTGGTGAACCGCCCGGCCCGATCGAGGAAGACGGTTTACATCTATCTCCGGGATTTCGACCGTGAACAGGGGCTGTTCATACCGACCGACCAGATTCCCGAGGCCTTGAACGTCGCCTCCGACTATCCCCACCGACTCGCGGTCGACGTCGGCCGGCGCGAGCCGCGGTTCTCGGTCAGCGCTCGCATGGCGGAAGGACACCTCGAGGTAACCATTCGGAGTTGGACGGCCGCATCGGCCACCGCCGAACTGATCTCGCCGAATGGAGCGCGGCGCTTGTCGGTTCCACTTTCGCTTCGCGCGGCGGGAGAATGGCGGATGGCTGAAGGATATCGTCCACCGCCGGACATTTCACCCGGAATTTGGAAACTGCACGTCACGTATGTGGATGGGACGGCAGCGGCCGTTACGCGATCCGCGGCGCTGGTAATCGGCAATGCCTTGTGGTGCGGCAACAATTCCGAACGCATCTACCAAGACGATCCGCCGCGGTATGGGAAAGGAGAAGCGAACCTGGCCGCGGCCGGGAATCAGTGGGAATCGTTCCAGATCGAGGCCTCGATAGCGGGATAGCGTTTGCAGCTCGGTGACTTGATCGAGTACACTAGAAGCTTTCTGATCGACCTTGAAAGAAGAGTCAAAAAATGTCCATAAAACTATTCCGTTGTTTGCCTCACGCGTGTTTGTTGTGCACCAATTTCGCCTGGTTGACAACGTGTGTTCTTTGGATTGGATTTCTGTGCCAACCGGTGGCGGCGGACATGGGTCTCCAGGTCGCGGCGCCGATTGAAGAAAAACGGTTTGGAACCGAATCTCCGCCCGACTGGCAACTCACCGGGAAATGGACTCTTTCGCCGGACGGGGCGGTGGCTGGCGAGGACTGTAGCGCGGACTGGACCGGGAAGCTTCCAGAAAGTTGCCTCGTGGAGATGGTCTTCGACCTGCCGGACGCAGAGAAACTCGAGCAGAAGGCGCAGGCGTCGATCTCAGTGGGCCCGGCCGACGATGAGACGCACCAGCTGACCGCTTCGGCGGAGTACCAGAAAGTTGCGGGCGATAAACCGAGCTTCCCCTACAGCGTTTCGCTTTCCGGCGCCGGGGCGGATGGCCAGCGCGTGAGCACCAGCACGCGCGCAGACATGCGCCCTGCTATGATAAGCGTGGTGTCGGGCGAGGACGTTCGCAAAGAGGGCGTCGCCGATGGGGCGAAGCAACACAATGCTTGGGCCGGCAGGACGATATCGCTCGCCGTGACGATCGACAAGGGGCTGTGCCGCGTGCTGTCGAATGGCAATGTCGTGGGAGAAAACGTGGTCGACCTTCCTGCAAAGCGAGTCCTCTCCGTGGCTGGCGATGGAATTACGCTACGCGCCGTGCGCATTCTCCACGGCGTCCCGCGGAAGTACGCCTTCCTCGGAGGCGGAGGCCTGGCCATGCTCAACGGCGGCGAAAGCCAGGCACCGTCGGCCGGCATGGTGCTCGGTCGCGCTGAGAGCGCTGTGGTCCAAATCGACGGCGTGCCCTTCGTGGTGCAGGGCGCTGGCGAGGGCCGGCTGGCTGTCATGGATGTGGCCGCGGAGCAATGGAAGAGAGCGTCGTGGTCGGAAGGAACCGGCATGCCAATGGCCCCCCTGCCGCACCGGTGGTATTCAACGGCGCATTTGTTGTTACACCTCGAGGACGGCGCCGACAAAACGCCGGCCATGGGTTTCGGTCTGCGTGTTCTCGAGATGTCCGGCGGCGATCTGAAAAACATCTACGTGGGCGAGGTTCCCGTGCGCTCGTGCGATGCCGGCGTGACCGTCCGCCCGGTGCCTGAACTGGGCGATGGTTGGTTCCTCGCCAGCGTCCCCGTAAACCCGGCCGCCCTCATGCGGCTGGGTTCAGCGGCCTACTTCACGCGGCCGTGGACGGTGGCTAATGGATTTCCGCCGCGTCCGCACGGTCAACCTTCGGCGCTCCGCGTGGCTGCTTGCACCGTCGAAGAGGCCGGTATTGAGCTGTCGGTCCAGGGCAACGGGCTGGGAAACGTCTACGACGAGCTGGCCAATCCGTCGCTCACGGGTGTCCTTCGCAACCGCACCGAGACCACGGTGACCGTCGCCATCACCAGCGATTTGATGCCGTATGAGCGAGAGTCTTCACGGCGCGCGTTTGAGCTGCGTCTCGAGCCCGGCCAGGAAGAGACGTTCGACGCGCTGGCCGCGCCCATCACCGAGCGCGGACATTACAGGGTGCGCGTGGTTGCCGACGGCGGCCCGGCCGGGCGCGTCGACTACCGCACCAACATCGGCGTGCTCGCGCCCGATACGCGGAAGAGGATCAACTCCCCCTTCGGATGCTGGGGGCGACTCTCGACCGACGGCTCGACCGATGAGCAGAGCCATTACCTGAAGGTCAAGGCCGGAGTCGATTTCTGGATGGGGATCAACGATCAAGTTATCCGCATGAATGCGGAGGTGCCCGACGATGCTAAAGCTGAGGAAATTGTAAAGTCCCTCCGACCGGACCTCCGCGTCTTGATGTTGGGTTGGGAGCACAACTGGGGCCGGGGGCACACGTTCGCCTTTCCCCGTGTCATCGCCGAAGGTCAGCCCGAAGTGCTGCCCGACGACAAGAAAGAACAAGCCGACAAGACAGCCGACGCGTGGCGCCGTGTGGCCAAAACGGTGCGGAAGCTTCGTCCGGAAGTGAAGATCTCGCTCGGCAACAGTGCCGTGAACTTTTCAGTTCCTTTCCTGGAGCGAGGATTCAAGCCAGGGGTCGAGTTCGACTATTTTGGCACTGAGGAGGGCATCTTCAGCACAAGCCCCGAGCAGCCAGCCACAGCCATCGGCAATACCAACTGGTGGGCCAAAGCGATTTGCGAGCACTTTGGCCTGGGTGAGGTCCCGTTGTTCCACTCCGAATCGGTCTACTTCTCCACTGGTCCCGGCTTTAGCCGCATGTCCGAGCGCACGCAAGCCGGCTACTACGTGCGCACGTACTTGCTGGGCTATCCGTACAATTCGGTGTTCGGGTTGGCCGGCGCTCTGGTCGACTCCAGCAGCCGCTACATCTACTCGAACTGGGGTGCCTCAGGCTATTGCAACCAGGCGCCCGAGTGCAGTCCCAAGCTTAGCTACGTGGCGTTCGCGACGTTGACCCAGCTGCTTGACGGCGCGAAGTACGAAGGGCGGCTGGAGACCGGCACGACCAGCGTTTACGCCCTGAAGTTTGCCCGCAGACCCGCCAACCCGGTCTGTGTGCAGTGGAACCTCCGCGGCGAACGAAATGTGACGCTTAAGCTGAAGCCGCTCAAGGGGAAGGACCTGTCGAATCTGGAAGTGTTCGATGCAATCAACCGCCCCGTCGCAATTGCAAAGGACGGCGATCAGGCGTCGCTCATTATCTCAGAGCTGCCGATCTATGTCAGCGGCGCTGAAGTCACCCAGATCCAGCCGGGCGCGAACGTCGAGCCAACGCTGCCACCACGCACGCTGCTCAGTTCGCTGGAAAACGTCGCCGACTGGCAGGTCGACACCGAGCCGGACACGGCTTTCGAGGCGCCGGGCGAGTGGACCGGCGTGCCCAACGTCATGGGCAAGTTCGACGTCAGCTACTTGCCGGGAGTCGCGCCGGAAACCGGCGGAAACGGCGCCATGGTGTTCCAACAGAAACCTCTGGAAGGCACCCACGGCCTGATTCCACGCTACGTCTCGCTAAGGGCCAGGCCCGGCACGGAGGTCACCATCCCTAAGGGGACCACCCGGCTCGGCGTCTGGATCCGCGGCAACAGCACCTGGGCGGCCGTCAAATTCGGCGTCGTGAACCAGCGGGGCCAGCGGCGGGTACTGCTGAACGACAAGACGTTCTCGTTCGGGCGCATGATGGACAATTTCGACGGCTGGAAGTTTCTGGATACCGGTCCTCTCCACGACCCCGACATCCAGGCCGGCCGCTGCACGGTTGACCGGATCCTCGTCGTCATGCCGCAGCGGCAGGTCTATGTGGACGAGCTGCTGACCACGCCCAAACCGGAAATCGCCATCTGGGGCCTGAGCGCCATGAACACACGGCCTCCCGACGTCAACTATTTACCCTGGTGAAAACTTCGAGCCGCTACTGGCGGCATGCCACCTGTTGGACGAGATGACGACGGGCCATCCTGACGCGGATGCCCACCGTATGATATAAATGAACTGGGTCTTCCGCGGAGCCACCCATGACGAAGCCATGCCCTAAACTCCCGTCGTCTCATGTAGCGAGCGTCCGTCTTAGTCGTCGAACTTTTCTTGGCGGAATCGCGGCGAGCACCCTCGCGAGCGGCGTTACTGGGTGCGGCGATATTAACCATCCCGGACGCCATTCGGAAAGGCAGCGCGCTCAGTCACCGTTTGCCGCCGCGTCAGATGCGATGGCCATGCCCGGGCCGTTTCCGGGGCGCGTCATTGAAGTGTCACACAGCGGATCCGTGACGGCGGGTGTGCGCAATCGGGACGCGGTCAAGTCGATGATCGATTACGGAATGGAGCAGCTCGTTCCGGATGCCGAGACCCCAGTCGATGCGTGGCGTTATTTTTTCCAAAAAGGTGACCGTGTCGCAATTAAAGTTGTGCCGGTCGGAAAAGTCCTCAAGCCGGGACGGAAGAGAAGTGATCGGGGATGTGTCGTCGAACTCCAACGACCTGGTTCGATTTCCAGCTATGAGGTAGTCCTGGAAGTGATCGACGGCCTGACGGCCGCCGGGGTGAACCTGTCAGACATCGTGGTTACGGAGCGCTATCGCGACGACTTTATGCAGGCCGGCTATGACCTGATCTTGCCCGACGGGGTCCACTGGGAATGCTGTTCCGCCAGCTTCGATCTTGCGCAATTAGAAATCGACGGCCAGATACGCGGAGAAATGCGCCAAAAAAACGTGGCCGGATACGATCGCGACGTCTTCCGGGAGTTACCGTTCTGCCAACCGCCGGCGATTCACGATCCAGGGGACGACCGCCGATTCCGCTCGCACCTGTCCAAGATTGTCACGCAAAAAGCGGATAAGGTCATTTCGATTCCGGTTTTGAAGGACCATCGGTCGGCCGGCGTCACGCTTGCCCTAAAAAACATGTCCCATGGCTTTCACAATAACGTAGCGCGTAGCCATGTGGGGAATGGGTTTCCAATGAGGTTGAATCATTGCCAGACTTTCATTCCTGCTGTCTGTTCGTTGCCGCCCATGCGAGAGAAATGTGTTCTCCAGATT
>Ga0310123_10004928_pt1 | contig 10034 bp, 7 predicted proteins | sample CB6_AW_1057_MG_FD_203505 | JGI IMG/M metagenome (GOLD analysis project Ga0310123, IMG submission 203505) | Marine microbial communities from Western Arctic Ocean, Canada - CB6_AW_1057 | ecosystem: Environmental > Aquatic > Marine > Oceanic | place: Canada: Western Arctic Ocean | collected...
GTTGGGAGACGGCTTCTCTGAGGAGCTCCGTTTCCCGTGTCGCCACGAGGTCGTCGTTCTGGACCCAGGTCTTCCACGGATTCGTGTCCGACGATTTCGATTTCGCCGCGGTGCCTTTCCGCTGGGACTTCCGCACTCGGGATCGACCCGACGGCAAAGGGACTTCGAGACCGGTCCAGCGGTTGAGCTCTCGCTTCAAGTCCAGCGTGATGTTCGGACTCGAGTCGCTTTTCCGGTCGATCAATTCGGTCAACAGGTCGACCAGTGGTCCGAGTTGGTCCGGAGCGAGGGTCAGCTTGCGGGAGAAATCGACCATGCGCCGCTGTAGGAATTGGGTGGAACTCGTCTCCGACTCGAGGAGGACCCGAAACCGTCGCAGGACAGCCACGAAGAGTGTGTTCGGCAGCGGGCGTCCCGAAAAGGCAATGCCGATTTCAGAGACCACCTGGGTGACGGACGACAGCCCGCCGCCAGCCGCGAGGACTGCTTCGAAGAGCGGAGTCTCGTCGATCTCGCTCTCCCCTGAATTACTGTCCCTAGTACTGTCTTCGGACGACAGCCTGGCCGCGCGGAGCCATATCGGCACGATCCGGCCGAAGGGAACGCGGTTGGCCACGAATTTGCCGGCGGCGAGTCGTTCCATGGTGGACATCACCCCCTTGGCGCGAGCTCGGTCCTGCTCGTCTTCCGGGTCGAGGAGCTCCAGACATTTGACGAGCAGGTACTCGGCCTCCGGAGTCTGCCAGGGAATTTCGCCCAGAACGTCATTCCTCAGGGCGATGTCGAGAACACGGTGACGCAACTCGGGAGTCCGGCTGATTCGAGGCAGGAGATCGACGAGCGACGCCATGACGGTGTGGATCTTGAAGATGTCTTTTTTCTCGAGAAGCTCGAGAAGGTGGGGCAGGCCGTCGAAGTGGTCGAGCTCGGCCAGCAACAAAGCGGCGCGCATCTTGGCCAGTTCTGTTTCGTCACGGTTGTTGGCCGAACCTGTGGAAACACGATTCCTGTCGAGGACTTGTCTCAGGAGGGGAACCGAGGTGGCGGCCGTCGTTGGATCGAGGCGGCCGAGAGTACCGAGTCCCAACGCTCCGGAGTCGAACGCCCTCGGATCATCGTTCACGGGCGCGTCCACCGCCTTCAAGAACATCTCGCGCGCTTCCTCGACGCCCAAACGACCGAGAAGGTTCAGCGCTGCCAGCCGTTCCCGGGACCCACGTCCGCCTGCCTGGTCCAGGAGAGTCGCGACGATCTCCGCCCAGAGCGAGTTGGAGTCCTTCGCCGGCGCGCGCTCTGTGAGGGTAGAGTGGCGAAACCGGCGCTGGTAAACCAGGATCATGTAGGGATAGCGTTCGCGCTCGAGTACCGTTCCCCCGCGCAGGTAGCGGTCCTCTTCTCCGAGATCAAAGAGGTGCACTGCCGGCGACACGGAGACGAAACGCTGCGTCGCCGCTTTCGTCGACGAGCCGGCCGTCGTCGACGAATCGGAGCGGGTGACGCCCAACTCGAGGACCTCGTCAGACAGCGGGTTCCAATCGAGCTGAAACGAGAGCGAGGGATCAGCAGCAACCGGCGCACTTTCGACCGTGAACGCTGCGCCCGGAGCACTCGAGCCGTGCGCCGTCGTGACAATCTTGGGCTGCTCCCTCAGGTCGATGCGCACCACGTCGAAGACGCCCACTGATGGATCGATCCGATCGAGGAGGTAGCGGATTCTCCGGATCTTTTCGGGATTCGAACCGCCCGGGTTCGATGCCTCCGGACTCGAAGCCTCCGGGTTCGACGCGGAAAGGGCCGAGTCGAGATGAGATATCACCTCGACTCCCCGGCCGAGCAGCTCTTCCTCGGCGGCGTGTCTTTTCTCCCACTGCTCGTGTCCGAGTTCGGCGACGAGCTCTGCAAGGTCTCGGTGCTCTCGCTTTTCTTTCCGTTGCTTGTTTCCGGATTCCGCACCCGACGATGGGACGGTCAGAACAAGGGCCAGTAACAGGATGGTAGGTTTCATCTTTGGCAGGTCGAAGGAAAATGGCTGACCCCGTTGAGGTTATCTCCACTCGGGCAGGGCCACGCCCTTTGTCAGGATAAAGTTCTTCCATTATACGGCCAAACCGGCGCGTTTTTCGCCCGTGTTTCCGGGCCGTGAGCCGGACAGAGCCAGCCGCCGGCAAATTGTTTCAGGTCTTCTGGAACGGAACCCGACAACGGACCAGTGATCTGCGCTCGGGAGTGGAGAGAACGAAGCTCTGATGGAAGAGACGCAAGAGCTGAAAAGCGAAACGATCGATCGACCTGTGCCGGAGTCTCAGGAAGTGGAAACACCGCGTTCCCAGGTTATAGAAATACCACGGTTCCTGTTTGACGCGACGCTCAGGCTCGAGGAACTCGCTGTCGTGGTCCTGGAGTGGTCGATCGACCTCCTTGGCTTCGAGAGAGGGTTCGTCCTTCGAGAGAGCGACGCCAACGCTCGGGATCCGAAAGATTCGCCGGACAGTCACCACGAGGAGACGTTCGTCGTCCTCGCGTCCCGGCAGAAGCGGGACGACGATTCGCGGCCACAGTGGAACGACGTCCGCAACCCCGAGTTCGCTCTCAACCGTTCCGTAGCGTTGCGGGCCCTCGCGGCAACCGAGTCCGTCGCCGTTAACGACTGCTTGATCCAGCCCGAGAGCGGAGGGCAGGAGCAGAACCGTACGGTCCTTGCACGGTCGTTTTCCTTGGCGTCTGGGACGCGTGCCGCCATCTATCTCGACCGAGGACTTGGCATGCGGAGCATCGAAGAGACGGAGCGCGAAAAGCTCGACACTTTCGTCGAGGGTTGTGCTCCCGCGCTCGCCCGCGCCTTCCTTGCTGAGGAGGTAGACCGTCTGCGGGAAACCTTGACCAAGTACGAAGAGACCGAGAGCGTCTCGGATTCGGATGACGAGTCTGCCGGAGAGGCCGAACTCGCGACCGGTTCTCCGGTTGGCGACGGTTCATTCCCGAGTTTCTACGGCATCGTCGGGCAGGACGAGAAGCTCCAGAAGATCTTCCACGTCGTCAACAAGGTCAAGGACTCGAACCTCAACATCTGCATCTTCGGGGAAAGCGGTACGGGGAAGGAGCTGGTCGCTCGAGCCGTCCACGATGCGAGCGAGCGCCGCGACAAGCCCTTCATCTCGGAGAACTGCGGCGCCATCGCCGAGAATCTTCTCGAGAGCGAGCTCTTCGGTCACGTCAAGGGGGCGTTCACGGGTGCCGAGGAGGACAAGCAGGGTTTCTTCGAGCTGGCGGATGAAGGGATGCTGTTTCTAGACGAGATCGGTGACATGTCGGAAGGGATGCAGAGGAAGCTCCTGCGAGTCCTGCAGGAGGGGACGATTCGCCCCATCGGCGGGAAAAAGAGCCTCAACGTCGACGTCCGCGTCATCTGCGCGTCCAACAGGGACCTTAAGAACCTGGTGCGGGAGGGATCCTTCCGCGCCGATCTCTACTATCGTCTCAACGTGATCCAGGTCCACGTCCCCCCGCTGCGGGAGCGCCGTGGGGACATCCGCCTCCTTATCGATTACTTCACCGTCCTTTTCCTCAAGGAAGAAGGGCTGAAGAAGCGCTTCAGCGACAGTGCGATCAAGGCCCTCTGCCAGTACAGCTGGCCCGGCAACGTCCGCGAGGTCCGCAACGTCATCCGGCGTGCCCTTCTGACGTGTCCGCGCCGGGTGGTCGCCCGCAAGGAGGTGCTGACCTACTTGCAGAACAGCCAAGCGACCGCCTGCCTGGGCGAAAACCTCGAGAGAGACGACGATCAACTGGTCCTGCGCATCCCGCTGCGCCAGCACTTCAACGACATCGTCGACGAGTGCGAGCGCCTGGTGCTTCTCAACGCCCTGAAGGAAAACGGCTGGAACAAGTCCAGGGTCACCAAAGCCCTGGGCATCCCGCGCCAGAGCCTGTACAACAAGATCGCCAAGTACGACCTGCAAAAGACGTGGGCCGGCGACGAACAGAGCGCGGAGTAGCACGACCCTTCAACTGCCCACGAGGCACTCGCGGCTGCCATAGTGACATGGCCTCGCGGGGAGCGCCTGCCTGATTGCCAGTCCCGTCCGGGGCCCTACCGCGTGCGATCAGTCTAAGGTCTTCCCGTTATTGCGGTTGAGCCAACTCTGAATCCGAGGCATGGCCTTTGCAATTAGCGGAAATCACGTTACGGAAGCGGAGATTCTCCGAGGGCCGGTATTGCGACCGTAGTCCGAGGGCCGGTTTCGTTCAGCCGGTTTCGTTCATTCAGTATCTCGTGAGGCGCCCACTGAAGCGCGGGTGTCATCTTCTCTGTCTTCAGGATTGAAAATTCTTGTCGTTGACGACGATGTCCGCTGCCTGCGAAGTCTCGAGGACTTTCTCGAGCGCGATGGTCACTTTATCGAGACCGCTACCACGGGACAGGAGGCCGTCGAGATCACGCGTCGTTATATCGAACGGGAGCGGGAACGAGAGCGCTTTCAGTTTCAGTTGTCAATCCTCGATTTTCACGTCCCGGACATGAGTGGTCTGGAAACTTTTGAGCGTCTGAGTACGCTTTTGCCCGGCCTGGGGGCCATTTTCATTTCGGGAGACCTTTCCGATACGTTGGAGAGTTCAATTTTGGCCGCGGGGGGCTTTGCGTTGTTTCGCAAGCCACTCGACCTGGGCCGTATGCGACAGGCGATCGAGGCGTATCGCGGACGGCTTTGAGAGCGCAGTTTATATCAGGCGCGGAAAACACAGTTTGAATCAGGCACGTAAAACAGAGTTTGAATAGGTGGAAGAATCGGGCCCCAGACCGCCTGTCCGGGGGCCCGGCGGTTTTTGTTTCGAAGGAGTTCTACGAATGGCGAGTGTGAAAGTTCGTCCGCTGAATGACAAGATTCTGGTCCAACGGTTGGAGGCGGAAGAGAAGACCAAGGGAGGCATAGTTCTTCCCGACGCGGCGAAGGAAAAGCCCAAGGAGGGTGTGGTTATGGGTGTCGGGAGCGGCCGGCTGCTCAACAGTGGAGAGAGAGCGCCGCTTCAAGTCAAAGCGAAAGACCGCGTCATCTTCAGCTCGTACGCCGGAACCGAGGTCAAGGTCGACGGTGCCGAGTACCTCATTATGAACGAGGATGACGTCCTTGCAGTTGTCGATTGATCGAGGACGATCTCGTTCAGCCGCTGCCCGGAGTTTCAGGCCCATCGAAAGCAAAGTGACCCAAGGAGGTTCACGGCATGAGTGCCAAGAAAATCGCATTTGATCACGACGCGCGGGATGCTATCCGTCGCGGAGTGCACAAGCTGGCTCGAGCCGTCAAGGTGACGCTCGGCCCCCGCGGTCGGAACGTCATCCTCGAGAAGAGTTTCGGCTCGCCGACGGTTACCAAGGACGGCGTCACGGTCGCCAAGGAAGTCGAACTCGAAGATCCCAACGAGAACATGGGCGCCCAGATGGTCAAGGAAGTCGCTTCCAAGACGAGCGACACGGCGGGCGATGGTACGACCACCGCGACGGTGCTCGCCGAGGCTATCTACGACGAGGGGTTGAAGAACGTTACCGCGGGTGCCAACCCGATCGCCTTGCAGAGGGGGATCACCAAGGCCGTGAGGGCGATTGTTGGCGATCTCCACAAGTTGTCGAAAAAGGTCAAGGATCGCAAAGAGATCGCTCAGGTGGGCACCATCGCGAGCAACAACGACTTCGAGATCGGAGACATGATCGCCGAGGCGATGGAGAGAGTCGGAAAAGACGGCGTCATCACCGTTGAGGAAGGGAAGAGCCTGGATACCACCGTCGACTGGGTCGAAGGTATGCAGTTCGACAAGGGCTACCTTTCGCCGCACTTCATCACGAACCCCGAGAACATGAATTGCGAACTCGAGGACGCCTACATCCTGATTTACGAGAAGAAACTCTCGACGGTCAAGGACATCGTTCCTCTCCTCGAGAAGATCGCCCAGTCCGGAAAGCCGCTTCTCATCGTTGCTGAAGACGTCGAGGGCGAAGCTTTGGCGACGGTGGTCATCAACAAGCTGCGCGGCACTTTCTCGTGTTGTTCGGTGAAGGCGCCTGGTTTCGGTGATCGCCGCAAGGCGATGCTCGAGGACATATCGATTCTCACCGGCGGTCGCGCCATCTTCGAGGATCTCGGTATCGAGCTCAAGAATCTCGAGATTTCTGACCTCGGCCGCGCCAAGAAGATCCTCGTCGACAAGGAAAACTGCACGATCATCGAGGGAGCCGGAACCTCCAACTCGATCAAGGGCCGCGTCGACCAGATCAAGAAGGAGCTCGAAAACTCGACGTCCGACTACGACAACGAGAAGCTGCAGGAACGGCTTGCCAAACTCTCGGGCGGCGTGGCTCAGATCAATGTCGGCGCCGCTACCGAGGTTGAGATGAAAGAAAAGAAGGCCCGCGTCGAGGACGCCCTGCACGCGACGCGTGCCGCGGTCGAGGAAGGCATCGTGCCCGGCGGCGGCGTGGCTCTGCTGCGCTGCTTGAAGGCGCTCGACAAGGTCGAAGCGGACGGCGACGAAGCGATCGGCGTCGACATCGTCCGTCGCGCCCTCGAGTCTCCCCTTCGTCAGATCGCCGAGAACGCCGGTGAGGACGGTGGCGTCGTCGCGGAGCGCGTCAGGAACGCTGCGGCGAACGAAGGCTACAACGCCTTGACCGGGGAGTACGGCGACATGCTGAAGTTTGGGGTTATCGATCCCACCAAGGTGACCCGCGCGGCACTCGAGAACGCCGCGAGCATCTCCGGACTGCTTCTGACCACCGAGGCTCTCATCAGTGAGATCCCGGAGGAAAAGGAGAAGGCCGGCGGCGGTGGCGGTGGTGGAATGGGCGGCGGGATGTACTGATCCCCCGCGCCGTTAGCACGAACAATCCGGGGATCCCGCAGCGAATGCGGGGTCCCCGTTTTTTTGGAAGACACCGCAGGCGTTCTCTGTCGCCCCCGCCCCCGCGCCCCTCCTACCCCAGCACCCCCCGGAAGTATTCGACCGTCCTTTCGAGCCCCTCTTCCAGCGAGACCTTCGGGGACCAGCCGAGGACCCGTCGCGCCAGGCTGATGTCGGGTTTACGCTGGCGCGGGTCATCGCTCGGCAGGTCTTCCATGATGAGCGACGACCCCGACTCCGTACAAGAGATGATCTGTTCCGCGAGCTCGCGGACCGACATCTCCCGGGGATTTCCGAGGTTGACCGGCCCGGTCGTTTCGTCCTGTTCCATGAGGCAGACGAGACCCTCGATCAGGTCATCGACGTAGCAGAAGGAGCGGGTTTGCTTACCGTCTCCGTACACGGTCAGGTTTTCGCCCCGCAGCGCCTGAACGACGAAGTTCGAGATCACCCGGCCGTCGTCGAGAGCCATCCGCGGGCCGAACGTGTTGAAGATCCTGGCGATGCGGACCTCAACCCCGTGCTGGCGGTGGTAGTCCATACACAGCGCCTCCGCGACCCGCTTCCCTTCGTCGTAGCAGCTGCGAAGGCCTATCGAGTTGACGTTTCCCCAGTAGTCTTCGGTCTGGGGATGGACCGCAGGGTCGCCATAGACTTCGGAAGTGGACGCCTGCAGAATCCGCGCCCCGGTGCGTTTGGCGAGACCGAGCATATTGACCATGCCCACGGTCGAGCACTTGATCGTCTTGATCGCGTTGTGCTGGTAGTGAACCGGTGAGGCCGGACAGGCGAGGTTGTAGACCTGGTCCACCTCGACGAAGAGCGGTTGGACGATGTCGTGGCGGATGACCTCAAAGTGCGGATGTTCCCTCAGGTGTTCGACGTTGTGCCGCGAACCCGTGAAGAAATTGTCGACGCACAGAACGTGGGCGCCACGGTTGAGCAACCACTCAGCGAGATGACTACCCACAAAGCCGGCACCGCCGGTGACAAGAATCGTCTTCATGCCACGGCAATCTACTGCAAGTGGCAAGGCCTGTCAAAAGGGTCTCGCGGTCGAGTGCACGGAGGCACTCAGGACCGTCTCGATCGGTCCAGACAGTGGACGAGATTTTTCATTCGTCGGCCTCGTCGTTCTTGCACAAGCGGTTCTCTCATATGTGGTTATCGCCTGTTTTGCCCGAATGGCCCACGGTTTGATAACGTCGGGGTATGTGAGACGGAGGGACCAACGAGCGTCAGCAGGAGGATCGTCGATCGGCCCCGACATCATTCCTCGGCTGCCACCGCTTCAGAGGGCGACGCAGGGGGTTTCGGCGGAGCGACGAGGGGCAGACCGCGTATTTGGACTGCCCGTCCTCCGAGGTCGTCTTCCTCGTATTCTTCCTGATCATCGCCTCAGGATTCGACGCCTACCTGACGCTGATCAACCTCCAGGCCGTGGCCGTCGAGGCGAATCCGGTCATGGACCTGGCATTCCGGCACGGTACCGCCTTCTTCGTGGCGGTCAAGATGGCCTTGACCGCCGTCGGGGTCTACCTCCTCTCCGTGCACCAGGCCTTTCGCATGGGTCGCGCCGGGCTGCGACTCCTGTCGATCTCCTACGTCTTTCTCCTGGTCTACCACTCTCTGCTCCTCCTGCTCGTCCAGTAGATCGGCCCTCCCTCGCCCACACCCTTGCCCGAATAGCTCTCGCTTCTTATCATGACTCGCCGGTTCTCTGCCACGTCCCGCGAGCCGTGGCCACCTGCCTCGGAGAGTCATGCGTCTGATCGGCAACAAGACAAAGCTTCTGGGCGCCATCGAGGAGCTCCTCTTTGAGCGAGGAATCCGGCGGGGGACCCTGATCGACATCTTCGCCGGCACAGCGAGCGTCGGTCGTCACTTCAAGAACTTGGGCTTTCAGGTGGTCGCCAACGATCGGCTGTCCATGTGCTACGCCCAAGCCGTCGCCAGGATCGAGGTCAGCCGATACCCGACCTTCCGGAGGTTTCGTCGCAGGTACGCTTCCGTCTTGAATGAACCTGGATTCCGCGAACTTCTTCCTGAGGAGTTCCCCGGGGACACGTCCGCTCGGAGTCGTCCACTGCTCGAGGCGGTGCACTTCCTCAACCGTTCGGTCGAGCCGCGCCGAGGAATGATCTATCGCAGCTTCTCTCCCGACGGACCTTGCGGGAGGAAGTACTTTCGGGCCGAGAACGCTGCCAAGATCGACGGTATTCTCGAGTTCCTTCGCGCGTCGCGGAGTTTCGGACTGCTGGCGCGGAACGAGTTCTATCTGCTTCTGGCGTCCCTCCTCGATGCCGCCGACCGGGTGGCGAACATCTCCGGTACCTACGGAGCGTATCTCAAGAGCTGGCAGTCGAACAGCCGGAAGGACCTGCTTCTGACGCCCCCCGCGGTCAGCGAGAGCTCCCTGCGTCATCGCGTCCACCACGAAGATGCCAACGAGTTGGTGTCGAGAATCGACGGGGACGTGCTGTACGTCGACCCGCCGTACAACCGCCGGCAGTACGCCGCCAACTACCACGTCATGGAAATCATCGCGGAGTACCACGACATCGACGACCTCGAGAGCTTCGAGGCGTCGCTTTACGGAAAAACCGGGCTGCGTCCCTACGACGACCTCAAGTCGGCCTATTGCAAGCCGCCTGGAGGACGCGGAAGCGGGCGAGTGGACGTGCTGATGGCGATGGAACAACTCATCCTTGCCACCAGGGCGCAACACGTGGTCGTCAGTTATAATGAAGAAGGACTGCTCAGCCGCGAACAGATCGGCGGAATCTTGGCGAAGTTTTCCGGCGAGAGTTCGTACGACTTCCGACGCGACTTTCGCGCGGTCCGCTACAAGAGATTCCGGAGCGACAGCGACCGGACAGATGGCCACCGCAAGGGCGCGAGGAGTTACAAGGTGCTCGAAGGAAGGAGACGCGACGAGATCACGGAGTGGCTGTTCTACGGAAGCCGCAACGGGAGAAAGAAACCGGCCCCCGTCACCTCACCTGCTCGGGCCCGTCCTTGCTGATGGATTCTTTCGACATCAAAACAGTCTGCTGCCTTAGCAGCACCACCAGGAGGTCGTCTGTCGAGGCGGGCGTCTCCGTAAGGAAGGCGCTGCTGCGGGCGGGTTTCGAGGTCGTCGA
>Ga0310123_10004929_pt1 | contig 10033 bp, 8 predicted proteins | sample CB6_AW_1057_MG_FD_203505 | JGI IMG/M metagenome (GOLD analysis project Ga0310123, IMG submission 203505) | Marine microbial communities from Western Arctic Ocean, Canada - CB6_AW_1057 | ecosystem: Environmental > Aquatic > Marine > Oceanic | place: Canada: Western Arctic Ocean | collected...
AGAGGATGGTTCGTCCGGCATCACGAAACTCGTGAATTCGATCGATGCATTTCTTCTGGAACCGTTGGTCCCCGACGGAAAGGGCCTCGTCGATGATCAGGATCTCGCTATCGAAACCGGTCGCCACGGAGAATCCGAGTCTGAGATGCATGCCGGTCGAATAGGTGCGCACGGGGTGGTCGATGAAAGGACCCAGTTCGCTGAACTCTATGATAGCGGCTTCCCTCGCTGCCACCTCTTCCTTTTCGAGCCCCATCAGAGCTCCCGAGAAATAGATGTTCTCGACGCCAGTGAATTCTGGGTGGAAGCCGGTACCCAACTCGAGGAGGGCGCTGACCCGCCCTTGCACAGTCACTTCGCCTGTGGTCGCACAGCAAGTCCCGGCCAGGATCTTCAAGAGGGTACTCTTCCCCGAGCCGTTGTCGCCGATGACTCCGAAAGTCTCCCCTCGAGCAATTGAGAATGAGATGTCCTGCAAAGCCGGCACCTGCTCGTGGAGCGGCTTTCGGGACAGCACCTCACGTAGCAGGGTGCGAGGGCCAGGGTAGATGCGATAGGTCTTGGTGAGGCCCCGAGCTTGGATGATGTTCTCTTCCTGAGTCATTCGAGCGTGTTTTCCTTTGAACAGTTGAGGCCACGAAACACGAAATCCGCGTCTGATTCTACCCTGCTCCTTCCCCGGGAGCGACGGCGCTCACTTTCTCGGGCACTCCGGGTTGCTTATAATCCAGCCCCATGCCAGTCAATCCTTTCATCGCTCTTGCTGCGGGTCTTTTGATCGGGAGCTTCTTGAATGTCTGTATCTTCCGGGTGCCGCGGGGAGGATCAGTGGTGTCGCCTCGCTCTAGCTGTCCCGCCTGCGGGCGTGCCATTCGTGCCTGGGAAAACCTCCCTATACTCAGCTACCTCTTGCTGGCTGGAAAGTGTTCCGGCTGCAGAGCTCCAATCAGTTGGGTCTACCCTTTGGTAGAAGCCTTGACAGGAATACTTTTTCTGCTGCTCTGCTTGAAATTTGATCTCTCGCCTCCATTTTTTGTGAACGCCCTGTTCTTCAGTGGATTGGTAGTCCTGGTTTTCATCGACCTGCATGAACGTATCTTGCCCGATGTCATAACCCTGGGCGGAGCGGCAGCCGGCATCCTCCTCTCTCCCTTTCAAGCCGACGAGATCCTGGTGGCCAGCGACGTGCCCTGGAAGTTTCTCGCCTCGCTCGTGGGAGGCTTCTTAGGAGGCGGGGTTCTGTGGCTGGTGGCTTTCGCCTACTTTAAAATCAAGAAGATCGAAGGAATGGGCTTTGGAGACATCAAGATGATGCTTATGGTGGGCACCTTTCTGGGCTGGCGCCTGACCTGGCTGACTATCTTCCTGGGATCTGCATTGGGCGCCCTGATCGGGGGCGGATTCATGCTCATGATGGGAAAAGGAAAGCGCTATGAGTTGCCCTTTGGTTCCTTCTTGGGCGTGGGAGCCGTCCTGGCCACGCTCTACGGGATGCAGCTGATCGGCTGGTATTTCGCGGCCCGCTAGGAGCCTCTCCCTTTGCAACTTGTTTGCAGTCTAGGTCAATTTTCCGACACTGGGAAATGACTCCTTCCTGGCCTCGTCGTCGCTGCCCTTGTGGATTCTGGTTTCGGTGTTTGAGGAGATCAAGGGTGGGTTCATTTTCGAGCTAGCTCCTTGGGAGCGACACTAGAAATAGCCCAGCCCGAGGCGCCGGAGGCCCCGAGCGCTGGGTGTCTCGTGACCTCTGAATCCAGCCCTGGAAGGCCGCCACGTCGCGGCCCACATAATGGGCGGGTGTCGCCCGTAGCAGGGCTTGATTCTGGGGTCCGCTGCAACCCAGGGCTCGGGCCCTTCGGGACCTCGGCCCGGGCTACCTTTAGTGCCGCCCTTGCAGGGCGATTGAGATCCCATAGTGCCGCCCTTGCAGGGCGATTGAGATCCCATTTCAAGACGCTGGGACGAGTTGACGGAGTAGCTTCCAGTCACTATCCCGAAGGGATTCTGTCTCCCAGCCCAGGGTTGCCCCAACCCTGGGTGAGCGGTCCATTATGGAGAACCCTGAATGGGTTCCGTCCCATTCCAGGACGGGGACGGATCCAACCAACCCAGGCAGGACGCAACCCATTCAGGGTTGGCCGCCCTCTTCTCCCAATCCCGGGGTTGGGGCAACCCTGGGCTGGAAGATGGAATCCTTTCAGGATTGAATCCTCCGCGGGACTGCCCCGGGTCAGATTCTCGAATTCTGTCTCGGTGGTCTGAGGCGCAAAGAACGAGGGGGGAAGAGCCCAATCCAAACTTGACTCCAACCAGCAGGAAAAAGATTTTTTTCGTGTTTTTTCTTCCTCGGCCGTTTCTTAGACAGAAGTTTTCACTTTTACAAAAGGAGATGTGTTATGAAGAAAGTTGCTGTCTATCTACTCTTGATGCTGTTGTGCGCCGGTCCTGTTGCTCTGGCAGGTGCCATGCAGGAGAAAGTCGATTTGAACAAAGCGGACGCACCGAAGCTCGAAAGCCTCCCCGGGGTGGGTCCCGCTTTAGCTCTGCGAATCATCCAACATCGAGAGAAGAACGGGCCGTTTCGCCGGATCGAAGATTTGATGAATGTGCGTGGCTTCGGGAGCAAGAAGTTCGCGGCGTTGGAGAAATATCTGATATTGAGCCAGTCTGTGACTCCTTCCGGGACTTCTCCCAAAAAGAGCGGTTCCAAACCGCCGCGTTAACCCGGTTGACTTGAACCAGACCCTTCTCTTCGCCACCTGCCCGGGGCAACGGAGAGCGGAGAGTAGGGTCGATCAGTGAGGATTGTGATGCAACGCCGATTCGAAGGTATCATCCCACCCGTAACCACCCCTTTTTCGCCCGATGGAGACCTCCAACTGGACTTGCTGGAGCGCAACGTCGAGCGCTATCTCGCGACTGAACTTTCCGGTCTATTGCTGCTGGGCTCAAATGGGGAAGCGGTTCACCTGAGCGATCAGGAGCGGCTGCAAATGATTCGCCATGTGGCGCCATTGGTGGCCGGACGGAAGCTTTTCTTGGTCGGGTTGAGCGCCCCAACTCTACGCGAGGCGCTGGCCACAACCGACGCCCTTTCGGACCTTCCGATCGACGCCTTGCTGGTCAGCGTTCCGGCCTATTACCGAAACCGCATGACAACGGCAGTGCTGGTGGATTATTTTACTCAGGTAGCCGAAAACGCACCCTTTCCGGTGCTCCTCTACAACGTTCCCCAGTACTCTGGACTCGAGATTTCGCCCGCAGTGGTGGGCAGCCTGGCCCCGCATCCAAACATCCAAGGAATGAAGGACAGTTCGGGTAACCTGCACTATGTTCAGCAAGTCTTGGCTGCGACTGCGGATGTCGATTTCGAAGTGATCATGGGATCGGCCCAGGTGTTGGGTCCTGCCTTACTCCTTGGGATCCGGGCCGCCATTCTGGCGGTGGCCTGTGCCCTGCCCGATCTTCCGATCCAACTGCTACGGGATTACGAGGCCGGGCGCGACATCAGGCAGCAACAAGCTCGCCTTTTTCAGGTGGCCAATGCCGTGACTTCGATCTATGGAGTCCCCGGTTTGAAAGCTGCCATGAATATGAACGGTTTCGAGGGCGGCAGCTGTCGGGCGCCGCTGGCTGATCTTAGCGAATCTGAATTCAGTCACTTGAGAGAATTGGTAGGAGCCTACGCTGAGCCACTTCCGAGCGCTTGAGCGAAGTCTCAACGCCCCAAGAGTCTGGGTGCCCACAGGGCAAGCCAGCGCTCCCGCGCTCGCACCTTAGACTTCCCCGTGGCTTCTCACAACTTCCCGGCAATGTTTCCGGGGGCGGCAGGAGCCAGACCGGAAAGTAATAGCGCGGGAGCGGAGAGCGGTAGAACGATCGTGAGCGGGTGGCGATCCCATTCAGTTCCGATGCTCCGATGCTCCCGCGCTCGCACTTGAGACTTCCCCGCAGGCGCGATCCAGGAGAATGCTAAGATCGGGATCCGGCCCTTTGATTTCCTCATTTTCGTGCTTGAGATTTCTCTCGTGCTTCGGATTTCGTGGTTCGTGCTTAAGATTCAAATATCGTTGGTCAGTTCCTGCCGGAGTTCGTCGAACCTAATCTCCCCAGGGAATCATCAAGGAGGCGATTTTTTACGCATTTTTTTGGGTTTTGCTATCCCCAACGGCATGAGGCTGGGGTAGAATAACAAAGGGCTATGCGGGCTAGCGGTCTGGGACTCCTTCCCGGACGGGTTGCGGCGACGGCTGACGAATCAGGCATGTTTCGGTTACACAAGCGGATCTACTCCAATTTGCTCCTTTTCGGCGACTTGGCGGCGGGCTTTGCCGCTCTGTTCCTGGCCTACTGGTTGAGGTCTCTGGCGCCGCTGTTGCCAGTCGAAATCAATCAGTATTTCTTTCCTGAGATTCTTCCCCTTTCCAGGTACCTTCTTTTCTTCCTGGTCTTTCTGCCGTTTTGGCTGGGGTTGTTGCTGGCCACCCAACGTTATGACGATGTGTTGCACATTGCTCATCGACGCCAACTGGGGCGGATTGCGAATTTTCTGGTGCTGTCGGGTTTCCTGATGGGCTTTCTTGCCTTCACTTTGCGCCTCGATGTGAGTCGACCGATTCTGTTCGGCTTTCTGGCTGTGCAACTAATCCTCCTCCCATCGAACCGGATGGTGTTGAGCTGGGTTTTGAAGAGCCGGAATCTCAATGAGCACAATCAGATCAAGATCCTGATCGTTGGGACGGGGCAGAGGGCGGCTCGGCTGGCCCGTCAGATCGAAAAGTATCGGCCCTGGGGCTACCACCTGTTGGGACACATCTCGGTTGACACCGATAACGGTGACTCGAACCTTGAGGTCTTGGGCAAGTTGGACGATTTGCCAAGTCTACTGCTGGATGAAATCGTAGCTGACGAAATCATCTTTATCGGATCTGAGATCAAGGATCGGGTGGGGTTTACCGACATGCTGCGTTTGTGTGAGGAGATCGGACTGCGCACTCACATGGCGACCGATTTTCTCACCGCCGAGCATCTCAAGGTCTCGATCGATTACCTGGAAGACCTCCCCCTGATCACTTTCTCGGCGGTCCCCGACCATGACATCGCTCGAATCGCCAAACGGGTCGTCGACTTCGTAGTTGCCGGGACTTGCCTGGTCGGGTTTACGCCACTCATGCTGTTGGTGGCACTCACGATCAAGATGACCTCCGCGGGGCCGATCCTCTACCGCCAGACTCGATGCGGTCTCTATGGCCGCAAGTTCACTCTGATCAAGTTTAGGACCATGATCGATGGCGCCCAAGATAGACTCTGGGAGATCCGTCACTTGAATGAGATGGATGGGCCGGTTTTCAAGATGCGGAACGACCCTCGGGTCACTCCAATCGGCCGTTTTCTTCGCAAGCTATCAATCGACGAACTCCCCCAGTTCTGGAATGTCGTCAGGGGAGAGATGAGTGTTGTCGGTCCCCGGGCGCCGCTTCCGGAAGAGGTGGCCCACTACACCACACGGCAACGCCGCCGCCTCAGTGTCAAACCCGGAATCACTTGCCTCTGGCAAGTGTCGGGGCGCAGTGAAATCGATTTTGAGCAGTGGATGGCCCTGGACCTTCAGTACATTGACAACTGGTCGCTTGGGCTGGACATGCTGATCATGCTGCGCACGATTCCTGCTGTCTTCACTGGTCGGGGCGCGAGATAGCGTTCTGAGATGGGTCCAGGAAGCCAGGGGTCCATTTTCCAACCCCGGGGAACAACCCCCCTGGCGTCAATTTCTGGGCCTTCTGCGTCTCCGGGCCAGCCTCGAATTTGCTCACTTCGGAGTCAAGTGTTTTGTGAGAATCGACCCGCTGGTTTCGTGGACCCCTGGATTCTTGGAATCTTTCCCCTTCATCCTCCCTGAGGATTTGGTAAACTGGGCGGCGAGCTCGCGCCAGTCAAAAGGTTGAGGTTTGCCGTTCGGTTTCCTGAACCCTGAGGAAAGACGCGGTGCGCGAAACCGGATATTCGCAACTTAGAAACCAGTTTTAATAAGAGACCATTCTCATAAAGCTCGTGAAAGGGAACACATGAATCACGTCGATCGCTGGCACCGCGGACTGAATTGGACGACCCTGATTTGGATTATTTTGCTCCATGCCGCAGTTTTGGCGGCTCCATTTTTCTTCACCTTCAAGGGATTCCTGCTAGGGTTCACGCTGTATGCCATCACGGGCGGATTTGGAATCAGCATCGCGTTTCATCGTTACTTTACCCACCGCTCCTTCAAGACCTACAAAGTGATTCGCTGGATGTTGGCAATCATTGGCAATTTGGCCGGCGAGGGTCCCGTGATTCACTGGGTGGCCGTTCACCGCAAACACCATGCCCATAGCGACAAAGAGGGAGATCCTCATTCTCCCTTTGACGGAAAATGGTGGGCTCACTTGCTCTGGTTCCTCCCTTGGATGTCCAAAGAAGAAGAGCACGCCTTGCACAAGCGCTGGACCCAGGACCTTCTGAGCGACGGGTTCCTGCGCTTCCTCAACAGCAGCTATATGGTCTGGCACATCTGTCTGGGGCTCTCCCTCTACTTCATCGGCTGGTTTTTCTGGGATACCTTCACGGCTATTTCTTTTCTCTTGTGGGGCATGGCGGTGCGGATGGTTTTTCTCCTGCACGCCACCTGGGCGGTCAATTCGGCCACCCACCTCTGGGGCTATAAGAATTTCGAGACCCCAGACAACAGTCGGAATCTGTGGTGGGTTGCTTTGATCACGTTCGGAGAGGGATGGCACAACAATCATCACGCCTATCCTACTGCCGCCAATTTCGGTCATCATCGCTGGTGGGAAATAGACATTTCGTACATCGCGATTGTGCTGATGGAGAAGTTGGGCCTGGCCTGGCAGGTTCGAAAGACCTCCCAGCTTAGCTGTTGATCTAGCCGGGAGCTGGACGGGCGGAATCAGGTGTGCCCTCGACTCACCCGCGATCAGATCCGTGACTACTACGTTCATTACGGGTCGCTGCAAGACACTCAGGGATACTACGAAGACGGCCCTTTATCACGGCTGATCGAGGGCGGAGCCTTTCAGCGGGCACGGTCAGTGGCTGAGTTCGGTTGCGGGACGGGTCGCCTGGCAAATCGGATCCTGACGCTTTCTCCTCACTCCTCCTATATCGGTCTGGATCTCAGCCAGACCATGCTCGAAGTCACAGCTGATCGCCTCGCTCGATTCGACGCCAGGGCGATTCTGATTCGGACTTCTGGCGCCCCCAGTTTGCCGCTTGGCGAGGCGAGTGTGGATCGAGTGGTGGCCGCCTACGTACTCGACATTCTATCCGCTCCCGAAATCGAGCTCTGGTTGGCGGATGCTGCCCGCGTCCTATGCCGGGGAGGTCTCCTCTGTGTCGCGAATTTGACCTGGGGAACGACGCTCCGGAGCCGCGTTGTTTCGCTCGGATGGTGGCTCATGGCCCTCCATTTTCCGAGACGAGTTGGAGGCTGTCGACCGATCGACCTGATTTCAGAAATTGCCGGGCCAACTTGGAACTTACTCCAGTCCGAGAAGGAAGTTCAGGGAGGGATTGCTTCCCAGATCCTGATAGCTGAGAAGATCGGTTAAACCTGAGGTGCATTCCATAACTACCATATTTGTTAACAATTTACGGGAGCTGTGGCATAATGCGAGTACCGAATTCAACTGGGAGTGGATATGTACATAATCTTCTTAGGAGCGCCCGGATCAGGGAAGGGGACTCAGGCCAAACGTCTCCAAGAGCTCTTGTCTCTATCCCATGTGGCATCGGGGGATCTTTTCCGAGACAACTTGAAACGGAACACCCCGCTGGGACAGCTGGCGCGGACGTTCATGGACCGAGGTGACCTGGTCCCCGACGACGTAACGATCGAGATGTTGCGGGAGCGGCTACAACGGTCAGATGTCACCGCAGGCGTCATCCTGGATGGATTTCCTCGGACTCTGGCTCAGGTTCAAGCTTTGGATGAGATGCTGGAGTCGCTGGGTCGGAGCCTCAATCGAGTCGTCTTCCTGGAGGTTGCCGACGAGGAATTGGTAAGTCGACTCTCGAATCGAGTGATCTGCCGGGAGTGCCAACGACCCTTTCACAGGATCTTCAATCCGTTTCAGACTTGTCCGGAATCCCGTTGTCAGGGAGAATTCCTGTATCAGCGCGACGATGACAAGCCAGAGACCGTACGGGCCCGCCTCGAGACCTTTCATGCGCAGACCCGTCCCCTCATTGACCACTTCGAAGAGCGAGATCTACTCGACAGGATCGACGGGCTCGGTTCGTTGGACGATGTAACTTCTCGAATTGAAGAAGTGGCCTCGAAGCTTGAGGCTTAATCTTCCTGCATCTGATCTCAAATTTGTCCGGAGAGCGCGGCGCGGCGGGCCGCCCTTGTAGGCCGATCTTGCCACCACGGTCCCGATTGACGGCGGAGTAAGAAGATGACACCCAAGGTGGCTCTGCTCCTCTGATCAGGTCCGGGTTAGAATCGTCGGGTGAAGCGCGCACATTGCCTCGAGCAAGCGATCTCCCGTTCCCGATTCGATCTCGTTGTCATTGGAGGCGGCGCCACCGGCCTGGGTGTGGCATGGGATGCTTCACTCCGGGGGCTCAGTGTCCTCTTGCTAGAAGGTGGAGACTTCGCTGGCGGGACGTCGAGCCGGAGTACGAAGCTCATCCACGGAGGAATCCGCTACCTGCGGCAAGGCCACTTGGACCTGGTACGAGAAAGTTTGCTGGAGAAAACCTGGCTCTTGCAGCAGGCGCCGCAGCTAGTTCGTCCCATGCGCTTCGTCATCCCGTGCCGGAATAGGTGGGAGAGCCTGGTTTATGGAATCGGAACCTCTATTTATTCGTGGCTAGGGCATTCACGCTCGCACCGCCTGAGCAAGTCTCAGCTCGAGCAGCGTTTTCCCGGCCTGTGCGCAGCCCGCTTCGTTGGTGGGGTGGATTATCCCGATGCTCAGTTCGATGATGCGCGGATGGCTATAACGCTGGCCCAACAGATTCATGCCACTGGCGGAATTGTCCTGAACTATTGCCCGGTCGAGGCGCTGGGGGAATTCGACGGGTCGGCCCGGACAGTATCGATAGTCGATTCTTGTTCCGGGAAACGCCACGCCTTCCCGGCCAGCATGGTCGTCAATGCCACCGGAGTCCAGTCGGACCGAATCCGTCGCTGGGTGGTGCCAGAGGCGCCCCCGCGCATACGAGCCAGTCGGGGAAGTCACCTTGTCGTGCGGGGCCGGGTACTGGGGAGTCAGCAGGATGCTCTCATCATCCCCAAAACAGAAGATGGACGGGTGATCTTCGTCATCCCCTGGTTGGGTCGAAGCCTGATTGGCACAACCGAGGTCGAAATCTCGGATGCTGAGGCGCCTCCTCGAGCTGCGCCGGCCGAAGTAGATTATCTGCTCCATCATGTCGAACCCTACCTGGCGAAACCATTGGGACGAGCCGATGTAACCAGCGTCTTTGCCGGTTATCGTCCCTTGATTTCACGGGCTTCCCGGGGAGCCAGTTCGCAGCTCGTTCGCGATTTTGAGATCGAACAGACCGGCCCCCGTGTCCTCAGTGTGCTGGGGGGGAAATGGACCACTTTCCGGGCTATGGCTGAAGTCGCCGTCGATCGGGTAATCCAGTTGCTGGAGCTTTCTCCTATTCCTTGTCGGACGCGGAAAGTCATGCTCCGAGAGAATCACCTGGAGAGCCAGTCAGATGCCGATCTCGATGAGCCCTTGACGGCCGAGTTTCCCTACCACTGGAAGCAGATTTGCCAGGCTATTCGTCATGAGATGGCCATTTCGTTGGACGATGTTTTGGCTCGGCGTACGCGTTGTTTGTTTCTGGATGTAGCCGCAACCCGGGCGATTGCTCCCCAGGTGGCCCGTTTCATGGCACTCGAGCTGGGTCACTCCGAGACCTGGGAAAGCTCGGAACTGGCGAGGTTTGATTTGATCGCTCGCCAATACGAGGTTCCATGATCCGAAGCGTGAGAGGAGAAAGCTGATCTTGGATGCTA
>Ga0310123_10004930_pt1 | contig 10032 bp, 9 predicted proteins | sample CB6_AW_1057_MG_FD_203505 | JGI IMG/M metagenome (GOLD analysis project Ga0310123, IMG submission 203505) | Marine microbial communities from Western Arctic Ocean, Canada - CB6_AW_1057 | ecosystem: Environmental > Aquatic > Marine > Oceanic | place: Canada: Western Arctic Ocean | collected...
GCTCGAAATCCTAAGCACGAGGGAAACCTCAAGCACAAAAGGGGAAGATCGAAAAGCATCCGGCCTGACCGGAGGCGCTTTCGGGACATCACCCAGCGGCTAGGACCTGGCTCCGGGTCTTGAGGCTTCGGATTCGGCACCGAACACGTTGGATTCGAGCCACAATTCCATGGGGTTTTCAAAACTTGACTCAAATGCGCCGGGTTGCTTAGAGGTGCACTTTCCCCTGCAACTGCTTAATCGTCGAGTCAAATTTCCGAAACTGGGCGAGTACTACTGATAATCCGGATTCTTGACTACGAAGATGGTGTGTTCAAAATCCACGGAAAAGAGAAAGCTCCTGGCCGTTTCTGAACTGGGATTCCGTCGAAGCTCTAGAGGACCATCCGGGCTATCCGATCTCTCCCTCTTCAAAACCCAAGAAAACTCTGTGTGCTCGGTGCCCTCTGTGGTGAAAAAATCCAGATCAATCAACCACGAAGGGCACGAAGGGAGATTTTGTCTGGGATTGAATCCGGAGAAGCTTATCCCCGTAGAGAGTCAGACCCCCAAGAAACCCCACCGAACCGTTCCTTCCCGCCCCGCCCCGTCTTCCCTGTTCCTGAAGACGGGCAGAGGCACGGGCATGGGGTTGTTCTGGCCAATCTAGTAGGCACCGACACCCAGACCAAGGGGCTGTCCGTTCCCAGTCTCGGAAACTTGACTCGACTGTAAAGAAGTTGCAGGGGAGAGGTGCCTAAGAGCCCGAACGGGCCTTCTCGATCATCAAGAATTCGCCTAGATTCTCGGCTGTCACGAGTCCCACCAGCTGCCCGGCCTGGAGCACGGGAAGCGTACGAGATTCGGAAGACTGGAATCGGGCAAAGACTGGCTGCGCCATCTCTGATGCGTCTGCCGTTTCAAAGTGCTCGAGCATCACATCCTGCACCCTCTGATCGGATTCGGCACCGCTCAGTGCTTTCAGTAGGGCGGATCGGGTCAATATACCGACCACCCGGTCATCATAGACCACAGGGAAATCCTGCTGCCAGCCGCTGAGCAAAAGCTGAACCACCCGAGACAGCGGCTCCCAGGGGTGAAGGACCTGATAATCGGTAATCATGAGGTGACTGATCGGCACCCCCCGCAGAGCCGCTCTCATCTCGACAATACTGGCCTCCTGACTGGCACCCATCCAGACGAAGAGAGCGATGAAGACTAGAAACGGGTTTGTAAAGAGTCCGACAAAACCGAACAGGATCGCCAGTGCCTGCCCCACATTGGCCGCGATTTCAGTAGCCCGCACGTAATCCATTTTGATGGCTAACAGGGCTCTCAAAACCCGGCCTCCATCCATGGGGAACGCGGGCAACATGTTGAAAACTGCCAGAACGATATTGACCCAGAACAGTTTGACGAAGAGCTCACTACCAACGAGGCTGAGGCCTTCCAGATTCGTCAGGTGGACGGGCACCGCTAGAAAGAGAATGAGCACAGCCAGAGCTACGTTGACGGCAGGCCCTGCCAAAGCCACCAACAACTCCTGCCTGGGGTCTTCCGGCATCCGCTCCAGTCGAGCGACGCCTCCGATCGGCAACAAGGTGATATCCCGGGTTGCAATCCCGAAGCGCCGGGCCGTCAGGGCGTGGCCCAGTTCATGGAGAACAACGATTCCAAACAGCAGAACGATGAAGAAAAGCCCGTCGATGGCGTAGCTCAGCCCACCATCGGAATAGTAAGAGATCCCGACCCAGCCAAGAAGCAACAGGAAAGTCGCGTGCATGTAGACATCTATTCCTGCCAGCCGCGCGATTTTCCAGGACCACCTCATTGGCTACCTCTCTCGCTTCCGATTTTGACACATGAGCCGGGATCATTCGAGTTAGTGTTCCTCTCCCCTGCAAGTTGTTTACAGTCAAGTCAAATTTCCAAGACTTGGACGGGACACGGAGAAGAGAAATCTCCTGGCCGTTTCTGAACTGGGACTCCGTCGAAGCTCTCGACGACCATCCGGGCTAGAATGCTGCCATGGCATTTATTGAGTATGTTCCAGCCGAGGAATGGAAACTCGACTCCGACAATATCTTGCGCATTCACGGGATCAATCCGCCGGTTCTCAAGGCGCACCTAGCTCTTTATCGAGCCGTGATGCACGGGCCGTCCCCTTTGAGCCGAATGCAACGGGAAATGCTGGCCGTACTGGTATCCGCCCACAATGGATGCCATTACTGACTGCGCCACCACGGAGCGGGACTCCGTGCATTGGGTGCCGATCCTGAGCTCGTCGAGGCGCTGGCTGGGCCGAACCCCCTGCAGGCGACAGTTAGCGAGGCCGACCGAGAACTGCTTCGCTACGCTCTCAAGTTGACCCGACATCCGGCGGCGGTGAAGCGAGCTGACGTTGACCGTCTGCGAGAGGTCGGGTTCGATGACCGAGCTATCCACGACGCCTGCCAGGCCGTCGCCTACTTCGCCTATGTGAATCGAGTCGCTGACGGGCTGGGAGTTGAGATGGAAGGTTAGGCGACGGAGTGGAACGTCGATCGGCACGCCTTTTGAGAGCCAAGCAAGGTACTTGGCCTGCCAGAGCGTCCAGTCGACACCGAGACAGGCTTGCGTCCGATCTCAGTTACCCAGGGAAGGTCAGTTCCTCAACTCGAGATTTCTGGGTCAGTGCTTCTTCGCGACTCAACAGGGCGGGGCGCATTTTCTTTTGTGCGAAGACTTCCAACTGGTCTCCATAGTGGATGGAATCGGGGTTGCTGCTATTGCCATAAGTCGTGAGCACGAAAGCACGGGGGCCATTCTCCGTAAACTCAACGGCGGCGACAAAGGAATCCCCCGACACCGATTCGAAGCGGTTATCTTCGGCGGGCGCATAGCTTACGACCCGAAATATGCCGAGGGAGCCAGGTCCACCACTCCCGGGGAAATCCAATCCGCTGCGGCGCAGGCGGTAGACATCTCCCCAGGGCACATCGAGTCGGCCGTACCTCTGTGTGATGCTTTCGGCAGCCGAAGTCATCGCCTCCCGCACCCGGTCTGGATTCTATAACCCATCGGGAGTCTGCCGGCGGCCACGGGATTCGCCCAACAGCTTCACCATCAAGGCACTATGGTTCCGGGCCTGGGCCCATCCCCAGGCATAAGAGGCTGTCTGCAGCTCGGCAGCATCTATCCTACAGCGGTTTGTGGACTGATTTCTGAATCTTGAAAAGAGGATCTAATCGACTGCCGATCCTGAAGTTCGAGCGTTGAATATCGGAGCCAAGTGGCATCAGCCCGGGGCGGGAAAACTGATCGTGATCGACTCCAGCACTCCGGAAACTTACTTGCAATCTGCAACATCTCGCCACCCACTGCGCCGGAGGCTTGGGGCTCTGTTGACCTCACTTCGACCTCCGCAGATCGCCGGTCGACTCACACCGACCCTTTTCTTGGTTGCGGCCGGCGCGCGCCACGCCTCCCCATCTCGGCCGGCATCCGCCTTTCCTACTTGCCCTGGAAAGGAGAATCAGGGAAACGAATACCGCGTTTGAGTCCTCTTTGAAAGGCATCCAGGCGAAGGAGCATCATGCCGATACCAGAAGCCCCCTGCATGTATCCGATCTGGGCGATGAGGAGATCGGGTTGGACCCGATGCTCGGCTTGAATCCACTTCGCTCCATCGGCTGTCGCTGTGGCGTGGGCTACCGCCTGGCGGGCCATTTTATGGGCCATCGATGCGTATCTTTCGTCGTCATACTCAGCGGCCAAATCGAGAAAAAACTCGGTCACTCCGGCCGAACCGCAACATTGACTGACATTGTTCCAGAATCCGGGCGTTGGTTGATCTGGAATGCCGCTCTCGAGGATCCCTTTGGCCGAGTCCTTGACAGCCGTCTCCCAGCGCGGCTGCCCGGTGATCTGATGGAGCTTATAGAAAAGGCGAGCCGTACCGACGGGGCCGTGGCACCAGCCCAGATAGTAAAGATCCTCGCCATCTGGCTCATGGTGGAAGATCAGGCAGACTCCTCCCTCGGTATTGGCGACACTCAGCAAGTATTCGGCGCCCTCCAGGGCAGAGTCGAGGAATTCCTTCTCCCCGGTTTCCTGATAAAGCACGGCCAGCAGGTAAGCAATTCCTGCAGTTCCGTGGGAAAAGTTCGGCATCAGCCGAGGAAAGTCGGCTGACATGGCCCATTTGCTCCCTTTTTCAGCCGTCTTGGCCTGGAACATCAACGAACGGCCCGCCGAGGCGGCCAAGTCCAGCAGTCGCAGCTCCTGCAGTTGCTCGGCTGCATAGAGTAGGAAGAGCGCGATACCGGCACTTCCTCCGATGATGTCGGTTGACTCATTCCAGTAGGCTCCAGCCGCATCCATCTTCGCGCTTTCCTCGATCAACTGGACAATCCGGAGGGCACCCTGCCAAAGCTCGAAGTCTCCCGTCAAACGGGCCGTCTCGATCAACGTAAAACCGACGCCTCCAACACCGGTGTAGAGTCCGGCGCCGAATTCTTCATTCGAGGTCGGTAGATGGTGAATCAGGTAACGAGCCCCCTGTTTTGCGGTCTCGAGATAGGCCGGGGCTCCGGTCGCCCGATAGAGTTCCAGATAAAACAGAACGATGCCGGGAGTGCCGCTATAGAGATTGGTCGCCACCTGCGGCTGGGCCGGATCAATCGGCCAGGCCAGCCCCTCATCAGTTACGATCTTGACAGAATCGATCCAGCGTTCCGCTTGAATCGCTTTTTCCAGCAGACCTTCCACTGGTGCGGCCAGCAACCCACTGGACAGCGCTCCAATCGAGATCAGTGATGTCAGAATCTTAGGCACCGAAACCTCCCCTCGAATCATTGTCCGGCGAAAAATGGGTCTACCTTTTCCGGGGCCGGCTTTGCGGTCGCCAGTGAACCGGCAACCAGGGCGATCAAGGACGCGACTATTGCCGGGATAACGGGATCCACTGCAGCGGCTGCTCCGAGCAGGTCTGGGGCCCAGGAAAGCAGCATTTTCCAAAGCAAGGTCACGACGGTGCCCGAGAGAATGGACAGCATGGCACCCTTGGCATTGGCTCGTCTCCAGACGAATGCGGCAATCAGCGCGGGCGTGATCGCGGCTCCATAGACGGTGTAAGCCAGGAGAGCTACAGAGAGAAAGTCATCAGAGAGCTGGGACAGGATATAGGCGGCGATCCCCAGGGCCAAAACTGCCGAACGGAGCAGTACCACCAGCTGCTTCTCAGAAGCTTTCGGATTTATGAAGCGCTGGTACATGTCCCGAACCAGGCAGGTGGCTGGAGCCAGTAAGTAGCTCCCAGCCGTGGAAAGCACGATCGCCATTATTGTGGTCAGGAGGATGGCTCCTACGAAGGGCGGCAGATGATCGCGAGCCGCGTAGGCGATGACCCGGCCGTGGATTTCCAGGTCGGGCTCCAGAGCGCTCGCGATCCACGCGGTAACAATGATCGCGAACTCCATGAATCCCACTCCCAGCAGCATCCAGAGTACGGCCCGTTTCGCGGTACCTTCATTGCGGGCCGAGAAAAACCGCTGGTACATATTGGCGTCGCCCAACACCAACAGGAACGTAGGAAGAAGAATCCCAATTACACGGATCGCGGGAATTGGCCCGAAGATGTCGAAATGGGATGGGTCCAGCACTTGCCTCATTCCCTCGAGCCCCCCGGCTTTGTTCCAGAAGAGGGGAATCACCAGGGTTATGCCGGCAATCATCGTCACCCCCTGGATCACCCCGATGTAGGCGATCGAGAGCATCCCGGCCAGGGCCGTGTAGACAATTATGAAGATTGCAATGACGATAACCGCCGTCTCATAAGGGACCGAGGGTAAGGCCAGGTTCAAAACAGCACCTGCGGCGCGAAACTGATAGGAGACGATTGTCGTGTAGGCGATTACCAGGGCCACCGTGCCGGCCACTCGAGCTCCAGCGTTGTAGCGCTGCTCGAGTAGATCCTGAACCGTGATTCCCTTCAGACCCCGAGCTCGGCCGGCCAGGAAATAGAGAAGTGCTATCCCCAGCAGCGAGGACACCGGAATGACGATGGCGGCGATTCCGCTACGATAAGTCTCCTCAGCATTCCCGAAGATGCTGCCGGTGCCGATCCAGGTGGCCAGCAGAGTCCCGAAGAGGACGAAGGTGCCAAGCGAACGGCCGGCCACAGCGAAATCTTCCTGGGTCTTGACGGAACGGCTCTCGCGGACAGCCACCGCCACCAGACCCAACAAATAGACCAGAATCACCCAGAAATAAATCGTTGTCGTCATGGGATCAATTTGTACGTTCGGCGGGTCGCCCCGTAATTGGCGGTATTCTGCTGGCTGGCTGTCACCAGAATATCCAGCACTTCATAGTTCTTCTCGACAGCTCCCAGCTCAAAGCTGCCGCGGAAAACGTTGGTCCGGCCGGCAAAATCCAAATTCAGGGAAGCGATCTGGTGGGAATTATGCAATGCGCTGGCTTTGACCTCGATGAGATTGGCATCCCAGAGCCCTCCGGGCTCGATGGGGCACCCTCAGAGAAGGCGGACTCCGGCCTCCAATTCGATGCCGGCATTGGATTGGAACACCTCGACACTGAAGGGCTGCAGAACCTCCACGATAAAACCGAACAGCTTCAACACGAAACCGTCCCCCAGCACGTGTTCACCCGGGATCAGCCAGGTAGTCATCGTAGCCTTCTGAGATGACGCCGGGTAAGCCAGTGGACCCTCGACATCGATCACAACAGGAGTTGGTGCCGAAAGTGGGATTTCGGTCTCGAAGACGGCCGTGCCCGGAGTGTCAAACCGAGTGTCGAACCGACCAACCGATGGCTGAAATATTCGCTCAGTGTCCCCCGACCCCCCGAGTTGTAGACCGGCAGCCAACAATTCACCCGAGTCCCGGTTGCGGATCGTGACCCGGCAGCCACCGACCAGAGATCCCACTATCTTGGCGTCGCAGGAAAGGACTCTGACTCGAACCCGTGTTGGTATTTGACTTTCCATCTGAACTTGGCCAGAGAGTAGCAGATCAGAGACAGAATTGCGACGAGTGGGGGCGGGCGGAGTTTTGGTGCGCAATCAAGAACAAGACCCGGAGCGTTGGAGACCGACTCGATCAGCTTTCACACCCCCCTTCGCCGACGAGATGGAAGGTGCGGAGCTCGCCGATTTGGAGTGCGGTAGCGGGCAAGTTGAGAATGACCTAGCCGCTTCAGCAGGATCCAGCTACCGCTTTGGTAATCTGTTCTGGGCGGGTTATCGCGAAGCCTTTCAGGCTTCCTTTCCGCACACCTTTTTCCCCAGGGCGACGCCCTGGGCTGTTATCGTGTTGCACCTTCGGCGCGCAAAACCTTGAACCTCACATCCGTAGCCACCGGGATCGAGGTGGCCACAATTATCAGTCTCTTGGCGAAGCCAGCTCCCTTCAGGTTGTGGCCCTCTCCGGTCCAACCCAATCTTCGTGTTCTTCGTGGCCTTCGTGGTCAAGAAAATCCGGATAAGAAACCGTCCCATCTAGTAGGCACCGACACCGAGGCCAAGGGGCAGTCCGTTCCCAGTCTCGACAACTTGACTCGACTGTAAAGAAGTTGCCGGGGAGAGGTGCCTAGTGGTACGAGACTTGCTTCTATTTTTTCCCATGAGAACCCTTTTTCTGCATCTCAGCCTGGGAATCCGAACCTGGAGACATCGTCGGGGACAGGCCTTCCTCATCCTGGTGACGCTGGTCTCGGCACTGGCACTGGCCACCAGCTTCTACAGCCTTCTTCACTCCATCATTCTGAAACCGTTCCCTTATCCCGATCCTCAAAAGCTGGGCTTCGTGTGGGCGACGATACCTGGGCAAGGACTCTTTCAAGAGCGCAGCGGCTACGCGAATTTCGTCGACCTCATTGAGTTGAATCAAAGTTTTGATCTAATGGCAGCCTTTGACCCCTATTCGGCAACCCTGAGCGGAGACCAAACGGCTCGCCAGATCGAGGTCACACGAGTCTCTCCGGCCTTCTTCGACCTGATGGGCGCCGACTTCCTGCTCGGTCGTCCCTTCGGCAAGGCCGAGTTCGATGCCTCGACACCTCTGATCGTTATCAGCGAAAACCTTTGGGGCAGCTTTCTGGGCCGAAGTGCGGGTGTTCTCGGCCGGGAATTGGAGATCGATGGGCAAAGGCGGATGGTGGTGGGAGTTGTGGGTTCGAACTTTCAGTTTCCCAGGAGAGAGACGCAGGCCTGGGAACCCGCCAGTCTCGATCCGAACTGGGGCAACAATCGGTTTCGACGGGGTACCGACTCCTGGCGAATCGTGGCTCGGCTCGGGAACTCAGTGAGTCTAGACAGGGTGGATAGCGATCTGAGCCGACTGGCCGACCTACTGGTACAAAGAGACTCGGCGAATGCAGGTTTGGGAATGCGTTTCGTTCCTCTTGATCAACAACTCGTAGGGCCATCCATTGAACGCACTCTCTGGCTACTGTTTGGCGCTATCCTGGCGTTGTTATTGATCGCCGCCGCCAACGTGGCCGGACTGTTCTCGGCTCAGCAAATCGTTCGTTCGCATGAATACACCTTGCGCTCCGCCCTGGGAGCGAGCCCTCATTCGCTCTTTCTGTTGCGCTTGGGAGAGATCGGGAGTCTGATCGTAGCCGCCTGCCCTTTGGCAATCGCCGCCAGCTTCCCCCTGACTCGACTATTGAAATGGATGGCTCCGCCAGCTACGCCGCGACTGGAATCAGCATCGATTCCTGGCGCCGGGATACTTCTTTGCCTCCTCTTGTCGTTGTTCTTAGGGGCGGCGGTGTTCCTCGCACAGCGCCGTCCATTCGCGACCGGAAATCTGGACGGACTGGGCCAGAAGACTCGGTCTGCGTCTCTCCCCTGGGCTACCAGCTCTCGTTTGAACTGGCTGATGACGGGGCAGGTAGCTCTGCTGCTGATGCTGGTGTGGGGGAGCGGCTTGATCATCCGAAGTCTCACCAATGTGCTCGAAGTCGATCCTGGTTATCAAGCTCGGGATTTGACCCTTGCTCACGTCGCTTTGCCCAGAGTTGCGGCCCCTCAGCGGGCAGCCCTACTGACGGCAATCCTGAGTGAAGTCAATTCCCTGCCCGGTCTCGAGGCGGCGGCCATCAACGACTTCTTTATCGGCCAGAGCCCCGATCAAGTCGTGACCCCGGAGCGGGGACCGTGGGCCGGGCGTCAGCAACGCCTGAACATGAGTGTCGATGCGGTCAGTCCGGGATATTTCAACCTGGTAGGGACCCGACTGGAAGAAGGGCGAGAATTCTCAAGTTCGGACGATGCGCTGGCACCGACAGCAGTGGTGATCAACCGCCGGCTGGCCAGCCACCTCTGGCCCGGCGAATCGATACTCGGCAAGAAAGTCCACTTTGGCAGACGGGATGATTCTCCCTGGTTAACCGTGGTCGGAGTCGTTTCGGACTCGCGGCGGCAGGGACTGGACGCGACCCCGATTGCGCAAGCCTTTGTACCTCATGCTCAACTTCCGACTCGTCTCATGAATCTCCTGGTACGGAGCTCCATTGCCAACCCCACCGATGAGCTGGCAACGCAGCTACGGACCCGAGTGGCCATCGTCAATCCCCGAATTCCGGTCTACCGAGTGGAGCCGGTCACGCAGGCCTTGACTCGGGGGCAAGATATGCGACGTTTTGCTGCCTGGCTCTTGAGTCTGTTCGCCGCAGCTTCGCTAGGGCTGGCAGGACTGGGGCTCCATGGCCTCCTCTCCCTGCGGCTAGCTATGCAGCTTCGAGAGATTGGCATTCGTCGAGCTCTGGGTGCTAACCGAAGACAAGTGGTGGCAGCTCTCTTGCGTCGGAGCACTACCTGGATGGCGGCCGGCGCCGGATGCGGTGCCCTGGGTTGCCTCTGGATGGGCAGCTTCTTCAAGAATCTTCTCTATCAAGTTGAGTTGGGTGACGGTTTCACTCTGCTGCTCACTGCCACGGTTCTTCTAGGAGCAGGCCTTATCGCCGCCGCCCCGGCAACGCGGCGGGCCCTTTTGACCCATCCGGTGGAGGTATTGAGGCACCATTGACTCCAAGCTCCACCTCAAA
>Ga0310123_10004931_pt1 | contig 10030 bp, 8 predicted proteins | sample CB6_AW_1057_MG_FD_203505 | JGI IMG/M metagenome (GOLD analysis project Ga0310123, IMG submission 203505) | Marine microbial communities from Western Arctic Ocean, Canada - CB6_AW_1057 | ecosystem: Environmental > Aquatic > Marine > Oceanic | place: Canada: Western Arctic Ocean | collected...
TGTCGGTAGTCGATTTCGCCCCGGAAATGGAGTTGGAGGAGGAACCCTTCCAGGGGGTGCTCTTCATCGGATCGGGTTTTACAGGAGCGGAACTGTCGCGAGTGATTATGAAGAATATTGTCATTCGGGGAGAATAAATCCATAGGTAACACGTCACCAAACCGCGCTTGATCCAGACTTCCACGACGTCGTAGGGTCAAAAAACTCAGCCGGAGCCCCAAACGCCCCGATTCCGGCACCAAGCGACGTTTCTATGCCTCGGTCTCGGCCGACCTCATCAACCCCACAGGCCGTTCTCCTGTCGTCCGGGAAAACCTCGAAGATCCAATGTCGTGATCGCCTCGGCGCAAGACCTTGACCGTTCGGCATCGTTTAAGCCTCTCATTTCCGTAGTCGCTTCGAGCACGTTACACCGACAAAATCCGCTCAGTATGTGATAAGGGACTTCCAAACCTACTGAGGCCCCCAAGTGTTATAAGGTACCGTACAGTACAATTTAGGCCTCAATTGGTGATAATGTCTTGAGTGTGATTGGCCCCCGCGGCCGGAGGTAGCTGCTGCCAGAGGGAAGAGCAACGAAGACTTCGGCCCGACGAACGTGTCTGCAAATCTCTTGGGGGCGAGTTGGGGCGAGATTATGTCCGGAGATGGATTCTGGCTGTCCGGGTCTGTCCGCAATCTGACATTGGGGGCGGCCGGCGTGTTGCTCGCAATCCGGTCACTGCCTGGGATTTGCATCCCCGTGTCCATGCTTGGCCGGAATTCAACCGCTTGTGGCTATTGTACGTTCGGGGTGTGCTATTGGTTCAATATCCCGTTGGGGGTGCCAGGGTCCATTCCGACACCGTAAGGGCCCTGGTCTACCGTTTTCTTCCGTTGAACGGGGTCTCCACCATGTTGGTGGTGATCTCCCCGGGGCGCATCCATGCCACATGTCCGTCCACGAAAAGGATGTTGGCCCCGTCGTTGTGGCGAGTAGAGAGGGCCTCCGAATAAGAGTCGAGGTTCGGGTTGGTGCCGGCGTCGAAGTAGGTTGGGTTCGACAGGTGGGATTCCAGATCCCGGTCGCCGATCAGCACCGTGTTGACAGGGATGGGGATATTGTCCTGCGTGTTGGGTTTCATGATCAACATGTTGCCCGAATCGTTGGCATACATGACAAAAAGGTTGGCCGTATAGTCGGTGTAACCGTTCCAGTCGTTCGCGAACGGACTGTTTCTCGCGGAGGGGCACATAAAGACCGTTCCTCCCTGATCGCTGTTCCATGCACGCGGCCCTTCGGGCGGGCCCCACGTCCAGGTTCCGTCGTCATACCCTATGCGCGCGGGAACCGGCACGTGCCAGGCCCCGGCCCAGGATCGGTAGACGGGTCTTCCAAGACTCTCAGCCCAAACCAGTTCGACGGACCATGGAAATTCGCCGTGAAAGTCGTCAACGTACAATCGTGTTCCAATACCGATCTGCTTCAGATTGTTCGCGCAGAAAACGGTGCGCCCGCGCTCCTGCGCTTCCCGCAGCGCGGGAACCAGCAAGGCCGCCAGGACGGCGATGATTGCGATGACGACGAGAAGCTCGATTAGCGTGAAAGCGCGGAGGTCGCGCGATCGACGTTGGATGTTGTACAATCGAATCACTACTGCGCACGCACGCGGTACACCGCTCCGGTGTCGAAGCCGCCGGGATCGAAGAGTACGTTGGTGCTTCCATCCCCAATCAACCTCGAGCCGGTGCCGGTAAAGGGCCCCACCTGGTTGGGCGCCGATTCCAAAACATAGGTCACGCTGCTTGAAGACAGGAATTCAACTCCCCGGGTATCCCCGATATCGATCAGGGTGAACGAAATCGGCTGTGGCGGCCGCAACGAATTCTGGGCCGCGGCCAACACTTCGCCGTCCGACAAGGCCATCTGGAAAAGTTGGAATTCGTCGAGTTGGCCGTTGAAACCCTCGACGCCGCCCGACATCCCGGTCGGCGTATAGCCCACGTAGAGATTGTTTGCATTGTTCGGAGCAAGATCGAACGCGTCCATCCCGTCCGGGGCAAAGGAGGTCGTGGCATCGCCCCCGATAATCGGGCTTACCGTGACGAGGGGGCTTCCGTCGATGTAGAGTTTCGCCGCGTCGTTCGAGCGGCTAAAGGTAAAGGCCACGTGCATCCATTGCCCCACGACCAGGGTTCCCCCGCCGGTGATCATGAATAACTCGTCGTCGGTGTACTGCGTGTCATCCGGCACAGCTGCCACGAAGGCGTAACTCGCGCTGCCCTCCCGAAGTGTCACGGACGCTTGCGAGCCGAGTTGAGAGATGAAGAACCGGGGCGTGTTGAAGCTTGTGATCTGGCGATTTCGTTTGACGATGAAATGAGCCTGCCCCGGCAATCCATCGGGGTTGATCCAGCACATGACCGTGAACTCGTTGACGGTCGCCACGTCGGCGACACTGGAGCCCGACGCGGTATTTCCTCCCACCGGGTGCGGCCCCGCGTTTCCCCCGACCAGAATTCCCGTGCTGCCGTCTAAATCGATCGAACGATTACTCAGGTAGCTTGAGTTCGTGATCGTGGGTACACTAGTGCTGTACTGTTCGGTCCCGCTGTCCAGAAGCGCGCCCACGCCCGCATCGATCGTGTCCAGGTTGCCGTCAAGCAACATGCCCACGTCTGCATAGGCGGAGATGGCGAAGATCGTCAGGAGGCCGGCGAGCCCTGCGCGTGCCCCGCAAACTCGGGCGGCACAATTCATTTGGAGTGCGGTGGCAGAGCGAAGCGGCGACACCGCTTTGGCTCCGCGCGGAGCGTGCCAGATAGTCGGGGCGTAACCCCGGAGGTTCGGCATGGGCTCCGGCCCCCTCCGGGGGAAGCCAAAGCGCCGTCGCCGCTCCGCTTTGCCGGCGCACTCCAAATTGACCGCATCATACGTGGCACGAGAACAGAGGCTGGAAATATTTCTCATGGGGAAACTCCGTTACTGTGCCGCGATCCGGTAAACATTTGCCCCCGCGCTTCCGGTCGGATCGTTCAGGATCATCGTTCCCCCATCCCCGATCACCGAAGCGCCGGTGGCGGCGAATGGAACGGTGGCCGGATCGGTCGTGGCTTCCAGGTCGTACTGGACCCCATTCTCACTCAGGAATTCCATGCCTGCGACGTCGCCCACCAGGACTTCGGAAGAGGAGACGATCGATGACGACTCCATTGAATTCCCAAACAGAGACTGGATCTCGCTCTGCTCCAGTGCCCGTTGGGCAAAGAAGACTTCGTCGATCTGGCCGTCAAAAAACTCGCCGGCAGGCCCGCCGCTCGCGCCGGACGGCCTGCAGCCCAGGTACATGTTGTTGCCGTTGTTGGGCAGGAGTTCGAAGCTGTCCAGCCCATCGGGCGCATAGTCCGCCGGAATTGCCATCGTGGCAACAACGGACCCGTTGACGTAGAGGGTCTGCGTCCCACCGGCGCCGCCGTACACGAGGGCTACGTGAGTCCATGTCCCAATGGAAAGCAGGCCGCTGCCGATGTTCATGAAATTGCCGGTATCGGTGTAATCCCCGGGGTTCGAAACCCCCGCGGCCGTCGCGTAATCGAAGCTGCCTTCTCTCGGTTCAAAGAACAGGCCCGAGCCGGTCTGGGTCAATGTCCACCGGGGAGAGTTGAAGCTGCTGATCTGTCGATTTCGTTTCCCCACGATGTGAACCTGGCCGACGCTGACCTGGTCCGGGTTGATCCAGGCGGCAATGGTGAACGCGCCGCCGCTCGCCACATCGCCCGCGCTGGAGCCGAACCCGACATTCCCGCCGACCGGCACCGGCCCGCTGTCCCCGCCAAGCAGGATCATCGTGCTACCGTCCAGATCCAGTGAGGCATTGCCGGCGTAGACGAAGGGGGTGGAGGCACTGTACGCCTCCGTCCCGGAATCAACGCCGGCCCCCACTCCGGCCGCGACCGTCGTCAGGTTGTTGTCCAGCAGCATGGCCACGTCCGCTAATGCGGATGAAGCACCGGCCAGGCAAACCCCGACGGCGGCCGCGATCGGGATGCCCCAACCGGACAGCGATCTAGTAAGCTTCTTTACGGTGTGCCCCTTAAACAAATAGGTGGACGGCTAGCCACTAATTCGGCGGCTCCAACCGACCAACACGCCGCCCACAAGCAGCAACAATGCCGTGGCCGGTTCCGGGATCATGCTGTCATCGACCAAGGCCTGAATCTCGCTCTGGTCCAGTGCGCGTTGAGCGAAGAAAACTTCATCCATCTGGCCGTCGAAATATTCCACACCACCGGTGCCTGAGCCTGTCGGCCAACTGCCCAGGTACATGTTGTTGCCGTTGTTGGGAAGCAGTTCGAAGCTATCCAACCCGTCGGGCGCAAAACCCGCGGGAATTGCCTGATTCAGAACATCAACTCCATTAACGTATATGGTCTTCGTCCCACCAGCTCCGCCGTACACGAGAGCTACGTGGTTCCATGACCCAATTGAGAGTGTGCCACCGGGGGTTATTATGAAACTATTCTCATCGGAGTAGTCTCCAGGGTTGGGTACCCCGGCAGCATTCGCGTAATCCACGGTGCCTTCTGACGCATCCAACCACAGTTGCGAGCCAGCCTGGGTAAATGTAAAACGGGGCGCATTGAAGCTGCTAATCTGACGTTGTCGTTTCCCCAGAATGGTACCCGTTCCGGTACCGTCCGGGTTGATATACGCGGCAAAGGTGAACGCGCCGCCGGTCGCCACATCGCCCACGCTGGAGCCGTTGGGTGCATTTCCGCCGACCGGCACCGGCCCGCTGTTCCCGCCCACGAGTATACGCGTGCTGCCATCAAGATCTAACGAGGTATTACCCGCGTAGGCGAAGGGGGTGGAACTGCTGTACTGCGCCGTCCCGGTATCGACACCAGCGCCCACACCGACCGCAATGGTATCCAAGTTACCATCAAAAAGCATGGTCACATCCGCACCGGCCTGGAACGCCGACGCTAAGCTTGCTATTCCTACAATCGTCAGTTTTCGAATACTAATTGTTCTCATCACGCATTTCCTTTCGAGTTGTTCCTGCTTTCTGCGAAGTCACAGTGCAGTTCTATGAGGCATTTTAAGGTGAACGGGTCAGAATAGGAAGCGGAATCCCCCCCCCCCCCGGGAATTCGCACAATGTGCAGGTATGTCTTGACATATGCCATGTAAATCCCGCTGCTATGCTCCTCAAAGAATCCCCCGGCATGAGCGAAAAGAACGACCCCTTGGAATTCATCATCGCGGAAGCTACGCCCTGGAACGGGCGGAATTCGGAGGCCTGCATCTTTCCGCTCCTGGATGGCCGGCTGGTTCTGACCTGGAGCCACTGGACACACGGAAGCCAGCACGATCACGCGCCGGCGGAACTTCGCGCGAAATTTTCCAGCGACCTGGGCGGGACCTGGAGCGATTCCATTCTGTGGCAGGGTCATGGCCATTACCATGCCGTGGAAGACCCGAGCCTCGCCCGGTTACCCTCCGGCAAAATCGGGTTCTGCTATTTTGCGCGACTTGGAGAGCAGTTCGGGAACGAAGACCACTTCTACCAGTCGGTGTTTACATTTTTCCGCCGGAGTGATGACGAGGGTGAAACCTGGAACGATCCTATCATGATGAACCCCGAAGGGATGATGCGGACGTACACGCAACTGGACACGCTCCGTGTCTCGAATTCGGGACGGCTTATAAAACCGGTCTGCCTGCTGTGGCGGGATCCCCTCATTCCCGATGAGGTGAGCCGGGTGCTGGTTCTCTATTCCGATGATGAAGGAGATACCTGGAAATTCTCGAACGGGCTGGTGGTAGAGGAAGCCCGGGATTTCGAGGCGGCGTCCGAAGCCTGCGCGGAGCAGTTCTCCGATGGAACCTGGTTCATGACGATCCGCAACAGCACGGGCCGGGCATTTGTATCCTATTCTACCGATGACGGCGCGAATTGGAGCAAGCCGGAGCCGGCCCCGCTGGCCAGTTCAGCATCCCCGGTGATGATCCGGCGAATTCCCGACACGGATCATCTGCTTACGGTCTGGAACCAGGTTTCCCCAAACGAAATCCGGGCCGGTCACCCGCGCCACCGGCTCAGTTGCGCAATTACCAAAGACCGGGGAAAGACTTGGGAACATCATAGGAACCTTGAGTCACAGGACACGTGCAGGTACGTGGAACCGGAGGCAGTGGAGGGTCCGATCATTCGTCCATCCCATGTCCGCGGACACACTCCACTGACGGCAGATGACACGGACCATGAGTTGACCGGCGCTTATTGGACCAACTGTTCGTATCCCTCCATTCTTTTTCACGAAGGCTTCGCCTTCATCACCTATGACGTGAGTAACCGGGACACCCTTTGCAGCTTGAAGTTTCGCAGAATCCCGATGGAATGGTTTTATGAGTAAGCGGCTGGTACACCTCGCAGTTGACCGAACAAAATCCCTGTTCAAGAATCCCCGCCCCTGATGGCGCCGGGAACAAACTCCGCGGTTCTGACCGAGAACCAGGCAGTTCAGCTCATTGACAACAATCTACCGCCGGAGGACGTGGCGGTGTACGAGGTTGAAGTGAAAAAGCCGTAGCCCTAACCCGCATTTTCAGATGCTCTTGATTCTTCCTCTTTTGTCCGGTGGTCGGGACCGAAATTGCGGTAAAAAGCTGGGCAAGCGAAATTGCGAGTATAGGATCCGCCGGAGGCAAAGGAGTTCACTATGGGTATCAGTATTGGGATGGTCGGTCTTGGAGCTTTTGGTTCAGGATTCGTCGATCTGTTCAAATCACATCCGCTTGTTGACCGAATCGCATTCTGCGACATCGAGGAAAATCGCGCCAGGCGCTTTGCGGAAAGTGACTTCATGAAGCACAAATTTGATCATGCGGATACGTACGGCTCTCTCAACGAGATTTGTAAAAGCGATCTGGATGCCCTCGTGATCACCACGCAGCCATGGTTGCACGCGCCGCAGGCGATTCAAGTCATGGAGTCAGGCAAGAGTGTATTCAGCGCGGTTCCGATCTCCTGTGTTCCCGACGGCACGGAGATACTCGACTGGTGCGACCGAATCATCAATACGGTAAAGACAACAGGTAAGCACTACATGCTGGGTGAAACCAGTTATTACCACCCCGAAACCATGTTCCTGCGCCGCCAGGCGGCAAAAGGAATGTTCGGCACGTTCATATCGGCCAATGCGGAGTACGCCCATGACTACAGCGGAGCCTGGGGGAGCGATCTGCGCGAAGTATGGAGGAATCGCGTGGGGAGCACTATTGGGGCGCAGTGGCCGGAGATTCTTAGGAAACAGTATCTCGACAGAGGGATCATGAGCGGCCCGATGCACTACCCAACGCATTCCGTATCCGGTCCGGTGTCCATCATGAAAGCACACGCACGCAAAGTCTCAGCCATTGGAACCAAGCCGGGTGAATACGACAAGTACTTTGACATAACCGGCCTGGCATTCTCAAACGAAACAGGGTTCTTTCACATGAGTAACGGGGCTGTGCTCACCGCGCGTGAATACCGCGAAATTACGTCGGAGGGTTATAAAATCAGTGTGTTCGGCACCACGGCAACATGGCGCGATGACAAGTGGCACTGGACCCGGCGCGAGAAGGATCTTCCTGTGAGCCGGCCACCTGAAACCGGTGAGCAGGAGCTGACGGATCAAGAGATGCGCGACGAACTGCCGCGCGAGGTGGCCGAAGCATTCATGCGGGCCGAAGACCACTCATTGTCGGCGGATGACATCAGGAACATGGATTATACACCCAGGGGTCACGGAGGGTCACACCCGTACCTGGTCCACGAATTTGTGGGCGCTGTTGCTGAGGATCGTGTCCCGGAAATCAACGCCTGGGAGGCGGCGCGATACATGGCCATGGGTGTGATGGCACACAAGTCCGCACTGAAGGATGGGGAACTGCTGGACGTGCCGGATTGGGGTGATGCGCCCGAGTCTCTTTAATAGCGGGACACGGTGAAAAAGGCTGTTCCTTACCGATTAAAGGAGCGGAGCAAATTATGGAGTGCGGTGGCAGAGCGCAGCGGCGACACCGCGTGGGCTCCGCGCGGAGCGCGCCACGGAGCCCAAGTGCGGATGTATAAGGGTTTTTGGCTTCGCTTGCTCTGGCCCCCTTCGGCCTTATCTTAGCGCCATTAGGGTAAGGCCATTCGGGTCAGTGTGTTAAATTATTAAATCCGGCGGCACGTCACCTTCTTGAAAGGCGTCATTTCTGAAATCGGCTTCACAAAATGAGGTGGGGCCATGCTGTACTGATTTAACCATTTAACACACGGACCCTTTTTTCCGCACTGACCCTTTTATTCCACCGGTGCATACCGTGATACAAGATGACGGGGCCGATAATTATTCACAGTATCCAGCCATAGATAACTGTCAATGCCAAGGTGTAGACTATAAAAACAACAACCCATTTCCCGGAAACTTTAGGCGTTCGTACAGGGGCTACATTTAACACTAGACATACCATCATCAATGCATAAAGGATTATTGAAAATCTTGAATGATTAATAAACCCTTCAAATAAAAAAACAAAAGTAAGAATAATGACATTGTTGTCCAACGCCATCCCCATATATGTTTTGTCGTCAATCATTCCGAAAATGTTGAAATAACTCAATCGGATGACGCTTATGGCGACAACAAGAAATGCCCCCGGCAGGAACCATAGCCCGAACCTGCCATAGCTTAATAAAAAAATAGCGGGGAATACTCCAAAACTTACAATATCTATTAGTGAGTCAAGATGACCACCAAAGGCTCGTTGGTGATCTGTTCGTCCCGTAATTTGTCGAGCAATGATTCCGTCAGCCCAGTCAAATAATACAGCCCACAGAACTGCAATTAACGCAACAGAGAAATTACCTATAATAGCGAAGTAAATACCAAGCAAAGCACATAACAGACCAGCAAGCGAACAGATATTGGGAAGATCCCTGACAAAGAGAAGCATTGCAGGCTGATGTGCTTGTTGAGGTTTTGGAATTGCCATTATTTGTATGTTTCTCCTTTGTTCAAGCTCATGTCATCAATTTTGTAGCCGCGTAAAAGAAGTAGAAACTCCCGTCTTTAGATAGCGTCTTCTCCAGCCAGTTTTCCGTTAATCGAAAAGCCTTTTCTAGAAACTTGCCTATCATTCCGAGCCCTTCTTTCATCCTTAACTTTAATTCGGGGGAAAATACGGTTTATGGCACGTTCAGAATGATGCTCGTTGTCTATTTCACACCACATCAGGCCTTCGACACGTCGAACGAAAACGCCGTGTCGTCTCGAGGTTTCAACAAGAAGACTCTCATAATCGACTCCGGACACATGAAGAAAGTCCTTTTCATAGATTCTACACAACGCTGCGAATGTGTCTTTGGAAAGTTTGCTGATCCCAGCGAACTCTGAATGAATGGTGCCAAGGTTCTCTTCTTTCTTGGACATATTACAAAGTCGATCACTTGAGTCTGCCTCTATATAAACCTCATCTCCTGAGCAAGTCATGTCACTTGAAAGAATTAGATCTCGCCTTGGATCTTCCAAAATAATCCGAAGTGCGTCCTTTTCGTAGAGCAAATCCGATTCGAGCAGAAGAAAATCGTTATGCATCATTAGGCGGGAATTATAAAGCGTGTAGGCACTGCCCGTTTCTCGATACAAATCGTTCCTGATACAGTCGATCTGGGGATAAGTTTTGCCAAGACCCTCGAACAGTTCACTCCTGAAACCCGTGCCAATAACGATGCGCCGTATGCTGGCCTCGAGGAGCTTTTCGATCGATCTGACAATCAGGGAACGGCCATCGATGCTGATAAAGCCCTTTGGCCTGTTTTGTGCAGCGTCCTTCATCCTTGCCCCGATGCCCGCCGCAAGGATGAGTGCTTCTTTGACGGTACTCATAACAGTGTATCTCTCTTTTCATATTCTAGTTACATTAACATTCCATGGATTCGCGACAGATCTTTATAGCGGCTGACAGTAGTGGAACCGGGAACCCATACAAAAGACTGGCCGGGCCCACCAAACT
>Ga0310123_10004932_pt1 | contig 10029 bp, 5 predicted proteins | sample CB6_AW_1057_MG_FD_203505 | JGI IMG/M metagenome (GOLD analysis project Ga0310123, IMG submission 203505) | Marine microbial communities from Western Arctic Ocean, Canada - CB6_AW_1057 | ecosystem: Environmental > Aquatic > Marine > Oceanic | place: Canada: Western Arctic Ocean | collected...
GGACATTCAGCGGAAGCCGCGGCGGCGATTTTCAGCGGAGGAGAAGATCCGGATCGTCCTGGAGGGGCTGCGAGGCGAAGAGAGCATCGCGACGCTGTGCCGGGAACGAAGCACGCCCATCGGGCGCACCATGGCCCAGTTGCAGACCCTGCGGGGCATCGGCCCGATCGGGGCCCGTGTCCTGACCACCGAAGTCTTCGCGTGGCGGTAGACCCGCAACCGTCGGGAATTGGGCGCGCTGGCGGGCGGGATTATAGTCCGGATTAGGCCCCCCCAAGTTAACGGAAGACTCGTATCGGACCCCTCGAGAGCCTGCCCAAGTGATCGCGATTCCGCACGTCGGTGGGCTACACCACAGCTACCATCGCCAGGCGGCCTGACGACTGACAGCCGGCCACGGAAGGTCGTCCGCGCCGACGCCGTGACCGGACGAACGGCCAACCCCCACCAGCGGACTGTCGACTGCTACGAAGCGCAGGACGGTGATGCTCACGCGGTCGCCGGCCCTGCGCCGCCAGTCGGCCATTCCGATCCCGCGGATGAAGTTTTCGGGAGGCACAGCTGATACCGCAAGGGTCCGCGGACTGAACGGCCTTACGCGTCAGACTTGCCGCTCAATGGTGGCTCGTGTCGGACATGACGAGAACTCGCGCCGCAGAAACCAGAATGTCGTGGCAGACAGCTCTGCTCTTTGCCAGCGCCCGTGATTATCGCGAGTTGGGGGCGACTCTCTCCGGTGGGACGATCCCCGCGGCTAGCATCACTGCACGAACGGCCGCCTCGGCTTCGGGGTTCGGTCGGAACGTGCCCCGTCGGTATCCAACGGCGATAGCGAGGGGTGTCCAGCCCTGGTAGTTCTCCTGATTCCACACTTTGATATCGGCGCCGCGGCTGGCCAGGAATCTGATGGCGTCGGCTCGATTCCGGTAGGCGGCCATATGCATGGCGGTTTCACCATTGCGGTCGACCGCATTGATGTCGACGCCCAGCTCGAGGAGCATCGCCATGGTCTGGAGGACGTCTTCCTCCGTGCCGGTTCTCCGGCCGGCCAGCATCAGAGGCGTGGCGAGGTCCTCGCTCCTGACCAGCGGATCGGCCCCCAGCTCGGCGAATGTCTGGACCAGCTCGACGTCGGCCGTCTGGACCGCCATGAGCAAGGGGGTCGTTCCCGGTCCGTCAGAACCCAAGCCGTCGACTCCACCACTTCGCATCCTCGCGTTCAGGTTGGCGCCACGGGCGGCCATCTCTCGCACGAAATCCAGACTGGTCATGCGGCCCGAGCCATCAGGCGGAGGATTGGCATCGCCAAGCGGTACCCTGCGCGTCCCCGCGATGGCGTGGAGGGCGGTGTATCCGGTCGGGTCGGCAGCATCGGGATCGGCGGCAGCGTCCACCAGGTAAGTGGCCAGCGCGAAGTGGCCGTTCTCGACCGCCACATGCAGCGGCGTGGAGCCGGGCTTGAGCTGCGCCTCATAGCCGACGTGTCGCCACTCCAGCACGGGTTCGATGCGCCGGTTCACGTCCGCGCCCGCCTCCACCAGCGTCCGCACCACCTCGGCGTGGCCTTGCCTGATGGCAAAGAGCAGCGGTGTGAACCCCGACTCCAGGGTCCTCTGGAATTCGGCGCCGGCCTCGATGAGGGCGGCCACGACATCGGTATGTCCCTCGGCGGCGGCCCACACCAGGGCGGTCTGTTCAGTCTTCGCCTTGAAGTCAAAGATGGTCGGATCGGCCATGCGGGCCAGAAACTTGGTGGCGCCAGCTCCATCCTGGCGTCCCATGCCCTGCACTTTGGCGTGGACGTCCGCCCCGCGAGCCAGCAGCGCCTCGACCGGGCCCAGACGGCCGGTCCGCGCGGCGGTCATCAGTGCCGTCTCGCCACCCGGTAAGGAGGTGTTGGGGTCCGCTCCCGCCTCCAGCAGCAGCTCGACCAGCGGCCCGTTGCCATTGGTGCAGGCCAGCGTCAACGGCGTCACGCCATAGCGGTTGGCCGCCGTGGTATCTGCTCCTGCGGTAAGCAGTTGCCGCGCCGTCTCCAGGTCATCATGGAGCGTCACCCAGTGGAGCGCCGTCATGCCATCCACCTGCGGCGCGTTCACATCCACCGACTGCTCGAGCAGGCGCTGGATGCCCATCCGGTCCATCTTCTCCGCCGCATCCGCCAGCGGCGCGTCTTCCGCCGCCAGCACGGTCGTCGCCGTCAGCAGCCACGACACCGCCCACACGCTCATCGTTTTCACAGCCATGGCACATGTCTCATTGTGTCGGCGGAATCAGATCGTGAGCAATTCGTCTACCTTGCCTTGGCTGTCGGCAAACGAGTCCATCCGCACGCCCGCCTTCTCCAGCAACGTCAGGTGCAGATTGGCCAACGGAGTGGGGTCAGCGTAAGTAACGTGCCGTCCGCCCTTCATCCTACCGTCGCCTCCGCCGGCCACCATGATCGGCAGGTTGATGTGGTCGTGGGCGTTCGGGTTGCCCATGCCGCTGCCATACAGATACATCGAGTGATCCAGAAGCGAGCCATCCCCGTCCGGCGTCGCCTTGAGCTTCTCCACCAGATAGGCGAACAGCGACACGTGGTACTGGTTGATCTTCGACATCCTGGCAATCTTTTCCGGGTCGTTGCCGTGATGCGTGAGCGGATGGTGCGGATCGGGCACGCCGATCTCGTTGTAGCTCCGGGTGCTGGTCTCCCGGGCCAGCTGGAACGTGATCACCCGCGTGATGTCCGCCTGGAGCGCCAGTACTTGGAGATCGAACATCAGCCGGACATGATCCGCGTAGGCGGCCGGCACCCCGATGGGACGCTCCATATCCGGCGCCGGATTCTCCGCCGCCGCGTCCTCCGCGCCCTGGATGCGCCGCTCCACCTCCCGCACACTCTGGAGATACTGATCGACCTTGGTCCGGTCGCTGGACCCCAGCTCCTTCTGGAGCCGCTGGATGTCGCGCCGCACGCGGTCCAGCAAGCTCGCCCGTTTCCTGAGCGTTCGGCTGCGCTCCTCGGCACTGCCTCCCTCGCCGAAGAGCCGCTCGAACACCAGCCGGGGATGCGCTTCATAGGGGAGCGGCGTAGTGGGCGACGACCAGGACAGATTGTTCTGATACACGCACGCGTACCCGTCGTCGCACTGTCCCACGATCTCCAGCAGGTCCATCCCCAGCTCGAGCGAGGGCAACTGCGTATCCTGGCCGATCTCTCGGGCCGCGATCTGATCCACCGTCGTGCCCAGATAGTAGTCGGCGCTCTCGGTCAGCTTCGCCTTGGCGCAGCTGAGATAGGCCGAATTGGAGGTGGCATGGGTGCCCGGGTAGGCGTTGCGCAGCTCCATGTTCGTGAGCACCGCGATCTGATCCTTCACCGGCTCGAGCGGCTGCAGAATGGGCGAGAGCTCGGTGAGCATCCCCTCGTCGGGTGGCGTCCACCGGCTGATGTCCGAGCCCATCGGGATAAAGACGTATCCCAGACGCCGCACCGGCCGGGCCGGAGTCGCCGCCATGGCGGTCATGGCCGGAACCATCGCGTCCAGCAACGGCAACGCCACCGTCGCTCCCATGCCTCGAAGGAACGTCCGGCGTGGCAGCGCTTTCTTGGTGATCATCATGAGGATCTCCGCATCTGAAACGGTTGGCTTCTGACGATTCCGAGAATTAGCGACGAAAACCGAAACTCCTGGCGACTTGAATCGCGCACGATCCGGCGGACCGCCGGAGCGTCAAAGTACTCCACGCCGCGGCCCAGCGAATAGGTCATCAGCTTCTCGACCAGGGTCCCCACGAACAAGTCCGAGCGCGCTAACAACGCCTGCTCCAGTCCCGCGACCCCGTCGAACGCCGCGCCGCCCGGAAAGTTTCCGGTCGCGTCGATCGGTTGGCTGTCTTCGGTGTCCCGCCAGCGTCCGATGGCGTCGAAGTTCTCCAGGGAGAACCCGACCGGGTCCATCAGGCTGTGACAGCCCGAGCAGGGCGGATTGGCCCGGTGCTCCATCAGCCGCTCGCGTACCGAGAGGCTCCCGTCCACCGTCTTCTCCTCGAGCGGTGGCACGTTGGCCGGCGGTGGGGGCGGCGGCACGCCCAGCACATTCTCCAGCACCCAATGTCCCCGGATCACCGGCGAGGTACGCGTGTTGTAAGAGGTCACCGTCAGGATGCTGCCCTGGCGTAGGAGTCCGCCGCGCCGGCTGTCCTCGTTGAGCTGCACCCGCCGGAACCAGCTTCCATACACGTGCGGGATCTCGTAGAGCTTGGCGAGGCGTTCGTTCAGGTAGGTGTAGTCAGCGCTCAGCAGCTCCAAGACGCTCCGGTCCTCCCGGATGATGTGCTCCAGGAAGAGCTCCGTCTCCTTGCGCATCGCCTGCCGCAGGTTGTCGTCAAAGTCGGGGAACAAGCGCATGTCGGGCGTGGCCGACTCCAGATTGCGCAGATGTAGCCACTGCCCCACGAAGTTGGTCAGTAGCGCGCGGGACCTCTCGTCCGCCAGCATCCGTCGCACCTGCTGCTCGAGCACGTCGGGCTGGCTCAGCGTGCCTTCGGTGGCCAGATCCAGCAGCTCGTCGTCCGGAAGACTGCTCCACAGGAAGAAGGACAACCGTGAGGCCAGCTCCAGTTCACTGATCTGATACGGGGTGTTGGGCGCAAGCCCGGCCGGGTCGCGCTCCACCCGGAACAGAAACTCGGGGCTGATCAGGATCGACGACAGCGCCATCTCGATGCCCGCTTCAAAACCATCGGGTCGTCCCAGCCGGTAGAACTCGAGCGCCTCTTCCCGATCCCAGTTGGTGACGGGCCGTCGATAGGCCTTGCGCATCAGAGTGTCCACGATCTGTCCCGCGCACGCCTCCTCTTCCTGCTCGACGGTGGGCCGACACACGAAGATCCGGTCGCGGCTTGGCGTATTTCCAGGACCCGTGGCATCAAACGGTCCCGTGATCGAGACTTCATACACCCCTGGCTGCACCCGTGGATGCCGATAGACGTTGAAATGCACGTCGTAGGGCTTTCGGTCCGTCTCGAGCACCGCCCAGGGTTGCTTCAGGAAAGTGACGCCGATCGCGTGGGGTCCGGCGGTGACGGACAGGCGGACCGAGAGGTGCTTGTCGACGTCGGAGTGATCCCCGACGTGGCGGGGCGGCACCACGGTGAATAGGCTCACCCGTTCCCGGTCCAGCAGCAACTCCACCTCGTGGGGCTCTCGCAGCCCTTCGACCTGCTCGTCGCGGTCGCGCGTGAGCCGGATCACGATGTCATAGTCGCCGTCGAGCGGAAACGTGTGGTAGATCCGCGTCCCGCCGCGAGTGCCGACCGGCAGACCGTCGACATGCCACTCCTGCGTGAGGTCCGGCTTCATCGTGACCGTCTCGCCTACCGGAGACGCGACCGGCCGTCCCACGGCCAGCCGGCCGATCGTGTCGGCCGCCGAGACGTATCGTTCGAGCAGGGTCGGCGAGAGATCCGTCACCGTGATGTTGTCGAACCCCTGGCTCGATTCATCGCGCGGCAGCAGGTCGGACAGATCGAGATCGAGCGCGAGCAGATCGCGGATGGCGTTGCGGTACTCGGTTCGGGTCAGCCGCCGGAAGGTCTCGGTGCGCCCGGGATTGAGGTGCGCTTCGGCCACGCGGTCGAGGGCAGTTTCGAGCGACGCCACCGCCGCGTCATACGTCGCCTCATCCGGTCGCGGTCGTCCCGCGGGCGGCATCTGGCGCACCCGAAGCTTGCGCACCACTTTCTCCCAGGTCTCGGCATGGTCGTCCAGCGGGCGGTCAATCAGCGTATCCAGGTCCAGCTCGGCCGTCTGCAGCCTGTCGTTGTGACAGGTGGTGCAGTATTGACTGACGACACGCTCATGAGGGGACTGCTCTTGCGCCTCAAGCGTGCCCATCGCGCCGCCGGCCGCCAGCACACCGATCAGCCAGGCAGGAATCCACAGTTTCGAAGAGCTCACCACGCGCTTCCTTTCGTGGTCGACCGTACGCCCGAACGTAACCGACGACATACTACGCTGTTTCCTTGTCTCTGGCGATCGCGATTTGCTCCCTCCACGCGCTGTGCCGAAGCGGGGCGTTGGTGCGCGGATGCTTACAAGGACACGCCCTCCCGTCCGTCGCGCCCGTCACCGACCGATGCGGTACGACCGATGCCTGGACACGGACGACGCAAGCGAGTATTCGAGCGTCAACGATGTCTGCGGTGTCCGCCGCTGACGGTCACGCGTATCAGTGATCAACAGCGTTGAGCTGCTCAACGATCCGATCCGCGTCCTCCGCCAGCAAGAACCCGTCGTCTCGCAACTGCATGACTGCCTCATGTACGCGTTCGACATACGCGTGGTGGCTCGGATAGCGCTCCTCGATCGACCGCCGGGGATCGCCCGTGGCCCTCCGCTCCGCCTCGGTCTGCTCGAACGGGACATACGACCCGGTGGTCGAGCAAAGCGCCCCCTCCGCGTGGCCTGGCTTCCGTTGATTCCAGCCAAGATAGCTGCCATGCGGCACCTGCACCGCGGGCATCCGGATTCCGGCCACGTCGTTTCCATCCGCGTCGATCCTGGACACGTGGACCGGATACGCGGCGCCTTCGGTGGGCGGCTGCTGGCTGTAATCGGTCACGCGCAGCCCGTTGACGCGACCGATATAGCTGAGACCGGGAATGGCCGGGAAGTTGGTGTGGTCCGGGTCGGGCAGGACAAGTGTCCCCGCCGCCCTCGACGGAAAACGGCTGTCCGGCGGCTCGAGGCCGTGGGTCTGCCAGAGGTCCAGCGCCGTCAGCAATGCTCGCATCGTGGGGCCGGCGTGGACGGGGTTCCGGAGATGCTGACACGTGGGGGTCGGCCGGGGCACCCCATCTGGCGCACCCCCGTGCGGTGCGCTGCCCAGCAGATACGCCCGCACGTTGGGGGGCAGGTCGATGTCCGCGCCAGTCGTGTCGGTGACGACAAGCGACGCGCGCGCCTGCCACAGCTCGGTGCTGGTGTCCGTGTGCATCACCTTGGGGCAAGTCTGGGTCTCAAGACACCGGGCCAGAATTCCGTCCGTCAAGCCGGTGAGCGGGTCGGTGAGGATGCCGTAGGAAAAGGGAAACTGATCGCCAGGCGTCAGATGGGTCTCGTGCTGGCGGGAGTAGCGGCCAGGCTGCGCCCACCGGGCGTTCGTGAAGGTCTTTCGTGACCCGGCCACGTGCGGAATGACGCCGTCGAACACCAGCTCACCGTCCTCGTCCTCGTTGAACCCCTGGTAGACCAGGTCTCGAAGGAACCGTCCGCTCTGGGAAATCCCGAGGGCATACACGTGCTCGACCGTCGGCCCGCCGGCCGGGGCGAGCGGATTGGGATTGCCGGCGGCGTCCGTTGCGTTCCGTCGCAAGAAAGAGACGATGTCACGGGTGGCGGCAAAGCCCAGGCCCATCACGGCCGGGTCCCGGGCGGGATACGTCAGCTCGTAGATGGCCCCCCGGTCGAAGCCGGCCGGCCGATGGATCCGCACGTCGGTGGCGCCGCCCGGCCGATCGCCAGCGTCGACATACTCGAACCAGAGGTCGGCTGGCGTCACCCGTGGATCGCGTTCGTGCTGCCGCACGGTGAGCGTTGCGTCAGTCGGTGCGAGGCTCGCGGCCGGGTAGCTCAACGTAACGACCGCGGGATTGTCGTCCTGCTCGAAGATGAACTCGTCGTGGGACGTGCCGGTGACACCGGTCACCCTGGGGACCTGGACGCGCATCCGGCCGCCGCCGGGCGGCACGTCACCCTGCCATCCCGACCAGACGAGGGTGTATCCCTGCCGCATCAGGAACCCGTTGCCCGCGTCGGCCGACTTGCTGGGATCGTTGACCCGAGGCGCGTCGTTGAGCAATCCGAGCATGAGTTTGCGGCCTCGGTTCACCACGCCATACAGCATGCGGCTGCTGCCCCGGTCGTGGTCGATCGGCTTCAGGATCACCAGGTCGGCTGCGAATTCCACTCTGCCCGCCGCGTTCGTCTGCGCCAGGTCGAGATCGACGATACCGGCGTTATGTGGGTCCGACGGGTCGACGTGCAGGATAGCCCGCGCGACGATCTTCTCGTAGGGGCCAACGTCGCCGAAGCTGACGCCCTCGAAGGTCGGAGACTCCACCCGAACGATCTCGAACCGGACGAGCTCGGCCTTGGCCTCGGCCCCGGCTAGACTGCACAGGAGCACCGCAAGGGCTCCGCGAACCGGATACGACAGACGCGATCTGGGTGGCTGGTGCATCGTCATTCCATCCTCCCTCGACTCTCTGCCCGCAGCGTCAGGCAAGTCGAACTGACGCCTACGGAGCGCCCCCTTCATTTTACGGGGCCGGGAAATACGCGACCATGCGTCCTCGATTGGTGCCGAGCCAGATCTCGTCGCCGATTCGGATGGCGGTGGTCGACGCCTCGAAGCCGTCGATCCTGATGTGCTGAAAGATACGGGTCACCTCAAGCGTCTCCGGATCGATGATGGCCACGTTGGACGTTTCCTGCGGGGTCCGGTAGTTGCCATGACCCGCGGCATAAATCACCGTGCCGTCCGCCGACCGGCGGAGGTTGTCCGGTCGGAAGCCGATGTCCACAACCGTCTTTTCCACCGGCGTCCGGCCGCGCGACAGCCGCGTGAGCTTCGCCTCGCGCCAGCCGGCGACATAAAGCCACTCCCCATCAGGTGAGATCTCCAGGCCGTTGGGTGCGCTGCCCTCGCTGCCGGGAATCTGCGCCCATCCGCCGACGGCGTGCCACTCCCAGACATCGTCGGTGCCAGGACTGGTCGTGGCGAATCCCTCCCCGGGCAACGCCACCACCGAATTGAGACGCAGCGCCTCGGGAGCGACCGCACAGCCCACCCAAGTCACGGAGGGCGACCCCTGACCTGCGTCGACGTCGAAGACCTCGATCGATTCTCTCGTGCCGTGATGGACGACGTAGAGCGTGTGCCTATCGTCCGACCCAGGCGCCAGATAGAGCCCATGCGCCCGAAAGTCGTTCGGATCCGTCAGATCCAGCGGACCCGGACATGTCGGGTATCGCGTTGCATCGTGCCGTTCGTCCCGGGTGTCGGTAGGAAACAGTACTGTCGTCGTCTTGTCGCGGACGTGCACGGCGTGCAGACGTCCCCCCTCCTGATTGCCTGAGGCGATGACCCAGTCGCCGCCCGGAACGATCGCGAGGTCCTCCGGACCGATCAGATCGCAGATGAACCGGATGTCGTCCACCGGTTCGCATTGGGCCGCGCTCGACCCCGGCCACGCGAGCCAAGTCAGCAGCACGAACGATCCGGCAACGAGCTGCTTCCTATCCATGCTGTTCCTCCGCAAGAATCCTGTCGCACTCGCCCGCGAAACTGGGGAATCTCTCTGCAGACAGCAATGCCCAGCGCGCGGCGCGCTCATCCCGTTTGGCGCGAGGCATTGACCTCCTCACCTCCTATCAACCACACCTCAGAAGGCCAGCAAATGCTGGCCTCTTTGGCCGTCTGATGGCGGGAAAGCGAACGGCCGTGGCGGTCACGCGGGCGGTCAGCGGCGCTCTGCATCGATGAGCCCCAGGCGGCGACCCATTGCTGCCGTCGAGACGCTCTGTCCATCCATCCACCAATAATTCCTTGGCAGCTGGGCCATCGAGTTCCTCATGTAATATGAGCAAACCGTGACTCGACGGACCATCTGACACGTACCCATCAACGTCAAAAAAATAATAGCTCATCGGTCACCTTTGTGCAGATCGCACACTGGACGGGACCTGCAACTCCGTCGCGAGCCTCGACGGCGCTGTCTCGCTGCTCACCGGTCGTTCGTGAGGCCACGAGGTTGTGCCACGTGTGCGCCTGCACGTCGTCCTGCGGGACGCCTTGACCGGTGGCGTACATGAACCCGAGGGAGAACTGCGCCCCCCATTGAATCGTCCGCGCGCACCGACAGTTTTGCACCAAGCTGACCACAGTATCAGCACGGCAACACTGATAAGCGCCCCCCCAATGAAACTAGTCGGTACATATCGGAGTTCCACCAAGTGATCCCCAGCTCCCACGCGGA
>Ga0310123_10004934_pt1 | contig 10028 bp, 14 predicted proteins | sample CB6_AW_1057_MG_FD_203505 | JGI IMG/M metagenome (GOLD analysis project Ga0310123, IMG submission 203505) | Marine microbial communities from Western Arctic Ocean, Canada - CB6_AW_1057 | ecosystem: Environmental > Aquatic > Marine > Oceanic | place: Canada: Western Arctic Ocean | collected...
CTTGGCGCTGACGAAGCGTCTCTCGCTTGTCGTAGTTCTTCTTACCCTTGGCCACGCTCACGGCCACCTTGACCCGACCGTTCTTGAAGTACATCCGTACCGGCACCAGCGTGAACCCCCGCTCGACCATCTTGCCGACAAGCTTTCGAATCTCGGCTCGGTTGAGCAGAAGCTTCCTGCGTCTCATTGGCTCGTGCGTGACATACCCCTGGTGACTGTAGGGACTGATGTGCACATTGTGGAGAAAGACCTCGCCCTTCTCCACCCGACCATAGGCGTCCTTGAGATTGACTCGCCCTTCCCGGATGGACTTGACCTCGGTCCCGAGCAGTACGACCCCGGCCTCGTAGGTGTCAAAGAGGTGGTAGTCGTGTCGCGCTTTTCGGTTGTCTGCGATCAGACTCTCGGAGGATCGGTCAGTCATGAGTCGCCAACCTTGCGGCGAGCCGAACAGCCTCGACCATGCTCGACGGGTCGGCCGCCCAGCGACCCGCGACGTCGTAGGCCGTTCCGTGGTCGACTGATGTTCGCACGATCGGAAGCCCAAGCGTCACATTGACCGCACGACCAAAGGCCACCAACTTAATCGGGATCAGCCCCTGATCGTGATAGCAGGCCACTACCACATCGAACTCGTCACGCATCGCCCGGACGAAGACGGTGTCGCCTGGAAACGGACCAGCCACGTCGATCCCCTTTTTCCGGCACGAGGCGACGGCGGGGTCGAGCACCGACGCCTCCTCGGTTCCGAGCAGCCCCTCTTCACCGGCGTGCGGGTTCAGCCCGGCCAGGGCAATTCGAGGTTTCGCGATCCCGAACCTTGGCATCTCCGAATGCGTCAGCGTGACCGTATCCTCGACCCGCTCCCGTGTGAGCGTCCTCGGTACCTCCGCCAGAGGCACATGGACCGTGGCCAGTACGACCCGGAGCGCCTCCGCGTAGAACATCATCGCGACATTCGAAGCCCCGGTGACGTCCGCGAGCAGGTCGGTATGCCCCCGCCATGACAACCCCGCCAGGGCCCACACGGCTTTGTTGATGGGGGCGGTCGTGATCGCCTCGATCCGACCCTCCAGGGCGTCCGTCGCCGCCTTCTTGATGAGCTCGTATGCGAGGCGACCGCCCTCAGGAGAACCGACCCCGGGCTCGTAGTCGAGACGCGCCCCTCTGAAGGACGGCCCGTATACGACGGGTCGGCACACCTCGAGCACGCGCGGATCGGCCGCGGCTTTCTCGGTAATCTCTGGACCGATCCCTGCCGGGTCACCTACCGTAAGACCGATGCGCGGGAGGGTCATGGTCTGGGTCGACGCGTGCTCACAGCCCTACAGCTGAAGGGCGAGCCAGTCGGCGACAACCTTTGGGCTCACGTTCGATTCCACCGCCCCCCGGGCACGGTCAACCGCGGCAAAGGCCTTGAGCGCACGGCCGCCGCCGTAGGCGCGCACAAGGCCCTCGAGACCATCTCCTATGTCGACGTTTGCCAGTTCCTTGACGTCGGACCCGGCCGCGAGCAACTCGACATCCCGAAGCAGCGAGGTCAGGGCTGACAATCGTCGTCTCAGCTCGTGACGGGAGGCGGCGCCGGCACGGCCCTTTCCCACTAAGCCCTTGGCCCCTTCCAGCCGACCGCGCGCATCACGAGCCGTCGAGACCATCGTCAACAATGTGACGGCGGCGGCACGCGATGCCGCCAGCTCTCCGCTGGCAAGCTCCAGTGCCCGACCCGCGCTTCCCCCTGCCGCGGCCGCCGCAGCTCGGGCGTCGCTGAGTCCCTTTTCGTCACGCCGTTCGAGGACTTCGACCACTTCATCGACCGTCAGCTGCCCAAAGTTCAAACGCTGGCATCGAGAGGTGACGGTCGGCAACAGCAGGTCTGGACGCGAGGTAACGAGCACGAACTGTGATGAGTCCGTGGGCTCCTCGAGCGTCTTCAGGAGCGCGTTCTGAGCCTGGACAACCAGCCGGTCGGCGTCGTCTACGATCACGACGCGTTTGCGACCCTCGAAGGGACGATATGTCGACTGACCGATGGCTCGCCTCACGGGATCGATCGTGATTGAGCCGTTCTCACCTGGTTCGAGCAGTAAGACGTCTGGAAATGACGCGCGCTCGATTCGGCGGCAGATTGGACACGTTCCACAGGCATCAGCCTCGAGCGTGTCGGTCGAACGAACGGCCTGGCAATTCTGGGCCTGAGCCAGCGCAACGGCCGCGAGCCGTTTTCCCACACCATCAGGGCCGACAAGCAGCAGGCTCGGTGGCAGCGAGTCTCGAGCCACGGCCTGGCCAACCAACCGCAGCAACGAGTCGTGGCCGACAACGTCGCGAAAGGCCATGGCTGAGTCTACAACCTCAACACCCACCCCACGGCATCTAGCAGGTGTCCAACGGTCGCATCGGCCTCCGCTCCATTCGGCGGGCTGGCAGCTTGTGTCACCCCATAGCCGGTCTCGACCAGTACGCCACGCGCACCCACGGCGCTCGCCAGCTGCACGTCGGTCCAGCGGTCCCCGATCACCACCGAACGTGACAAGTCGAGGTCAAGGTCCCGAGCGGCCTCCTCGACCATGCCAGGAAGTGGCTTGTGGCAGCTGCACTCGCGCCGATAGGCGGCGAGTGGCGCATCGGGCAGGTGCGGGCAGTAGTAGTGCCCGTCGAGTCGTTCGCCGATCTCGGCGAGCCGGGCCTGGATCCACTCGAAGGCCTCGACGACCGTCGCCTCCTGTACCATCCCGCGAGCCACGCCGGCCTGATTGGTGACAACGACCACAGCGTAGCCTGCGCGCCGTAGCAACCGGACCGACTCGAAACTCCACGGATAGAGCTTCAGTCGGTCGAGACGGTCGACATATCCGACGTCTTCGATGAGGGTTCCGTCGCGGTCGAGAAAGACGGCCGGGGTGCCCATAAGACGGCGCGTCAGCCCCCGACGAGTGCCCCGCGGTCCGAAGACCGAACGACCTCGATGACTCTCTCGACCAGTTCGTCACTACTGAAGGGTTTGCGGAGCAGCGATACCTTCCGTCCGATGAGCGTGTTGTCGCCCACCTCGGCCTCCGGATGCCCCGACACGAACAGGACGGGAGTATCCGGCCGCAGGCGAACGATCCGCTCGGCGAGGTCGTGACCATTCATCCCGGGCATCATCATGTCGGTCACCAGAAGCTGGATAGGACCATCGTGAGCGGCACACCGTTCGAGGGCTGTGAAACCGTTCTCGGCCTCAACGACGCTGCAGCCGTTCTCTTCCAGCGTATCCCGGATGACCACACTGATCTCCTTCAACGTCAGCTCTTTTTCGTAGTAGAGCGTCAAGATCTTACGCTCTCGCTCCGGCAGACACTTCAGCGCATCCGAGACCAAGTGGCGCATCTCGGTTCTCTCCAGCTGCGCATCTGGCTGCTGGTCGGCTCCGACACGCTCTTTCACCAGATACGCCGGCCGATCGAACGAACGGAAACGAATGCTCACCAGAACTCGCCGATGATCCCAAACGAGAACAGCTGGGCCCTCAGCCGGTCTCATCGTCGTCATCTGCCGGACCGGATGACGACGGTGGCTTCTGTGAGCCCTCGGTGTCCCGACCGGACTCGATGCCGCCGGTATCGCCCGGCGCCGTTGATGGTCGTCCGCGCCTTCTGCGCCGGCGGCGGCGTCTGGCCGCGTCGCCTCCCCCGCCATGTCCGCTCGCGGCGTCTTCAGGCGTCGCGTCCTCAGCCGGCCTTGTGGCCCCGGGGCGGTACTGCACGACCTTCTCGAGTGCCCGCGCACGTTGCTCATCGAAATCGAGCCGACTCGCGAGAGCCTCCAGGCGCATCCTCTGATTCTTCGAGTCGATCGCGAGGCGCGTTACGGCCACGACCAGATTGTTGAGCACCTCGTACTTGAGCGCGTCCAGTTCAGAATGTCGAGCAAAATGTCGGGCATTGTACGCGTTGATCTCACTCTGCTTGTGAAAGACGTCAACCCCTGGCCAGGGGTTGAACATCATCCTCATAAAAGGGTTCAAGAGTCGGCGGCTCATGGAAATCAAACGGCCGCGCAAACCCGGGACCGTGGCGTAGATCGTCTCGTGCTCAATGAAAATATTGCCTGGCGGGGGCTGAAACATGTGGCCGGCGGAACGCTCCTGCTGGTAGTGCTCCTGGAGGCCGGACCGCACCTGCTCGGGGTCCAGAAACCGGTCCAGCTTGGCCTGCGCTAGCTCTCGGATCTGAGCCTCTGTGTAGTCAACACCGCGCTTCTCCCGAATCCGCGAACGAATCTCGTCCATAATCTTCTCGACATCGATGGACTGCGATCGAAAGGTAAAGTTTTCCATGATCACTCTGTGAGTTCGAGGATGGGGTCGGGAACGCCCAAGTATAGCGGTCGTCGTTCAGCGCGAGCAGTCACGGTCCATATTTTTGGAGTACTCCCAATCTTCACGGTCCCCACTGTAAGAAACCAAGGAGTCGAAATGCGAAAGACTGTAGCTATGTGTTTGGCGTCGGCACTCGTGCTGGCAGCGCTCACCACGCCGGCCGTCGCACAGTTGAGCCCGACGGGAAAGGCCGCCACCCATGTTGGTGCCGGTTACGACAAGTGGATCGAAATCACCTATAGCCGCCCGATTCTGAGAGGCCGCCGGGGCATCCTCACTGAAGGCGATAGCTACGGCCAGAGCGTGAACGCGGGAGCCACTGTCTGGCGGGCCGGCGCCGACGTGTCGACTCGATTCAGGACCGAGGTCGACCTCATGTTCGGCACCAACAAGCTGGACGCGGGCGAGTACAGCCTCTTTATCGAGCTCAAGGGCCCCGACAGCTGGGAGTTGATCGTCTCGAATCATACTCAAACTCGTACCCCTGTCACACGACGCCATCGTCCATAAGCGCGGGCTGACCTCCATCAGCGTGACCGATTCGTTCATGTCTTGGTTTCCTCACCAAACGCCGATGACCCTCCACCACAGCCCGCCCACCCCGAGCCAGATGAGGATGTTCACCACACTCACCAGTGCGCCGAGTCTCCACCACGCACCCATCTCCACATAGCCGGAACCGAAGAACACGGGGGCCGGGCCGGTGCCGTAGTGGGTCATACCGGCGAACAGGTTGCTGAAAAACGCGAACACCAGCGCGGCCAGCATCGGCGGGGTCCCCACGGCGATAGCCGTAACCAGGAACGCGGAATACATCGCTACGACATGGGCGGTGTTGCTGGCAAAGAAGTAGTGGCTGTAGAAATAGACGACGCTCAGGATGAGGAAGGCAGGCACCCAGCTGATCCCTGCAACGGCCGAGCCCACCGACATGGAAAACCACCCGACCAGCCCGAGCTCGTTGAGATAGGTCGCCATCATCACCACTGTCGCGATCCACAGAAACGTGTTCCAGGCGCCGGTTTCCTGGAGCACGTCGTCCCACGTGAGCGTCCCACTCAGGAGCAGGACCGCCAGTCCGACAAACGCGGCGGTGGTCCCGGTGCCGTCGAGACCCAGCGGCGCGCCAAAGATCCACAAGAACAGCAACAGCAGAAACGTCCCGAGCATCGACCGCTCGCTCGGCTTCAGCGGTCCCATCTCGATAAGCCGGTCTCTGGCACGCTGCCTGGCATCAGCGGTCTGTCGTATCTCGGGCGGATAGACCTTGTAGAGCACCCACGGCACCACCGCGAGACTGACGAGGCCCGGAACGCTTGCCGCGAGTGCCCAGCCCAGCCAGGTAATCTGGACACCGGCGTCGCCAGCCAGCCGCGCGGCAATCGGGTTGGCGGCCATGGCCGTCAAGAACATGGCGCTCGAGATGACCGTTCCCTGATAGGACGTCTTGACCAGGAAGGCGCCGAGCTTACGCGCGGTGCCGTCGTCCGTCTTGCTGCCATAGGACCTGGCGATCGAGCGGACGATGGGGAAGATGACACCGCCCGCTCGTGCGGTGTTGCTGGGCATCGCCGGGGCGAGCACCACATCGGCCGCGACGAGGCTGTAGGCCAGCCCGAGTGACGTGTGACCCACGGCGGCCATGAACAGATAGGCGATCCGTTCGCCCAGGCCAGTCTTGATGAAGCCCCGAGAAATGAAGAACGCGATCACGATCAGCCACATGACACGCTGACCGAACCCGCTCACCGATTCCTCGATCGTGAGCGTTCCCGTGAGGCTGGTCGCGGCAATCCCGAATATCGCGACCGCCCCCATTGGGAAGGGGCGCGTCACGAGCCCCACGATTGTCGCGACAAAGATGGCCAGCAGGTGCCAGGCCCTGATATCGACACCCTCGGGCGGCGGAGTCAACCAGAGGACGATGCCAACGAGCACCGTGCCGACCAGCCGGAACCACTTGGCCTGGTCTACAGCCGAATGTTTGTCTTGCCGGCCCTGGATGCCCCTTTATACACCCGGGGGCGCCGGCTGCGAAGTGATGCTCAAGTGTTCTGATAATGTCCGTTGAGATTGGCGCTCAAGTGGCGTCGGCAGGGTGTGAATGGTCATAAGAAAAGTCGGAGCCATGTCTTTGGGGAAGGTCTTGGGAGTTTTGTACGCCCTCCTCGGTCTTCTCGTCGGCGCGATCGTGTCGCTCGTGTCCATGGTGGGCGCCGCGATCTGGACCCACGGCGGCGAATCTCCTGGAGCCTTTCTCGGTGTGTTCTTTGGCGTGGCCGCAATCGTGGCTCTGCCATTGTTCTACGATGCGATGGGGTTTATCGGTGGGCTGATTTCGGCCACGCTCTATAACGTCGTCGTAGGCTTCACCGGAGGCCTGGAGCTCGAGCTCACCGAATAGGTGACCTAGCAGCCGGGCCAGACGTTCAGCGCTTGTCGAAGTGCGATGAGCTGCGCGGCGTGATAGCCGTTGTGGTCGAGCAAGATGAGCGCTGCCCGCAGAGAGTGATGGTGTTCCTTTTCAGCCGCGGGGACCTTCGCATAGAGATCGACTTCTTGGTCCTCGACAATCCGCGCCATCTGCTCGGTGGCGTCAAGAAGCCGGCGGCCACTCGCTGACCATGCCTCCGCCGAGGGCGGCTCCGGACCGTCCGGCCAGTAGCCGTCGGGCCACTCCAACGCCTTGTATTCGGGGTCGGTGCAGTAGGCGACCAGGTCTTCCGCCGCCAGACGCATATGCTCGACCTGCTGCCACGCGGTGTGCGCGTGGCCAGCGACGGTCTGGCCGGCAATCGTCTCGGGTAGGTGTTCGAGAGCGGCGGTGAGTCCGGCATGAGCGTGGCTGCGGCGAAGCTGCCGGGCGACGGTCTGTCTCAGCTCGAAAGTGTCCATCCGCAGAGCATATTACCCGCGCGTGACTGCTTCATCCCCTCGTGAAGTGTCCTCGTGAGTCGTAAAGCGATGCTCGCGCCGCGTCGGCTGTCTCGTCATCCGTGGCGTCTTTGGCAATCGAGCGTTTGATCAGGGCGATGCGCTCCGGCGTCATCGCCATGCCGCCGTTGGTTTGGGTCGTCTGAAGCCTCTTCACTCATCGGGCACCTGTTGGCCCTCAGCCCTGTTCGGCTACGGGTTCGAGCCTCAGAAGCGCACCGTCGTCCTCGCCCGTCAGCAGATAGATGAACCCGTCGGGCCCCTGCCTGACCTCGCGGATCCGCTGCCTCAGCTCCGTCAGCAACGATTCGTGACGGCCCGGCAACCCTCTCGCGTTCAGGATCACGCGTTGCAGCTGGGCACCGCGGAGCGCGCCAACGAAAACATTCCCCTTCCAGGCCGGAAACTTGTCCCCGGTGTAGATCATCATCCCCGAGACGGCGATCGAGGGGTTCCAGAAGATGAACGGTTGCTCCATGCCCGGCGCACACGGCTCGGGCCTGGTCGGACCCGAATCCGTACCGGTGCGATCTCCTGAGTAGGCCCGGCCATAGGAGATGACGGGCCAGCCATAGTTCAGACCCGGCCTGATGATATTGATCTCGTCACCACCTTGCGGACCATTCTCATGCTCCCAGAGCTCGCCCGTTTCTGGATGAAACATCAGGCCAAGGGCGTTGCGAATGCCGAGCGCGTAGATCTCGGGCCGGTAACCGATCTCGCCCACAAACGGGTTATCGTCCGGGGCGGTCCCATCGTCGTTGAGCCGTAGCACCTTGCCAGCATGGTCCGCAGGGTCCTGGGCACTCTCCGCCGACCCGATTGGATAGCGTAACGGGAGCCCCACCGTCATATACAGCTTGCCATCCGGGCCAAACGCGATGCGCGATGCCTGTGCCCCGCTGGTTACGGCGTCCGCCTCGAACAGGTCGCGCACTTCCATCAGGGCAGAGCCGCCGTCGAAGCGTCCACGGGCTAGCGTGGCGGTGGCCGCGCGCGGGTCGTCCAGCTTCGGTTTGGAGTAGGTGAAATAGACGAACTGGTTCTCCGAAAAGCGCGGGTGCAGCGCGACATCCATCAGCCCCTTGAGCCTCACGGTATTGACCTCGGGCATTCCGGCGATCGGGTCGGGATCGAGCACGCCGTTCCTGACGATTCGGAGACGACCCGACCTCTCGGTGATCAGCATGTCGCCGGAGGGGAGGAATGCCAGCGCCCAGGGCTGGGAGAGCCCCTTGAGCGGGACAACTCGGAACTGCTGCGCCGCACTGGCGAACGCTTGCGGCTCATCCGATAGGGGGTTCCGACTCGGCGCCTGTTGCGCGCTGCCGGCGACGACCAGCATGAGCGTCAGCGCCACGAGGACGGCTGCGGACGAATGTCTGGGTGCTATTGAGTGCATCAGATTGGCCCTCCGACTCCGACAAGCCTAACGAGTGGGCGGCCCACGCCAGGCTAATGCCTTGCGAGGGTTATCGACGGGTACCCGTGACGGCGGTACGGCCTTGGTGTGGCGTCCTGCCGGCGGTCACATACAACGTCTTCAGGTCCGGGCCGCCGAAAGCGCATTCGTGATTATACCTTCAGTTTCCGCTAGTGTAACCACTGCTGGATAGATCTACGCTGCGGCGGGATTGATTCCCAATCCACCTTGTAAGCCAGGTTCTACCGGGCGGTCGACCGTGAGAGTCAACGAGGTCCTACCTCGAAGAGACGTGCCTCGACGACGCCTGCGCCCGTGACAAACGGTTCACCTGCCAGAAGCGTCCGAACTCGGACCTCTTTGGTTGGGTGCTGATACGCGGAGTAGTGGCGGGAGAACCGCAGACTCGGTCGACTTCCGTCCGTGGGGTCTGCATAGACAAGGACCACGTACTTCGATAGACCCGGCATATGGGTCGACCTTGCGATTGCCACCCGCGTACGAACTCGGCCAGCTGTGCCGACCAATTGGTTGGGACTGGCATCCCTGCTCCTATTTTGCCCGCCTAACGTCAAGTTAGGTGGTTGGCTCATCAGAAACCAAGCGCACCGCAACTACACGATTGGGAGCGTTCAGTCACGGGTCGGCAGGTCATACATGGCCTGCATCGCCGGCTCGATCATCTCAAAGGAGACCGCTCCGTTTGCGGCGACCGTCAACTCCCCTTTGTCGGTCGACCTCTCCAACACCTCTTGCGCGCCAGCTGCGGGTGCGCACTCGACAATCGCGAGGAGCGTCCGCAACTTCTGTGCCGTAGTCATGGTCGGCAGAAGCGTCAGGTCGAGGTGTCGGCCACGACGGGACAGTGTCGTGTGATCAGGCGACCGCCCATCACTGCAGGAATCCCGATGATCATGAGCTCTATGCCACACTGATTCCCGCAGTCGTCCCCCTGGAGGAGGGAGTGAATCAGGAACGGGGCTCCCGCTGCCATGCCCAGGAGCGCACCATCCCAAGCGGAATCCACGGCATCAACGCCCTCCACGGCGTCTTTGGCGAACACTTGTTCTTTCCGAGATCGGAAGTAGGGGAACGGATACTGTCGCCGAGCGACCACGAGTTCACTGTCGGAGATCGACACGACCTTTCCTCGCACTGGTCGACCTCCTTCGTGTCTGACCTCGATCTCATCGCCGAGGCCTTCCGCAAGATCTCATTGGCACGCCGGAGTTCGCGGACCTCGCGCTCCAGCTCTTTCAGCCGAGCCCGTTCTTCTGTGCTCAACCCCGGACGACGGCCCGTATC
>Ga0310123_10004937_pt1 | contig 10023 bp, 8 predicted proteins | sample CB6_AW_1057_MG_FD_203505 | JGI IMG/M metagenome (GOLD analysis project Ga0310123, IMG submission 203505) | Marine microbial communities from Western Arctic Ocean, Canada - CB6_AW_1057 | ecosystem: Environmental > Aquatic > Marine > Oceanic | place: Canada: Western Arctic Ocean | collected...
GCCGAGCTCTTCATCCGCCGACATCGGTGCCCAGACGCCCGTGTTCCCGCTGTAGCTCCAGGAATCGTTCTCCCAGGTGTCGTTGCCAAATTCGCCAGGTTGGGGAATCGTATGAAAAATCCACAGCCGTGGTCCGAAATTGCCTGTTTTCCATCGTCAGGCGATCTCGAGGTCTGCGACGTTGTCTCTATCGATCTGATCGAGCGGTGAGTATTTCGTGCTACCAAAATCTCCGCCATAGTGCCGCCACTCGCCCTCTTGCGCCCAGCCCGGCACGCTCGCGCCAAGCATCAGAGCAACGACAAGCAGAATGCTGACAACACATCGAGCGGAGTCCATTGACATCCTGCTGACTGTAGGATGGATTCATCGGTCCGAGGCCGAACCCGCTGCAGGCTCACTTGGCCGATCGCGCACGATATCGACTTCCCCGAGTCGGTCATCTCTTTCAGAATGTTGCACGCGACGATGGCCCCGCCGCGTTGCGGCAGCGATGAACACCGCGGATCGGCGTCCAAAGCTCAGATGCAGTCTCGTGCCGCCTTGAGGGGATCTCGTTGCTTGGAGGCGCCGAAGAACGAGTGGAGGAGCGGAAGCACGGCGGTTTCGATTTGCGCCAGGAACCGGGGGCCGTTGTTGACGTAACCACCAGGAATCCGCAGCCACGATAGCTGGACAGCCCGCTCGTCGTCCGGCTACGCTGCGAAGCGGTGGCTGAAGTTGACAACTTCCCTCCTGGGCGCTGGCCGTCTCGCGACTCGACACGCAGCGGCCCCACGGTCGCCTCGGTAGACACGTATAGCGCTTTCGGAGTCAGGACGATCATTGGAGGAACGAATGGCCCAGCGAACTCTCGCGTATCTCGTGGTGTCGTGTGTGATGGGGTCGGTGACTGTCACAACCCAGGCCCAGCCGCCTGGACCCTCCCTCCCCACGCCGACAACCCAACAGGACGAGAGGACGGACGACACGGATGCTGAGTCCTCGAACGAGAATGAGAGCGAGAGTGACAATGAAGAACAGATCAAGTCGTATGACGAGGTGATCACAGAGGAGGCGATCACTGACGACGGCGTCTTCACTGTTCACCAGATCGACGACAAGGTCTACTACGAGATCCCGGTCACCGAGCTTGGTGTCGAGTTTCTCTGGGTGAGCCAGATTGCCAAGACCACGGAAGGGGCAGGATATGGAGGACAGCCGCTCGGCAGCCGTGTGGTGCGGTGGGAGCGAAGGAATGACCGCATCCTACTGCGTAGCGTCTCCTACGGTATCGTGGCCGACTCCGACCGACCGATCGCGCAGGCCGTGGCCGCTGCCAACAACGATCCGATCCTCAAGGCGTTCGATATCGAGACACTTGGCGAAGATGACGCCCCGGTGATCGACGTGACGTCGCTCTTCATCACGGAGCTGACCGAGTTCAGCGCTCGCACGCGTTTGGGCGCGCAGGGGTTCGACCGCGAGCGGTCGTTCGTAGAGAAGGTGTTGGCCTTCCCGACCAACATCGAGGCCGAAGCCACCCACACCTTCACAGCGCCACCTAGGAGCCAAACGAACAGGACGACGCCGGGGTTCGGCCGCAGGATGCGGCCCGGAAGCGCCAGCATCGTCGTGCACTACAGCATGGTCAGGCTGCCGGAACAGCCCATGATGCCGAGGCTATTCGACAAGCGCGTCGGCTACTTCTCGGTCCGACAAAGGGACTTCGGTCGGGACGAGCATCGTTCGGTCGAACGGCGATACATCACACGGTGGCGCCTGGAGAAGAGCGACACCACCGCCGCCGTATCGGACCCGGTCAAGCCGATCGTCTACTGGATTGACGCCGCGACCCCAAGGCAGTGGGTGCCCTATCTGAAGGCAGGCGTCGAGAGCTGGCAGCCAGCTTTCGACGCGGCGGGCTTCTCCAACGCCATCGTGGCCCGCGAGGCACCGTCCCCTGAGGAAGATCCCGAGTGGAGCCCAGAGGATGCTCGCTACTCAGTCATTCGCTGGCTGCCCTCAATCGTCGAAAACGCAAGCGGTCCGCACGTCCATGATCCCCGGACGGGAGAGATCCTGGAAACAGACATCCAGTTTCATCACAACGTCATGAACCTGGTTCGCGACTGGTACTTCGTTCAGGTCGGTCCGCTCGACGAGAGGGCCCACGATCTCCCGCTGCCAGACGACTTGATGGGTGAGCTGCTCCAGTACGTTGCCGCTCACGAGGTCGGTCACACGCTCGGATTTCAGCACAATATGAAGGCGAGCTCGCTGTATCCGCTCGACAACCTGCGGGACCCCGCATGGGTAGCCGCTATGGGACATACCCCGACGCTGATGGACTACTCGCGCTTCAACTACGTGGCCCAGCCCGAAGACGGCATCGATCCCTCCGACCTCATCCCAAAGATCGGACCGTATGACACATGGGCGACCATGTGGGGATACAAGCCTATCCCCGACGCGACGACCCCGGACGACGAGCAGGCGACCCTCGACGCCTGGGCCCGCGCTCAGGATGACACGCCGTGGTATCGCTTCGATACGGATGGGGCGTCGGGGGCGGACCCTGGTGAGCAGTCCGAAGCGGTCGGAGACGCCGACGCGGTCGAGGCGACGACATTGGGTCTCAGAAACCTCGAGCGCGTGGCGGGGTTGCTGCTCGACGCGACCACCGAGCCGGGCGAGCCCTACGACGATCTCGAAGCCGTGTATGGACGCCTCGTCGGTCAGTGGACACTCGAGATGAACCACGTGACGCGGGTTGTCGGCGGATACGATTCGCAACAGAAGCATGGTGGTCAGGATGGGGTACGGTTCACCACGATTACCAAAGAGCGACAACAGACGGCGATGACGTTTCTCAACGACCAGGCCTTCGAGACACCTACGTTCTTGATCAAGCCGGAGGTCCTGCGACGGATTGAACCCTCTGGTGTCCTGGCCCGAATCGGCTCCGCGCAGGGCCGCGTCCTACGCAGCCTTCTCAGTTCGGCCCGGATGGTGCGAATGGTCGAGCAGGAAGCGCTCGATGGTGATGCAGCCTATGCCCCGACGACCTTTCTGGAAGATCTGAGGAACGGTCTGTGGCGAGAAGTGAATGATTCGAAAAGCGACGTCGACCCCTACCGCCGAGGTCTGCAACGGACGTATCTTTCAATCCTGAATGAGAAGTTGAACGGCCGGAGACCAGTCACAAGCGACGAGCGGGCGTTCCTGCGGGGCGAGCTCAGGGCCCTGGACAGCGCCATCAGCGAGGCGCTCGACCGCGGCGGCCACAACCGAGCGACCCAGTTACATCTGGAGGATGCGCGGGACCAGATCAGTCAGGCGCTAGAACCGCGGTTCGCCTCGGCCTCTGGACCCTCAGCGACGACTGGAGCGGTCGCGCTGTCTGATGAGGCCGACGGAGGTGACCAATCTGACCCCTTCACGGCGTTCTTCTGCTGGCCAGACTACGGGATTCGATTGAGACGCTGAGACCCTTGAAATGAAGAGAACGGATAGACGTCTTGGAGATAGGTTGCTCGGGGAGCGCATGGCGCACCAAAACCCAGTCGACAATGCGCGCTACGCTGATCGGAATGGCGGCTACAATCCTTCGAGAAGCGGTTGCAACTGACCCGTGCCAGCACAGCCCGTCGCTCTTCGCCAACAACTTAAGGATTTGATTATGAATCGCACACAACTCTTCGTCGCGTTGTTGGGCGTTACGCCGCTCCTCGTTCCACCTGTTGCGCGGGCGGCCGACTACCACCATGTCCATGTCACAGCATCGAACGCGAGTGAAGCGGTCGCGTGGTACTCGCGATTCCTCGATTGCCAGCCGGTGCCAGACCGCTCCGACGCGGTCGATTGCGGCGGCGGCCAGGTGGTTTTCGACTCGCAGTTGTCGCAGGGGGGCAGTCAGCGTACCGGGATCAATCACATCTCGCTCTCCTACGCCGATCTCACTGCAAAGATGGCCGAGCTCGAGTCAGTGGGCGTGGGGGGCGCGGGAGTTCGGCTGCAGCGGTTCGAGGACGGCTCCACTCTGCGTGAGATTCCCGGGCTGTTCCTCCACGGCTTCATCTTTGATCCCTGGGGAACGCGGATCGAGCTAGTGGAAGACAGCGACACCATTGGCTTCCATCACATCCATCTCACCTCGAATGACCCTGCGACCACGCTCGCCTGGTATCAGACGCACTTTGGGGGCGAGCGCGCACGCTTGCGAGACCGGGTCGATGGGCTGTGGCTCGGCGATGCCTGGTTGCTGGCGATGCCATACGGCGACGGGACGCCCGCGGCCACCATGGGGCGAGCCATTGACCATATCGCGTTCGCGGTGGATGACATCGACGGCGAGAGCGCCCGCCTTCGGGAAGCCGGCGTGCAGCTGACCGAGCCACCGATAGTGCCAGAAGGCGGCCGCACGGGGTCCCGGCGTGGATTCGTTGCCGCCCCCGACGACGTGCGGGTAGCAGTGCTCGAGCCCGGATTCGCCGGTGTCGAGCGCACCACCGTGGAGGTCGTCGACATCACGACCGAGCTGCGTGAGTACACGGTACCCCGGACGCCCTGGGGCACCCCGGACTTCCAGGGCGTCTGGACCGGGGACGCCGCCTATGGCATCCCGATGGAACGACCAGAGGGGATCGACGCGGACGCGGAGGTACTGACATCGGAGCAGGCGTCAACGCGCCGAGAGCAGGGTACGCTCCGCGTCATGTGGGGCTACGACAGTGACTGGCACGATACGACGCTGGGCCATGTCAAGTCCGCCCCCTCGCGGCAGGTGGCCATGATCATTGACCCGACGGACGGCCGGATCCCCGAGTTGACACCGGAAGCCCAGGCACAGGCACGGCAGGCTAGGGCCAGTGCTCCCCAAGACACCCTCGCGGCCGGTCCCGAAGACCTGAACAACTGGGTGCGCTGCATTACACGCGGGATCGTCCCCATTCCCATCATTTACAACAACGGTCTTCAGATCGTGCAGGGGCCGGGCCATGTCGCGGTCACCACCGAGATGGTGCACGAGACCAGAGTCATTTCGACCGACCCCACGCTCAGGCTGGGTGACCGCGTGACCTCCTATCGCGGGCACTCCCGCGGACGCTGGGAAGGCGACACGCTGGTGGTCGAGAGTACGAACTTCAACGGGCGGGAGTCGTTTCGCGGGTCGAGTGAATACCTGATCCTGACGGAACGCTACACCCGGACCGGCCCTGATACTCTCCGATACGAGTTCACGGTAGACGATCCCACCGTGTGGACGCGCCCTTGGACCGGCATGTACACGCTTGTCCGAGACGATACCCAGTACGAGCTCGTGGAGTACGCCTGTCACGAGGGGAACCACGGAATGACCAACATTCTCGGTGGCGCTCGAGCTCGCGAACGAAACGAGGGACGCTAGCCGCCCGTGATACGTCCCGCCAGGCACGGAGACCGTCGCTAGGCCGCTTGAACAAGGCGAGACGAGGGAGAGCACCAGCTGAGTTCGTGGCCGACGCTAGTCCCCTGGGAAACGCCCGCTGGATCGAAGGCGGGTGACAGGCTATGGCATCTGTATAGATCATAGAAATAGTGCCGGGCGTCGCAGGTGCCACTCGGTCGCTTGCTGAAACGAGTGTGCCACGCTCAGCACGACGTCGTCCGCAAAGAGATTCCCGATAAGCGTGGCAGTCAAGGGCTGGTCGTGCGGCGGCGCCCCAGCCGCTGCGCGGGGCCCAAAGCCATACGGCACGACGACGGCTGGATGGCCGGTCTGATTGGTAAGAGTAATCAGACCCGAACCGCTCACACACAGGTCAAATCCGTCGAATGCCGCTTCTGTCTGCTGCATGAGCGTGAAACGCCCGCGCTGCTCTTGCACGTAGTCGAGGGCTCGAATGTCTCGCCCCGTGCGAAACCGATTCGCGCGGCGAAGCTCGTCAGCGCTGAGTCCATCCGAGAGCGGAGGCGGGTCGCCGTTTGGTCCAATGTGAAAATCGAAGGCCGCCGCGGATTCGACGCGAAGGGCGTTGGAGCTTCCGTCGGGTAACTCGGGCATCGGTTCGGGCTCGGCGCCGAGCCGTCGAAGCGTGTCGAGCACCGACGCCGGCGCGTCGTCGCGATACCCAATGCGAAGTGTCGGCAGCTCTGGCGTGCGTGAAAAATTGAACGGCGTGGTCAGAGATGCCGGATCTTTCTCATCCGCACCATGGATGGCGTCAAACACCAGGGCGCAGTCTTCCACGCTTCGGCAGAGTGGCCCTACTTTGTCCATGCTCCAGGCCAACACCATCCCGCCATGCCGGCTCACTCGTCCGAAGGTGGGCCGCAGCGCGCTCAAGCCACACCGTCTGGCGGGCGACACGATCGAGCCTTGAGTTTCAGAGCCAATGGCAAACGCAACGCACCCCGCCGCCGTGGCGGATGCAGGCCCAGCCGACGACCCGCTTGACCCTTCGCTGGGATTCCATGGATTCCGGGTCTGACCGCGATACCACCGGTCACCGCGTGCGAACTCGCCAGTCGACAGCTTGGCCACCAAGACGGCGCCGGCGCGGCGCAACCGTGCCGCCACCTCTGCTTCGTCGTCTATGACTCGCTGTTGAAAATCGGCGGCACCCCACGTCGTGGGCGCGCCGGGCACCGAGAACAAATCCTTCAGCCCATATGGGATACCGTGAAGCGGACCTCGCCACTCGCCGCGCCGGATCTCCCGCTCTGCCTCGGCTGCCTGTTCTCGGGCAGGACCGTCGAGCATCGTCACGACGCACAAGAGCGCGGGGTCGTGTCGTCGAAGCCGCTCGAGATAGATCTCGAGAAGCGCGGTCGGTGATAGGTGCCCTCCCTTCAGCAATCCGGACAGTCGGTGAACCGGGAGGAACGCGATGTCTTCCGCGTTCCCAGGGACCGGCCCCTGCCAGGGTTCGACGTCGAGCCGAGGAGTTCGAAAAGGGTCGGCAACGCCCTGCCACAACTTCTCCATCAACGCCCCGGTCCCGCCAGGATAGGCTTGAAATTGGAATGCGGGTGGCGTCGCGTTTCCAAGGCCAGCGCCCGTCGGAGCGGCGGCACGGCCGCTGGCCACCGTCTGACCCGTCATCCGCCCCGGGACCGGTGATAGCGGGGACCCAGCCGTGACCGCCACGCTCGTCGTCATTGCCGCCTTGAGGAATTCGCGCCGTTTCATGGGCCCTACCGTAACTGGACGGGGGTGTCACCCGCAATCCCGGTGTCGTTGAACCGGGCGTCGCCGCTTGTCTTGCCGCCCTGAGCTGCGGCCCAATATCCCGCTCGGGTCAGCGGTCCCCGGGGAAGCGCGGGTAAGATGGTCGTATGCGGTCGCGTGCTCGCGAGTGGTGGCTTTTTGTCCTCGGGATACTCCTAATAGTGGCGGCTGGGGCCAGCTGGCTCTCGGCGTCACTCCAGACGCGGAATACCCGTGAAGAAGCCAGAGCTATTGCGAATGTCCTTGGTGTCGCGCCAGATAGCCGCGTCGCCGACGTTGGGGCCGGTGAAGGCCGATTCACCGTAGCGCTAGCCAGAGATCATGTACCGGGGGGGTATGTCTTTTCAACCGAAGTCGACATCCAGCAACTCCGCGGAATAGGCCTCCTGACGAGCGATGCGGGCTTGGACAACGTAACAATTCTCGAGGGCCGGGCGGATGCGACCGGGCTCCCCCCGGCCTGTTGTGACGGCATATTTGTCCGGCGGGTCTATCACCATCTCACTGACCCTGCTTCAGTAGTCGCAGACCTCTTTCGGGCTTCACGACCGGGCGGACGAGTCGCGATTATCGACTTCGTCTCAGACGGCCTCCTGCCCTGGATCGCCCCGGTCACGGGAGTCCCGGCCAACCGGGGCGGTCACGGCGTCCCTGCCGACGTGGTGGTCACCGAGATGACGGCGGCCGGGTTCGTGCTCGTCGCGAGGCACGACGAATGGGTGGGCGGCGGATTTTGTCTTGTCTTCCAGAAACCGTGAACCAGCCCCGGCCCGGCTCCGGGCACGTTTCAGTCCAATAATCAACTCTCGCTGCCAGGCGTAATCGCGGAGATTTTCTTATCGCGGTCGGTGACAAAGCGCGCGAGGTCCCGGCGATGCTGCTCTTCGAGGGTCCGCCGCGCTTCAGGGTCCGACACCGTGAGGCGATTCGAGTCATACAAGATCTGACTCTCCGCAACGTGTGCGTCGTAGACCCGGCGCGCCTCGGCGATTTCATCTCTTTGGGTATCGGTCAGTGACGCCGCCTGTGTGCCTGATTCGGCGTCCTGGCGGGCCAGTTTCTCCATCGCGACTTCGATGGCAGTCTTTGGTGGACCTGCAACCACAAGATTCCTCCAGACGTTGCGTGTTGTCACGCGGATGGGCTCGCGGGCACCGCGAACACGACGGCGGGATGCTAGCGATCTCGAAACTTCGAGACGATACTTTACTACGGTATGCCAGTTTCGCCTCGTGGCCAAAGCCGCCAGCTCGCGCTCGAGAAAGTTGTTTGGGAATCCATAGAAGCCACTCGGCTTTGGGCCACTCAGCCCGAGCACGTCGTTCTTGTACCGACCGACCGCCTGCAATCACTCCCGTGGGTCCTCGATCGGCCACGCCGCCGTGGCAGGCCACCGCTTCGGTCGCCCCGCCAAGAATCCTACATATCGTTTCAGAGTGGCATCCGCGAGGGGAGGTCTCGAAACGGATCGCTACGGACCAGAGTGTCTAGGCCATTGCCATCAGGCTGGTCGGGTCATGGCCCGCGGACATCGAACAGCGGGTCGCCAATGGTCATGCCTGCGCGATGCGCGTCGATCGCCTCCATCACCCACGCGAGAGCGTCGGGTTGGGTCGCCGCGACATTGTGACGCTCCCCGGGATCCTCACCGAGATGAAACAGCAGCGGCGGGTCACACTCTTGACGCTCCGGTGGCAATCCATATCGCCCCTCGGTGATGAAGTGCGTCTTAAACGGTCCCCGTCGAAAGGCATACAGCTCGCCCATGCGGTAGTAGGCCATCGTCTCGCGGGGGCTGGGGTCTTCCCCCAGAAGTACCGGCGTGAGCTCTTCGACAAGATCGGCATCAGGGGCATGGTGCTGGAGACCGACCCGTATGGCAACTATCTGCTACAGGGATCCGAGCTGGCACCCGCGCGAGACTGGGCACGCCTCGGCAACCTGTATCTACAGGACGGCGTCTGGAACGGAGAGCGCCTTCTGCCCGAAGGGTATGCGGAGTTTGTCAGCACGGTGGCACCCGCGTGGCAAGCGGACGGCCGTCCGATCTACGGCGGATTCTCTTGGATCAACAGCACCGGGACTTTTCCCGTCCCGCGCGAGGCATATTACATGGCCGGAGCCGGCGGGCAGACGACACTGACTGTCCCATCGCACGACCTGGTTGTCGTCATTTCCGCGGTGCGCGGGAAGAAGCGGGAGCCTTTCGACAGGTACTGGCGCTCCTCATGGAAGCGGTTCCTGCGAGCGGGTAAGCCAGCGCGCAGTTCGGGCACGTCCCGCTCCGAATCGCGCTGCACGCCGAGGCACGGGTGCTCAGCCGCGACGCGAATCGGCGCCTGCGGCATTCACGGTCGCGAGCTCGCTACCCAGGCAGGACGCGATCGCGCCCATACCGGACACGTCCGCGACCGTCTCTGCCTCGCTGTTATAGTTTGTGTTGGTATTGACGTCGTAGGTGAAGACACGTCCCGCCGTGTCGACGATGAACTCGATCCCCGCGATCTGAATACCGTGAGCGGCCAGAAATGCCTCGTAGCGTGATACCAACGCATGTTCGAAGTCGGGAACGACCTCGAACATCGGCGAGTCAGCTGCACGTCCCTCCACCATCGGAGTCTCCACCTTGTCGGCTGGGCAAAATGCGTCATCCACCCGGCAGGCATCGGCGGGGCACAGCTCAAACCCCTGGCTTGTATCCACCCGAACCGCATACAGCAGACGTCCACCTACGAACTCGACCCTGGTGATCAATGGCTCTGACGCCTCGATGTACTCCTGCACCAGCGTGATGCCGTCGACCGATGGCTCGAACTCGGCGCCCTCAACGT
>Ga0310123_10004938_pt1 | contig 10023 bp, 10 predicted proteins | sample CB6_AW_1057_MG_FD_203505 | JGI IMG/M metagenome (GOLD analysis project Ga0310123, IMG submission 203505) | Marine microbial communities from Western Arctic Ocean, Canada - CB6_AW_1057 | ecosystem: Environmental > Aquatic > Marine > Oceanic | place: Canada: Western Arctic Ocean | collected...
GCTTGGGCAGCCAACCCGGATAGACATAAGTGGCAACGGAAAAATCCCGGATACCCTCGATAAAATCGTCGCGATGGGCGTTGACCATGCCGACAACAGCCTTGTTGCCAAGCACCAGCCCGAAGTTGATTTCATTGGCGGCCACTGGAATCAGATCCGTGCCGGCACTCACCGTAGTAAACATGCAGACGCCATTGTTGGCGAGGTGTGTCAGTGTTTCAAACGCCACTGCGGCGCTGCCGCTTGCTTCGAAGATCAGATCGAATTCTGCGTCATCGAGAATGTCCTTCAGCGGCCGATTCTCGGTGGCGCGGTATTCGGCGCCCAGTTCGGACAAGAGTCGCGACTTAAGGTGTGGCCCCGGGGTCCGGGCGACGACGACGACCGCCATCTCCCGCAGCCGCATAGCGAGGGCAGCCAGCTGGCCGAGCGGCCCGGCGCCGGTGACCAGCGCCCGTTTCGGATCCCACTTGATGGGCAGGCGGCGTTGCGTATCGTAAGCGATGCGCAGGGCCTTCTGGACAATGCTCATTGGCTCCATCAGCACACCGATCTCGGCGACCGGGCCTGGGGGGAACCTTTACCAGATACTCCGCCCGTTCGACGACACGTTCGCAGAGGAAGCCGTGTCGTAGGCGGATGCCGTGCTCGACATATTCCTTTAACGGCGTGTTGTCCTGGTGCAGCAGCCGGTCGTAATCGCTGTCTTCGCTTCGCGGACGGCGGACCGTCGGTGTCACGAAATCGCCGGGCTGCAAATCCGGGACGTTGGGGCCGACGGCGGCAACGCGACCGATGCACTCGTGGCCGATGATGAGAAAATCGCAACCCGTCGGCGCTTTGCCGTAGAGCCCGGCGTTAATCTCCTTGTCGGTGCCGTCGACACCCACATGAACCGGTTCAAAGAGGACGCCGCGGCCATCCGGTATTTCATCGAGCGAGGGCTCCGGCACATCGTCGCGCAGATGGGCGCTGTCCGGTGCGGGCGGTGACTCTGGGTCGGGGCAGTTTACGGCTATGGCCTGCATGGTGATGCGGCTCTGGCGAGCATGGGTTTTGGGAATGCAGGTTTTCCGCCACAGGTGGACGATGTCGTATGACGTAGCAGATTTTCAGTGCCACATCAAGTTAACCGGCTTCGCCGGGGCTTTTCATCGGCAATTCGTAATCGACCCGTTCGTAATCGATCCATTCGCCGCGTGAGTCACGTTCCGGGTTGTCACGAGACAATCCGTCAGTTGACGGATCACGGGATAATCGTTCGGTATTCGAACATCGATTACGAATTGATCGATTACGAGTGAAGTGCTGTTGAGTGTCAAAAAAACAGATTCCTATACGATCGACCCAACTCTGCCCGTTCGACTGCAATCGGCAACAACAAGCAATCTCACTCTGCCTCGGCCTTCTGCTGGTTCTTGAACTTGTCGACCTTTGGCTTGACGACGAATCGGCAATATGACGCATTGGGATTTTGTGCGAAATAGTCCTGATGATACCGTTCGGCTTTGTAAAACTCCGCGGCAGGTTCGACCTTCGTGACTATTGGATTTTCGAATTCGCCTGATGCATCGAGCTTGCTGATGGTCTGATCCGCTGCTGCCTTTTGCTTGGGCGAATGATAAAATACCGCGGATCGATACTGGGTGCCGACGTCGTTGCCCTGGCGGTTCAGGGTTGTTGGATTATGGGTGTCGAAGAAGATGTCCAGGAGTTTCTGATAGGACGTCTTTTGCGGGTCGTAGGTGACACGAACAACTTCGGCATGTCCGGTTTGGCCGGTGCAGATCTGTCCGTACGACGGATTCTGCACCGCTCCGCCGGTATAACCCGATTCGGTGGCTAGGACTCCATCCGCCAATTCATAGATGGCCTCAACGCACCAGAAGCAGCCACCGCCGAAGGTGGCGTATTCAGTCTTGGTCTCATTCATTTTCGACTCGATATATTTTGTATTTCGTTTCGCCGATTCCGACGCGGTAAGGCACAACACGATCACCGCGGACGCAGCGACGATGAGTATTGCGAGGTATTTTATAAGAAGGGGTTCCGAGTGTGTTGTACGTCTTACGCCTTTCGCGTTACGTTCCACGATTCACGTAATTTTCACAACGCCTTTGATGTTGCCGCCGCGTTTGGCAGTGGCGATTTAAAATCAATATAAGTGGACACCGGCCCATGTCCAACGGCAGCAACGGGCGCCGTTGCCTGTGTCTCGGTGTCGAGGGCGCGGTGTCAACGCGGCTCCTCAGAAACTCGGGATTTCGCGGACGTGATTTTGGCTGCACTTCCGTCAGCTGACGGATGGGAGGCCGCGTCCCGCGGGCGATCCCAAAAGACCACCGGAAAAGTCGCCTGCGGGACGCGGCCTCCTACATTGGGGCCGTCTGGCATTCAGGGTTTATGTCACACATAAGCTGCCCGCGCAGCGCGCGGTTTAGTTGTTTGCCGACTATGTCGAACGCTATCGAGGATGTGTTCGATATTGGTCGGGAAATCGATACGTGGGAAACGATCGACGAATTGCGGGAAAAGGCGCAGTGGTGGCTTGCCTATGACGACGAGCGCGCCGCAGCCGGCCGACGCGCCCGGCGCCGGATTTTCGATGACTATGGCAATATGGCGTATGCACGCAAGCTGATCGAGTTCGTCGGCGCCTGACCTCTGGATGTTCGCGTCGCGTTGCCAATTTCGCGAACCGCATTATTTTTACGCAATCCTGCCAACCCAAAGTCATAGGCACCATGAGTCAACCGAAGTACACTATTCTCATACCTGCCTTCATTGAAAACCCGGACGTCGAAATCGAGGTGTTGGGTGATGACTACCACTTGATTGCAGCTCAGGCAACCGAAGCGTCGCAGATCGAGGACACGGCGTGGGCCGCCTGTGACGCCATTCTGGTATTTCACGCCGTGCCGTGGTACACCGAGAAATTCATCGCCAAACTGGATAACTGCAAAATCATCGTCCGCGCGGGTGTCGGCTATGACAACCTCGATCTGAAGGCCGCCGGTGCCGCTGGAATCATCTGCTGCAATGTCCCGGACTACGGCACCAACGAAGTTGCCGATCATGCCATCGGCCTGATGCTGGCGATGGTACGGAAGATTCCGGCCCTCAACGAGAAGATCCGCGTGGGGGGCTGGCATTACGACCTTGCCGGACCGCTGCCCCGGTTGTGGAACCGCAATTTCAGCATCATCGGGCTTGGTCGGATCGGCACGGCCACAGCGATACGCGCCAAGGCCTTCGGACTCAACGTCTGCTTCTACGATCCGTTTCTACCCGACGGTGTCGACAAAGCGCTCGGGATCACCCGCTATTACAACCTCGACGACATGCTGGCCGCTGCGGACATAGTCTCCTTTCATCCGCCGTTGACGGATGAGACTGCGGGCATGGCCGATGGCGAGTTCTTCGCAAAGATGAAGCCGAACGGCTTTCTGATCAACACGGCCCGCGGCGGCGTAATTGACATTCCCGCTCTCGCCGAGGCCTTGCGCAGCGGCCGGTTACGGGGCGCTGCGCTGGATTTGTGGCCGATGGAGCCGCCGCCGGACGACGATCCGTTGATCACCGCCTTTCGTGCCGGGGAGCCTTGGGCTGCTGATCGACTCGTGCTGACGCCGCATGCTGCGTTTTTCTCCGAAGAGGGGATGCGCGAGCTCCGCGTGAACGGGGCGCTCGAGGCCCAGCGGGCGTTGATGGGGCAGGTCCCGCGGAATTGCGTCAATATCGATGCGCTCGTCAATCCGCGCGCCGGCGCCCGCCTCCTGGCGACGCTGCGGAAGACAGCGGACCGGCCGACCTGAACCAGGTCATTCATCAGCTCGATATCGAAGCGATCAAAAAGAAGGCCGGCATGGCGACTGATGCGCCGATGCGGCCGCATGGTAAATCACAGGTAGCGACGAACGAATGACGGCCGGCGCGGATTGAAATGAGGAACGAAGACGCTCTGCCGTATTCTTCTTTTTAATGATCCGGTGAGGATCACTCTCCCGCGAACTTTGCGGGACGGCGGGAGATGAGAATGCAGCCTTGCTCATCGGCCATCAGGTCGGCGGTGTGGCGACCGGGGGTGACGATCGGGTCGACGTCGATAAGCGTCCGGCCGGAACGGCTCATTTTGGTTGTCTTGGCGGCCGCAAGCCGCTCCTTATGATGGACGATTCCCTTACCGCCTTCGATCGAGAGCGTGTCTGTGATGCGCTCTAACTTGTACTCCCATTTCCCCGTCGGTTCACCCACTGTCGCACATCCAGCGACAAGGAAGATGTTGGGCAAGAGCATTGAAATTAGAGAATTCTTGATGTGGTTCCAATTCCGGCTTTATAAGGATTGAATCGTTTGCTACGCTAATGACCTGCTTTCAGATTGCAATCGACGTGGCCTGTTTTCGGCCGCGTCAAACGACTGACGCCCGGCTGTCGGCAATGGACGGAACGGCGTGGCAACTCGACACTGGAGCACTATGCATGCACTGGTAACAGGCGGCGGCGGATTTCTCGGGCGCTACATAGTCGAGAAACTCCGTGACCGGGGCGATCGCGTCCGTGTTTTCGCGCGAGGTCATTACCCGGAGCTCGAAGAGATCGACTGCCACTGTATCCGCGGCGATCTGCGGAGTCCGCAGGACGTCGATGCGGCCTGCCGGGACATTGATGTCGTTTTCCACACCGCGGCATTGGCGGGCTTTTGGGGGCGGCGCCGGCTTTACGAAGCCATCAACGTTGATGGCACTGCCAACGTCATCAGGTCCTGTCGGACGCATCACGTACCGAAGCTCGTGTACACCAGTTCACCGAGCGTCGTCTTCGGTATGGCCAGCCTCGAGGATATTGCTGAGACCTGCCCGTATCCGGACAAGTACTATTCCTGGTATTCCTGGTCCAAGGCGCGGGCGGAACGCATGGTGTTGGCGGCCAATAGTGAAAACGGGCCGGCGACCTGTTCGCTGCGTCCGCATCTTATCTGGGGCCCGCGGGACACGCACATTGTGCCGCTGATCGTTGCGCGTGCCCGTGCCGGGCAGCTGGTACAGATAGGGGAGGGCACGAATATGATCGACATCAATTACGTCGAGAATTCGGCGGACGCACATCTGCTGGCGGCGGACGCCCTGGCTGCGGACGCCGCAGTGGCCGGTCAGGCGTATTTCATCGCGGACCGCCAGCCCGTGAACATGTGGCAGTGGATCAACGAGCTGTTGGCGCGCATGGATCTGCCGCGGGTTGAAAAGCGGATATCCTATCGCACGGCGTATGCCGTCGGCTTCGGTCTGGAGTGTCTGTACAGGGTTTTGCCGTTTCTCGGCGAGCCGCGGCTGACGCGCTTTCTGGTCAGCCATTTTGCCATGTCCCATTACTTCGATCTCAGCAAGGCAAAGCGCGACCTCGATTACACGGGACGCGTGTCGAATGAAGAGGGGCTGCGACGCACGGTGGAATGGGCGAAAGGCACTTGCTCCCGCTGACGTCCATCCGTCGTGAGGCTATACTGTTCGATTTTCGGACTCGTAAAAAAGGAAAAGTAACAATGAGCCCACTCGAGACAGCACACCGCTTCATGGAGATCTTCTACTCGGGGAATGATATCGAAAAACTGCGCCCGCTGCTGGCCGAGGACCTTGTCTTCGAGGACCCGTTTATCGGTCCAATTCGGCGGCTGCGTATCTATCGATTCTCTCCGGCAGTCACCGCCGCAGGGAATAAGACCTATGAGATCATTTTGGAATTTCTATTAACACGACATTTTCACAAGAGCCAAACATGTTGACCATAGCGACTTGTCGCCTGCCCCGTTGCGAAGGTCACGGGGCGTCTTTGCGTTAGAGTTCCGGTGAAGCCGGCTAACTTGCCTCATCCTCTGAGGCGCCGTGGGATATCTTGTAGGGGGCCATAAAAATGCCCTGGCCGCCGGGGTTGGATTTGCTGCCGCGAGGGCCATAGTCGCCGGCGGCGCTGGACAAGGCGTCCACGTCGATATCATGCGGCTTGCGCACGGTTTCTTTTTCCGGAAAGGTTTCGATGTGAACGGACTGTGTCGGGAAGGCGAAGTCGACACCGATATCCTTTGCCAGGCGCAGGACCTCGAGGTAAATGTGCTGCCGTTCGACTAATTCAGTGGCCCAGTCCGGCACTTTGAGAAAACAGTAGAGCATGACTTCGAGACAGGAGTCGGCGTAGCTGTTGAAAACGACGTGATAATAGTCCTTTCGTGTATACGGATTGGCCTCGACGATATTCTTGACACCCTCGAGAAAAGCTTCCATTTTTTCGGGCGGGGTATCGTACGTCAAACCGAAGAAGGCCTTGATGCGCCGGTACTCGCGCGCACCCATATTGTCGATGCTGGCATTCGCCAGGGCGGCATTCGGGATCGTAACAAGAGAATTGTAAAAGGTCCGAATGCGTGTGGAGCGGAAGCCGATTTCCTCGACCGTACCCTCCTCACTGCCGACGACAACCCAGTCTCCAATGGAAAACGGGCGGTCGAGAAGAATCATGATCGAGCCGAAGAAATTTGCACACATGTCCTTGGCGGCCAGAGCGAAGGCAAGCCCGCCGAGACCGAGCCCGGCGAGGACAGCCATGACGTCGACGCCTAGATTCTGAAACATGACGAGGACGCCGAAGAGAACGACAAAAATTTTCAACGCTTTTCGAATCAACGGCACGAGGTGGTCGTCGAGCGTCGATTCAGTGTACGCGGCAAGCCTCATCAAATACGCGGAAAGAACATCGGCAAGACCATAGATCGTCCAGATTACTCCGATGCTGAGGACGACCTGAACCGCCACGGTCAGGATTATTAGCGGCGTGCCGTCAAACTGCAGCGCATGAATTGAGAACAACCAGAATATGCTGCAGGCGACGAGACCGACGGGGCGTTCGACGGCAAACAGAACTCTGTGGTCCCATTCCGTCCGGGATTTCTCCGCGACTCTCTTGACCACGTGCAGAAAATGCGTTGTTACGGTCTTGATTATGAGGCCGAACAAGATGGCGATAAAGAGGCCCATCCACTGCCAGTTCGGAAAGAATATGTACTTTTTCCGCGCCCACTCGGGGACATTGGCTTCGATCCACGGCGGCTTGTACATAGCGCCGCTGTCGGTCCCTTCCAGATACGGTTCATACTTGTATCGCTCGTAATTCTCCTTGGCCCGATAAGTGGTGTCCTTTGAAAAGAGGAATTCGCCTTTGCGGTCCCCTTCCTCAATAAGCTTAATCTCGACATCCGTGTTCTTGAGCCGCCAGCGTATCATCGGCTGACCCGTTTTGGGGTCCGTGGCTTCGGGTACTTTGCTGAGATCGACGACGATGCGCCGGTCGATGTATTCCTTGAGGAAGATGGCGGCTTCCCGCCCTTTCTCCTGGCGCAGGATGCGCGGCGTTTCCTCGAGGTTCAGGCAGCGGACGGCGTCGTCGATTCGGCGAATGAGTTTCTTGTCTCCGGCTTCCCGCCCTTTCCGGTAGTTCTTCATGGCGCCCATGAAGGTCTCCATCGTGTCCCGAGGGTGATCGGTCTTGACCGGTGGCGTTTTGGACTGGCCGATCCCGGGCGTGACAAAAGCCGCGAGACAAAACAGGCCGATGACAAGGGCTCTGGTGCGGATTATAAGCATCTCAAGAAGATCCCCTTCACTTGCTGACATTGAATAGAAAGTTGACGATGTCGCCGTCCTGCATTATGTAGTCTTTACGTTGCTGGACTGCGTTGGCCTTGAAGGTGCCTTCCTCAGGCGCGGCGTCGAACTGCGAATAGGGCATGACCATGGCGCGAATGAAACCGCGCTGAATGTCCGAGTGGATCTGGCCGGCGGAATCGAATGCAGTCATGTTACGGGGGATTGGCCAGGCACGACACTCATCGTCACCGACGGTGAAGAAGACCCGCAGCCCCATGACCTCGAAACAGGCGCGGATGATGCGTTGGAAGGCCGGCTCGTGAATGCCGAGATCGGCCATGAATTCCGTCGCGTCGTTCGGCTCCATATCGGCCAGTTCGAGTTCGAGCTCCGCGCACATGGCCATGAATGTGAGTCCGCGATACTGCGTCGCAATCTGCTGCGGGATGATGTCCATTTCCGCGACCTGCGACTCGTTGACATTGAGGACGACGAGCAGCGGCTTCATGGAAATCAGTTGGTATGCCGACAATGCTGCCTGCTCCTGTTCCGACAGTTCGACATCACGCAGCGGCGTTTCGGCGTTGAGCGCCTCGATGGCTTTCTCGACAGCGGCCAGTTCCCGGACTTCGCTGTCCTGCTTTGCAATGCGCGTAAGCTTGCGGAGTTTCTGCGCCCGTTGTTCCAGAACCATAAGATCGTTGAGTATGAATTCGCTGATGATGAAGTCGAGATCCCGCGGACCGTCCGTGCTGCCCATGGGATGCGGGTAGGACTCCGACTCAAACGCATGAATAATGAGGCAGAGCGTATCAGCCCGGCGGACCTCTTCGAGCGCGGCGCTGGAAAAGCTCTTGCCCGAGCCTTCGGCCGACAGCGACGGCGTATCGATGAACTCGATCGATGCGTTCACCTGTTTCTTCGGGTTGTACGTTGCGGTGAGGCGATCGAGTCGCGGATCGGGAACGAACACCGTGCCGATCGTCGCGCCTTTCTTCCCCGACAGCGACCCTTTCATGCCGTGCTTCGTCAGGATTTGAAAGAAGGTGGTCTTGCCCGCGAACCCGAGGCCGATGATACTCATTCGCATGGTTGCTGGCCCTCAGGAAAGTTCAGTCCCTGGCGCCGTCATTTGCCCCGGCGGCGCCGTCACGTATCTCAGTGAGGATATCCTCGATGTCAAAACGGCAGCAACCGCAGCCGCGGCCGGCGCCGCATTGCTGCAAGACGTTATCGATCGACTGAAGTTTATGCTGAACGATCGCGTGCCGGATTTCCTCATCAGTAACCCCGAAGCAATAACAGACGAATCGATCCATATTGCGCGTCGAGTGTTGGATTCGGGACTTGGGACTTGGGATTCGGGACTTGGAAGCTCAGAACTCGGGCATTCGGTTCCAAGTTCCAAATATCTAGTTTCCAGTTTTATTCTTCGTAAAACTCGGATTTGTCAACGCCACAGTCCGGACACACCCAGTCGCCCGGAAGATCATCCCAGGCCGTCCCGGCCGCGACGCACCTCTATTTTTTTGCGCCGCAAAAAAAAAATATTGGGGTGGCTGAGGGGAATCGAACCCCCGACCTTCTGGGCCACAACCAGACGCTCTAACCGACTGAGCTACAGCCACCATCGCTTGTAAAAACAGGTTCGTGTTTGTGGGCCATCCTGTCGTACGGCAGGACTTTTCCGCCACTGCGGCTCCGTCTCGGGCGGAAATAAGACCGAGCTACAGCCAACATCAACCGGATGAATCCCTTTCCAAGGAATATTACGACCCGTGGCATCCACCCCTTTCGCACAGGTTGGAATGTTACCCTACATCGTCTTGCAGTTCTTGCAATACATTCTTTGCTGGGCACAAGCCTAACGATGCATCAGACGGCTGAATAGTTGCACAGTTCATGCTGTTTTGGAAGGTCATCGTCCTGTCAATTAATCGTCCCGTCGAAATACCACTCAGCCTTCACCGGCGGCCGGCTCGTTAAACAAGTGCGCGAAGGGGTTCTCATCGGTGCTGGGGCCGTATACGTGCTCGGCACAAGACCGCCGGTCAGACTAGCACGTAGACACTGAGTTGACCCCAATGATGAATGCTGTGGCGCATCATCAGGTTCAGGTACTGGACCCTCGGGAAGTTGTAGATGTCGAGGAAATGCACAAGGACCTTCGACGACGCTATTTAAATGGGTCGCCCCGTACGTAGTCGACGGCCGGACAGAACTCCCCAAAAAAAGTGATGCCGCGGATCTGACAATCTTGACTGGATAAGGATACATTTACCGTGGCTGGACCGGCACCTTCATGCTGCGGCACAAATCACCACACAATAAATGAGCGAGTGACGCATGTCGAGTTGTATGACGGTATCATTTTGCCACGAGCCTTG
>Ga0310123_10004939_pt1 | contig 10022 bp, 3 predicted proteins | sample CB6_AW_1057_MG_FD_203505 | JGI IMG/M metagenome (GOLD analysis project Ga0310123, IMG submission 203505) | Marine microbial communities from Western Arctic Ocean, Canada - CB6_AW_1057 | ecosystem: Environmental > Aquatic > Marine > Oceanic | place: Canada: Western Arctic Ocean | collected...
TAACGACAGAGTTCATGATAGGGGTAAGGATCGACGGGGTTTGCGAGAAGCGTTCACGAAGAAGGTTGCGGAATTCGCATTCAAGCGGACATCTTCATTGCGGAATGATAGACACAACAAACAGATGCACGGGACCGTCTATCGCCGGCCCGTGATGATCTGCGACATTACGTTATCGTTCACTTAATCGACGACACGACGAGGTCATTTGATTAAGTGAACGATTAAGATTGCCTACGGCCAGCCTCAAAATAACAAATTCCTATACGATCAATTAGCCGGCTTCGCCGGGGCTTATTTAGCCGTGATTCGTAATCGATCTGTATTCGAACATCGATTACGAATTGATCGATTTTGAGTGAAGTGCTGTTGGGCGTCAAAAATACCGAATTCCTATACGATTGACTTATTCGTCCACCCGCACCATTGCGATGGAGGCCGCCATGAAATCACTCCGGACCACTTTGCTTCACGTCGTCAGCCTCATCATTGGCTTCTTTGCGCGCGAATCCCTGGCCTACGAAACCATCAAGAACTGGAGCAGATTGCCCGACAACGCCAGTAAGCTGTACGAGCATGCGTTCTCGCTAATGGGGGAGTTTCCCGTTTATGAGGATGCCAATGCCAAGACCGTGATCCGGAACGGCTGGATCTATACCAATGAATCTCTGGAGGCGCTGGTGCGGCAGGACCACGGCATACTCGAGATGATCAACGGCGTGCGGACGATTGACGACTGCGATTTTATCCGCGGCCGCGCCATCGGTGCGGACCTCAAAATTCCGCATCTCGGCAACGCGACGCGACTGTCGAAGTTTCTATTGCTCAAAGGGCGCTATCTCGAGCATCGCAAGGACTACGAGAACGCCTTGAAATGCTTTATCGTCAACAAACATCTGGCCCATCACATCGCTCTGGACGGACTATCGCTGTCGAAAAAGGTGAGTGGCGATATTGAGGAAAACGGCAACCTGGCGATGAGCAACGTCCTCACTTATCCGGCGGCCTATCGGCAGCAGGCCTTGCTCGACTGCCTCTACGCCGAGTCCAAGCGAGTGCCCATGCATCACATGCTGCGGCGGGAACTGGATTACATCAACACCGAAGCGACGAAAATGTTCAGCCAGGAATTTATTAACGAGCGCTTCGAGAAAATTCTGTCGCAGGAGGACTTCAAGATCTTCGATGAGTTCGGCATGCTCGACAACGAACGGATTGCGGAGTGGTTCAAGCACCTGTCGTGGATCATTTACAATCATCTGATCGAGCCGACACGCCTGGGATATTTTGTTTGGGCGAATCTGCGCTACGGTGAAATCGTCGATCAATACGGTCTGGGCCGGGAGAATGTGCTATCGAAATCGAAAGACGAAGTCATTAAGAAGGTGATTCGCGCCTACGGTCTGAACGTCGAAAAGGTGCCGGTGGATCCGGCGGTCATGGAGAAATACCTGAGCCGGCTGGAGATGGCCTTCAAGGTCGTGATTGCCATGGGGATACCCGACTTTGAGCAGATGCTGCAGGGGGAATGCCGCAACATATTCGCGGCCCGGGCACTGATCTACCAGTTAGGGCTCGAGGTGTTCAAATCGAAGACGGGAGAATATCCGGAGGTACTGGCGGAACTGGTCCCGTCAATCCTGCCGTCGCTGCCCATCGATCCATATGACGGCCGGGCGGTTCGCTTCATGAAGAAAGGGCGGCGCTATCAGTTCTACAGTGTGGGGCCGGATGGTAAGGATTCGGAGGGAACGGCGATAGCAAAGACGGACGAGGGCAGGATCAGCGGCGACATCGTCTACGACTCCCCCTGAAATTTTGATGACGCAAGAAACTTTGGGGTCACTAATCTAAAAAAAATGGCTGGCAACGTGCTACTCTCCCACCCACGCAGGGCAGTACCATCGCCGCTGAAAAGCTTAACTTCCGTGTTCGGGATGGGAACGGGTGTTGCCTCTTCGCTATAGTCACCAGCCAAAGGGTCGAGTATCTGACGTAATGCGGTGCGGCGTGAATGCGGACAAGCGCCGTCCGGCGGGATATAATTGATTCCGCGGACCGCCCGCTGCTGATAAACAGCCGACGGTGCGTGGAAAAAAGGTGGTCAAGCCTCACGGCCGATTAGTACTGGTCAGCTAAAAGCATTACTGCTCTTACACACCCAGCCTATCAACCCGGTCGTCTTCCGGGGGCCTTCAGCTCTGCCCCCGATTCCAGCCGAGGCCGGATTCGGGATTAGAATGGGATACCTTGTCTTTGGGGGGGCTTGGCGCTTAGATGCTTTCAGCGCTTATCCTTTCGCGACATAGCTACCCAGCAATGCTCCGTGGCGGAACAACTGGAACACCAGAGGTCACTCATTCCCGGTCCTCTCGTACTAGGGAATGCTCCCATCAAGTATCCTACGCCCACAGTGGATAAGGACCGAACTGTCTTACGACGTTCTGAACCCAGCTCGCGTACCACTTTAATCGGCGAACAGCCGAACCCTTGGGACCTTTTTCAGCCCCAGGATGTGATGAGCCGACATCGAGGTGCCAAACAGCGCCGTCGCTATGGACGCTTGGGCGCTATTAGCCTGTTATCCCCGGAGTACCTTTTATCCGATGAGCAACGGCGATACCACATTCCACCGCTGGATCACTAGGCCCTGCTTTCGCAACTGCTCGACCCGTCGGTCTCGCAGTAAGGCACACTTATACCCTTATGCTCCGCGCATGATTGCCAACCATGCTGAGTGTACCTTCGGACTCCTCCGTTACGCTTTGGGAGGAAACCGCCCCAGTCAAACTGACCCTCTGACACGGTCCCTGATCCGGATAACGGAGTCAGGTTAGACGCTCAATTGTCCAAGGGTGGTATTTCACCAGTGCCTCCACGGCCCCTGACGAGACCGTATCAAAGGCTCCCACCTATCCTACACATGGAAAACCAAACGCCAATATCAGATTACAGTAAAGGTTCACGGGGTCTTTCCGTCCTACTGCGGGTATCCGGCATTTTCACCGGACTTACAATTTCGCCGAGAGTCACGTTGAGACAGTGCCCGGATCGTTACACGATTCGTGCGGGTCGGAACTTACCCGACAAGGAATTTCGCTACCTTAGGACCGTTATAGTTACGGCCGACATTCACCGGAGCTTCGGTTCGCAGCTTCCCCTCGCCCGAAGGCAAGGATGACCACTCCCCTTGACTTTTCGGCATTGGTCACGTGTCACACCCTATACATCCTCTTCCGAGTTGGCAGAGTGCTGTGTTTTTGCTAAACAGTCGCCCGGGCCGTTTTGTTGCAACCCCCTCTGGCTCCAGGAGCAAGTCCTTTCACCATAGCGGGGTACCCCTTCTCCCGAAGTTACGGGGTTATTTTGCCGAGTTCCTTAACGTGATTTCTCTCGCGCACCTTAGGCTTCTCGCCTCGCCTACCTGTGTCGGTTTACGGTACGGACGCTTCGCTTTCAACGTTTAGGAGCTTTTCTTGGCGGCATAGTATCAGCGAATCCCGTTCGTCCGAAAACTCCCGGTCCTTACGGCCCTCGGGCTTTATGGCTGGTGGATTTTCCTGCCAGCCGCCCTGCGGCCTTCGCCCGGCACTTCCAATCGCCGAGTCGCCTAACATACCGCGTCCCTCCATCACTCAAGCGAAGCGGTACAGGAATATTAACCTGTTGTCCATCGACTACGCCTTTCGGCCTCGCCTTAGGATCCGACTAACCCTGGGCGGACGAACCTTCCCCAGGAAACCTTAGGCTTTCGGTGACCGGGATTACTCACCCGGTTTATCGCTACTCATACCTGCATGGACACTTGTGTGCCGTCCACGGTCAGTTCCCTTTCCGCTTCAACCAGCACACAACGCTTTCCTACCGCACATATCCCGTAATACCGCTACGCCGGCACTCGTTGCTGACGAGATTTACCACCATGGACAGCATAATTATCCATGGCGACCCGCGAAAACGGAAAGATATGCACCCGCGGCTTCGGTTCCGGACTTGAGTCCCGATCATCTTCGGCGCGGAGTCACTCGACCAGTGAGCTATTACGCACTCTTTAAATGATGGCTGCCTCTAAGCCAACATCCTGGCTGTCTGTGCAACTCCACCTCCTTCAATCCACTTAGTCCGGATTAGGGACCTTAGCCGGCGGTCTGGGCTGTTTCCCTTTCGACTACGGAGCTTATCCCCCGCAGTCTGACTCCTGCGATACAGAGACACGGTATTCGGAGTTTGACCGTTCTTGGTACCCTGGTAAAGGGCCCTCGAATTATCAGTGCTCTACCCCCGTGCTCCAATTACGCAAGGCTAGCCCTCAAGCTATTTCGGAAAGAACCAGCTATCACCGAGTTTGATTGGCCTTTCACCCCTATCCACAGGTCATCCAAGCATTTTTCAACATGCACTGGTTCGGACCTCCACTCTGTGTTACCAGAGATTCATCCTGCCCATGGATAGATCACTCGGTTTCGGGTCTACCCGGTACGACTAGACGCGCTATTCACACTCGCTTTCGCTTCGGCTTCTCCTGAGGATTAACCTTGCCATACCAGGTAAGTCGCAGGCTCATTATGCAAAAGGCATGCGGTCATCCCACCGTACGGCAGGACTCCCACAGTTTGTAAGCGCATGATTTCAGGTTCTATTTCACTCCCCTCCTGGGGTTCTTTTCACCTTTCCCTCACGGTACTAGTTCACTATCGGTCACTGGCGAGTATTTAGCCTTGGAGGGTGGGCCCCCCGGATTCAGACGGCGTTTCACGTGTGCCGCCCTACTTGGGATACCCGCAGAGTCGGTCTCGGTTTTCGCTTACAGGACTATCACCTTCTATGGTCACTCTTTCCTGAAGTGTTCAGCTAACCTCAACCGGTCCCTGTTTGCAGGTCCCGCAACACCGGGCGGTAAACCGCCCGGTTTAGGCTGTTCCGCGTTCGTTCGCCACTACTAACGGAATCTCGGTTGATTTCTTTTCCTCCGGGTACTGAGATGTTTCACTTCCCCGGGTTTCGCCCCGTACGCCTATTTATTCAGCGTACGGTAGCCCGCACTTGAAATGCTCAACGCAACTCGGATGGGTTCAGGGCTTCGGGTCCAAGGTTCAGAAGGCTTTAACGGAACAATTATCAAAAATTCCGCCTTACACCGTCATCTGAAACCTCAGGCCCAGCGGCTGAAACCCCATCCGGAAACGCCAAACGCTTCAAGTGCGGGCTGGGTTGCCCCATTCGGAAATCGCCGGATCAATGCGTATTTGCCGCTCCCCGACGCTTATCGCAGCTTATCACGTCCTTCATCGCCTGCCAGTGCCAAGGCATCCATCATGCGCTCTTAGTAGCTTGACCACCTAAATTTATTCAATGCACCCGCTTCTGCGAGTGCCGGATATAAATAAAACACCGCCGGTGACGGCATTATTCACCCGCCTCGGCATGGCGCCGATACATCCGCACTCGCATCACGTCAGATTGTCAAAGAACACTATCGGGGCTACCGCTTTTTCGATTGCCGATTTGCGATTTCTCAAGAACCACAATTCATGGCCACCGTAAGGCGAAAATCCCGACTAAAAATCAAACATATAGATTGCCGTCCGTACAATCGGCAATTGTAAAATTCACCATTCAGCCAAGCCGCAACTTGAAACGTCGCGACTGTCTTCATTTTCTGCTTCTGCGTCAAGCGAGGATTGGTGGGCGTACCAGGACTTGAACCTGGGACCTCGTCCTTATCAGGGACGCGCTCTAACCAAACTGAGCTATACGCCCCGGTTCACGCTGCCTGGACCGCGCCGTGCCGACTCGTCTCGGTAGAAGGCTTTGATCCTCGCCCCCAACTCAATGTCCGGAATTCAATCGGCCTCGGCATGCCACCGTCGGCCAAGCCGAACGCCCACCTCTCAATTGTCCTGTACCGGCACCCGTTTGCTGGATCCACCAATCCGCTGGTATCCCGGAAATGGTGGAGCTGAAGGGACTCGAACCCTCGACATCCAGCTTGCAAAGCTGGCGCTCTAGCCAACTGAGCTACAGCCCCTATAGAATTTTCGCTTTGCAATTGCCGATTTGCGATGGTACAATCATCCCGGCACCCGGGCGACAATTGCAAATCGCAAATCTGCCGCTGCCGACATCGTGCAAAATATAGAGCACCAGCAAGGCGGCGAAATCAAAAATTCCCGCGAGGGTCTTCGACCGCTGAATAGTACGATATACAACTTCCCGGCATTGCTACCGAGCACACCCAAAAGAGATTTCGGATTTCGGATTCCGGGTTTGATAATCCGGCACCCGAAGCGAGATCCACTTCCGGGGTTTGACCATAGCGAAAATAACTCATCATTCGTAAACCGCACTGCCGAATGTTGCCATCCGCAATGCGCCAGCCAAGGGCTGGTCCGCCTAGGGCGAAAAATTCGAAATCCGATTTTTTTCTCGCTACTCCTTATAAAGGAGGTGATCCAGCCGCAGGTTCCCCTACGGCTACCTTGTTACGACTTCATCCCAGTCACTGAACACACCTTCGGCGCCTCCCTTCCCGCCGAAGCGGAATTGGGTCAACGACTTCGGGTGCATCCAGCTTCCATGATGTGACGGGCGGTGTGTACAAGGCCCGGGAACGTATTCAAGGCGCCGTTGCTGATACGCCTTTACTAGCGATTCCGGCTTCACGCAGTCGAGTTGCAGACTGCGATCCGAACTGGGACCGGTTTTAGAGATTTGCTTCGCCTCGCGACGTCGCATCTCACTGTGCCGGCCATTGTAGCACGTGTGCAGCCCTGGGTGTAAGAGCCATACGGACTTGACGTCATCCGCGCCTTCCTCCCGCTTGACACGGGCAGTCTCGCCAGAGTTCCCAGCATTACCTGTTGGCAACTGACGACACGGGTTGCGCTCGTTGCCGGACTTAACCGAACATCTCACGACACGAGCTGACGACAGCCATGCAGCATCTGTATACCCGCTCCGAAGAGAAATCCGCTTTCACGGACGGTCAGGCATATGTCAAACCCAGGTAAGGTTCTTCGCGTTGCCTCGAATTGAGCCACATGCTCCACCGCTTGTGCGGGCCCCCGTCAATTCCTTTGAGTTTTAGCGTTGCCGCCGTACTCCCCAGGCGGTACACTTATCGCGTTAGCTGGGGCGCGGAGGGGGTCAAATCCCCCCACACCTAGTGTACAACGTTTACGGCTGGGACTACCAGGGTATCTAATCCTGTTCGCTCCCCCAGCTTTCGTCCATGAGGGTCAGCAATAGTCCAGAGAGCTGCCTTCGCCGTCGATGTTCCTCCTGATATCTACGCATTCCACCGCTACACCAGGAATTCCGCTCTCCTCTCCTATGCTCTAGTCTGCCAGTTTCCAATGCAGTTCCATGGTTGAGCCATGGGATTTCACATCAGACTTAGCAAACCCCCTGCGGACCCTTTACGCCCAGTAAATCCGAATAACGCTCGCCACCTACGTATTACCGCGGCTGCTGGCACGTAGTTAGCCGTGGCTTCCTCTCCCGGTACTGTCAAATATTCATCCCGGGTGACAGAGGTTTACGACCCGAAGGCCTTAATCCCTCACGCGGCATCGCTCCGTCACGCTTTCGCGCATTGCGGAAGATTCTCGACTGCAGCCTCCCGTAGGAGTCTGGGCAGTGTCTCAGTCCCAGTGTGGGTGATCGTCCTCTCAGACCACCTACCTATCGACGCCTTGGTGAGCCGTTACCTCACCAACAAGCTAATAGGACGCGAGCCCATCTCAAGGTGATAAATCTTTAGCAATCCGGTCATGAAACCAGACGCCACATTCGGTATTAATCCGGGTTTCCCCGGGCTATCCCCAGCCTTGAGGCAAGTTGCTCACGCGTTACTCACCCTTTCGCCACTAAGTTTACTCCGAAGAGCAAACCTCGTTCGACTTGCATGCCTAATCCATGCCGCCAGCGTTCATTCTGAGCCAGGATCAAACTCTCCATGGTATAATCTTTGGAGAACATATCCAGCGGCAATGTTGCCATTGCCGGCAAAGAGTACGTCCAAAGGTCTTCATCAGGGTTTGGTCGCTGTATATCGTACTATTCAGATGTCAAAGATCGCCGCTTTCAAAAATACAGAAATTCTTGATAACAAAAATTAACATATCTTCACCATTGGTGAGATACAACTCGGTTTTCAAAAAAAAATCTACTTTTTTTTTCACCCCGGGAAAATGCCGTCAAAACAGCCCCTAACCTTGCGCCGCCGGCAAAAACGACCAACATCCAACCGCCGACGGCGAAATATTGTGCACTCGTGATTCTCGCGAAAACAACACCGGCCGCGCCCGGGTGTGGCGGGCCCCGGCGCCGCCGTTTACAGAAATTACTCAAAGACCGCTTGATTCCGTCCGCCCGGCAAATAGATTATACAAAAGTTCCGCTGAAATACAAGTATTGGCGTGGCATGCCAGGACGGGCCCTGATTGGTGAATCTACATGCTCGACGGCGCCCCCGCCGCGGCCGCCGTCGTTGTCGAGCCATACCTTCCTTGGGTCAGCCGCTGCCGCACGCTGACTTGGTGAACCATCTGCACAGCTAAGGATCTTGCGCCCGTGGGAACCCTCTCCCGAAATCGGATCGACGCCATTCTCGAACTGTTGTCGGACGATGCCCGCGATGTTCGGCAATTAGTGATCGACGAGCTTCGAAGCATGCCGCCCCGGGACCTCGAGGCCTTGAAGGAGGCCGCCCATCGGGCACCGGATCACATCGCCATGGTCATTGACAATGCCATACTGCGGCACCGCTGGCATGGCCTTGAATCGCAGCTCACCCACCTTCGACAAGCCGGCAGCCCCGATCTGGAGACACTCATGATTCATCTGGCCGAATTCGGGCATCTGGAATGTGACGGGGCCGCTGTGTCGACCGAGTTGGCGTCGCTCTCGGGCCGCTGTCAGGCAGCCTTCCGTAAGAGCAGCACCCTGGTCGGCAAGTCAGAGGCCATCGCCAACGTGCTTGGCAACGAGTTGGCATTCCGCGGGAATCAGGACGACTACTACGATCCGGAAAACAGCTTTATCGACTCCGTCCTCGAGCGCCGTCTGGGTATTCCGATCAGCCTGTCGGCGCTGTATATCATAATAGGTGAGAAGCTGGGCGTGCCGCTGAAGGGCATCGGACTTCCCTGTCACTTCGTTGTCGGCCTCTTTCGCCGCGGCCAGGTGCCTTGCTTTTTCGACCCATTCCGCCGGGGTATGCGGTTGTCGGAGTTGGATTGCATTCGGTTAATCGAGCAATGCGGTTACAATTTCGACGCCAAGTACCTCAATCCGGTCTCCGCCTTTCACATGCTGATGCGGTCGATGTCGAATCTGCTGTGCATCTATAAAGACCGCGACGATCGCCCCCGCCACCGTGCCGTTTATCGAATGCTGCAAGTGATCCGCGAAGCATCGCCGAGTGTTGAGTGTTGAGGACGAGCCATTGGCCTGCCGACCGATACGCAAGCGCATGGCGGTGCAGGGTCACCACATTTCCACGGCATGGAGACGCCGCAATCCTTTGCCGCTATGGTAACGTTGGCGGTGAAGGGTCACCGCAGCATGTCCACCGGATGAAGATGCCGCGATCTTTTGCCGCTACGGTGGCTTTGGGATGTTGCCTTCGGTTCGGCGTTCGCGGCTCCAGTTTCCAGTTTCCAGTTTTCCGCCTGAGGCGGGGTTCCGGTTCTCTGTCCAGCCCTGACGAAAAGTTGACAATTTCTATATCGTCCTCGTTCTTCGTCCTCGTCCTCGAAACCTCGTCGCAATCGAGCACGACACCATTGCCCATTGCCCATTGCCCATTGCCCATTGCCCATTGCCCATTGCCCATTGCCCATTGCCCATTGCCCATTAACCATTAACCATTAACCATTAACCATTAACCATTAACCATTAACCATTGCCCATTGCCCATTAACCATTAACCATTAACCATTAACCATTAACCATTAACCATTAACCATTAACCATTAACCATTAACCATTAACCATTAACCATTAACCATTAACCATTA
>Ga0310123_10004940_pt1 | contig 10022 bp, 7 predicted proteins | sample CB6_AW_1057_MG_FD_203505 | JGI IMG/M metagenome (GOLD analysis project Ga0310123, IMG submission 203505) | Marine microbial communities from Western Arctic Ocean, Canada - CB6_AW_1057 | ecosystem: Environmental > Aquatic > Marine > Oceanic | place: Canada: Western Arctic Ocean | collected...
CCGGCCGTCGACCAGGATGTTGAACTCCGATTGGCCCAGCATGTCGATGAATCCAGGAGCTACCACGAGCCCGATGGCATCGATTTTCGTGGCAGCTTCGGCGTCCGCCAGCTGTCCGATAGCAGCGATGTGACCGTCCCGCAATCCGATATCGGCACGGAACCAGGGAGTTCCGGTCCCGTCGACAACCCGTCCGCCAGTGATGATCACATCGAAGGGGGAATTGGTTTCAGTGGATTCCGAGCCTGGCGCAACGGGAGAGCAGCCACAGCAGATGATGACCAGAAGGTAGGAGAGGATAGATGGAAGTCGATTCATGAGTTCGATGCTAGCACTAGCCACCTGTAGAGGGCCACTCCAGGGCGTCTGAGGAAGTTTTTCGGGGTATCCCGGACGATTCATGAAAAAACGGGGACTTGTTTCGATTCCGATCTGCTTTGCCGCCTGGGAGGCAAGCCATGCTTTGTAGGAGCCGCCTCCGCGCGGCGAACCGGCGCCAGCCGAATTCAAGTCCCTGCTCGGAAAACGTGAATCGGGTACGAGTACCGCTGCGCTAAGTACGAGTAGCGATCTCAGGGTCCAATTCGCCTGTTTGAAGGCGCCTGATTGCGGGATCCGTCCTGAAATGCCGGGTTCGTCAGCAAATCTGACTCCTACAAAGCGCGGGTCGACTCTGAGGAGGCGAAGCAGGCGAGAGAGGCGTCACTTGAGAGGACAAAAGTCTCGCGGATCGAGCACGCCTCAAAACCGGGATGCCGTCAGCGTCACGTCGGCTTCCGACCAGACCGTGTCGAACATGGCCTGGACCTCAGTGGCATCTTTGCCTTGAGCTTGCAAGCTCTGGATCAGGCCAAACAGAGACCAGCCGTTTCGTTTGTAGTCTTCCAGGTCTTTGCGATAGACCTCCTCAGCAGCCGGTGCCTTTCCTGCAGCGAGCAGCGCCTGGCCGAGACTTTGGCGGGTCGGATAGTACCAGAACGGCGGCTCCGTGTAGGGCAGGGTATCTTGGGCAGCAACGGCAGCTGCAAAGTGGTCAATGGCTTGGTCCAGTTTTTTCTCAGCCATGGCAATCTCACCCAGGAGCAACTCATCGGCAATCAGCAGGAGCTGGCTGGCGGGATAGTCGACGGTGTCCAGGAAATGTACCTTGGCCGAGTCGCGTAGCGGAACTAGCGCGGCTCGTTCGGCCTTGGCAGAGTAGAGTGCTTGGGTGCGGGCAAATGCGGTGCCCCGAGCATAATGTCGAATGGCCCGCGAGTAATAGAGATTCTCAGGCGGTGCGGGTTCTGCCAGCACTTCTTCCCAGCGTCCGAACTGGGTCAGGGCGAGGAGCGGTATGGTGTGGAAGAACTCCACGCTGGGGTATTCCTCGATCATGTCGAGCGCGACATTGGCCTGCACTCGACGAGCCGCCTCGAGAGCTACCTGGCTCCGGCCTTCCATGCTCGACGCGGCCCACAGGAAGTGGATGTTGTGGGGGTAATAGAGCGCCGGGTAGAAGCCCTGGGCATTGCATTGAGCGATGTAGGATTCGTCCACGTCCGCTGCCAGCACATTGGCTTGCGAGGCATCTTTGTAGCGCCCCACTCTCCAATAGATGTGAGCCGGCATATGAACCAGATGTCCGGCTCCGGGGACCAGGTTGCGTAGCCGATCAGCCGCCCCCTCGGCCCGTTCCGGGCGAGCAGAGGCTTCTACAGCATGGATGTAGAGGTGAAGCGCCAGGGGATGATCGGGGGAGCGTGCCAGCACGCCTTCGAGGGCCGCGATGACTTCGACGGTTTTCGGCTTCGGATTCTCCGGATCGAGCCAGTAGTCCCAGGGCATGGTGTTCATCAGGGCTTCGGCAAAAAGGGAGGCCGCGTCGTCGTCCTCGGGGTATTTCAGATGGAGAGCTCGCATGGCCTCGGCATAGGCTTGATCAAGGGGCTCTCGAGGCGTCGATGGGTCTCCATTGTAACGGGTTGCCAGGGCCGTGATGTAGTCCTGTTCCGGCTGGCCGGCGTTGACCTTCAGGACCACCGCTTTTTGTGCCGCAGCAAAAGCGGCGAGGCGAGCCTCGTCGCTCATAATGGCCTTACCGTTACTGGTGACATTGATGTTGGGGCCCAGCGCCAGTGCCTCTCCCCAGTAGCACATGGCGCAGTCCTCATCGAGACGCTGGGCGGCTCGAAAGGAACGAATCGACTCGGCATGATTGAAAGCGAAATCGATGGTCAGACCCTGGTCAAAATAGAGTTGGGCGGCAGGATCCCGCGTCGCGATGGGATGGCGGTGATCCCCCATCCCGTCAAAGAGCGGTGCCCCGGCCCGGGCCACGATTTCTGCCTTGTCGACCTTCGTGGTCGGATCGGTGCCGGTAGAGCAAGCAGCGGCCAACAGGCAGTAGAGGGATAGCCCTGTAATCATGGTCAATCGTGCTCTCATTTTCGGTTCCTCGGAACGGGAGGCATTGAAAATCCCGCCTCCTAGTTTCGCAGCTAAAACTTAACTTGTGACTTGCAGATCAGCCTCAAAGCCTACCGGCCGGATTTGGCAATGACAAGGCTCTCCTTGACGGGGTGCTTCGATCAGCCTTCCCCGGCGAAGCCCCTCGGAGTGCGGCGGCTTGCCGCCGCCTTTCTGTTTCCGATACTGATGTCGGCCCTGGATGGCCGGGTTCGTCAGGCGGAGCTGACTCCTACAAAACATGGTCTGCAATCAAGGCGGCGAAGCAGATCGGATAGGAAGCGGATCTCGAGGTGCCGTCGAGAACCGAACGGCGGCTTGACTTCGGAGCACAGCCCTGGGGGCCGCGAGCAAGCCACTTCCTCCGCTGTTTTCTAGGTGGAGTACGAGGCGTCCCAGATGCGACACTATATGCATGAAACGTACAAGTCTTACGCTTGATGAACATCTCTTGGAAGAGGCCTTGAAACTGGGAGGAGAGCGAACTTTCGTAGCTCCAGCCAGTTTGCCCTGACCGACGTGGTGGACTTGGACGAAGTCGTCACTTGTCTCCCGGTTGTTCAGGAAGTCCTGCAAGGATTTGACGACGCGAAAGCGTTTCGGGTGGCCCGGGAAGCGATGCTCGCTCTTCCTGTGCTCGAAGCACCGCTCAGTTGGCAGCTATCGATCGAGGTTACTTCCGTGCATATTTTCCCGAACTTCACCTTCTAGACGCCCCTAACTCGCAGCCTCTTTGCCAATGGATCTATCCGAACTCGATCGCAACAATTTCCAGCGACCGCTCTCCGCGCGGCAGTCGCAGGCGAACTTCATCGCCCACTTCCTTTGAGAGAAGTGCCCGCGCTATGGGTGAGATCCAGCTGATTCTGCCTTGATCAGGATCGGTCTCATCGACGCCACAGATCTGGTAGGTGCGTTGTTGGCCACTCTGATCACTGACCGTCACGGTGGCCCCGAAAAGGACGCGGTCGCTTCGTTGCCGGCCCGGGTCGACAATCTCGAAGCTGTCGAACCTTTTTTGGAGCTGACTGATCCTCTGATCGAGAACCCGTAACTGCCGTTTGGCCTCGGCCTCTCTCGCTTGTTGAATTGATACTAATAGCGGCTCACGTTGTTGATTCAACTCGCGCAGGCGTTCCAGAAAAAGGGCTGCTCCTCGAGGTGTGATGTAATTCTTCACCCCGGAAGGGAGGACTTCTCGAGGTTCGACGATGGGATCGAACTGGTGCTCTGCATCGGACTCGCGCTTGAAAGCTCGCGACATAACTCCATCCTATCCGATGTCGATCTGGATGGTCTCCCGATCCCTAACCTACACCCTCTGAAAAGCTCTCGATGGCTAACTACTAGGTTTGTCGAAGCTCCCCTTTTCAGGAGGGCGGGTTCGCCAGCACATCTGGACTCCTACAAAGCAAGGCGTGCTGCCAGGGCAGCGAAGCAGATCAGAATCGAAGCGCTTGCATTCCAAATCTCGCCGTTGGGAGGGCGACGCGACAAGCATCGAAAATAATGCGCCAAATCTCAAACAAATCCTCTCTGCGTCTCTGCGGTTGCATTTTGTGAAACCCGTTGCCCGAGGCCGTGGAAGACAGCCACATCAGCGGGTCTCCGAAAATGGGCGGAGTTCTGCAAGCCGAGCATGACACCTGTTCTGGATGTCGCCTTTGCCCGCTCCAAGTCTTCGATACTGTCGATCCGGATGAAGTACTCCTCCCGGTCCGCGATGAAACTGTTCCAGCCTCCAAAGAACTGGAGAGCCGCACTATAAGCATTCGCTCCGCCCAGTCCGACCCCGATGTGAAAGGAATGGATGCCCGAGGCTTTGAAATCGGCATGGTCTGCGCTTCCGAACAGAGAAGGATTCCGCAGCCAGCGTCCGGACTTGGGGAAGTCGAGCGTCAGCGGACTGAGCATATCGATCACCGTGGAGCGGCCCACGAGCTCGATCGTGCGGGAGGAATAGTCCTGAGGACTGGCGGCGAACACCCGGTAGCGGCCCCGATTGATCATGGGAGCCGCCACTGTTGCTCCTACAGTCAAGAGCTGCTTGAAAAGCTGTCGTCGACTGGATTGGCGTTTCGTGTCGATCATCTATGACTTCCCTCCGTTTGTTTTCGTTACCCTATGCGCCTCAGCTCCGCTCTCCGCGCTAACCCGCATGCTTTATAAACTGCTGGCTGCAGAGCCGCCAAGCCTTGCGCTGGCTGCGTTACCCCCACTCGGGCTCCTCGGCATAGTGTACGACTATGCCTGCGGGGGCCCCGCCCGCGTCAGTGAAACCTTGCCAGCGCGGACTTTGCGACTCTTCGCTTCGGCATCCTATGAATTATGCGGGCTAAATCATTTCATGGCAGGAGGAAAGTCTAACGCAAGTTTTTCCTGGGAATTCCTTCGGGCGACCGAGAGATGAGAACAAATAAAGAGTACCGTAGCTCTGCGATTACGTATCCTCCCTCCGCTTTCTCCGGTGCCAGAAGGCCGCCACGAAGAACACGAAGATCGGTTTCGGAGTGGGCCGCAACCCGAAGGGAGCCGGCCCGTGAGGTTCAAAGTCCTGCGCGCCGAAGGTGCAACACGATAACAGCCCAGGGCAACGCCCTGGGGAAAAGGCGGGGGGAGGGGAAGCCTGAAAGGCTTCGCGATAACCCTCCCAGGACAGATTACCAAAGTGGTAGCTGGACCCTGCTGAACGGGCTCGGTTGTTCTCAACTTGACCGCTAACGAGCTCCAAATCGCCGAGCTACGAACCTTCCATCTCGTCGGTTTGAATGGTTCAACACCCTTGCCTTTGCCCGTCTTCATCTCGAGGGTTTGCGGCGCAGCTTCGCCCATTCTCGGGTTGGAGCGTTATTAATAAAAGGTTCCTATTCTTGAGTCAGGTTGTTCAAAGCTGACTCACCGCGAACAGGCTTCCAGTGGTCCGGAAATAGAGAGTACCGTCGGCGATTATCGGGGTTGCGTAACAGGCTTCACCCATACGGTTCCGGGCCAGGACCTTGAGCTTAGGACCTGCCTCCAGCACGTATACGGAACCGTTCTCCGAAGGACAATAGATTTTGCCGTCGCCTGCCACCAGGGAGGCATAGATGGCGGCATCAGGATCGAGTCGCTCCTCATAGATCTTTTCGCCTGTCTTGGCATGAAAGCAGCGCATCACGCCGTTGGTGTTCCCGAAGTAGAGATAGTCGCCGTAGACCACAGGGGTTGACATGTAGGAACCCCCCTGGGGGTGACTCCAGACCATGGCCTCATTCCCGGCCCCTGACTCAGGGGCGATTAGACCTTCGGCGTCGGGTCGAACTACGTAGATAGGGGATGCTCCACCGTGGGCATTGGTGATATAGATCCAGCCGTTGGCCAGGAAGGGGCTCGGCGCCGGGTTGTCCCCTCCCCCTTCGAGACGCCAACGTTCCGCGCCGTCCGAGAGGTTGTAGGAAGCAATCCAGGGCCAGCCGTTGACCACGATCTGAGTATCTGTTTCAGGACCCATGATCAAGGGAGTGCCCCAGCTTCTCTCACTCACTCCGGAACGATCCACTCGCCAGATTTCTTCTCCGTCAGAAAGTCGCAGGCAGGCCAGAAAAGGATGGTTGGGATCATCGCAGACCAGCACCAGCTTGTTTCCGCGAATCGCTGGAGAACTGGCAAAGCCCCAGCCGATTCCGTACTTGCTGACATCGACCACGCCGAGGTCCCGTTTCCAGAGGAGTCGTCCCTCGAGATCGAAACAGTGAACGCCCTCGGATCCAAAAAATGCCACCAGGTGCTTTCCATCGGTAGCCAGAGTGCTATTGGCATGGGTAGCCTTTTCATGTCGTTCGGCACGAGGCTTCCCGGAATGGGCTGTTCGACGCCACACTTCTCGGCCCGAGTTTCGGTCGTAACAGAGCACGACCCAGCTCTGCTCACCGTTGTCGTCAGCGGCGGTCGGGGCCCCCCCGGGAGCGAGCCTGAGGGGAGCCGGGCCATCTTTTGCGATGGCCGTTGGGACAAAGATCCGATCCCCCCACATGATAGGGCTTCCGTGACCCAGCCCGGGCACTCCCGCTCGCCAGCGTACTTGGGATGTTGGTCCGATAGCTTCGCCAACATTCCAGCTGGTCGGCAGGCGGGCTCCTTCCACCACTCCGGTTCCCAGGAGACCGCGGAAGAAGGGCCAATTGGAGGTCGGCCGCATTTGTTGCCAGGGGATGAGTGGTGCAGCGGCGAGGCCGTGTAGAAAGTTGCGTCTGGATATGGTCATGCTTGAATCGCCTTAATCGGATTTGTCGAATATCTGCCGCAAGGTCTGTCGGCGGGTTCGACAAGTCTCTTTCAACTGGGCCAAGAATTCAAGTGCCTTGCTCCTGCCCTTGCCTGTCTGGAACCCCCAAATATCATCCCTGCCGGCAATTCGGTTTGCTTTGCCGCTCCGAAGCAGGTTGCGCATTGTAGGAGTCACCTTCAGGTGGCGAACTCCGGAGCATTTTGGCAGATCCGCGGTGTGCCGTTCTTCCACAATGAACGAGACGGGGCAGTGGACCCCCAGGATTTTCGGAGTTTGTAGTCCTTTGGAGAGGGTTCGCCGGGCGGAGCCGACTCCTACAATACAAGGCTTGGAACCGAAGCGGCGAGGCAAGATGCGCTATTTCGGCACTTTTGAGACAGCCTGACCTTGGGTGTCATCTCTCCGCCGCAATTCGAAGTGGTGTGGTGCCAAGCAAGGTGCTCGGCCTACTCGAGCGTCCCGCCGCACCCCGCCAACACGGTCAAGTTTCAGTCAGGCGGTGGTCAATAAGGAGCGCTTGTTGGCTGTGACCCAGGGGGCCTCTTTCGTCCCACAGCCGACTCTGTGTGAGACCGATGCCCAGCGTGCCGGCATCGGTGGAAGCTTGCAAGCCGATCCATGGTCCTTGAGCGGGGCGAGAGGTATAGACCGTCAGGTCGGGATTAATGAAGACATAGCGTCGCCAGTCGAGTGGAGAACTGATGCCATGTCCGCAATCGGCTGCTACCAGCACGCGTTGTAGCGGGGAAGGCTCCTCGTCCGGGAGGAGTGCGACACGCATCCGGATCCAGGCCATCTTCTGACCGTCTCCCACCGTTCCATCCTCGGTCCGCAGCTCTACCGAAGTGTGATAACCGGTCGGTTGACTGAAGAAGGGAAACTCCAGGAACTTAGAGCCGGCGGGATGGCACAATCACTCTGGAAGGAGATGGCGGCCCAGCCACCGCGGCGGCTCTGTCGTTTCCCGAGGAAATCGCCTTCGATGCACAAGACAACATGTTGGTTGCCGACCGTGGCAACGCACGAGTCCGATTGGTCGATCAGCTCTCTGGAATCATCGACACGATCGCAGGCAATGGCATCCCTGGCTTTTCAGGTGACGGAGGCCTGGCTTTTGATGCCAGTTTGCGTTCGCCCCGGGGAGTTGGAGTGGATAGTCTAGGGCAAGTGCTGATTGCAGATGCGAGGAACAACCGCATTCGCCAGGTCGACGGTGCCGGAGTCATAACCACCGTGGCTGGGACCGATCGCCCCGAACCGCCGGAGCCACCCGTTACTTCCTGCCCTCCCAGTATTCCGATCGGGCCCCTGGGGGATGGCGGACCGGCCGTAGATGCGCTTCTCTGTACGCCCTTCGCTGTTGTTGCCGACAATCAAGGAGCCATCTACTTTTCCGACACCGCTAACCACCGGATTCGATGGATCGACCCGGAGACCGGGCTGATTGACACCATTGCTGGTGGCAACGTGCCCGGGTTTTCAGGCGACGGTGGACTTGCCAACGAGGCCCTGCTCAATTCTCCAAGAGACCTGGCCCTGGGTCCGTCCCTCGGCATTCTCGCCGGAGGCCTCTATGTGGCCGATGCCAGAAACCACCACGTTCGCCGGATTGACCTGATCGCCGGGACCATTGACTCGGTGATCGGAACCGCAGAAGATGGGGTTCCCGTGCCCGGCTTCGGTGGCGATGGTGACCTTCCACCAACCCAGACGTTTCTCAACTTCCCTCGTCGAATCGCGTTTGACTCCTCCGGTAGTCTGTACATTGCCGATGTTCACAACGCCCGTATTCGGAGAGTGGATGCCGAGACAGGCGTCCTATCTACTGTTGCAGGAGTCGGACACGTCGGCTTTTCAGGAGATGGTGGAGCCGCGCTGGACGCCTCCATCAGTTTTCCCTCAGGTCTGGCCATTGACAGTTTAGGAAATCTGTACTTTTCCGAGCTTCTCAATGGTCGAGTGAGAATGGTCAGGGCACCTTTCTGAGGTGAAACTTGATCCCGTGCCGAAGGCACCTTCGGAGTGCTGGAGTTTGCTCCAGCCTTCAGAAGCAGGGCGGCGGCAAGCCGCGCGCATTCCGAAGGGCTTCGCCGGGTTTCTTTCATGAACGATCCGGCGCAGCCGGAGGCGGCGCTAAGCTGAAACTTGATTTCTGAAATCGCTCTCTCGCTGACGCTTCAAGCTCCGTAAGATCTTGGCCAAGCGCCTCCCCCCCGAGCCCCGAACCATCCTACGGAGCCCGAAGCGTGAGCGAGAGAGCGATTCAAGGGAGAGTTATGCGAGCCAAGAACAAGACCCGGAGTGTTGGAGACCCACTCGCTCAGCCTTCCCACCCCCCTTCGCCAAGGCTTCCCCCTTCGCCAAGGCTACGGAGGACAGGTCGGAGGACAGGCCCCGGGCTGGCGCCACGCGGCTCTGATGACCTCACTTCGGCCTTTGCTGACCGGCTGTCGATCCCGTCCCAACTAGTAGGCACCGACAATGAAGCCAAGGGGCAGTCTGTTCCCAGTCTCTGCAACTTGACTCGACTGTAAAGAACTTGCAGGGGAGAGGTGCCCAGCATCCATGTTACGATCCGGTCCGCCATGCATGTTCTCATCCTTTCGCCCTACCACGGAGGAAGCCACCAAGCCTGGGCGACGGGCTACCAGAAGTACAGTGCCTTCAATGTCGAAATCCTCTCTCTGCCGGCCCGCTTCTGGAAATGGCGTATGCATGGGGGTGCCGTGACTCTGGCCAACCTGTATCAAGAGCAAAAGCTCCGGCCTGACCTGATCCTGGCAACTGACATGCTCAATCTTGGGACCTTCCGGGCCCTCACCCAGAATTCAGCGAAGCCCGTGCCCTGTGCCCTGTACATGCATGAAAACCAGCTCACTTATCCCTTGCCCGACGATCCCGAGACCGGTCCTATGCGCCGCCAACTCGGCGAGAGGGATTTGCACTACGCGTTCATCAACTACTCCTCGATGCTCTGCGCCGACCACATCTTCTTCAACTCGACCTACCATAAGGCATCCTTCTTTGAAGAGCTTTCCAGATTTCTGCGCCACTTTCCGGATTCATCGTTGGAATGGACCCAGGCCGGCCTGCGAGATACATCGGAGGTTCTCCCGGTCGGTGTCGACCTGGCCCAACTCCAGCTTCCGAAGCCTCTTCCCGTGGATCGTGATCCTCCTTTGATCCTATGGAACCACCGCTGGGAATACGACAAGAACCCGAGTCGCTTCTTCCGCGCCCTCAGTAAGATGGCGGACAAGGGACTTCAATTCCGGCTGGCCGTATGTGGAATGAACTTTCGCCGACA
>Ga0310123_10004942_pt1 | contig 10017 bp, 8 predicted proteins | sample CB6_AW_1057_MG_FD_203505 | JGI IMG/M metagenome (GOLD analysis project Ga0310123, IMG submission 203505) | Marine microbial communities from Western Arctic Ocean, Canada - CB6_AW_1057 | ecosystem: Environmental > Aquatic > Marine > Oceanic | place: Canada: Western Arctic Ocean | collected...
AGCCCCCCGCTAGCGAGGCCGAATTAATAAATGTCGATTAAGCCAGATTCCTGGATCACACGAATGGCGACGGAGCACGGCATGATCGAGCCGTTCGTCGATGGGCAGGTACGCGAAGGGGTCGTGTCCTACGGGGTGTCGTCTTACGGCTACGACATCCGAGTGGCTGACGAGTTCAAGATTTTCACGAATATCAACACGACGGTCATCGACCCGAAGTCGTTCGACCCTCGGTCTTTCCACGACGTGAAGGCGTCTGTCTGCATCGTGCCGCCAAACTCGTTTGCGCTGGCCCGAACCGTCGAGTATTTCCGGATTCCGCGGGATGTTCTGACCGTCTGCCTTGGCAAGTCGACCTACGCACGATGCGGCATCATCGTCAACGTGACGCCTTTCGAACCGGAATGGGAGGGGACCGCGACGTTGGAGATCTCGAACACGACTCCTCTGCCGGCCAAGATCTACGCGAACGAGGGGATCGCCCAGGTGCTGTTCTTTCAAAGCGACGAGCCCTGCACGACCTCCTATGCCGACAAGAAGGGCAAATACCAAGCGCAGCGACTCGTGACCCTTCCGAAGATTGGGTGACGTTGACCCCACTTCTGCGTTCGTAGTACGCTTCGACGGCTTTGCCGTTTGAGGCGAGAGCGTGACAAAGGTTCGGACCCTCCAATGAGCCCATTCGGGTCGTTCACGACGGCGGAAATCGGTACTCCCTAGACGCAACGATGTCCAAGCTCGTCGAGCGCGAGACCGCGCCCGGTAGTAGTTCGCTCGGCGCCACTCCCGCCCTTGCTGTCCAATTTTTTCTGATTCCGCTTGCGGTCGTCGGCATGGTGGTCCTCGTCTACGGCGGTTTCCGCATGATGCTGACCGATGAGCGCACACCGGAGGAGTATCTGAGTGATGTCCGGTCCGGTGGCCGTGAGCGACGCTGGCCGGCAGCCTATGAGCTGTCGCGACTACTCGCGAACCCCGAAACGGAGGTCGCCCACCCTGAACTGGGTAATGCCTTAGTCCAGGCGTTCGAGGACTCGAAGGGCGACGACCCGCGCGTCCGCCGGTATCTGGCGCTGGCGATCGGTCGACTAAGCAATCCTCCGTCCAGGGCCGGGTCGGTGCTGGCAGACAGCCTTGACGACCCGGAGGCGGAGACTACGATTAACGTGCTCTGGGCTCTGGCCGCGCTCGGCGACCCGACCGTCAAGGGCAACATTGAGGCCAGATATGCGTCTGCCGATCCCGGCGTGCGAAAGATGGTCGTGTACGCTCTGGGAGCTTTCCGGGGCGATGCCGAAGGCGGGCGAGGGTCGGTGCTCGAGCAGGCACTTGAAGACGCGGTGCCAGATGTTCAATGGAACGCCGCAGTGTCGCTCGCGAGGCTTGGTCGGGACGACGGCGAGGTCGTACTCGCTCGAATGCTCAACCGGGAGTACGTGGAGCGCAACGTGACGCGAACACCCGCGCTCGATGCCACACTCGATCCGGCGTCCGAGGTCATGGTCAGCGGCCTCCAGGCGGTCGGCGTGCTCGGTTCAACCAGTCTGCGTGATGAGGTCGAAGCGTTGAGTCATGACGATGAGAGCCTCAAGGTCAGGGAGGTTGCCATGCGGACACTCGAAGTGATCGGGCCGGGCGCGATGCCTTCCACGGCGGCCCACCAGTAGGCACAAGCAAGCAGAGATCAAGAAGGACGCAACCCGATGGCTGACGATCAGAAGATTCCACCGAGCGGCGACGGACCAAAGGCCGCCCCGGCAAAGCCGAAGCCGCCACCGCCACCGCCGATGAACCCCGCCCTGGTGGGAAAGACGACGAGTGCGGCCGCCGCGGCACCTAAACGGGCGGCCACAAAGCCCAAGTCCAAGGTGCCGGACGACACGTCTCCGCTCCTATCGAGGCGGGGATGGCTTGGCGTGGCGTGGGGCTCCTTCACGGCCGCCACGGCCGGGTGTCTAGCGGCATCTGGGCGCTTCATGTTTCCGAACGTGCTGAACGAACCACCTCAGCAGTTCACCGCTGGTTTCCCGACCGACTATGGTGAAGGTGTCGACGAGCGCTGGAAGAACCAGTTCGGTGTCTGGTTAGTACGAACGCCGTTCGACGACTATCACCAGGCCCCTGGTTTTTATGTGCTGCTCGTGACGTGCACGCACCTCGGTTGCACCCCGAACTATCTGTCCGCCGAGGCGAAGTTCAAGTGCCCGTGTCACGGGAGTGGTTTTCGAGAGACGGGCGTCAACTTCGAGGGACCGGCGCCCCGACCACTCGAGCGAGCCCGGATCGTGCTCGGCGAGGATGGCCAGATTCTTATCGATAAGAGTCGTAAGTTCCAGGAGGAGCTTGGGCAGTGGTTGGACCCCGAGGCATTTCTCGAAGTGTGAGCAACGTATATGGCCGATTCGAAAACAATTCAACCTGAAGAAGGCGTGCTCGTCCGCGCCTGGAACTGGCTGACCGAGACCCAGGTCTGGACATCCATCTTCCGCCACACGGCGCCGATCAACGATCGGAACCGGGTGCTGGTCATGCTGTCCAACGTGTTTCTGCATCTACACCCGGTCAGGCTCAAGAAGCACGGTGTTCGGCTGCGCTACACCTGGTGCATGGGTGGTCTGAGTTTCTTTCTCTTCCTCGTTCTCACCTTTACTGGCTTGCTCCTGATGTTCTACTACCGGCCGACGCTGGAGTATGCCTACTCCGACATCGTGGGCCTACGTGAGCACGTCCCCCTGGGCATCATGCGCGAGATGCATCGGTGGGGAGCGCACGCCATGGTGATCACGGTGTGGCTGCACATGTTTCGCGTATTCATGACCGGCTCGTACAAGCCGCCACGCGAGTTTAATTGGAACGTCGGGGTCATCATGCTGGTACTGACGCTGCTCCTGTCCTTCACCGGATATCTGCTTCCATGGGACCAGCTGGCCATCTGGGCGATCACGGTCGGGTCGAACATGGCCAGAGCTACGCCGTTTCTCGGCTATGAGGGCCCTGGCGCCCAGCTGCTGACGCTGGGCGGCGTGAAGCTCATCCACGCGGCCGACGACGCGCGGTTTGCGCTGCTCGGCGGGACGTTCGTAGGGGAGGGGGCCTTGCTGAGGTTCTACGTGCTGCATTGCGTGGCGCTTCCCCTTGTTATTGGCTTCCTGATGGCTATCCATTTCTGGCGCGTCCGCAAGGACGGCGGAATTTCCGGTCCGCTCTAGAGGGGAATCGATGGACGGGCTCAAGAGCTTCATCAACATCTTCGCTGACCCGCGGCTGTTCTTCTCGCTCACGGTGCTGGCGCTGGTTTTCATCGTGTGGAAGCGGGACCTGTTCGTGAAGAAGGCGGTGGGGTATGGCCTCATGGGCTTCCTTACCCTGTTCTTCGGCTTCGGGCTCACCGACGCGAACTTCGTGCAGATCATCGCGAAGCCAGACAATGTCCCGATCGTGGCGCTGATCTTTCTCATCATCTTTTTTACCTGGTACTCGATGCGCGAAGCGGTTCTCAATGACCGGCGGATCGCGGCGGGGGGCGTGCCGATCGAGAAAGAGGAGTCGGATCGCGTCTGGGTCTGGCCAGATTTGGTCTACACCGAGTTGATCGCGCTCATCGCCTGCACAGCGGTGCTCGTGGTCTGGTCGATCTTGCTCGAAGCGCCCATCGAGCAACCGGCCAATCCAGCCAACACGCCGAATCCGTCCAAAGCGCCCTGGTATTTCCTCGGCCTGCAGGAAATGCTGGTCTACTTTGACCCCTGGCTCGCCGGCGTCGTGCTGCCGAGCCTGATTATCGTGGGGCTGATGGCCATCCCCTACGTCGATACCAATCCCAAGGGAAACGGCTACTACACGTTCGCCGAGCGAAAGGCCGAGATCACCCTCTTTCTCTTTGGGTTCGTGGTCCTCTGGTCATCCCTCATCGTCCTGGGAACGTTCCTGCGAGGGCCAAACTGGAACTTCTTCGGCCCCTTCGAGTACTGGGACATTCACAAGCTCGAGGCCCTAACCAACGTGCAGCTCTCGGAGTACATCTGGGTGCGGGGTCTCGGGCGATCCTTGCCCGAGAACTGGTTCATCCGCGAGATGTTCGGTTTGGCGCTGACTCTCGCCTACGTCGCCGTGCTACCCGTCGTCCTGGCCAAGACCGTATTCAAGAGCTATCTCGAAAAGCTGGGCGCAACTCGCTTCTGTCTGGCGGTGTTCTTGTTTCTCATGATGCTGTCGCTGCCGATCAAAATGCTGACCAGGTGGCTCTTTAACCTAAAATACGTCGTCTACATTCCCGAGTTCTTTTTCAATATCTAGAGCGTATGGCTGACAAGAGGTCTGTAGGACACGCCTACAACATAGATTTCCTCAACGTCGTGTTTGCGGCGTCCAGTGTATTTTTGTTGTTCAGCAGTCTGTGGATGGTCTGGGACGACTACGACCGCGAATGGAAAGGTTATCAGCGCCAGTTCGTCCTGCTGGAGACTGAGGTCACTCAGGTAGGGCTGGCGGCCGCCCAGGGCCAGATTGACCAGGTCGAGCTGGCGCGTTTGCAGGCTGAGCGCGAGACGGCGGAGCAATCCGTCGCCACCAACCAGGCGCAAATCGACGAACTGCAGGGCCAGCTCGACCTGGTGGAGGCCGAGCTCTATTCCGTCAGCCAGAACTGGCAGTTCATGAAGGCTGAGTACGATGTCGACCGCTACACCTTCGAGGGGCTACAGGACCACGATCCTGAGCATGCTGCCGAGGAGCGGCCCGCGATCGATGCCATGTATTCGGAGTGGATCGACCTGGGTTTACAGGTCGACGCCCTGTCGGCGACACGTGGCGGCATCAGAGTCCAGATTGGCGCGTTCACGGGTCAGGTGGCCGAGCTCGACCAGCAGATTCGTGAACTGACGACCGACACGACACGTCTCGAGGGCCGTTTAGTTGACCTTGCGCCGAGTGTCGTCACTGCCGCACTCAACGCGCCACTTCTCGACTTCATGGCTCCCACCATCACCGTTCAACAGATCATCACGCCGGATCTCGTGGACGACGTCAATTTTACGCGGGTCCTAAAGATGGATCGCTGCACGAGCTGCCACCTGGCTATCGACCGTGCCGGTTACGAGGAGTATCCGCAGCCGTTCACGACCCACTCGAACCTGGAGTCCTATGTGGGGAGCGCCTCCGCGCACCCGGTAGGACAGTTTGGGTGCACGGTCTGTCATGAGGGGATGGGGCAGTCGATCAACTTCGAATACGCCTCACACACGCCGCGAGATGCCGAACAGATGGTGGAGTGGGAGGAGGAGCACCACTGGGAAGTTCCCCATCTCTGGGACTACCCGATGCTTCCCACCGACATGACCGAGGCGTCGTGCGCGAAGTGCCACCAGGAGACGGTTTTCGTCCCCGAGGGGCCAGACATCAGTTTAGCCTATGGCATCTACGAGCGGGCCGGGTGTTATGCCTGTCACACTACCACCGGTTTTCAGGAGTTGCGGAAACCTGGACCCAACTTGACGAAGATCGCCGCCAAGCTTGACGAAGAGTGGGTGGCCACGTGGATTCGCGATCCCCGAGCGGTCAAGTCGAGCACCTGGATGCCCCGGATTTGGTACAACTCGAACAGTAGTGCTCCTGAAGACGTGCGGCGCAACGAAGCCGAGATCGATGCGGTAGTCGCCTATCTGTTTGCAAACTCCGAGGGGCACGAGGTTGCCGTGTCGTCGCCCCGGACCGGTGACGCAGCCCGTGGCGAGGAGGTCGTCGATTCAGTTGGGTGTCTGGCGTGTCATATCACCGACGACATGGACCGTCTGGCCGCAGGGCCGAGACGCACCTTCGGTCAGCCGCTCCAGAACATCGGAAACAAGACGACCTACGAGTGGCTCTTTGATTGGGTACGTGATCCCAAGCATTTCAATCCCGACACCTACATGCCCGACCTGCGGCTGACAGACCGGGAGGTCGCCGACGTTGCGACCTATCTGATCAGCCTCACGGGACCAGCTGGTGAGCCTGCCGGGGCCACGTATGACCAGTCGTTCATGACCGAGGTGCTGACTGACTACCTCACCTCGATCGTCCCCGCCGAGGAAGCCCGTGCGACGGTGGCTGCGATGTCTCCGGAGGAGCAACAGCTCGATCTCGGGCGGCGGGCGATAGAACGATACGGTTGCTACAGCTGTCACGAGATCGCGGGCTTCGAAGACACCCAGCCGATCGGCATCGAGCTGTCTGAAGAAGGAAGCAAGCTGGTCCAGCGATTGGACTTCGCCTTTGTTCACGACATCCCCCATACCAAGGTCGACTGGTTCAAGCAGAAGCTGAGGAATCCTCGGGAGTTCGACCGTAGCCGGGTGCTGCAGCCACTCGAGCGGCTGCGGATGCCAGATTTCGGGTTCAACGACGACGAAGTCAGGCTGCTCTCGACGGCCATCATGAGCTTCCAGGTTGACACACAGCCTGTCGCGGCCAGGGTTCCAGGCTCGGCGCGTAACGACGCGCTCCGACTGGGTCGGAATTTTGTTCGGCGGCGGAACTGTGTTGGTTGTCACGAAATCGAAGCGGACGGCGGCGACTACCGCACGATGGTCGACAATCCGTCGCTGGCGCCACCGCTGCTGACACCGACCGGAGCCAAGGTCAAGCCTGACTGGCTGTATGCGTTTCTTAGGGGACCGATTACGATTCGCCCGTGGCTCGATGTCAGGATGCCGACGTTCGGGTTGGACGATCCGCATTGGAACGGTGTGATCGACTATTTTGCCGCCGTCTCCGAGTCGGTCGGTCCGTTCCGGACCCACGATCTCACGCCCGAAGCCGGAGTGCTCGACGCCGGTGAGGAGTTGTTCGACATCCTGCAGTGTCAGGCCTGTCACGTGCTCGACGCGATTCCCGCGGATCAAGCGACGGACAATCTGGCACCGGACCTGCGAATGGCTCATGAGCGGCTCCAGCCGGACTGGGTGGTCGATTGGCTGACGCTTCCGCTGGAGATTCAACCGGGTACGAAGATGCCCCAGTTCTGGAGTGAATTGCCGGGGTCGTTCTTCGAGCAGCTCGACAACGATGGGGTTCGACAGATCGAGGCGATCCGGGACTACCTATATACCTTCAGAGGCGGTCCGAGTCCGTTCGAAGGGAACTAAACGCCGCGACGCCGAGCACCATCGACGTCGACGAGGAGCCGTTCGGCCGGTCCGTGCAGCGAGAGGTCCACCGTCCCCGATGCCGGGGTTGACTCGGGATTGACCTCCGCCGTGAACGCCCCATGCCTTTTGGCCTCAGACAGGAGTGAGGCGGCCGGGTGGACCAAGGCCGACGTCCAGACGGTCAGAAAGAGGTCGCAGTCGGTGGCCTCGAGGCTCCTCGAGATGACGTCGTCGTCGATCGGCTCGCCAAACCAGACGACAGCCGGTCGGGTAACACCCCCGCAATAAGGACAGGGCGGTGGAAGCGTCGGAAACGGGGTTGTATCGTCCCTCCATCGGGTCGGTGCTTCGGTGCAACCGTCCCAGCACCCAAGCTCCCAGATCGACCCGTGGAAACGAATGACGTCGCGGGTTCCGGCGCGTTCGTGAAGGCCGTCAACATTCTGTGTGATGACGGTGAAGCCTTCGTACCGCTGGCTCCATGAGGCCAGTACGTCGTGGGCCGCGTTGGGTTCGCACGCGACGACCTGTTGGCGCCGCCAGTCATACCACTCCCACACGAGTGATGGGTCACGACGAAAGGCCTCTCGGGTAGCGAGCTGTTCTGGTCGATGGGTGCGCCAGAGCCCACACGCCCCCCGGAATGTCGCTCGCTGCTGAGACACCGGCACAAGTGACGACGGTGATCCGACATTTGGGCTTGAGCCGCGCGGCGAGCCGCTCGACGGCGGACTTCGTGGGCACAGCGGATTGTACGCCGGACGATTGTGGAGACGGCTGTTGTAGCATGTGCTCTTGCACGAAGACGAGGTCACGGTCCCAGACGGACTCGCCGCCGGTGTGGAGCGCGCCGTGACGGACTGGCAGCGGCAGCAGAACAGTGCCCGTCTGTGGGACCGTGACGCATCGCTCTGGACCGGGAGCGGCGAACAAAGATGGCTTGGATGGCTTGGGCTGCCGGAACCGGGAGCCGGACAGCTGGACATGCTGTCCACCGTGGCCCCCGCTGCGCTCAACGGAGTGGTGGATGACGTCGTGGTGCTTGGAATGGGAGGTTCGAGCCTCTGTCCAGACGTGCTCCGAAGGAGCTTTGGACGGATCGCCGGGGCGCCGGCGCTGCACGTGCTTGACTCGACCGACCCGGCGCAGATTCGGTCACTCGAGAACCGGGTCGCGCTGGACCGAACGCTCTTTATCGTCTCGAGCAAGTCGGGAACGACCCTCGAAACAACCATGTTGCTGGAGTACTTCTTTGAGGGCGTTGGCCGCCTGATACCTGCAGCCGTGGCGGGCAGTCGTTTCGTGGCGGTGACCGACCCAGGCTCCGACCTCGAGGCACTGGCGACCGAACGCCAGTTCGGTTCGGTCTTTCCCGGTCTCGAAAACGTCGGTGGGCGATTCTCGGCACTGTCCAACTTCGGGCTGGTCCCGGCCGCGGCGATGGGGCTCGACGTGAAGAAGCTGTTGGCACGGGCTGGAGAAATGAAACGCCGGTGCTCCGCCGACCGACCGATCCGAGAGAACCCCGGTGTCATGCTGGGTCTTCAGTTTGGTGTACTGGCACGTCAGGGTCGCGACAAACTCACGCTGGTCTCATCGCCCTCCGTGCGCGGGTTTGGCGCCTGGGCTGAACAGCTCGTGGCCGAGTCGACCGGGAAGGACGGGCGGGGAGTGATTCCGGTGGACGGAGAGGATGTCGGTCCGCCGGGTGACTACGGGACAGACCGCGTCTTCGTCTATCTGCGTGACCGCCGCGAGCTCGACTCGACGCTGGACCGTGACGTGGCCCTTCTCCAAAGCCACGGACACCCGGTCATCCGACTGGAAATCGACGATCTCTATGACCTGGGAGCTGAGTTCTTTCGTTGGGAGGTCGCCACCGCGGTCACCGGCGCCCTGCTGAACGTCAACCCGTTCGACCAACCTGACGTCGAGGCAAGCAAGGAGGCGACGCGTTGGCTGACGACTGCCCACGAAGCGGCTGGGACTCTGCCGGCCGAGGTGCCGGTGCTACGCGACCCTCACACAGGGTTCGCCCTCTTCGCGCGGGACGAGAACCTGGCGTCGCTCGGCATCCAAGGCGGCCGCGAAGCGAAGTCCCGCGAAGCAGCGCCCTCTCTCGAATCAGTGCTCGCTGCACATCTATCGACCCTCGAGGCAGGAGACTATTTCGCGGTACTGGCCTACGTCGAGATGAACGATGCCCATGTCGCGTCGCTTCAGCGTCTGCGCATGCGTGTGCGTGCCCACACACGGAACGCCACGTGTGTGGGATTTGGACCACGGTTTCTTCACTCGACCGGACAGCTGCACAAGGGCGGCCCCAATACCGGGGTGTTTCTTCAGATTACCTGCGACGACCTCGATGACATCGAGGTGCCGGGCCACTCGTGGACATTTGGCACAGTCAAGACGGCCGAGGCTCGGGGCGATCTCGCTGTCCTTGACGAGCGGGGGCGACGGGTCCTGAGGCTTCATATTTCGGGGACCGTTCGCGAGGGGCTCGACCGCGTGACCCAGTTGGTGGGACGCGCCCTCGAGACACGAGGCTAGGTGATGGTTCACGAGACGTGTGCGTCAGTCTCACGACCCGGTCCACTGCGGCGGACGTTTGGCGAGGAACGCGGTGACGCCCTCCTTGAAGTCGGCGCTGGTGTAGCAGGAGACGATCAGGTCGTGCCCGTCAGCGGACGGTATCCGACGATGCTGCAGGATGCGCCGGACCATTACCTTGGTGGCGTTGACGGTCAAGGGCGCGTTCGCGGCGATGGTCTCAGCAGTCCCACGGACCGCGTCGCCGAGATCGGCACGTTCAACCACCCGATTCACCAGTCCCGCCGCAAGCGCCTCGTGCCCATCGATCAGCCGTCCGGTGTAGAGGAGGTCCTTA
>Ga0310123_10004944_pt1 | contig 10016 bp, 6 predicted proteins | sample CB6_AW_1057_MG_FD_203505 | JGI IMG/M metagenome (GOLD analysis project Ga0310123, IMG submission 203505) | Marine microbial communities from Western Arctic Ocean, Canada - CB6_AW_1057 | ecosystem: Environmental > Aquatic > Marine > Oceanic | place: Canada: Western Arctic Ocean | collected...
AATGGACAAGCGGAAAAGTGAATACGAGCTAACAAACATGGCGAGGTGTTCCTCCGATTTCAATTACATCCGCGCGTCGTCAGCCGGTACCGGTGACCCCAGCGACGCAACGGTTCAAGGCAGTATTTCAATACAATCCGTTTCCAGGGGCAGTTCTTCTCCCCCCAAATACCATAACATACGTAATCCGCCAGCATAGAGATCGCAATAGGTGTCTTCTACCGGGGGCGGTGAGTCCAATGGCCAGAGCGGTAGAACCGGGTAACGGCGTGAAGGGAATTTCCGTCACCAGGCAAACCACTGCGAACGCCTGGTCGCCAACCTATTTAGCAACCAGGCGTGCTGGCAGCACGGTCCACGTTTCGACGAGTCTAACGTAAAATTCAACCATGTCCAAATCCCGACGCCGGTCTCAGGCGAGTTCGCGCCCCTCCGCTGAGACGACGCTGCGCATCATCGGCGGCAATCTCCGCGCGAGCCGGTTGGTCTACCACGGCGATCCACGGACACGTCCGATGAAGGAACGCATCCGTGAAGCGACGTTTAATTTGATCGGCCCCAGTATCAAAGGAACGTATGCCTTGGACCTGTTCGCGGGCACGGGAGCGTTGGCATTGGAAGCCATCAGCCGCGGCGCGGTGGGGGCCACGGCCATTGAGCGGCATTTCCCGACCGCTGACTTGATCGAGGAGAATTCCGCTCGCTTGGGGGTCGGTGACAGAATCGAGGTTGTGCGAGGCGATACCTTTGTCTGGATTCAGCAATTCCCAACCGACCTGCCCAAACCGTGGACCGTGTTCTGCTCGCCTCCATACCGTTTCTATGAGGAGCGGCGAGACGAAATGTTGGAGCTCATCGGGCGGGTCTGTGATTTGGCCCCCGAAGAGAGCATTATCGTCGTGGAATCAGAGGTTGAATGGGATGTTGAGGCGCTCCCAGATCTAGACCGTTGGGACGTCCGCGCGTACCGGCCAGCCAGATTGGCACTTCGCCGTATTTGAGGTCACATGCACCCAATCTTACGCTGGGAAACTTACACGTGGCAGGCACGATCGAGGTTAGATAGGTTTCACCCGCTAGCGGGACCAATGTGGATGGGCTGGTCGGGCGATCGTAGGTCTACACGGCGAGCGTAGGTCGTCAAACCAAACATAATCGATAGTTCTTAACAGATTCTGACCTCGTTGGATCAGTTCGCCCGAGCGCGTCGAAAAACAGGTTCGACGGTTGCTTGCCGGAAATCCGAGGATATAGAGTGCGTCGCATGGACTGCGACATTCTCACGATGCGCCTTGGAGGCCTGATGGATCGCTCCCGTAAATCGATTCAACCACCGATCGTTTTCATCCTTGGTAGCCTTTTCATTCTGGCTGTCACGGCGACGCAAGTTTGGCGTTCGCAATCGGTGGTCTGCATCGAGGGGAACAATACGTGGATCACCGATAAAGATTATTCCGCATGGCAGGCGCAGACAGAATCACCCCCGGATCTGACCGAGTTCGAGTCGCTGACTGGACCTAGCGCGAATCGAAACCTGCCAGCGCTGGTGCCCAGTCCAGCGAGGTGGTTGCCTAGTGGGTCCGCGCAATGGGTCGCGGCCCCCGTTCCGGTTGCGCCGGACGTTCCGACGGAAGAGTTGTCAGTGGTCGCGGTGGCCACCACCGACCCGTTTCGACGCGACCCCAGTCAATATGATCGCTTGGTGAGTGCCACCGCACCGTGGTCGGATCCATTCGCTGGTTTGGACTATTTGCCAAGACAGTTCACAACCCGTCGTCCAGTCGTAAGTGAACCCAAGACGGCCCCCATAGCCCCTACGGAGGCGTCCGCCACCATTGTCTCTGATGCGACTGAGACCCAAGCTCCAAGAACCCAAGCTCCGAAAACCCAAGCTCCGAAAACCCAAGCTCCGAAAACCCAAGCTCCGAAAACCCAAGCTCCGAAAACCCAAGCTCCGAAAACCCAAGCTCCGAAAACCCAAGCTCCAAGAACCCAAGCTCCGAAAACCCAAGCTCCAAGAACCCAAGCTCCCGAGCCTGCCGCGACGCCAACTCCGCGACAAGATCTAGCACCGATCGTGGACCTCCCTCAGAGGCGTTCGTGGCCACGACCCGTCAAGCTGCTGGAGGAAATGCGGCCACTCGAATCCATTCCCGTATTGAGCCAGTGGTGCGAGCAGGTGCACCGTGAATTGGAGATGCTCCAGTCGCTACGGTTCATGAGCGACGACCGAGGGGCCGAACCGTTGAACCGGCTGCGAATACTCAGCCAGGTGGCCCATTTTCCCAACCGACAAAACTCGTTGGTGCAGCAACTGGCCAACCATCAACAGCGAACGGCGCTGATGACCGCATCGCACTCGATTGCTCGGCGGGTGGCCGTATGGCAGCAGGTCCATCGAGTCAGCACGTCCCGCGCCGCGGAAGAACGCATGCGGCATATCCAACCCGACCCGGCCCTGATGTCCAGGCTCGTTGGAAACCTTTGTCAGTTGCTGGGAGACAACGACAACGGAAAGGCATGGCGCGACTTTCTTCTGTTGGACGATCTTCAGGAGTTCGTTGAATCCGAAGAGGCGGATGATGCCACGGCACGGTTGCTGGCCGCCCAGGAGATTCTCGGCGCGTGGGAATTCGAGGCACTTTCCGCGACGCAGCAAGCGTTTTTGAAGCACCCAACGCTGCTGGCAATGCGCAAAGAATTGAACCGATGGATAACCTCTCCCGTCTCGATGACAGAATTGGTCAAAGTCATCGAGCGTTTCGAGCAAAAGCCGACACTTCAGTACGCGTCTCCCTTGGCCACCATGCGGGTCGTTCTACAGAATTCTCCAGTACCCGTCGAAAATGATCTGGCCGATGCGATTGCCACCTATTACCGAAATGCGAATATCCGACTGACAACCACCGAGATGCTGATCAACCGCCTAATTCCGGTGATTCGGAGTTCGAACCGTCCCATTCGCGACTGGCTATTTGGCATGGAGATCCGCGGTAACGGCTGGACGCACGCACGAACCCAAGTCGACTTCCTTCCCAACGAAGACAGCGTTCAGCTGGCGCTGGAAACCAACGGCCAAATCGGAGTGAGCACTACGTCGTCCGGCAATGGAGCGCGGATATACAGCAACAATCGCTCGGATTTTACCGTGCGAAAGAACATCACCGTGGACCGGCAAGGCATGCGGGTCGCCGGAGCTCGAGCCTCGGCGAACGCCGAGTCCAGGCTGACTCGAATTCGCACGAACTACGACGGCATCCCATTGATCGGTCCGATGTTTCGCAAGCTTGTTCGGAAGGAATTCAACGAACGTTCGGGGCAGGCGCGAGTCATTTTCCAGAATAAGGTGGTTACCGAAGCGAAACGGACCATGGATCAACAGGTCAATATGCGATTGGCCAAAATGGAGTCCAAACTAAGCGACGGAGTGGTGGGTCGACTGCAGGCCTTGGAATTGGATTCAGTCGCTACGGACATGCGAACGACTGACCAAGAAGTGGCCGTTCGTCTGCGGTTGGCTGGCGAACATCAACTGGCTGCCTTCACCCCGCGCCCCATTCCGCAACGCCAGAATCTGATGAGCCTGCAGTTGCACGAATCCGCGATCAACAATGTGTTGCAACAGCTGGAACTCGAAGGCATGAAGCGTGATCTTCGGGGAGTCTGCCGGCACATCTGCGAAAAACTTCAGCTGGAAACAATCGAATGGGTCAACGAGGTTCCCGAGGACGCCCATGTCGAGTTTTCCAATCGGGAGGCGATCCACATCGCCTGCGACGATGGCCGCGTGACGATCACGATGAAGATCCAAGAGCTGGACTTGGGACAACGCAAGTGGAAGTGCTTCATTGTGACCGCGCATTACCGACCGCAAGTCAATGGGCTCTACATCCAATTGGGCCGTGAAGACTGCATTGAGCTCAAGGGGAAACGGTTACGTCTCAAGGACCAGGTCGCTTTGCGCGGCATCTTCTCCAAAGTGTTCAGTAAGAATCGGCCATTGAATGTGATTCCCGAGGACTTCGCTGGCAACCAGCGACTCGCCGACCTGGCCGTGAAACAACTGTCGCTGGAAAACGGATGGGTCGGAGTCTCGATCGACTCTAACTCGAATCCGCCAGCCCAAACGGCTCGACGAACGGGCCAGCGAACCCGTTCGCGTTAGAGTCGCTTCAGACCGAGGCATTTCGAACATGACGTGTGGCCGCTTGACGAAATTTCAGTCCGAATACTCCCCCACCGCGCCAATTTTGAAGTTGGGCGCGTGAAGAACTACAGCCGCCCGACGCGCGCTGTCTCCAAGAGATTTGGGCGCTGAAAAAGGAGCGTTGCGGGTTCAGAATTCGCAACTTCAAAACCGGCGGCCTAGTTTCCCGGGTCCTCTGGACCGAAGCGGCCCCGATACTCCTCGGCTGGATACTTGCGTCGATTTTTTTCCATCTTACGGATCATCGAAGAGGATAGATCGATGCCAAGTTCATTTCCGAGTGCCAGAAGGTAACAGAGTACATCCGCGATCTCCTCGGAAACCGCGTCCAGCTTGTCTGGGTCGGCCACGATCTCACGTGAAGCAGGCACCGTGAGCCACTGAAAATGTTCCATCAGCTCAGCCGCTTCGACGGCCAGTGCCATGCTAATATTCTTGGGTGCGTGAAATTGTTGCCAATCGCGTTGGTCAACAAACTCACGCACAATTTCGCGTAATTCGCCAATCGTTGTCTGGGAATCATCCATCCGGATTCATTGCCGTCCATTAACAACACGCCCTACTAACGGCGCATTGTGGCAGTCATGGGTCTCGTATCCGGTGCCATTGGAACGTCAGTCACCAACTCCCCTTTGCCAATGACGACTAATCCGCTTTCAGTGATATTGAGGCCGCGGGCCCGATCCATCTCCTCGTCGTAACCGATTTCGACGCCAGCGGGAATCTGAACCCCCTTGTCGATGATGGCACGTCGCACCTTGGCGTGTCGGCCAATGTCCACTCCCTGGAAAAGAATCGAGTCGTCCACGTGGGCGTAGCTGTTGACCCGGACTTTCTCGCTCAAAATGCTGTGGCGGACGACCCCTCCGGAGATGATGCAACCGGCGGAGACAATGCTATCCATGGCGTGTCCACAGCGGTCCTCGTCGTGCTGGCCACCGAACACAAACTTCGGCGGCGGCAGGTTCGGCTGATCCGAACGTATGGGCCAGCGCTCGTCGTACATGTTGAGAACTGGATTGACTTCGACGAGGTCCATATTGGCTTCGTAGTAAGCATCCAGTGTGCCGACATCGCGCCAATAGGCATCGCCATCGCCCTTCTTGTTCTCATCCCGGAATGGAAATGCATACACCTTGTGCCGATCAATGATCGAGGGGATCAAGTCTCGTCCGAAGTCGTGTGAACTGTTGGGATACGTGGCGTCCAGACAGAGTTGCTCGAACAGAAACCTGGCATTAAAGACATAGATGCCCATGGACGCCAGGCAATGCTGGTTGTCACCAGGAATCATCTTGGGACGGGGGGGCTTCTCCTCAAAACCGATGATCCTGTCTTTGGGATCGACTTGCATGACGCCGAACTGGCGACCTTCTGCTGGATCCACCCGCAACGCACCGACCGTCAAATCGGCGTTGTGCCTCTTATGAAAGTCCACCATCGCCCGATAGTTCATCTTGTAGATATGATCACCCGCCAAGATGACGACATATTCCGGTCGTTCTTTCTCGATCGCATAGATGTTCTGATAGACCGCGTCCGCGGTTCCTTGGTACCAATGTTCGTCAATACGTTGTTGAGGCGGCAAGACGCCAATAAACTCGCCCAGTTCTCGGCAGACGAAACGGTGCCAGCCAAGATTGATGTGACGGTCCAAACTCATGGCTTTGTATTGCGTCAGAACCAACATCTGACGAAAGCCGCTGTTGAGGCAGTTGGAGAGCACGAAATCGACGATCCGGTAGGCCCCACCAAACGGCACCGCTGGTTTCGCCCGATCCCGCGTCAACGGCTCCAACCTGGCGCCCTTCCCCCCCGCTAGAATTACCGCCATACATTCACGCATTCATTCAGCTCCCAGATACAGGCTGTGCTAGTACCGCATTCTACCGGGATATCGTCGATCCACCCACGTCAAATCTAACCTAAATTTCCAAGCTCCAATGGCGCGAGGTTTTTCGGTAGATTCATCCGTGAGCAATAAAACGGCTGTAACGGCGTCGGATGGGAATTGGGCCATTGACTCGCCAACATGCAAGTGTGCGTTTACGCTAACGGGGCGTCGGCGTAGTGGGCATCCAAGTTGTGGGGACTGTTTTGCCTGAGCGGAGGCGAACACGGCGGAGATTTCGACACTGAGTCCCGGAAACAAGGCGATTTTTTGCGGACGTGACCTCTTAGCAGATGCCAACCGTTCGATACGATTCCCCCTCGAACACCATCACTGCGTCCGATGTTTCCTTCGGATCAACGATCCAATACGCGGAGATGCCCCCGCGGGCAGAGTCGACGGGTTTTTACCATGGATCGCGCTCACGACAAGCCCACGCGAGGCATGATCGGCAAATCACTTATGCACACAGTGCCGCGCATGAGATTTGTAAAGAATGTCACGATCTTTGGCAGGGAGACACACAGGGTGAGCATCGGACTAGAATCAGAACTGGAGCAACGAAATAGTTTATCGCGGCACGACCCCTTTTCACGCAACAAAATTGACCGCAATTATTGGATGTGACCCGTAACGCACGCCGAGCATCACGCCCACTTTTGCAACCACAATTCCAGAAACAGCAGCGACCATAGCCGATAGCCGTGGTCAAACTCGTGCCGCTGGTGCTCGTTGACCCATTGCCGCACCGTAGCCCGCCGGCAATAGGATTCGATGCGGCTGTTGGTGGCCAACAACCCGTCCTGAACCAGCGGCCGCAACTCGTCACGAAACCAGTGGTCCAGCGGCACGCCGAATCCCATCTTTTTTCGTTGCCAGATGGCCGACGGAAGGCTGGACTGAAAGGCCGTGCGCAAGATACGCTTGCCTCGACCACGTCGGTACTTCATCGACAGCGGCAGCTTCATGGCAAACTCCACCACTCGATGGTCCAAATATGGTTGGCGGGCCTCCAGTCCATGGGCCATGGTGGTCATGTCCACTTTGCTCATCAAATCACACGGTAGATAGGTGACCAAATCCGCATAGGCGGCCCTTGACGGATCGTCTGGGAATTGGTTCTCTCCCCAGGCGTCTTGGAGGAACCGTGCCGGGTCCGCCGACAGCTGGGCCAGAAACCCATCCTCGTACAGCTCCGCCCGCCGAGGTTCATTGAATATGGATATCCAGTCCAGGTATCGTCGCGCGGGTGACTGACTCGCCGCCTCGGCAAATCTCTTGGCTTGACGAAAAACTGATTTTTGCCGCGAACTGGTCGGCAACCGCTGCCAATATTCCCAGCTCAGCGCGCTGCGCATCCAATCCGGTAGGCGACCGGCCATATCCACCGCTCGATAACGCGGGTAACCACAGAACAGTTCGTCGCCGCCGTCACCCGTTAAGACCACCGTAACATCCTCGCGGGCCAACCGGGCCACATGCCAAGTAGGAATCGCGGAGCTATCAGCAAACGGTTCGTCATAAAGTTCAACCAATTGTTGAAGGATGTCGACCGCGTCCGGTTGGACCACGTACGCATGGTGATCCGTCCCCAGCGACGTCGCGACTTGCCAGGCATACTTGGATTCGTCGTACTCGGGGATCGGAAAGCCGATGGAAAAGGTCTTGATCGGCCGCGGTGAGTGACGCTGCATGAGCGACACGGCCAACGACGAATCGACGCCGCCCGACAGGAAGGCCCCCAACGGCACATCGCTGCGCATCCTCAACGAGATCGCGTCCTCCAGCAGCTCCTGGAGTTGACCGATCGCATCGGACGTTTCGAACTGTAAATCCGGCTCTCGCGGTGGTTGCCAATACCGCTCGATCCTCAGTGCGTCGTGCTCCCACACCGCAAAGTGGGCCGGTGGCAACTTCTTGATCGCCGAGAATATCGTGTTCGGGTGAGGAACGTATTGGTACGTGAAGTATTGATCCAGTGCCAGCGGATCCAGCCCTCGGGAGATGTCGCCAATCTGCAAAAGACTCTTGATTTCGCTGGCAAAAGCCAGCCGACCTGGTTGTTGGGCGTAGACCATCGGTTTTTGACCTAGCCGATCACGGGCCAGCACCATTCGCTGCCGTGGCGCGTCCCAGATGGCCACCGAAAACATGCCGTTGAGCTGCGAAAAGGCATCCGTGCCGACATCTTCGTACAGGTGGACTAGAACCTCCGTGTCGGATTGCGTGCGAAAGCGGTGGCCCGATCCTTCCAGTCGCCGTCGGAGTGACGGAAAGTTGTAGATCTCCCCGTTGAACACGACCTGGATCGTGTCGTCTTCGTTGCCGATCGGTTGGCGGCCGGTGTCCAGGTCAATAATGGACAAACGCCGATGTCCCAGCACGACGCCGGCGGCAGCATCCGACCCGAACGCGGACCTGTAGCTGCCTTGGTCGTCGGGGCCGCGGTGGACAAGGACGTCCATCATGCGACCCAACGTCTCGTCGTCGATAGCCAAGCCAGGTTCGAACCAGCCGGCTCCGGTGATTCCACACATGTTTGAGTCTATGGACGAATCGTCTCGTCCACCAATTCCTGGTAAAGTCGCGCGTACTGATCCACCATCTGGTCCGCACTGAAATCTCGGGCCATCGTCTCGCGGGCGGCGTGACCCAGTCGGGCGGCGAGTTCCTCGTCTTGTAACAGCCGATAAGTCTGGCGCGCCAAGTCCCCACGGTCTCCCAGTGGAAACAGCAACCCGTTTTGCTCATGCGTGATCAGTGTGCGATTGGCCGATAGGTCCGATGCGACGACTGGAATACCGGCCGCCATCGCCTCCATGACCGCGTTGGATTGTCCCTCGTACTGGCTGGTTAACCACGAACATCGTAGATGGGGCAGCCAGCGGGCCACGTCTTCGCGATCGCCCAGAAAACAGACCCGGTCGGCCGCATTGACTTGACGGGCATATCGGCCGAGTCGCCATCTCTGTGGGCCATCGCCGAAAAAGAGAACACGAAAATTGCATTCGGCAACCTTGAGTAGATCGGCGGCCCAAATGGCATCTTTGAGCCGCTTCTGCGGCCAGAGTCGCGCGACCACACCGATCCAATGCGCGTCCGATGGGATACCAATCGACTCGGCGAGTGCCCCGCGGGCCGCGCCGCTGGTCTTACCCGCACCCGATTCGGTGTCGATACCATTGTGAATCACTCGGTACTTGGCTGGATCCACTCGCTGTTTACGTACGTAGTAATCGCGCACCGATTGACTATTGACCACGATACGCTGGGATTTTGTGGCCAGCCAGCGGTCCAACAGATGGTCATGGGTCATCTTCCAATGATCCGCGCATCTTTGCCCTGCCACAATCGTCGGGACCGACTCCAGCAGCGCCGCGACCCGACCGTAAACGTTGGCTGCATAGATCCAGGAATGAACAACGTCCGGTTGGAATCGACGCATCACCTGGCGAAGTCGCATCAGCGCCCACGGATCCACCTTCCAGCGCTTGTTGATCCTATCGATCGGAATCCCTTCCTGGCGCAGCCAACGCTCGTATGGTCCGGTGTGCGTGAGGACACAGACGCGGACATCAAAGTGGGTTTTCGGCAAGCGGGTTGCCAACAAACAAAGCTGTTTCTCGGCGCCGCCCCGCACCAACGTGGGAATGACGTGCAACAACCGAATCATGGAGGTGTGCTGTTTATCTCGTCCGGCTCCAACGTTCCAACAAAAGGAAGATTGCGGTAGGCGTCCTGGTAGTCCAATCCATAGCCGACCACAAATTCATTGGGAATGTCGAAACCGATAAAGTCCGGCTGGAGGTCCACTTCGCATCGCGCTTTTTTCCGTAGCAACACCGCTGTTTTCACCGAGCTGGGTCCCAGTTTCTCCATCAAGGAGAGCAACTCGACCATCGTGTTTCCGGTATCGAA
>Ga0310123_10004945_pt1 | contig 10011 bp, 7 predicted proteins | sample CB6_AW_1057_MG_FD_203505 | JGI IMG/M metagenome (GOLD analysis project Ga0310123, IMG submission 203505) | Marine microbial communities from Western Arctic Ocean, Canada - CB6_AW_1057 | ecosystem: Environmental > Aquatic > Marine > Oceanic | place: Canada: Western Arctic Ocean | collected...
CCCACAACGCCAAGGTGGTCCGCCAAAAGACGCCACCCTTAATTCCTTGTTCCGTACCTTCATTCGCAAAACCAATTCACGACGCACAACCAAAGACATATACAGGCAGATTCTGAGTCGCAGCCGGAAGTCGGAGGACCTGCAAGAACAGACGTTGGGTATGTTCCAATTTCTGCTTTCATTTCAAGGGACGTATGGGAACGACCATGCTCGCCAATTAGCCGGACAATTTCTTGATGCACAGGTGGAACGAGAAACAGCAGACTGCCCTTGATCTCCAGCTCGCGTATGTTACCAGCTCCCCGATTTGCGCCTCCGCTCTAATCCGCGGTCAAACTCAAAGTCGGCGAGTAGACCTGATATGATTATTCTTCTAGCTTGAGAGGAACTGCGTCCAAAACTTTCATTTCCTCGCCTGAATCAACATTCAACACATGAAGTTTTCCATCCGATCCGGCGGCCATGATCGTGTTGGTTGCAGGATTAAACGCGAGCGTGAAAATCGGACTTCCAATGTTAATAGTTTTGTGTCGTCTTCCGTTTTCCGTTTTGAACACATGCACTTCGCCCTTGTCTCCACCGGCGGCAAACAAAGAACCATCACCGTTAAAGGCAATGGCTTGAATCGGCGGCGTGAGCGGTTCGGATTCCCGCAAATAACTTTTTTCGGCATTATCACCTTCCGCCAATCGGCCGCCACGCGGTTCCATTTTGTGCAGCCGAATACGACCATGTTCTCCACCGTGGGCAACAATGGGTTCGGACGGATGACGGGCCAGGCAAAGTTCGGGATCACGAGGAATGTTTACGTCGTCCACCAATTGCCCGCTCTCGACATCGATGAGCTTGATTAATTTATCCCTACTTGCTGAAACTAGACGTTTCCCGTCCGGGGTAAACGCCGTGTCCAAGACCCAGTCGGTATGATTGTCGCATCGCATGATTTCCCGTCCGTCCTTAACGGCAAAAACCCGCACTAGTTTATCCGCCCCGCCAACCGCTATCTTTTGACTGTCCGGCGACCATGAAACCCCATAGAGGGCATCCCTCGACGCCCGAATTCGCCACTCCAGTTTTTGCGCTTTCACATCCCATATTTGCAGTTCGCCAAATTCAGCGGGAATCCCCCCGGATGCGGCAAGTCGAAGACCATCGGGAGAAAAAGCCAATGATTCAAGACGAGGCAACGCGCCCAACAACCGGGCGTAGACATTCATCGTCCTGCTGTTGTAAAGGAGTACCTCATGATAGCCGGTTACGGCAAGCAATTCGCCGTCCGGACTGTAGGCGAGGTCGGAGACCGATGGGTTGCTCGAATAGACCGGCGGGGCTTTCGGCGGTTGAAAAAAGTCGGGAGCATGCTTCGGCGTATCGTCGCGGGCACCCTCAAGAACCCAACGATGAAGGAGCCGGATCTCTTCGGCTCGTAAGGCTTCTCCTTTGGGTGGCATTTCCGGTTCATCTCCAGACACTTGTTTTACCAGCAGGCTTTGATCGGGATGCCCCGGTTTGAATATCGCACCGCTCTCCCCACCTTTCTGGAGGCCTGTGTACGTGGTGAGATCCAGCTTTCCCTTAAGCTTCACCGGGCGGTGACAGGAAACACAGTTCGCTTTAAAAAGCGGGCGTAGATCATGAAACCAGCTCACGGGTTCGGCGGCACAGGTAAATCCAACGAACAATAACCATGAGAAACGGATTCTGATCATTTTGTCGACTCGGAGACCTTGAGTGTATAAGCATGCCATTCACTGCCCAATCGATGGGCATCCTGCAGAACAATAAACCAGGTTGCTTCAGTAGGTGGGGAAAAAACAAAATCGGGGTCACGATCCAAACCCGAATCATCCTGCCCCGAGACTTGACTTCCATTGCGGTCAAAGACCGAGACGAGCGGATCGATCAAGGTTGTCCTGGTGTTGGTCATAACCGAAATTCGAATCTTCTGTCCGGCTTTCAATGAAATGGAAAATACATCCACGTCTTTGTCATGATTGATTTCACCGAAAACGGATTGGCTTGCCTTGATTGGTTGGGCGTCCTTGAATCCTTGATTCGGTTCTTTTTCGGAGATTTCTTTTTCTCCAGCTACTCGACAGATCATGGCTTCTGTCTGCCCGCCCTCCGTCATAATGCTGACATTAAACGCTTTGCCGACCCAATCCGCGGGAATAGAGCATTCCGCCATGCACATTGTCGATCCGATTTCCTTATTGTCGAATCCCTTGATTTCCCCCAAATCAGCTTTTTTATCAGTGGGATCGAATTCGAATGTTTCCCCATCCAATTCAAGGATCATTTTTTTTGCCTTATCCAGGTGGTCCCCCCGGATCCGAATGGGTAGATTGGAACCGACGGGTATCACTAATGGAGCGATGATACGAGCCACTGGCAGTTCAGGTTTCGATGGAGGTTCTTTTTTCTCCTCTGCGTGGGTGACACTTGAAAGGAGATTCAGGCTCAATATACAAATCCATGCTCGCACGATTTAACCGTATAACTCGTGAATGGGTGTACCTGTATTCAAACTCGCCGTAGGCCGGCCATCTGGCATGAGAATCTCCTCGCGCGGATCGATGCCTAGCGCCTCGTAAATCGTCCAAGCGACATCCGCTGGACTGATTGGTCGATCGATCACGTAGGCGCCGTTTTTATCCGAAGCCCCAATCACCTGACCCGGTTGCACTCCGGCGCCAGCAAACAGCATACAGCCGGCATGATTCCAGTGGTCACGGCCTTTCTTGTCATTCACCTTCGGGGTCCGGCCAAATTCTCCAAAAACGGCGACCAATGTATCCTTCAGCGTTCCACGTTGTTCCATATCCTTCATAAAAGCCGAGAAGCCCTGATCGAATTCCGGCAGTTTTTTATCTAGGCCTTCAAAAATCTTGGCGTGATGATCCCAGCCGGCATAGTTAACGGTGACAAATCGAACCCCGTGCTCCACCAGGCGCCGGGCCATCAAACAACTTTGCCCGAAGGTGTGGCGGCCATATTCATCGCGCAGTTTTACGTCTTCTTTTTCCAAGTCGAACGCACCGCGAGCTTTTGGAGAAAGAACCATGTTCACCGCTTTCTTACCAAACTCGTCAAAGGTTGAAATACGGTCGTCCGCCTCCACCCTGCGGGCCAATTGATCAATCGCGGTCAACAATTTTTGTCGACGCTCCAGGACGAGCTGCGTCGTTCCGTGGGTCAGGGCCAAGTCGCGAACTTTGAAATCTTTTTGATTAGGATCTCCGCACTTAAACGATTCATATCGTCCGCCAAGCCAGGCGCTCTTGCCCAACTCCCAGGTAAAAGAAGGATTCTTCGGCACTGCAACGTACGGTGGCATGATGCCGCTAAAACCGGCGTGATGAGCAACGATGGCGCCGATCGCCGGATGATCGCCGCGAGCCGAGCCGAACCGTCCTGACAGCACCCAGTTGCTCGCCGTCTCGTGATGGTTGTTCGTGTGGGATTGGGAACGAACGAGGGTTAATTTATCCATGATCTGTGCCGTCTTTGGCAACAACTCGCCGATGCGCAATCCTGTGACCGAAGTGGATATGGTTCCGTACTTTCCTCGAATCTCCTCCACCGCATCGGGTTTGGGATCGAAAGAATCATGATGCGAAATACCGCCGCCGAGAAAGATAAGGATCACCGACTTAGCTCGGGCAACGGAGGGGCGTCTTTCGGAAGCGTACAACGCAGGAAGGGACAAACCCATCGGGGCCAGCGCTCCAACCTGCAGGAAGCTTCGCCGGGAAAAGGTGTTTGGTATAATTTTGATCATTGTTTTCCTCTAATGATTAAACGCAAATTCCTTTGAATTCAAGAGCGCCCAGAACAAATCGCGTAAAACGTCTTCGCGGTTGCCTGATCCAATCAACTCCCCAACCAGTTTCCTTTCCTCTGCGGTCGGGTGACGCGCTACCGTCACCGCATACATATCCTGAATACTTTTATCCAGGTCCTTTTCTTGCAGCCATCCGGCCAGACGCCCGTCTTTGTCATGAAGCCGCTGCTGTACTTCAGCCCCGTTACGCAGGTGGAGCATCTGAGGCAAGGTTACATCGCTTTCGCGTTCGCAGGCACAAGCGGAAACCCGTTCAGAGCGACCGAAGACGGAAAGGAAATAGGAATCGATATCTGACTCAGGTAACTGAATGGCCCGCAGACCGACCGGGTAACTGTCAAACCGGCTTGGAACGCCAGTCGCTTGAGCGATCGCATCCAGCATAACTTCGGCCGGTAGACGTTTCGGTCTATAACGGGAGAAAAATCGGGTGTCGTTCACGTTGCCCTGAAGGGTTTCCGAGCTGAGCGCATAGGCCCGGGATGTCAGGATCAGCTGCATGAGTTGCCTGAGATCGAAACCGCTATCGGCGAAGAATTTGTTCAGCATATTCCACAAGGCAGGATTCGACGGCGGATTGCTATCCCGAAGGTCGTCCACCGGTTCAACGATACCCGCGCCAAAAAAATGTTTCCAAATCCGATTCACCATGGCTCCGGAAAATTCCGAACGCCCCACCATCCAGTCAACCAACGCCTCCCGAGGATCTTCCACACCTTCCACCTTCAATGCTTTTCGATCCAAGGTTTGAGGAGGCAATTGTTTACGAGTCCGAGGTTGATGGACGGTCAATTTCTGATCCGCCAGATCCGTCAGTCGCTTGCGTTGATGCTCCAAGTCCTTGTTTTTCTTCTCGATCTCTTCTTTGGGCTTCCCTTCCTGCTCCATTTTCGCCACCTCATCCATCAACTTGGTGATGTGCTTCATGACATTCGCCTGATCTTTTGTTTTAACCCATAACTCGGTCCCGCCTTTCTCCGGCTTGACTTGATTCATACTGACTTTTTTAAAGCAGGCCATCAGGTGATAAAAATCGTCTTGGGTGTACCGTTCGAGCGGATGGTTATGGCACCGGGCGCAACCGATCCGCATCCCGAGAAAACTTTGGGATACGGCTTCGGTCAGGGTGGAGTCTTCAAGGCTGGAGAAACTAATCGTGGTCATGAAATAACCAACTTCCGGATGTTTGCGAACATCGCCTTTTGCGGTCAGCACGTTTCGGGAAATTTGATCCCAACCGTGACCGGCCTTCAACTGGCTCCGCAGCCATCCATGAAAAGCCCGCACACCTTTGACTCCGCGGTGATCATGATCACGTTCACGCCGGTTCTGAAGTAGGTCGGCCAGTTGCAAGGTCCAGTAATCCAGCCACTCCGATCGGTTCATCAACTGTTCAGCCAGATGAAGCCGGCGGTCCGACCGGGTATCTTTAACGAAAGCGGCGACTTCATCCGGAGTAGGCAATGTTCCGATGGCATCGAGGTAAGCCCGTCGGACAAATGCGGCCGCAGAGGCTTCGGGCGACGGAGGAATTCGAAGGGTCTTCAGTTTCTCGAAGATCGGCTTATCGATCGCATTCCAATGATCCGTGTAGGCATCCTCTTTTACCGGGTTGGAATAAGGCATGCTGAATGTCACGACATCCACCAACGATCCGAAATGTACCCGGATCGAACCTTCACCGTGACGAAGGGCGGTAACCAATCCGGTTTCGCTGACGGCGACCGTACTTTCATGGTTGGAGAAGAACTGAGCCAGCCAAGTTACATCCCGCACCTCTCCATCGGCATAACGCGCCTCGACCCTCAATGGTTGATGCTCATTCAGGTTCATGGTCCGGCCGGCCGGCATGACGGCGAGACGTTCCAGTGCCGGTTCGTCCGCAATCGGTCCGGGAGCCCGGACCTTGACCCAATCCACCAAGGTTTTCCAGGCGCGGGAATCCCGCCGAAAACGGATGCCGCCTTCGTGCTGTAATTCACCGCTGGGTTTCTGAACGAAGGTGCTCTGATCCGGAAAAGCATAATTCACCCGCCGCCCGCTCAACTCACGGGTAATCCATGCGTGATCCCAGTCAGGAGCATATCCCCGCAAGGAGAGACGGAATCCATTCTGACCGGAGAGTTTTCCATGACAGGCGCCGGCGTTGCAGCCGTATCGGGTGAGTATGGGCAGAATGTCGCGTTTAAAGGATGGTGGCGGTTCAGGGGAATGCTCTTCGGCAAAGCCTAATATCGGCAAACATCCAGCCATAAGGCCAATCAACAACGTTCTGAATAAAACTTCCATTTGAGCAACTACGTGAAAAAAGGCAAAAAGCGTCAATTAAAGATAATTTAATCAAGTTATCCAAACTAGGCCAAAAGTTTCGTTAGTCTGGACGGGTTGATTATTTGCTCGATGTCGTAGAGTAAGTCAATGCTGGGACGCAGGGAGGGTGGTCAAATTAAGGGGTGGCACGGAGTTAGGCTCAAGGGCGCGGACCTGTCGGACCACAAATCTTGAGTCCTTTGTATATTCTTATTTTTGTTAGCAATCGAGGTTTCCGATGGTGGCATATTTCTCTTCTTCTCGATTCTGGCCTCTCCCGCCTTTAGAGGTCGAGGTTTCGAGTAATCCATAGTGGTCGCACACCCCACCAGAAGCACAGCTGCGATTGCTGTGAGCAGGAGGTGTTTCATTGAGTCTTATTTGGGTCGGGGAACGGATGAAGGTGTTGGCATATAATACCAATCAATTTTGCCATTTTTTCCGGTAGACATAACTTCCCAAGTAGTCATGTTGACATGTCCATCAGCCCAAGCGTAGTTCCCGCCTTTACCATGGCGAACATATTCGTAACCCGAGCCACGTGTCCGTAGCGAACTGGGCGGATATAGATAGCCGTAATTCCACCAATTAAGACGATTATTGGGATCAAGTCCATCTCCATTCATACAAGTCTCCACAGGTTTGGAAATACGGCTTAATTTCTGATGATCTGCTTGAGTGTAGCCAAGGTAAGCATAGTTGTGTCCGTACCCGCCATAGCCTTGATAGCCGGGAACCGATTCCGGAATGACATCGGTGCCTAGCCGAGCTGATGGGCAGGCCACTACTTTATTGCCACTCACTAGATCGGTATAACGGCCGCTCTTGTTGCCGATGTAGCGCGAGATTTCCAGAAACCAGCGACTCGGTGCCACCCACCCCGATCCCACCGGAACCTCCGTTCCTGATACCGGTAAAAAGCCATCGTGATCATCAGCATAAAGCATATATGCAATTGCGATCTGTTTTTCATTGCTAGTACATTTCGCCAATTTGGCCTGTTCCTTGGCCTTGGCCAGAGCCGGCAGCAGTAGGGCGGCAAGGATGGCAATGATGGCGATCACCACCAGTAGCTCAATGAGCGTGAATGCCCGTCTTGATTCGACTTTCATTTGCCTTCAGCTTTCAATTCTTCACCCGTCTTGCCGCCGTGTTTGCGGAGGAGGGCGGCGGTTCCGTTACCATCCCCACCTAACGCCCAATCTTGAAATCTCCCACCGCCAGAACCCAATCTGAAACCATCGGTAGCCTGATCGTCTGGGCCTCCGGCTGCAGGTCACCCAGATCGATTTCCCGGTACGGCTTTTTTGTGTCGACTGCAACCACCGGCTGTGGGCCTAGCATATCCGTAAGGTCGACGTGTATCGTCGCAGCAGTCTCACGGTATAGACTAAGACTTTGGGTTCGTCGACTTAGGAGGATACGCGTGTCGGTATCAGCGCTCATTTGGTTTGCGGGTACCATGTCCGCCAGGAACCGGTCCTTCCCATAAAAAAAGACCGAATAGGTCTTAATCTGGTCTTTGTTGGAATAGACGCCGTCTGGGCTATGATCTGGGTGGATTCCCCATATATTGGCCACACCGCCAGCCATGGTCGAGTGATAAAGGCCACGGCGCGTGAGCTCTTCGCTATAATCCTTCATGCGATACCGACCTACACTACGGATGCGGAAACGATCTTCCGACATGACCGGCTGACCGGGGATTGCCTTCAAGGCGGCCAGATAGACCTCGTAGGTCGGTCTGTGGTGTTCATAGCTGCTGTAGTCTAGTCCCTTGTTCCATGCGACGTTATCGGCGTGATCAGTGCCGTGGTTTGGTCCCACAGGTCGGCCACCCAGAAAGTGGCTCCAACCCATGTGGCCGTGTATCGAGTCCCGCCAGGCCTTCACCTGGCTTGCCGAAACCCATTCATCCAGGTCGAATCCATAACCCATGCTCCAGCCGGGCACGGGACCCAGTCGCGCGGCAATGTAGCGTTGCAAACGCTCGTCAATCACACCGCCCATTCCGCCGGTCAGACTTTTGGGTGTCTGTGAACGGGAATGATCTCCCCAAGACCAGATATGAACCAGGCCACCGGCTTTATGGGTCTTGGTGATCAGCAACTCCAAGGCTTCAAAGGTGGGGATGGCAGGATCCGCCATCGTCGACTCGACTCGATCGCTGGTGGCGTCGAAATCAAACCAGCGTCCGCCGATCACTGGAACGTGGAAACCGTCGAAGCCGTGATCCACGATAAACTGCTCAATCTTGCGCTTCACCAGGTCCGGCTTGTTGTGAAACATACGTGGGTTGCTGCTGCCAACGATGTAATCCCACATCACCAACTGTGGGACGATGACGTTTTCGGTTCCCTCCCAGCCCCATTTATTCCCAAACTTCCTGAGGAACCCGTGCGCGTCAGCACGAGGATTTGGCAAAATCAGCACTTTGCCGGTATGCCCCCGAAGATCCTCGTCTTCGCTGGAGGTGACGAACGACCACTTTCCAGTTCTCGTGCCGGTGAACCGGAATGCCCAGGTTTTCCCCCCAATGAAGAACATTCCCGTTCGACGCGTATCCCCGCTTGGGTGGTGCGTGAATTCGGCGGTTGCCCGCACGTCGAAGGCATTGCCGCTCCAAGTCGGATTGACGACAGTCCATTGCAGAAAGGGCGACCATTGCGTTCCATGCGTGGAGCCAAGGTCAGCTGCTATTATGGACACTAGGCTAAGAGCTGAATAGACAGCAATGAGGCAGGCAGCGCCCTTTAAAAGTTGACGGCGAGAGCCACGCCGTTCTGTCGATCGTCGATTCTCACTTCGCCCATTCATTCTCGGTTTCCTCTGGCGATATACCTCGATGATGTGTGTGCGTGCTTAGCCAGACAAATGAAGATTGCAGAGATCGTGAGTAGATACTCCATCATTTGATCGCTTTTAAGCCCTTTACCGGGATTTAGAATGTTTCTTGATCAACTTAAGGGTGCTTTCCGAAAAGGCTTACCCGGCATCTTGTATCTTTCGTATTCACATCCACGCCTTTATCCAATTCTGCTTGAACACGAGCAAGGTCGCCTGTTGAAGCTGCATCGTGAACCGGATCAGCGAAGGCGGTTCCCACCAAAAGCACGGCTGCGATTGTTATGATTAATATGTGTTCCATAATTGCTAACGAAAGAGGTCGTCAGTTAACACCGCAATAGTCAGACCACTCCAAAAGAGAATGCCAGCTGCTTGCATGATAACCTTCTTGTTTCTGTATGCCATGAGCTATGAAACCGTTATTATTAGGATTTGTTTCATTTTCCTTCAGCTTTCAATTCTTCACCCGTCTTGCCGCCGTGTTTGCGGAGGAGGTCGGCGGTTTCTGTGTGCCCCTCATCAACCGCCAGATGCAAAGGAGTCCATCCCCCGATATTTGCATTCACATCCGCACCTTTGGTGACGAGTACTTCGACAATTTCCTTGTGGCCTGAAGCAGCCGCCTCATGCAAAGGAGTCCCACCAAGATTATTCTTCGCATTCACATTCGCACCTGCGGCAATAAACAGTTCAGCGATTTCCTTTTGACCTTCCTCAGTCGCATAATGCAAAGGAGTTCTTCCATTATCATCCTTCGTATTCACATCCGTCCCATCAGCCAAATCCAGCTTGACGGCTTCGATGTTTCCGTCTTTGGCGGCCTGGTGAATTGAGATTTTCGGCGGTTTTGGCTCCCGAAGAAAAACCATCAACAGCACGACTGAAATGATGATTACGAGTCCGTCTGTGAACCGATTGCCAACTGCGAAATTAAAGTTGCGTTTCATAGGCCTGAGAGAAAACAACGATAGCAGACCACCCAAGATGTCACAATGCCTTAAATGGCGTGG
>Ga0310123_10004946_pt1 | contig 10011 bp, 7 predicted proteins | sample CB6_AW_1057_MG_FD_203505 | JGI IMG/M metagenome (GOLD analysis project Ga0310123, IMG submission 203505) | Marine microbial communities from Western Arctic Ocean, Canada - CB6_AW_1057 | ecosystem: Environmental > Aquatic > Marine > Oceanic | place: Canada: Western Arctic Ocean | collected...
ACGGGAACCCTGGCCTTGTTGCTCCAGCGATTCCATCGGGGTGAGCGCCGGATCGATTTGTTCCGCGTGTGTCTGTGGGGCAGTACCGGACTGTTGTTGTTGTTGTTGCTGGCGTTGGTGATGGATGCAATGTTCGGGTTGCCGGTGACCGGTCTCCTGGTGCTCGATGGAGTGCTGATTGCTGCAATGGTCATAGTGATCATTGCGGTGCTGGTGCGTCTATGGTGCCACCGCTATGAACCTCGCCGGTTGGCGGTGGAACTCGAAGTTCGCTTGGATCTTCAGGATAATCGCCTAATCAATGCGGTTCATCTAGCCGAGAAGGTTCCATCCGGAACCAGTACGGAATTGCGACTTGTCGCTATTGATCGGGGCGAGCGGGCGGCATCAAAGGTCGACTGTAGCGGGGTATTTGATCATCGGCCATTGCACCGAGCGATGTGGTTGGTGGCGGCCATGAGTGCAATCAGTGTAGTTTTTCTGGCGATTCTGCCGGGCTTGTTTCTAGCTGGTTTCCCCCGTTTGTTGCAGCCGAATTCGGATCACCCTCCGTTTACTTTTTTACGTTTCGAGATGCAGACCGAACCAGCTCGAATTATCTATGGGCAGTCGGTCGCGATCGAGGTGAGGGTAACCGGCCCCCGACTGCCGCGGTATGCGGAGGTGGTGTTTGTGGATGGGGTCACAGGCGCCCGGCGTTTGCTGATGCAGCCGATGGCCCTACCACAATTTTCGTGGATTGCTGAGGCGCCTATGCTCGGGGATTCCCCCAGCGGGGAAACTGCCGCCGTGATGGAAGGCCGGTACAAGTTGTTTCTGGACCGCGTTGAAACCTCGCGGGAGTTCTACATCGACACACCACGGGGTCGCAGCAAACGATACGTGTTGCCGGTGCTCGCGGTGCCGATGTTCAAGACGCTGCACGTGGCCTATTCGTACCCGGCATACACCGGTTGGCCGGATGGATCCGAGCCGCTACCTTTTTCGGGAATTCATGCCCTGGAAGGCACTGAAGTCATGCTGGAACTGACCAGCAACACGGCACTGCGAGGCGGCGACTTGGAGTTGGCTCCGGAGAGCGGCTTGCCCACGCGCATGGGGCTTGTGCCCAATCCCGCTGAACCTCGCCGGTTGCAGGGGCGATTCCGCCTGCAGCATAGTGGTCGATGCACGGTGGTTCTGGTTGGTGTCGATGGTATTCCGAGCGATGCACCTTACGTGTTTGGCATTCAGGTAGTGCCCGATGGTGGTCCGGAGATTTTGATCAACAAGCCTTCGCGGTGGACCGTGGTTCCCGAATCGTGGACTGTGGATGTCTCCATCACTGCTTCGGATGACATCGGCGTTGATCGCATTGTTTTGTACCGGGCAGTCAATGGGTGGGCTCCGGTACCGGTAGAGCTGGCGTTGCAACATCCTAATGAGAATTATCGATTGGCCCAAGCAGTCAGCCGATTCGACCTGTCATCGCTTGGGGCTGTGGCAGGCGATGTGATCACTTACTTCGCCGTAGCATACGACAACCGTCCCGGTGCAGCACAGTTCTCCGAAACTCCGGTGCATGCGATCCAGGTTGTCAGTGAGCAGAAATACCTCGAATACGAGCGCACCCGTTACCGCATAGATGACCTGGCTGAGGAATGGGCTGACTTTCAGGAGCGAATGGGTCAGCTTGAATCGATGCGGAATCACGTGTTCGTGCAGATGCCCCACCTGAAGGGGCAGATGAGGCTAGGTTCGCTGTTGACAGAGACTCAGAAGCGACAGCTGGTGTCAATTGAGCAAGATCTTTCCGAATACACCGAAACCGCGACTGATCTTTTTGAAGGCCTGAAACATCGCGCTGAGTCGGTCATGCTGTACGAATTCGAGCAGCCCTACAAGGATCAATTGGACCAACTGGCATTGCAGTTGCAGGACCAAGTGTCGAGGGGGGCTTCACTTGGAACTGCGTTGAGCCGACTGCGCCTAGAGGATGGCCCCGACGTTCATGCTGTAATAGAAGAGGGGGGCCAAAGATTTCTTGATATGCAAGAACCATTTTCCAAGTCGGCTACAGAGCAGAGACAGTGGATGCAGCAGCAGATTGACATGCTGGTAGGAGTTGATGAACTGATTTCCCAAGGTGATCGCATCTACCTGATTGCCCGGCAGCAACAGGATGTAGCTCGGCGCATGGCGGTGCTGCGCCACCAGAAGCAACTCAGCGGAGGTTTACAGCGGCGTGCCGATGCTCTAGCTGACGAAGAAGCGGCCCTTCGATCCGAGTTGGCTGATGTTCGTGAATCGATGCAGGGGGTGATCGACCGATCACAATTACAACTGCCCAGGATGAGCCATGGCGCACAATTGGTCTACGATCGAATCGGGCAACTTCAGATCGATCGGGATCTGTCTGATGCTGAGCGATGTGCTGATGCCGGTGAAGGTTCGAGTGCGTATCTCGCCGCACGCAGTGCGGCGCAGAAGCTTGATTTGCTGCTGAGTGATTGTCAATCGATGGGGCAAGGGACTATGGGTGATCTTGACGGCTGCTTCGGTTTGCCAAGGGACCTGATCAGCAATGCTCTGCAACAAATGGCCCAGGGGCGAATGCCACCGGGCATGGGCCCGCATGGTGTCGGTCGTTCCGGCTTTACAGGTTCAATGGCTCAAATGGCAATCATGGGGCCTGTCAGTCAGGGCCGCAACAATAACGGGCCGGGTCACCGTCCGGGGGCGGGGAAGGGTGATGGTGGCAGCGGTATAGATTCGCCAGGCGAGCAAGCTGGTCACGAAGTGCTCAATCCAGGTCGGACGACTTTGCATCCCCTTGGGCCGGGGGCAAGCTTCGGGGTGCCGGCGAAGTATCAGTTGGAAGCTGAGGCGTATTTCAACCGCCTAGCTGAGGAAAGCCGGTTAGAAAAATGAGTTGCCAGTACGGCCGTATAATTTACATAATGAGGCCACGCCTACGTAGGAACCAATTGATGAACGAGAGACTTTTCAGTATGGGCCTGCTGATCGGTTTGCTCGTTGGCCCGACTGCCATTGGCGAAGATGCCGACGGGTCGGAGGGTAAAGAGCTGGTCGTTCGTTGTGCCAATCTCGTATATGGTCCCAACAAGACCTCGGTCTGCTTCTCCAATGCCTTCTTGAAGCAGATCAATCGTGATTCGAATATTGAGGCGTTGCCCCGTTTCATTGCAGTGGGCCTGGATTCGGCCGAGTTGTACAAGTATCCCTTTGCCGTGATGACTGGAGAAGGTGATTTCCAATTGACCGAGGCACAGCGGCAGAACATGCGGGAATACCTAATCCAGGGCGGTTTTATCATTGCCTCGGCCGGCTGTAGTTCTGAACCTTGGAACGCTAGTTTCGAGAGGGAGATTAAGGAGGTGTTTCCCGAGATCAAGATGCAGCATCTGGAATCGGACCACCCGGTCTTTCACACTATCTATGATGTTTCTCGCTCTAAGTACCAGTCAGGCAAGAGTCACCTTCCAGATCTGCGGGGATTTGAGCTGGACGGGAAGATCTCGCTGATCTGGTCGCCTGATGGCTTGAACGATACGGGCAACGTTGGCCCTGACTGCTGCTGCTGCGGTGGCAACGAGATCAAGTCTGCTAAGCAATTGAACGTCAACATTCTGGCCTATGCACTGACACATTGATCTCCGGCCCCGCTGTGGGGCGGAGTTTGGGATAGCGAGCAGTGAGAACACAGGGCGCATGATTTTGGCGCATAAACGCACCGTTTACGATTGGGCGGCCTTATGGGTTGTCGGGGCGGTCTGGGTCCAGGTTTCGGCCGAACCACTCGTATTTGAGACATTCAGCCAAGTCCGCGATCGCAGTGCCCAGACGGATCGCGTAACCGTGGTTTACTTTACAGCCGATTGGTGCGCTTACTGCCACCGGATGTGGGTGTCTACCTTTACCGATCCTCGCGTACGAGATCTATCGCCGCGTTTTAACTGGGTGAAGGTAAATATCGATGCCGAGCCACAGATTGCGGCGTCGTTTGGGGTCGTTGGTGTGCCTGCGGTGGCTATGATCAACGTGCAAGGTGAACTGCTGCATATGCGAGACGGGTATATGGGTGCGGACGCGATGGTGGCCCTGCTTGCGGAATTCGTGAATCAGAGCGGGGCAACTGGCTTGGCCCAGCAGCGGAGCATCGCCGCACGGCGGACGGCACGGCATCTGTATGAGGCGGCCAATAGGTCCGAAGCAGAAGCGGCGGTGATCGAAGCAGTGATGCACTTGGCTGGTTCTGATGCATCCGTCTGCAACTTGGTTCAGAACGAAATCTTGAACATGCATTCACGGGCGTGGCCCGGCCTGGTGTCATGTCTGCGGTTACATCGCCTGGCCGTCCGGGCCGCCGCATACGATCTGCTGCTGCAGTTGGCCGATATCCAGATTGAATTCGACCCGTTTGGTGAGCCAGAGTCTCGGTCTGCGGGTGCCCAGCATTGGCAGCGGTGGCTCGCTTCGGCCGTGAATCTGACCGACGATGCTTTGACTCCGAAGCAGGAGTTGTCACCATGAATCGAGTAGGGCAGTGTGCCATTGCCATTGGCGGTGATCCGCAATCATGTTCTGGTCAATATTTGTGATCGGTTTTCCCAATCGGGTTACTCTGGGAAGCAGGAGAGTTAATGGGCAGCATGATGAATCTGCTATCGGCCAAGGTAATGCTTGACAGCCCCTTAGAAACCGCGAAACTCTCAGTATGAGTTCACTCGGCATCCATCATCACAAGATATTCGTGTCTGATACTCAACAGTCGATCGAGTTCTACCGTGACCTCTTGGGTTTCGAAGTGGTCTATGAGGCCGAGCGAGCCAATCTGAGTTCCTACGACAAGATCATGGGTATGGATTCAATCCACGTGCGGGTGACCATGCTTTGGCTGGGTTCGGAAGAGTCGACGATCGCATTGGTCCAGTTTCTTCACCCACCGATGGACACGCAGTGGCAACCGTGGATCATCAAGGCTGGGCTGTCGACTCTGGCGATATCGGTACAGGATATTGACGCCGATTTTGATCGCCTGTGTGCGGCGGGTGTCCGATCGGTCAGTGAGCCGGTGGATATTATTCGTGATGGGCGCCGCACGTCGCGGACCTGCTATATATTCGACCCAGATGGGTTGCCGATCGAGTTGTATGAAGCGTTTGCCACGCTCGAAGAGACCAAGTAGATCCACGGCGGGCCCACCAGAAAGGTTGGCTGCCTTCTCTATCGGCCGATCCAACCGCCATCAACAAGCATCGTCGTACCGTGCATGTAGTCCGATGCCGAAGAAGCCAGGAACACCACCGGCCCCTTGAAGTCTTCTGGTTGGCCCCAGCGTCCGGCAGGGATGCGCGTCAGAATCTGTTCGCTTCGAATCGGATCATCGCGCAATGCTTTGGTGTTGTCTGTGGCGATGTATCCGGGGGCGATGGCGTTGACGTTGACGCCTGTGATGGCCCATTCGTTAGCAAAGGCCTTCGTCAACTGCCCGATGCCACCCTTGCTGGCGGCGTAGCCGGGCACGGTGATGCCGCCTTGAAAGGTCAGGAGCGAGGCGATAAAGATCACCTTCCCGTAGCCGCGTTCGACCATATGTCGGCCGAACTGTCGGGTGAGGACGAACTGGGCGCTTAGGTTCACTTCAAGGACTTTGTCCCAGTATTCATCAGGGTGTTCGGCAGCAGGCTGGCGCAGGATCGTGCCGGCATTATTGACCAGAATATCGATTACCGGCTCATCGCTTTGCAGTTGCTTGATGAACCGATACACGGCTGGCCGTTGGGAAAAATCACAGCGGTATCCGCGAAATCGCCTCCCCATTGCCATCACTTGGTGGCCGACTTCACAGTCTTGGGTCAGCGACGCGCTGACGCCGATGACATCGGCCCCGGCCTCAGCCAGCCCCAGGGCCATCGCCAAACCGATACCTCGGCGACAGCCGGTAACCAGCGCCACCTTGCCGTCGAGCCTGAAATTTTCCAGTACGCCCACGTCGGTTACCTCCTGCCTTACGTTGTGCCTCCACAGTCGATCATGACCTTCATTTGCGTTGCGTCGCGGTCCAGCATAGAGAACGCGTCGGCCAGGCGATTGAGCGGCAGCTCGGCCGTGATTAGTGGTTCTAAGTCGAGCTGGCCCGATGCCACCAGTTCAATTGCGTAATCGTAGTCAGGCACTTCGTATACACGGGTGCCTACCAGGACCAGTTCGCGCCAGAAAACTTCGAACAAGTTGACCGGCTGCGGCTCGGGAACGATGGCGACGATCACGATCCGACCTCGGCTACGGGCCAGGCCGGTCATGGCCGCGAGGCTGGACGGCGCCCCGGAGACCTCGAACACCACGTCGGCGCCGGTACCATCGGTATGTTCTTCGACAGATTGCTTCAGGTTTTCGCTGGTGGGATCAATGGTTTTAAATCCAAGTCGTCGGGCCAGGGCCAAGCGAGCTGGATTGACTTCCGAGAGAATCACCTCGGCACCGCGGTGTCGGGCCACCATGGCATTTAGTAGCCCGATCGGTCCGCCACCGAGTACTGCCACCATCTGCCCCTGGCCCACTGCAGCCAGGCGGTTGTCGTGACAGGCAACGGCCAGAGGTTCAACCAATGCGGCCAGCTTCAGATCTGTGTCTTCCGGAAGCTTGTGGATGGTCGCGGCCGGAACGGTCCAAGATGCCTGAAAGGCGCCAGGCGAGTCGATACCGATGAAGTTCAGCTGGTAGCAGATGTGTTCATGGCCGGCACGACAGGCCGGGCACTTGCCGCAGGGTGCTAGGGGCCGAACAACAACTGGGTCACCGGGCATCAGGCCGTCAACCCCAGGGCCGATTTCAGCGATCCGCCCCGACATCTCATGCCCGATCACCTGAGGAAATTGCACACGTTGGTCCATGTGTCCTCGGTAGATGTGCAGATCGGTACCACAGATTCCGCAATAGGCCACGCGCAGACGTACCTGACCAGCTCTTGGCGCCTGAGGTGGGCAGGGTGCAATGTGGATCGATTTGTCACGTTCAAGAAACGCTTGATTCATGCAGACTTCGCCTTTGTTGCGGCGAATCATCGCCGCAGTTGAGGACAAGGCGCATTTGGGTCTGAGGCCCTGGCCCATGGTACCGATTGAGTAGGTGGCGGTATCACGGCAGAAAATTCATGTCATGTCCAGGCTAGGTCAGCTTACCTCGTGCGTGAATAGGTTGGGGTTCATAGCTGGTGCCATCGTGGAACCAGGCGAAGTCCTGTAGATTCACGCAGGGACAGATGTGATTGGGAATCACATGCACACGCTCACCGAGTGCTGGACGCTGATCGCATTGTGATAGATCAACTTCACCATGTTCTTCTGAGAGACGCGTGATCCGCGCGTCGGGGTACTCGCAGATGTGACCGTATCCCGCCGTGTCTGGGTTGGTCGGGTGGCGATCGTTGGTCAGTGTCTTGCTACCCGCATCGAGGACGATCTTGCCAGGCACGGCGTTGCTGATGACGGTGCAGATCATGCGTGCGGCGCAGGCTTCGATCTGGCAGCACCCTTCACCCACGTTAATCCAATCGTAGTACAGGTAGGTGCCGGGTCGGATCTCCGTCAGTGACGGCACCAGGTGGGATTGAAACGCCGTGGGAGTCGATCCGCCACTGACGGTAGTGGTCTCTATTCCATGATGATGTAAGTGATCAATCACGGCACGGATTTTTTCTTCAACTTGTGCCAGTTCGTCCTCCTGATGTTGTGGAGCGACGGTGATGTGCCCGAAGAAACTGAACAGCCCGTCGACTGATATGCCGGAGGTTTGGTCAATGTGCTGCGATAGTTCCAATGCCTGCTGGGCGGTTTGGACTCCGGTGCGGTGAAATCCAACATCCAGATCCACGAGTAGTTTCAGTGTTACTTGGGCGGTCTGCGCGGCTTGTGCCAATGAATCACATGCCAGAAACGAATCGACGGCGACGCGCACAGTGCACGTTTTGGCCAACTCGGCGATCCGATTGGCACGAAACGGATCCAAGGCGGGGTAAGCCACCAGCAGATCATTGGTGGCTTGCGCCATGACTTCGGCCTCTCCGGCCTTGGCCACGGTCAGCCCGACAGCACCGGCGGCGACTTGGCGGCGGCCCATTTCAATGGATTTGTGTGTCTTTGAATGCGGGCGCAGAGCCAGTCCGCAGCCATGCGTGTATTTAGCCATCGCTTGGATGTTGCGATCGGCGATGACCGTGTCGATGACCAAAGCTGGGCTGGGAATCTCGGCCTCTTCCCGAACCGCTTGCAGTGCCATTACTATCAAATCTGAAGTCACGCTGATGAGTGTGGCGGTTTTTCTGCAAGTGTCAAGGATGGGTCGGGATAGCCTGCTTGTGCCCTGGGTCGCTAGACCGGTGGAAAGTCGATACAAATTACAGTAAAGATAGAGGCAGCCAGCGATCTGAGACTTTCCGCGCCATCAAAAGGATCATGACGATGATGCAGACGAAGATTCCCATGAGCGAGGTTGTTTCCGCCGCCGCCAGTCATCTGGTGGACAAGTCCGTGGGGATCGAAGACGCCCGTTGGATCGCCAAGATGGCGGTGCGAGCCGAGGCCATGGGCCGCACAACCCATGGTTTATCACAGATCTTCTGGCTCTGCGGTCAGATTCCTGAGAGTGTTGACCCGGCTCGGCAACCAAAGATCGAGTCCGACAATGGTGCAGCGGTGAGCATCGATATTGCTGGTGGGATTGGACAATTGGGCATTCGGATGGCTCTTGAATTGGCGCCGTCTCGAGCAGCCAAGCATGGGGTGGTCAGCATCGGGATCAGCCGTACTTCCTGGATCGGTGCGCCGGGGGCGTTCTTACTCGATCTGGTTGAGCAGGGCCTGCTCGCCCAGATGCACGCCCAGAATTCAAACTGCAAGGACTGTGCGCCGGTGGGTGGGATCGACTCGAGATTTTCTACCAATCCAATCGCTCTGGGTTTTCCAACGGGGAGTGATCCTGTGCTGGCCGAATTCTCCACCGCCACCATGTCACTGGCCCAAGCCAATCAACTGATCGCAGCAGACGAACGTGCTCGATACCCCGCCTTCATCGACGAGCATGGGGTCGAGACCACCGATCCAACGGTCATGCAGCGAGGTGGATCGATGCATTTTATGGGTGAAAGCCAGACCGGTCACAAGGGATATGCGCTGTCACTCTGGTGCGAGGCACTGGTGGCCATGACCGGCGGCAGTTGCAACAACCCTGATGCCCCCGCCCGCCAGTCGCTGTTCATCACCGTGATGGACCCGGAATGTTTCACCGGTCGGGACCGTTACTTCAAGGAGATCAAACGGTTCATGGGCCACCTCAAGAGTAGCCGACGTCGACCTGGTGTAGAGCAGATCCGGTTACCAGGTGAGCGATCTGCAACCTTGTTGCGGGAGGCTGAGCGTGGCGGCCTGTCCTTGGACGAAGACAAGCTCAACCGGCTGGGGCTCTGACCAGGATATCAAGCGATTTCATCGTGAGTTATTGTAAATGGCCCTGCTTTCAGACACGATATGCTGGGTATGGATCAGTGCCGTGGCACTTCCCACGGCTTGAACTCCTCAAGCCCAGAGATATTGCTCCAGCCCAATTCAATCCACTCTCGCGGGTAACCGTGCTCGAATGTCACGACTTCACTGAGTCGGTGGTGCAGTTCATCGGGTAGGTCCCAGTCTCCGATGACGAGATTGCTGTCAATCTGTTCAAGCGTCCGTGCTCCCACGATGACCGATGTGACCCGGCGGTCATGCAGCAGCCAGGCCAAGGCGATTTGGGCCGGAGTCTTTCCCGTCTGGTCCGCAACTTCAACCACTTCATCGATGATTCTGAAACTGTCGTTATGCCAGTAGCGAGGCTTGTCAATATCGAAGCGCACTCCGACACGCGATGCAGGTGCCGGTCCCTGGTCTTGGTTGTACTTGCCGGTGAGCATGCCTCCGGCCAGCGGACTCCACGGCAGCAGGCCCATCCCCTGATCCGCGCACGCTGGCAGGATCT
>Ga0310123_10004947_pt1 | contig 10009 bp, 4 predicted proteins | sample CB6_AW_1057_MG_FD_203505 | JGI IMG/M metagenome (GOLD analysis project Ga0310123, IMG submission 203505) | Marine microbial communities from Western Arctic Ocean, Canada - CB6_AW_1057 | ecosystem: Environmental > Aquatic > Marine > Oceanic | place: Canada: Western Arctic Ocean | collected...
AAAAATTTCCAAAAGATGTAAGGGGACCATTCATTGAATTATTTAGGGGTTTGATTGAACCAGCAAAATTATTGGTGCCAGGCCTAGAAACCGATGCAGGCTTAACAGAAGGGGACGTGCTGGGGAAAATTAACCCTGGTGGCGCACACGGCTATGTATCGTATTATTGGGGCGCATTTTATCACTTTGGCGGTCACAATAAGACTCTTGCGCCGCAGTTTTATGTGACTTTACGCCATGACCATATCCAGTTTGGATTCTATGCTGACGCTAGGATTGTACGTTACAAGATTAATTCTGGTGGAAATAATAAGGGTGATGTTCGGCGAGGTGGTCAAGACACCACCGCATTTTCCCATGAGATGGTAGAAAGATGGAAGAAATTTGCAAAATCATCGCAACTTCAAAATATTTTGTCTGATATTGAGGGTGACAATAAATTGCAACTTGAACTTGGTGAAGATACCGAGGTCGACAAGGGAGATGGAAAGGTCCGGACAATTGACGTCGATAAGTGGATTAAACTTGCGCGAGATACTGATTCCAGGCACCCTTTTGATGATGGAGCGGAATTGCATATTAGGCGCCGGATAGATAAAGCAGAAGTCCTGAGTTTGGGTTCAAAATTGTTTGATAAAATCTACGAGGTAATGGTTAAACTTGCCCCAGTTTATGCTTTGTTGGATGCGTCTCCCTCACTGCTTACATCCTCAAGATCTGCACTTGCCGGTGACGATATTGATGACATTATTCATATCCTGGAGGTGGTGAATCCCCAAGTCATCCTTTCAGGTCCCCCTGGCACTTCAAAAACATACACTGCGCTTGAGGTAGTCAAGCGAATCGCAAGTATGCCATCGAAAATGGGACATATTGAATCAAAATCACTACGGGTGGAGGCTGTATGGAGTGAGGTTTCTGAACATAAAGGCACACATAAATGTGGTCGCAGCGCTGCGTATTTTACATTCACAAAGAAACAAATCAAGACGGGTTTCTTTGATATCGTCGGCTTTGATGAAGATATCAATGACAAATCAAAAAAGATTGTAGTGAATGCAAGATGGCCTGATGGAAAAATTATTCCTGTTAATTTATTCAATCCACCACGCTCTGAATATTGTTGCATTGATTTCCCCGCCCCATATTCAGGAGCAGCATTCCGTGATGACATCAAAGCATGGGGGCAGAGGGCGGATACAGAGAAAGAATGGAGGGCTAGTGGGTGGAACAAAAAGAAGGAGACTAGCATCTACGTCTTTACTTGGATTGAGTTACCTGGTCATTCATCCCCCATACTCGACATCCATCTTTCAAATGAAGGAGATGACAGTGATTATCTCGATTACCAAAAAAGTTGTGCAGAGGTCGTAAAAAATTCGGGTAAGAAGTGGGGAATAGAGCCAGTAAATATCGAAGGAATTATTCAAGAATTATATCCTGCTAATGTTGTTTGGGACATAGTTCAGTTTCATCCGAGTTATGGATACGAGGACTTCGTTAAGGGTATCGATGTCGACGCCACCATAGGTGGTAGGATGACGTTTAATTCAGCACCACGAACCCTGTTGAGAATGATTGAATCAGCACGGAAATCGGTTAAGACTCCACACATATTGATTATCGACGAAATAAATCGAGGTGTTCTGAGTCGAATATTAGGTGAACTAATGTATCTTCTTGAAAAAGATAAGAGAGGTGCCCCTGGTCTAACATTGCAGGGCGATGACGAACCTACAATCATGCCAAAAAATCTCTATCTCATTGGGACAATGAACACTGCAGACCGCAATATTGCAGTCATAGATCATGCACTTCGTCGCCGATTTACAGTCATTGAAAAAGGCCCATCCAAATCGACACTAATGTCGTATCTTAACCACTCCACACGCGCAGTTCCTGAACCAGAGAAGAGTTTGATATTGGATGCATTTATAGAAGTGCAGAAGCTGTTTTCGTCTTCATCAAAACGTGCGCATAGTGACCTCAAGGATTATGCTGTAGGCCATACGTATTACTTTGCAACTAATGAAAAAGATTTTTGGCAAAGGCAATCATTGCAAACACTACCGCTCCTAGACGAATATCGACGTGAGGGTATTTTCCGTAAAGGTGCTTTGAAGCCATATGCAGTTTTTATCGAAGAAAAAGTGGAAGCGTCTTCTCAGATTGACAAACGTAGTAAGGCCGTTCTCTTGGCTTGGTCAAAAGCGATGATTGCAGGCACGACTCCAATTATTGAAGCTGATGATAGGAACCCAGAGGATGTCATCATCGAGGACAACCTATTTGCAAGTAAGAAGCAATTGATTCTTGCTGGCCCACCTGGCACGTCGAAGACTTACGCTGCACAGCAATTAACAAAGAAATTCGATAATATGAATAATGCAGAAAGAGAGAAGATTGGCATTAGATTCAACAAACCCGAGTTGGATAATGGGCTTTGGAATTCACGCCTAAAGATTCCCGGAGAGGTTCCACCTCCTGTCCATGATGTCGCTGTAAATTCATTCGATGAGAATCATGGATCTGGCATTCTTCAATTCCATCCGAGTTACGGATATGAAGATTTCATCCAAGGCATTGAAGTCAAGCCAGGTGCGAAAGATGATGATCCACTTATTTTCAGCATGAAGCCAAGAAAATTCAAGTTGATGGTCAATAAGGCTACGAAAAATCCTACTGAATTCTTTATTTTGATCATCGATGAAATCAATCGTGCAATTCTTGGAAGAGTATTTGGTGAATTGATTCTTGGTTTAGAATATCGTAATTTAGCTACATCTTTACCCGGTACCTCAAGTCGATTGCGTATCCCCCCAAATCTTCTTATTGTAGGCACGATGAATACAGCAGATCGAAATTTGACCAGTATTGATCATGCTCTTCGTCGCCGCTTCAACATTGTAGATTGTCCACCCAGCCTGTCGGCTTTGGATAGTTTCATCAAAGAAAAATCTGTAGATCCCGACCTTGCAAAATTGGCGCGAAATATGTTCAATAAGCTGCTTGATGCAATGTGCGCAGAAGAAAGCCTTGGTAGAGGAGTTGAAGTGCGCAATTATCTCATTGGTCACACCTATTTTATGGTTGAAAGTGAGGAAAAATTGTGCCATAATGTTCAGTATCAACTTCTGCCTTTGCTTGAAGAATACCACAAGGAAGGCACCCTAAATGATACTGGCATGAAGAAAATTGCCACCAATTTCCTTGATGTTTTGATTGAATCGGAAGTAATCAAATCCATAGGCCCATCTCGGCGAAGAGAATTGAGAAAATGGAAGTGGTTGGTCGAAGTTAAAAAGGAAGAGAAGAAGGCTGCCGAAGAAGAAAAGAAGACTCTTGAGGAAGCTAAACTCAACAAAGGAGAAGAGGAGGAGTGAGACGAATTCATGACATCAAATTCTTCTTCTACCTCGAAATGGCATTGGCTGACTAATGTAGATATGGAATTATTTGGATTGAAATTGAAAGCCTCAGAGAGTATGGGCATTGTATCAATTGAAGTTCCTCGAAATCATTGCGGTCGCATTAGTATTAAGGGTAAAAATCCCAAAGAACGGCTGGATATTCTACTCCAGCCAAAGATTGCTCATGCTTCAATTTCGGGCATGCTAGACGTGGCTCTAAAGATGCCAGAAGATTATGATACCGACGTAAATGAGTTCACCGCAGATGTCCTTTATCATCCAAGTGGATGGATTGCACAAACCTACATCCGCGCCCTAAAAAGATTCAGTGACCACATCCGACCCAGGGGAATTGAAATTGAAGAGGAGTTGCGGGGGCGGGTTCGCGGGCGCATCCTTGTTTCTCAATATGCACAACGAAATTTCCCAACTCGTCAGCACCATATCCCTTGCCGCTACACAGAATGGACAGTTGACAATCTTCCCAATCAGATTTTGCGACATGCATTGCGGCTATCTATCCAGACATTGAAACAATTTGAAGAAGAAGAAGTGTCCCCTATTGCACGAAAATTGGATCGTGACCTTGGAGAAATCACAGATAGGAAACCCACATTAAACGATCTTTCCACAGCCAAGGCAACTTTAGGGGCATCATTCAGGCATTATACCCCAATCTTGAATCATGCCGAGGCAATCATTCGTTGCCTAGACCCATTTGCTGAGGGTGATGAGTGGGGTAGTATTCCTGAAAAGGCGGTTATTTCAAACGGCTCATCTGAAAATGGGGATGTGCGTTGGGACCTCGTCAAAATGGATGATTTGTTTGAACGATTCGTTGCAAATATGTTGCAAATGAATGGTAGCACTGAAGAGACCTCTTTACCATATAAATCAGGTTCAAAGAAATCTGAAGATTACAAGTATCCTTTGAAACCAGGAGATAAGGGAGAAGATTCACCCCTAGAGACGTTCTTTGTAACTACGAAGAAAGCTGAAGAAAGGAGCAAGAGGGTTGAATTGGATGTCGTACCGATCGGGAAAGACATAGTTGTGGATTCAAAATGGAAGCACCCGCACAAGGGCCTCAATAATGCTGATATGTTCCAACTCGTTGCATATGCCACTCACGAGGAAATCATGTGTAAATGCGCGGGTCTAATTTATCCAATGTTACCAATAAATGTGCGTGCTGAAATGCCAAAAACATATCTCAGTGGTTCTACAATAACTAGCGTAGAAAACGAGTTGATTGAACTTAAAGACGATTTGCCAGCAATGTCTGACGTTGCCCCGCTCGATATTGAGTATGAAAAGTTTCCAGATAATTACTCTCCACGCAGTTGGACAGGCCTCGGTTTCAGGGAGGGTGCGAAAGATGGCATCCCTGTGTTCCCTCTCTTAGTTCGTGTTGATGAGGAAGGCATTGAATTGGAATTGAACACCCATCGTACAGCTCACATTGGGCTTTCGAAACAACTCGAAAAAATTAGGCAATATCTCAAGGAACCACCGAGGAAGAATGAGTCTGGATCGGTAGTTCGGTCAATCCTCGCCGATTAAGGAAGGCTCCGCGGCGCGGGATTGGATTTCGGCGGTGAGGTCATCGGTGAACTGTTGGATTGAGACATTGGCAGCTTGGTCGCCTGCGCGGTTGCGGATGGAGACAGTGCCATTTGCAGTCTCCTCGTCGCCGATAATCAGCATGTAGGCGGGATGCATCGCTCGATGGGTGCGGATCTTCTTGCCAATCGTGTTGTCGCTATCATCGACCTCGACGCGAATCCCGGCGGATTTGAGTTGAGCGGCGACTTCCGCCGCGTACTGCTTGTGTTTTTCTGAAATCGTGATGATGTGCGCTTGCGTCGGAGCAAGCCAGGTCGGGAATCTACCCGCAAAATGCTCAATCAACACGCCGACGAACCGCTCCATTGACCCAAACGGAGCGCGGTGAATCATCACTGGGCGGTGTTTCTCGCCATCAGCACCTGCATATTCAAGTTCGAATCGCTCAGGCAGGTTGTAATCCACCTGCACTGTACCCAACTGCCATTCTCTGCCAATCACATCACGCACCACGAAGTCGATCTTCGGACCATAGAAGGCGGCCTCGCCCTCTTCTTCGATGAACTCGACGCCGAGTGACTGAGCGGCTTCCAGACAAGCAGACTCGGCCCGGTCCCATGCTGCTGATTCGCCGACATACTTGCTAGAGTCAGGGTCGCGCATTCCCACGCGAACCCGGTAGTCTTCCATGCCGAGCGTGCCAAAGATTTCCTCGACCAACTCAATGCAGCCGAGAACTTCCTCAGCAATCTGGTCCTCAGTCACGAACAGATGCGCATCATCCTGAGTGAATCCTCGAACTCTTGTCATCCCAGAAATCTCACCAGATTGCTCCCAGCGATACACAGTACCGAACTCAGCGAGTCGGAGTGGGAGGTCACGGTAGGAACGTGGTTGGCTGGCATAGATGCGGATATGGTGAGGGCAGTTCATCGGTTTCAGCAGATATCCATCAATTTCCCCGGCCTCCATCAGGTTGGAAAGTTCGCTGCATGAACAGCCCTCATCGGAGAGTTTGGCCATCAGGTCGCGCTCGACCAGCGGAGGGTACTGGCTTTCCTGGTAGTAGGGGTAGTGACCGGATGTGCGGTACAAATCCAACTTGCCGATGTGCGGCGTGTACACCTGATGGTAGCCTTGTCTGGCCAAATGCTCAGAGATGAAGTTCTGCAGTTCATTGCGCACCACAGCGCCGCGCGGAGTCCACAACACCAATCCCGCACCAACCATCTCGTCAATGTGGAATAGTTGCAGGTCCTTGCCCAACTTGCGGTGGTCGCGCTTGGCAGCCTCTCTCACCATGGTCTGATGATTCTTCAGGGCGTCTTTGCTGGCAAAACACAGCCCGTAGATGCGGACCAGCGATTCTCTGTCCGAATCTGCACGCCAGAATGCGGTAGAGGTTGAAGTGAGTTTGAACCAGCGCAGTACAGCGGTTGTGGCTACATGAGGCCCTCTGCACAGGTCGACGAAGTCACCTTGTCGATAGACGGTTGAGCCGGCTCCGTCCTCGATTTTGTCGTCCATGATCTCAATCTTGAATGGGTTGTCAGCGAACATTTCGCGAAGGCTTGCGTTATCATGCTCTTCACGAGTCACCAGCAGATTGGTTCTCGACAATTCCTGCATTTTCTTCTCAATTCTCGCCAAGTCCTCATCGGTGATGGGGTCCATGTGGAAATCGTAGTAGAATCCGTGCTCGATTGGCGGCCCGATGGTTGGCTTTGCATCCGGATAGAACTCCAGAACCGCTTGGGCTAGAAGATGAGAACACGAGTGGCGAAGGATGTACAGCCCGTCTTCGGATTCTCCGGTGATTGGGGTTACCTTGCAGTCCTTGGTCAGGATAAATGACAGGTCCTTTTGCTCGCCATCTACTACAGCCGCTACCGCCCCTGACTTGCGTCCATGCACGTTGCGGATGACATCCCCTGCGGTGGTGCCAGTTGCATATTCGTGCACTTCGTCGTCGCCTACGGTGACTTGCAGCATGCTCACGGGATTACCTCCTACGGCCCCTATGGGGCCGCGAGCGGCATATCAAGGCGATGTTGAGAATAGATGCGTGACGCTCGAAGTCATTGGATTGGTAGTTCTCGACGAAGAATCAGGAGTGCAGTCGGGTGACTATATCCTTCTTGGTGCCGCTGCTGGCAACACCTCGAGCCTTGGCGTAATCGACCAATTCTCCTTTCTTCATCTTGTTCAGCGCGGCCTTCGAAAGCAACGGCTCCTCCGACTTCAACACCAGCGCTCGCTCATCGCCTTTCTGCCAATCCACTTCCTCTTGCAGATTACGCTTGCGCGCACCATCCTTGTCGGGAATGAAGACCTCGGCTTTTCCAGACCAATCCTCTTCCCAATTAGAGTCCCATGAACCAATGTCAACGGGATCGAATTCCGGCTCACTTGGCAGTGTTGCAGGTGCCGATGCGAACGGGTCTTCTCCCGGCGGTGGCGGGATTTCCTCGTCATCCTCATCGGGTGGTGGCGGTGGAATGTCCAGCAAATCGCTTGGTGGTGGGGCAGGTGGTCCTGCAGGCGGGCCATCGGGTGGCCCTGCTGGTGGTCCTGAAGGTGGACCCGGTAGGGAGAGAAGTGGGTCTTCATCCGGCGGTGGCGGGATTTCCTCGTCATCCTCATCGGGTGGTGGCGGTGGAATGTCCAGCAAATCGCTTGGTGGTGGGGCAGGCGGTCCTGCAGGCGGGCCATCGGGTGGTCCTGAAGGTGGACCCGGTAGGGAGAGAAGTAGGTCTTCATCCGGTGGTGGCGGGATTTCCTCGTCATCCTCATCGGGTGGTGGCGGTGGAATGTCCAGCAAATCAATTGGTGGTGCGGCCGGCGGCCCTGTAGGCGGTCCAGCATCCATTGGAGGTGCAGCGGGTGGCCCTGCGGGTGGTTCAGCATCCATCGGAGGCATTGCAGGCGGAGCGGCATCCATTGGAGGTGCAGCTGGCGGTCCAGCGTCCATTGGCGGCCCGGGCGGTGCTCCAAATGAGCCGGATGGCGGAGCGGCTGAAGGTTGGCCGGGCGGTGGGCCCGGCGGCACAGCATCCATCGGAGGCATTGCAGGTGGCCCCGCATCCATAGGGGGTGGTCCGGGTGGTGCAGCGGCTGGAGGTCCCAACAGCGGGTCGGCGGCGGGTGGGCCAAGTGGCTCAGCCAAGGGCTCCACTGGCTCCGGGTACGGCACATCTGCCGGGTAGGTAGGCTCCGGGTCCAAAACGGGTAATCCGGTTGGAGGTCCACTCAGTAGCGGGTCATCTGCAGGTGGGGTGAGTTGTGGTTCAGCGGCTTGTGGGCCGGGGGGTGTGTCCGCGATACTCTGGGAGCCGATTGCGAATGCGTCATCGATTGACTCAGCCTGTTCAGGTACCTCGGCATCGAGCAGTTCAGCACGAGCCTCCTCGATAACATCCATGCTCATGGCGAATGCATCCTCGATTGAGGCAGGACTCTCCTTCACCTTGCTCACAGCACATCCCGGCCGAGCGACTCCCTGTTCTATCCTTCAATGCGTTGGCTTGTTGTGGTCCTGCCCAAGGGCAGACTTGATGCCTATCCGCATCAGGCACTGGGGTGGAGGAAGGCCTGTGGTTCGACTCGGAGTGCTCGTTAATCCTGACGCTGGGCTTGGCGGACGCTTGGGATTCAAGGGTTCGGATGGTCGGGCTGAAGAGGCGCGGGCGGCCGGTGCAGAGGAACGTTCCGGACCGAGGATGAACGAGGCACTGGGCTGCCTTTCCTCTCGTCTTTCATCGCAACTCAAGGGAGAGGGAGCGGAAGATGGTGTGGTCTTCCTAACCAGTGGCGGCAACATGGGTGCAGACTGGCTTCCGGAGGAAATTTCTGCGAATTCTGAGGTTATTCACCAGGCGGTGGCGGGCTCAAGCGGGAATACGACTGCAGAGGATACCAAATCAGCGGTGCAAGCGATGCTTGAAGCGGGTGTTGAACTGCTGATCTATGCCGGAGGTGACGGCACGACACGGGATATCGTCGAGGCATTGGCAGCGGCTGATGCTGCTGATTTGCCATTGGTTGGAGTGCCGGGCGGCGTCAAGATGCATAGTGGATGCTTCGCCGCCTCACCAAAGGCTGCCTGCGAGGTTGTGGCAGCGTGGCTTGCAGGAGATTTGCTGGTCGCGAAAACCGAGGTGATGGACCTCGATGAGCAGGCCTACTTGCAGGGTCGCTGGTCAGTGAGAATGTTCGGTGAAGCTGCTACCCCATCCTCACCACGTTGGATGCAGGGCGCAAAGATGCGGGTTGAGGCAGCCGGCGAGGAAGACGTCATTGAGGGGTTGTCTGACCATGTTCGTGAGGTGATAGTCGCCGATAAGAACCAGTTGATTATCTGGGGTAGCGGCGGCACACTGCGTACCATTACTGAGAATTGTGGATTTGAGGCGACACTGCTCGGAATCGATGCGACGAAAGGCTCCGAGCAGGTCGGCACCGACCTTTCAGAACAAGGAATCTTGGATTTACTTGAGGCGCATGGCGATGGTTCCGTGACTCTGCTGGTATCACCGATGGGCGGGCAGGGATTCCTGTTGGGCAGAGGCAACTTGCAATTGTCACCTGCAGTATTGCGTCGTATCGGAGTGGATGGCGTGCTCGGTATCGTCACTCCAGCCAAGATGCTCACACTCACCCATCTACGCATCGATACCGGTGAAGCGGAACTCGATGCACTATTCCAAGCCAAGCGCTACCTGAAGGTATTGCAAGGTTATCGGACCACCCGATTACTCAAAATCGCCGAGGATTAGTTCAGCCTTGGGCGGCAAGTGCCGCCTCGATGAGTCCAACGAACGGTGGGCTCGGTCGATACGGCCGGCTCTTGAATTCTGGATGGTATTGAGTGCCGAAGAAGTAGGGGTGACCTTCCAACTCGATGATTTCCATGCGCTGTCCCTCGGTGTCCACACCCACGAACTTCATTCCCGCGCCTTCCAACTCATTCACCATGTCCGGGTTGACCTCGTATCTGTGGCGATGGCGTTCGTGAATTTCACTCACTCCACCAT
>Ga0310123_10004949_pt1 | contig 10006 bp, 9 predicted proteins | sample CB6_AW_1057_MG_FD_203505 | JGI IMG/M metagenome (GOLD analysis project Ga0310123, IMG submission 203505) | Marine microbial communities from Western Arctic Ocean, Canada - CB6_AW_1057 | ecosystem: Environmental > Aquatic > Marine > Oceanic | place: Canada: Western Arctic Ocean | collected...
GACGAATGACTTCGGTCTTGTACAACCCGATCACCGACTCAGCGAGGGCGTTATCGTACGAGTCCCCGACGCTTCCGACCGACGGCTCCACGCCGGCCTCCGCACAGATCGGCTCGACCTCGTGGAGTCGGTCGACGGCTACCGAGTTGCGGGCGAGACGGAGATCAACATGACCGACTTCGGCGTGACGCCACCGTCGGTCTGGGGGGGGCTCCTGGACGTCGGCGAGCTGGTGCAGGTGGCGTTCGAGTTTCCGCTGGCGGCGAACTGATCATGGTCTGCCGGTTGTAAGGCCTGTGCTCAGCGGTCAGGGGCAGGGTTCAGGCCACCGAGGACCTGCTCAGTGTGCTGGCCTAGGGCCGGTGGCGGGCCATCCGTGACGGCCGGCGTCTTCGACAGCTTGATCGGATTGCCGAGGGTCCGAAATTGACCCTGCTCGGCATGCGGGATGTCCAGGACCATCTGACGAGCTTCGAGCTGCGGCTCGGCCAGTGCCTCACCGATACTCCGGACCTCTCCGCAGGGGACGCCGTGAGCGCGCAGCCGGCCGATCAGCGTGTCACGGGTCCATGACCCGACCCGACGATTCAGCTCGTTACGCAACACGTCGCGGTGTGTCATCCGCTCGGTATTCGTAGCGAACCGAGGGTCGCGCTCCAGCTCGCCTGCCTCGATTGCCGCACAGAACCGAGTCCAGAGCCCTGGGCTCCCGACGGCCACAACCGCGAGACCGTCAGCCACCTCGAGTGTTTCGTATGGCGTTATGGTGTGATGACGGTTTCCCTCGCGCGTCAGGGTCGTGCCAGTGTTGAGGTACGTGAGGGCTGGCAACGACAGGGCCGAGGTCATCGCATCGAGTAACCCGATGTCGACATGCTGTCCCTCCCCAGTCTGGTCACGGTGACGGAGAGCGAGCAAGATCCCGCTCATGGCATACAGACCTGAGAGATAGTCAGTGATGGCGACGCCAGCTCTCGTCGGCGGACCGTCCGGAAATCCGGTGACGTCCATCAGACCGCTCTCGCCTTGGATGACCGCGTCGTAACCGGGGAGGTCCTTCTTTGGACCCGTCTGGCCGTATCCCGTGATCGAGCAGTAGACCAGACGCGGGTTCAGTGCAGCCACATCCTCATAGCCAAAGCCGATCCGGGCCAGACTCCCCGGTCGCAAGTTTTCGAGGAGGACGTCCGACTCCCTGATGAGGGACCTCAGCGCGGTCGCTCCCGCCGAGCTCTTGAGGTCCAACGTCACACTCTTCTTGCTGCGGTTGAGGCCGAGGAAGTAGGTGCTCCAGCCATTGTGGAAGGGTGCCCAGGCACGGGTGACGTCGCCGTGGGTCGGTTCCTCGATCTTGAGAACCTCGGCGCCCATGTCGCCGAGCAGCATGGCGCAGAACGGTCCGGCCAGGACGTGCGTGAGATCAAGTACTTGGACTCCGTCGAGAGGAGGCATTGTCAGTCTGAGTGTACGCGGCGGCCTGGGTCACGCCTTGACGTGAAGGTTGCCCCGGCCGGGGCCTGCGAACGAGTAGAGCGCCATCCCGGCATCTGTCGCCATCGAGACGGCGAGGCTTGAGGCCGCTCCAACCGAGACCATCACCGGGATTGCCGCCTTCAGCGCTTTCTGCACCAGCTCGAACCCCGCGCGTCCGCTGACCACCAGTATGCGATCCGTCAGCGGGACCGCATTGAGGCGGACGGAATGCCCGATCACCTTGTCGACCGCGTTGTGCCGCCCGATGTCCTCGCGGGCGCAGAGGAGCTGGCCTTCCAGGTCGAAGAGGCCGGCGGCGTGGATGCCGCCGGTTGCGTCGAAGAGCTGCTGCGCCTGCCGGAGCCGGTCCGGGAGCTGCTCGAGCAGGGCAGTCTGTGCCTCGACCCGCGTGATCGTCGGCAGGTCTTGTTGAAGGTCGTCGATTTCGCTCTTTCCGCACACGCCACATGCCGCCGTGGCGCGGAACTCCCGCTCCGCACTCCGGACCGCGCGTTCGTCGTCGGCACTCGTCGACGCGGGCAGCGTGACATCAATCCGGTCTCCAGAAAACTCGGTGACCCGGATCTGTGTGCCCGAGTCGCCGGTCCCAGAGCTCGCGTGCATGGAGATGATCTCGCCGGGTTTCGTCACGACCCCTTCCGCCCACAAGAAACCAGCGGCCAGCTCGTCGTCGTGCCCGGGGGTCCGCATCGTTACGACCAAGGGTTTCCCGTTGACCCGAATCTCGAGAGGCTCCTCGACGACGACGAGGTCTTGCTCCAGGCGTACCCCGCGTCGACGTACCGGTACCGACCGAAGACCAGGGTCGAGCGCCTGCTCTGGTGACATGCCAGGATCCTATCAGGCTCGCCCGCTTTGAGACTGGCATGCATCTCCTGTATCCTTGGCCGATCTCCAATGGACATCTCTCGACGCACGTTCATCAAGGCCTCGGTCGCCGGCGGCGCTGGGCTGAGCGCTCTCGGTTTCGACCTCTCGCCCGCCTATGCCGCGGTCCGGCAGCTCAAGATTCGCAACGCCAAGGAATACCGGACAGTCTGTCCGTATTGCGCGGTTGGGTGCGGCACCATCGCCTATGTCCACGGAAGCGGCGGGCTGAACACGACCAACACGGTCATCCACGTCGAGGGCGACCCCGACAACCCAATCAACGGCGGCACGCTGTGTCCGAAAGGCGCCTCGCAGATGCAGTTGGCCATTAGTCCACGGTTGCAGCACCAGCCGAAGTTCCGGGACGCCCGTTCCGACGAGTGGCGCGACGTGACCTGGGACTTCGCGATGGATTGGTTTGCCCGGAAGTTCAAGGAATCCCGCGACGCCACGTTCACCGAACGTGACGACGAGGGCCGCGTCGTCAACCGCTGCGACGGCATCGCGTGGGTGGGTAGCGCCACCGTGGCCAACGAGGACGCCTACCTCATCACGAAGACGATGCGCGCCATGGGTCTTGGCTACATCGATCACCAGGCCCGCATATGACACAGCCCCACGGTGGCCAGTCTGGCCGCCACGTTCGGTCGCGGGGCGATGACCAATCACTGGAAAGACATCAAGAACGCCGATGTGATCCTGGTGATGGGTGCGAACCCGGCGGAGAACCATCCGTGCGGCTTCAAGTGGGCGCTCGAAGCGAGGGATAACCGCGGCGCCAAGTTGGTGACGATCGACCCCCGGTTCACCCGGACATCGGCGGTCGCCGACAAGCATCTGCAAATCCGTCCCGGCAGTGACATTGCCATGTTGGGCGGTTTCATCAAGCACATACTCGACAACGACCTCCAGCACGACGATTACGTGCGGGCGCACACGAATGCCTCATTCATCGTCACCGAGGACTTTGGGTTCGCGGACGGGCTGTTTGCCGGCTTTGACGAGGCGGCACAGAGCTACGACAAGACCGCCTGGGAGTACGAGCGCGGCCCTGATGGATTCGTCCGTCGCGACCCGACGCTGGAGCATCCTCGCTCCGTCTTCCAGTTGCTCAAACACCACTACGACCGCTATACGCCAGAAGTTGTCGCGAATATTACCGGCTGTTCGGAGGAGGGTTTCCTCGGAATGGCGGACATCATCTGCTCGACCGGTCGCGCCGACCGGGCCGGCACGATCATGTATGCGGTCGGGTGGACGATGCACACCGTGGGGTGCCAGATTATCCGCACCGCGGCAATCATGCAGTTGCTGCTGGGCAACATCGGGCGACCTGGCGGCGGAATTAACGCGCTGCGTGGGCATGCCAACGTCCAGGGCGCGACCGACCACGCGATCGTGGCTGGCATCCTACCCGGATACCTCAAGGTGCCGACACCCGAGCAGCAGTCGTTCGAGGCCCACCTCACCGATTCCACGCCGCGTCCCCTGGTGTCCGACACGGTGAACTACTGGGGCAACTACTCGAAGTTCTATGTGTCGCTGATGAAGGCCTGGTTCGGCGACCATGCGACGCCAGAGAATGACTTCGCCTACGACCACCTGGCGAAGCCCGGCGGTGACGCCACCTGGTTGACGATCTGGAACGAGGCCCATCAAGGGCGCCTCGAAGGCTTCGTGGCACTCGGGTTCAACCCCTTGCTTGCTGGTCCCGACGTGCCCCGGTTGTTCGAGGCGATGGCCAAACTCAAGTGGAAGGTGGTCATCGACCCGTTCATGCTCGACAGCGCCGAGTTCTGGAAGGCACCGGGCCAAAATCCAGCCGAGATAGACACCGAGGTCTTGTATCTCCCGAGCAGCCACTGGATCGAGCGTGACGGGTCCTTTACCAACAGCGGTCGGTGGGCCCAGTGGAAGGAAAAGGCGGTCGATCCACCGATCGGGGTTCGCTCCGACACCTGGATCCTCTCGGAGCTCTTCTGGCGTGTGAAGGAGCTGTATCAGGAGGAGGGCGGCGCCTACAACGACCCCATCCAGCATCTCACCTGGGACTATCTGAACCCGCGTGAGCCGACGCTGGTCGAGCTGGCAAAAGAGATCAACGGGTACGACCGGACCAGCGGTCAGCTGCTGTCGTCGTTTGGTCAGCTCAAGGACGACGGCACGACCGCGTCGGGTAACTGGATCTACTCCGGGAGCTATACGGAGGCAGGGAACCAGATGGCCAGGCGGGGAACCGCCGACCCGACCGGTCTGGGCATGCACCACGACTGGGCCTGGAGCTGGCCGCTCAACCGGCGTGTGCTGTACAACCGCGCGTCAGCCGACGCGGACGGGAAGCCCTGGGACCCGCAGCGTGCGGGCATTGCCTGGAACGGCCGCGAGTGGATTGGAGATGTACCCGATTACGGACCCACGACTCCGCCCGATGCGGCGGGCGCGTTCATCATGAACGAGGAAGGCGTTGCACGTCTGTTCAGCACGCACTTGGCCGACGGTCCGTTCTCGGAGCACTACGAGCCGGTCGAGAGTCCAACCACGAACCCGCTGCATGAACAGGTGCCGATCAACCCGGTCATCCGGTGGTATGACGGTGTGCGAGACACGCTGGCGATGTCTGCCGGGAGCGAGTTCCCATATGCGTGCACGGTCTATCGCGTCGTCGAGCGCGAGCACTTCGTGACGAGCAACGTGCCGTATCTCGTCGAGGCGATGCCGGACTTCTTCGTCGAGGTGCCCGAGGGGCTGGCCGAGGAGAAGGGGATTGCCAACGCAAGCCGGGTCAGGGTCTGGTCGAAGCGCGGGTCGGTGACCGGCACGGCTATCGTCACGAAGAGGATTCAGCCGCTTCGTGTGAATGGCAAGGTCGTGTGGACGGTGGGTATCCCGGTTCACTGGGGCTTTGTCGGCTTGACCACGGGGTCGATGGCCAACCAGCTCACCCCGTTTGTGGGCGATGCGAACACGAGATGTCCGGAGTTCAAGAGTTTTCTGGTCAACCTGGAGCAGGCATGAGCAACAACCTCGCGATCCGTCGCATGTCTGCCACCCCGAGCGCCTTTATTCCGTTGGACTCGCTGCGGTCGAACGCTCCTGAGTACGCCAAGCTGGTCGACATCTCGAAGTGTATCGGGTGCAAGGGCTGCGAGGTCGCCTGCAAGGAGTGGAACGACCTGAAGGTGGAGCCCACCGCGAACTTCGGCAGTTTTCAGAGCCACGAAGACCTCAGCTCGAACACGTGGCTGTTGATGCGGTTCAACGAGGTCGAAGTCGATGGAGACCTCCTGTGGATGATCAAGAAGGACGCCTGTCTTCACTGCGAAGATCCCGGTTGCCTGTTCGCGTGTCCGGCACCCGGGGCCATCGTGCAGTACACGAACGGGATCGTCGACTTCAACCAGGACAAGTGCATCGGGTGTCAATACTGCGTGACCGGGTGTCCGTTTGATATTCCACGCTTTGACAAGGCGACCAAGACGGTGTTCAAGTGCAACATGTGCATCGATCGGGTCGATGCCGGGCTCGAGCCGGCCTGCGTCAAGACCTGTCCAACCAATGCAATTTCATGGGGCACCAAGGACGATATGCTCGCCCTGGCCGACCAGAAGATCGAGACGCTCAATCGGCGAGGCTATTCGAAGGCCTCGGTCTATAACCCGGCAGGGGTGGGCGGAACCCACATGATGTACGTGGTTCCGCACGGCGACCGGCTCGACGACTACAGTCTGCCGACAGATCCAACGGCCAGTCCGGCGCCGATGACCGGTCTGAGCTTCTTGAAGCGTGCCGCAGTGTTCCTGTTTAACTTCAGCGTCGTCGGCACCGCGCTCCACTTTCTCCGCTACGGGCAGACGCACGTTGAGGAACATGAGTAGCGAGTCACTCCTGGGCCGTTTTACCTATGTCGAGCGGGTGGTCCACTGTGTCGTGGGTGGTTCGTTCGTGGCTCTGTTGGTTACGGGGTTGGCCTTCTCGTATCCGTCGCTCTTCTGGTTAACGGCGCTGGCGGGAGGCGGGCCGGCAGCGCGGGTCTTGCACCCCTGGATCGGCACTGTGTTCGGTGTCTCTATGGTGTGCATGTTGAGCCTCTGGATCCGCGACATGTTTCTCGACCGCGATGACTGGCGGTGGCTTGGGGCCGTGAAGGACTACGCGACGCAGAATCACGACAAGGTGCCGCCCGCCGGAAAATACAATGCTGGTCAGAAGGTCTTCTTCTGGGTGCAGGGTGTGCTGGCCGTCGTGTTCGTCGCGACAGGTCTCTTGCTCTGGATGCCAGAGCGGTTTGAGTCCGGTCTCTTGTCGGTCGCGCGACTCCTGCACTTCGCGTCGACGATGGGGGGCGGCCTCCTCTTGATCGTCCATGTCTATCTCGGCACGATCGCCTACCCGGGCACTGCGCGCGGGATGATCGACGGCAAAGTCACCCGGCGCTGGGCTGCGTTGCATCATCCGCGGTGGCACCAGGATCAGTCCCTCTAGCTGTCACAGACGTGACCCAGACCTGGAAACAACGCCGAGCCCGCGCGGCGAAGCTCGGGGCCGCTCACCCACCCGCGGCTGACATGCTTGCGTTCTATACGGACATGCTGGATCGGCAGGAGTCCATCTTTGCGATGGCCGACCGCTGGGTGACTGGCGCAGCGGGTGGCCGCGCTGGTGGTCCGCCGCTCGATATCAGTCGATTCGCGAGCGAACCACAGTTGAAGGCGTTTCACCGGTTTGTAAAAGACGCCGCCGACGTGGCCACGCCACTGCTGGCCACCACTGCCGCGCGTCTCCTCGAGTCGACCGCGTCTGCGGCCGACCTTCTTGACCGATTCGTCCGCGGCGTGCCACTCGCTGAGGTGGCCGGAACGCTGGGGTGTGAACCTGTGGCGCTGGCGTTCTTCCCGCGTGCGTTTATCCAGCCCGTCGCGGAAGCAGCCCTTGGGTGCCTACGAGACCGACATACGCCAGAGGCGGCTACGACACCGGCGTCGTGTCCCCAGTGCGGGTGGCCGCCGCAGCTGGCGTCGTTGGTCGACGAGGCCGAGGTGCGGGGCCGCCGATTGCTCTTGTGCTCGTTGTGTGGGGATGAGTGGACATTTCCTCGCGCGACCTGCCCGGTCTGCGGAGAGAGCGACGCCAACCAGCTGCCGTATCACCTCTCGGAGTCGTGGGCCCATGTCCGAGTCGAGGAGTGCAAGAGCTGTCACGCGTATCTCAAGGCCGTCGATTTGCGGACCGACGGTCTGGCGGTACCGGTGGTCGACGAGATTGCCTCCGTCGAGCTCGACCTGTGGGCCTCGGAGCAAGGGCTCGAGAAGATCCAGCGCAACCTCCTGGGTCTGTAGACTGGGCTCGCAACCAAGCCATACACTAAGTTCTGCGTTTCACAATCTTGCGAAGCCGCGTGTCAAAGTCGTCTGTCTCCGCGATCACCCAAACGCCAGCCTCGGGACCGCCTGGCCCCGTGACGACGCCGCCGATGTCGTCGGAATCGATCGAGACTGACTGTCGCGCCGACACCACGTGTGCTACCGGGAAGGTCGCGAGTCCCGCCAGAACGAGCGCCGCGATGGCGGCGACGATCAATGTCGGTGTCTGCGGATTGTTGGTCGGTCCGTTCATGTTCGCCCCTTGATTGGCGGGTCATGCCGGGATGGGCGGATGCCGGTCCCCCACGTTGGTTGCTTGCTCGAAAGCATATGCCATTTGCAGCAGCCTCAGTTCGTCGCGATGCCGACCGACGATCTGGATGCCCACCGGGAGTCCCTCAGGCGTGAAGCCGCACGGCACCGAGATGGCGGGGAGACCGGTCACCGAGATGTAGTAGCAGGAGCGCATCCAGTCAATGTAGGTGTCGAGCGTTTCGCCGTTGATCTCGGTCACATAGGGTTGGGTGACGTCGAAAGGTGGCACCTGACTCACCGGGAGGACCAGGTATTCATATCGTCCCATGAACAGGCGGACCCTCTCCTGCAGGGCGCCCAGCTGGTGCGCCATTCGACCGACGTCGGGACCAGACAGCTGACGTCCGGTCTCGATGTTCCACACCACGGTGTCCTTGATCTGGTCCCGGTGCCGGTCGAGGAGCTCACCGAACGCCAGTTCGCAGTACCAGGCGCGCCACGCGTGAAAAACCTCATCGGCATCGCTCAGATCGGGCGTGGCATCTTCGACTACACAGCCCAGCGACGCGAAGACCTGCCGTTGATCCTCGATGACGGTCGCCACCCGAGCGTCAACGGGAAGGCCGCCGAGGTCTGGCGACCACGCGACACGGCAGCCAGTGACGTTCCGGTCGAGCGATTGGGCGAACGGTGCGCCGCTCTGGTCGAGCGAGCAGGGGTCGCGGTCGTCCGGCCCGGCGAGGACGCTCAGCATCAGGCCGACGTCGCCGACGGTACGTGCCATCGGCCCGCTGACCGACGGGCTGGGAAACGACCCGGTCCGACGCGGCCAGACGGCGACCCGGCCTGGTGATGGTCGCAGTCCGACGACGTTGCAGAAGCTCGCCGGGTTTCTCAGCGAGCCTCCCATGTCGGACCCGTCGGCCAGTGGCACCATTCCGGTCGACAGAGCCACGGCCGCGCCGCCGCTGCTTCCGCCACACGTCATCTCGATGTCGTAGGGGTTGCGCGTCGCACCAAACACCTCATTGAACGTCTGGGATCCGGCTCCGAACTCCGAGGTATTGGTCTTGCCGACCGTGATGGCCCCGGCCGCGTGGAGCCGCTGGACCAACAGCGCGTCCTCGTCCGGGACAAAGTCAGCGAAGATCGGCGACCCGAATGTCGTGCGGATGCCCTTGGTCGGCACGAGGTCCTTGTGGGCCACCGGTAGACCGTGCAGTGGGCCAAGCTGTGCACCAGACGACAGCAGCGTATCTGCCTGCCCAGCCGCGTGACGTGCCTCGTCGGCGACCAGCGTGACGATGGCGTTCAGGGAGGGGTTGACCTGTTCGATACGGGTCAGATGTGCCTCCATCACCTCGACTGCGCTGACCTCTCGCTGGCGGATCATCCATGCAAGCTCACGCGCGGGAAGAAAGCAGAGGTCGGTCACGGTCGCCACCCTGGAAGCGCTCGAATGTTAGCAGAGTCGTTCGTGCAGGAGCACATCGCGAGTCCGGTAGAATGTGCGCATGCTGTACAGGATCAGCGGCGAACCGGGATGATAGGGAGCGATATGTTCAGGCAGTCGATCGAGGTCTCCCCAGAGTATTCGCTCACGCCGCTCGAGCTGCAGGATGCTGACGAGTTGTTCGCGCTGACCGATCTCAACCGCGCGCACCTACGATGTTGGCTGCCATGGCTCGACAACATCAGGCGCCTTGAAGACACTCGCGCGTTCATCCGGGCCGCGCGCGCGCAGGCCTCACAAAACAACGGGGCGCAGCTGGCCATTCGCGTGGACGGTCGCATCGCCGGGATCGTCGGGCATCACCAGATCGACTGGCGGAACCGCTTGACGTCGCTGGGATACTGGGTCGGTCGTGATTTCGAGGGCCGGGGTCTCGTGACGACGGTGACCCGGTCTCTTGTCACCCATGCCTTTCGTGATGCCCGTTTGAATCGCGTGGAGATCCGGTGCGCCGAAGGGAATTGGCGAAGTCGGGCCGTTCCGCGGCGGCTCGGATTTCGTGAAGAGGGGCTCC
>Ga0310123_10004952_pt1 | contig 10003 bp, 7 predicted proteins | sample CB6_AW_1057_MG_FD_203505 | JGI IMG/M metagenome (GOLD analysis project Ga0310123, IMG submission 203505) | Marine microbial communities from Western Arctic Ocean, Canada - CB6_AW_1057 | ecosystem: Environmental > Aquatic > Marine > Oceanic | place: Canada: Western Arctic Ocean | collected...
GATTCCTATGACCGGGCTCAGCCCATAACCTGAGGATTCGTGACACATATTGGAACAGTCTGGAAGATTGTTGGTACCAATCTGTCGAGCCAAAGTACCCCAGAGGAATGCAGCCTCATTAGAGGTGCGTCCACTGGTATATAGCACAGCCTCGTCCGGTGAATCCAGACTGGTGATTTTTTCAGCAATCATCGAATTTGCTTCATCCCATGTAATTGGCTCGTAGTGTGAAGAGTCTGCTCTGAGTAGCATTGGCTCTATCAGTCGACCTTGCTTATCCAACCACATATCGGCCTGTTCGCTAAGTTGCTCGACAGACCACTTCGCAAAGAAGTCAGTATTTACTTGCTTCTTAGTGGCCTCTGTAGCAAATGCCTTGGCTCCATTCTCACAGAACTCAAAACTGGAGCGATGGTCATCAGGGTCTGGCCACGCGCATCCCTGACAGTCAAACCCCTCAAATCGATTGACACTCCGCATCGACTTGAGCGTTCTTAACAGACCAGCCTCAGCTAGGCCGATTGAGAATGATTTGCTGATGCCTGTGAAGCCAGCAGCAACCTGCTTTGGTTTGCCTATTCGGAGTTTTTCATCCACAACTGGGGGCTGTGCCCGCACATCTCTGCTCATCTGCCTCAGCACCACTGTGAGAGTCCTATTCTAATCAGTTGTCTAAGAAATTAGCCCTTAATGCGGTGAGCACCACTGTAAACATTGAATCGGCCATCACGAAGGAATCCAATCAAAGTCAGTCCATGCTGGCGTGCAAGATCAACAGCAAGGGTAGTGGGAGCCCCAATCGCAGCAATAACCGGACAGCCGGCCATCACGGCTTTTTGCACCATCTCGAAGGATATCCTGCCAGAAAGCATCAGGCCCTCATTAGACAGTGGCAGCTCTCCGGCAACCATTGCCCTGCCTACAACCTTGTCCATCGCATTGTGTCTGCCTACATCCTCGGAGATGTCGATTATCGCACCATCTTGACCAAAACGGGCCACAGCATGCATACCTCCGGTGGCATCGAAGTCCCTCTGAGCCTGTTTGAGTGAACCCCCTAATCCCTCGATGACTTTGGGGGACAGAGAAAGGCGAGAATCACTGACATTGGGTGGATCGGCTGCTAGCACCGCCTCCAATGAAACGCGGCCACACACTCCACATGCGGAACTGCGATTGAAAGCACGTGAGTGAGCATCTTGGTCCCAATGGGTACCATCGGCGAGAGCGACCCCGGCACGCCCCTCATCGGTAGCGGAAACTTCGATGTCAGAATGGCTGCGAATAACCCCTTCAGACAGCAGTAATCCATGAATCAGTGCTCCATCATCTCCGGGAGTACGCATTGTGACTGCGAAAACCTGTCCATCAATGCTGATTTCAAGGGGTTCTTCTACGGCTACAGCCTCTGATACCGGAACTCTTCGGGAAGCGGTGAATCGCTGTGCTGCTAGGTCAGCGACGCGCTCTGTCATCACCCCTGCCTGTACCCCGGGCTTCATCTCATTGTCGGCCCTGAGAGCCAAAACCCCCACTTATTCTCAAAGGGGGGGCTTCAAGAAGGACCCGCGGCTCCCAATTGATGATGGAATCATCACAGTTGGGCCTCGTGAGCCGGCTTATTGACAGTGGGCTAGACGCTAAGGAGGCTGCGATAGTCACCGCTCTTTCTACGCGAGAACCGCTGAAAGCCAGCGAAATCGGCAATCTGGTCAATATCTCTCGCATGGATGCTTACAACACCATCAAAAGGTTGCAAGAGAAGGGGCTGGTTCAGGCAACCGTGGACAAACCGATGCGCTTTGCCGGCAAGCCGATGGGCGAGGTATTCGAGTTGTTGATTAGCCAGCAGGCGCAAGAACTCCGCCGCCTAGAGGATCACCTGCGAGAGTTGGAATCTGGCCCCGATGCCACTTTCCTTGATGCGCAACCATCCACCATCCCTACCGAAGCCACATTCACTGTGGTCAAGGACAGGAATAACGTCCATGCAACAATCCAACGGCTCTGCGCTGATGCCGAACAGGAGATTTGGCTGCTACTCGGTAAGTGGGGGATTCTGCACTTCGTTCGTGGTGGCGTCATTGATTCGGTCAACGATGCTGCACAAAGGGGAGTCAATGTGCGTGTTCTTGGCAATGTCGACTCTAAGACCTTGAAATTCTTTGATGAATTGGCAGAGGGCATCGAGATTCGACACACTGACCACCTGTCCATGCAGGGAGTGATTATTGACGAGGATGTGGCTGTTCAGGCCATTCTAGTGGATTCCAACCCAGTTGGACGCGGCCGTGAGGACAGCGCGCTGGTAATCGAAGCCGCGGAATTCATTTCTGCTCAGAAGGAATTAGTTTCCAATAATTGGGCTACAGCCACTGATCTGCACGCTATTGCTAAGCGAATCGAGGAGGGGCAGATTGTTGAGCCACTGCACGTAACATTGGGTAGCGGCTCGTTTTACCAACGCCTCAAGAGATATCTCGCTGAACCAATACAGGACCAGCATCCATCCAGTGTCGGATGGACTAACGCCATCCTCAGAGTGGGCAACGACACCATACCAGGGGAACACTCGCTACCGACATTTGAGGCGCTAGGTATCGATACTAGTGAACTCATGCGCGCCATCGGCCGCCGCATCGGAGAGGAAATTACACTTGAGGTGGCCACAGATGATGATGCGCAGTTCTGGCCAGACCTTGCGTCTCGGTGGGAGCAACTCGGAATGGGCAAACTCACGGTCAAGGGCAATCCTCCAACCATGATTCGCGTTGACGATTCCGGCTCATGTGGCGGTGCCCCAAAACTCGGTGGACCATTCTGCCATCTTGACGAGGGAATCCTTGAGGGAATCATTACCGCTCGATTAGGGGTTGAAGTCACTGCGGTAGAGCGAGAGTGTACCGCTACGGGCAAAGACCACTGCCACTTCGACATTATTCTCCAGCAGTCGGAGTAATCAGACACGAGCCACGCGCCTTTGCTGTTCTTTCAGCAAGTGCTTGCAACGACGAATCTGCTCCTTGGTGCGCATCAGGTTCGCATCGATTAGAGGCTCACCGACATCATCACCAATTGATTGCTCAAAGCAGTGGATTGCATTGTCATATGACTCAAGTTCTGCGTACGATGTACCCATGTTATACAGAGCAGAACCGGTTGTCAATGCCCTATCGATACTGAATGCCTTGTAATAGCACTCGATGGCCTTCTTGAATTCATCGAGATAATAGAAGCAATTGCCCCTTCCGTTCAAGGTCTTGATTGCCATGGCCTTGTCATCCTTGAAAGCAGGCAAGGCGCGGTCAAAGCAAGACATGGCTTCTCGATACTTTTCCTTAGATATAAGTTCAAGTCCCTTGTTGTACCATTCAGTGTCCTGATTGGCTACCGAGGAAGAATCCGCTAACACCTCGTGTTCGTCCATTGCATACTGCTGTGAATGCAGGGATTCAGCAGCGTCTTCGACAGCGGCGTCGGAGGTGTGCACGATGATTTCTTGCTTGGGTTCATCAATTGTGTCGAGTACAGATTCGTGCGCGACAATTTCTTCTGTGCTCAGAACCTCAGATTCGGTGCTTTCTGGCTCTGGTTCAGGAGTAGTATCAACCCACACCTCATCAGACCACGCGGCCTCCACCTCCGTATCTCTCAGGTCCGCCTCATTCGGTTCCTCAGCCTCTTGCTCAGCTACCGGGGTATCGAAGGCAGCATTTGCATCAACGATGGCCTCTAGGCTCGGCACGGGCTCACCACGCAGAGTCGCAGCCTTATCGCGGCATTTTTCCGCTGTAGTAGAATCACCAGCAGCATCTAGCGCGCGGGCAAGTCCACCCCACAATTCGGCATTATCCTTGTCTGCCTCAAGCAATGAGCGATAGAGCGTGACAGCCTCGACATGATTACCGACCAAAGTAAGTGCGCGAGCCCTGAGAATCTGCTCACTGTCTATGGGGATATGTCCAAGGGCTTCTCGAGCCATCTCCGGGCCAGCAGGTAGGGTCGTGGGGATTGATTTCACTAGTTCCAAAACCTTTCCTTCACCCTCTGCAAGGTCGATGAGCAGAGAGGCAAAATCAGTGCCAGACGGGTGTCTAGGCTCAAGAGCGAGTAGACGACGGAAAGCGTCTATCGCCACCTCGATGCGCCCGGTTTCGACTGCGACAAGAGCAAGACCATTCACTGCCTTGGAATAATCAGCCTTCAATTCTACAGCGGTAGAGAAACATGTGAATGCGCTTTCCGCATCTCCATCCTTGCGATGGAGGGCGCCTAGGTTGAACCAACCCGGAGCATCCGTATTGTCCAATTCCAAGGCGTAGGAGAATGCTTCCTTCGCATTGTCATTCAGTTCAAGTCTAGCCATCGCGCCTGCGGCGATACGCCAACAACGTGGGTGATTAGCAGCTGCCGCGGGAAGTTGCGGCCTTAGCATATCCAAAGCGGCTGCGGCATCCCCTTCGCGAATCATTTGGGCCGCCTGCTCAGCAAGCGCATCAAGTCCATTGTCGGCTGATACCTCAACAACCTCCTGTGTCGACGCCTGCAGTTCGTCGATGACTGGGTGCGATTCCAGAGTCCTGACAAAGCCACTGGGCTCAGGCCAAGGCGTCTCAGTAGGCTCAGGAGCAGCCGCTGGCTCAGCCGTATCTTCAATTTCCTCGGTTTCCTCCACCGTATCCTCAGGGATTTGGTAGACTGGGACTGTAGCCCCTGCTTTCTCGACCATATCGACAAGAGCCGGATGTCCGGGGAAGGAAAGCAGTGCGGTTTGGGCGAATGGGACCGCCTCATCGCCGCGGCCTAATTTATCCAGAAGAACGGACATGTTTGCAGCGCTTGGCCCATGTGCGTCGTTGTTGTCCAATGCAATTTGGAATGCCTTGAGTGCTTCGGGGATGTCGCCCATCGATTCGTTCACAACTCCTCGGTTGAACCAGGCCATGTGGTCGGACGGGTCTAGAGCAATTGCTTGATTGAATAATTCCAGAGCCTGTTTGTATTCACCTTCAAGGCCAAGCGCCTCACCACGTTGGATTAGTTCGGCAGCATCAAGCCCATCTCCGGAGGGATGCTCAGAGGCTGTGGCATCTGCTGAATCACCAGCAGAATCATCGCCTCCTGTCGGAGTGAACACTGGTACAACCACATCGTCTATTGTGGCTGAACTCTGCTCAAGCGCACCTTTGCTGTAATCCTCAGTCTGCTCGGTTACTTGCTCAGCGACAGGGTTCTTCGGTGCAATGCCGAAAAGGGGTCCGGAGCAGGAAGGGCAAGTAGCCTCGCCACCCTCCAACTCCGTATCACAGTGGGGGCAGTTTGCATGGCCATGCTCAGGCATCAGAACACCGACCTTCGGACGCTCATGTTTAACGGATAAGTGTTCGCGACCTTTGGTCGCTTATTTTCAGGCGCGACCACACCCCAATGTGCGCCTTGTGTTGGCGCAAACCCATTGAACCAGCACCCACTCGCAATACCATGACTGACGAGATAGTCATCATGGGCATCTGTGGGACATACACGCATGAATCTGCTAATGGTCACCTGCTGAAGATGGCTTTAGATGCCTGTTCTGACCTAGGTGCGAAGACTGTGACATGGGACCAAGAGGAGAATCCGCTGCCACTGGTAGGTGCACCCGATTCATGGGAAGATGACAATGTCAAGTCCTTTCAGGAACTCGCCAAATCGGCCGATGCATATATTCTGAGCAGCCCGGAATACCATGGCACCATGTCGGGTGTGATGAAGAATCAACTCGATTGGGTCTATTTTGACCAAGCCGGAGGCAAGGTGTGGGGTGTGATGAGTACTCTCGGCGGTCAATCCAATTCAAACACGCTGAATCATATGCGCCTTTCCGCACGTTGGTTGCACGGCCACGTTATTCCACAGCAGATTGCGGTTGGCAAGGTTAAGGAGGCATTCAATGAAGATGGAACCTTCGTCGACGACAAACTCACTGAGCGCCTGCAGGAATTCGCCTCAGCATTGGTTGACACTACAAGACGCCTCAAGGATTGAGGTGGATGTATGAGGATTTTTCACAACCCTCGTTGTAGCAAGAGTCGACAATGCCTCGCCTTGCTTGAATCGAGTGGAGTGGACTACGAGGTTATTCGATACCTTGAGACACCGCCATCAGAGTCTGATATGGTTTCAGTTATTTCGCGCCTTGATGCCCCTCCCATCACTGCAATCAGAACTAACGAGCAAGAATGGCGTAACCTGACAGAGAAGCCGGACAATGGTGACGGTGTTGCGCTGGCGGCTTTGATTGCGCGCTATCCCTGCCTGTTGCAGCGTCCAATTGTGGATGACGGCTCAACCGCCCGCATTTGTCGACCTCCAGAACTGGTTGAAGAACTACTCTGAAATTAGCGCCGAGACTCAACAACATTCTGCAGATGGTCAAGAGAACGCCTAGCCTGTTCGCGCACTCTCACATCATCATCCTCCAACGCCTTCACCAGAGGCTCGACCACTCTAGCATCTGCGAATCGTGCCAATACCGTAGCCACGGCGAGTCTAACTTCCGCATCATCATCCGTAAGTTTCCTGACAAGACCGGTCATTACATCCTTGGTATCGAATCTCCCTAGGCCCTGCACAGCCGTCACTCTGACTCGAGCAGACTTGTCTGTCAATGCCCGGGCCAGGGCTTCCCTCGCTCTACTACCCTGCATTTCTCCATACGATTTCACGCATCTGACTCTTGTTTGCTCAGATGCTCCGTCTGCCACCTCTTCAAGGTAGGGTATTGCAATTGGGTCGGCAATTCGACCAAGAGCAGAAATAGCACCGTTACGGACCATTTCACTGTCATTTTCAAGAGCTGCGAATAGGGGTGAAAAGTGCTTGATTCGCACCAAAGCAGCGATACTAGTTGTGTGTAGAACATCGTCATCCAATTTGGAAATCAGCGAAGGGCAGGCGCGAGGATCTCCAATGACTGCAATTGCCTCTAGAACTCGCATCTTTTCGTCAGATTCCAAGTCCTCTGAATCGAGCATTACCAGCAATCGTGGAGTAGCCCTGCGGCCGAGACGATATGCCATTTCTGGGTCCTTGACTCCAGCCCCCACACCCTCCTCGATGGACTTTCGAATCGCTAGCATGCGCATGATTCCTTGAATTAGAATAAAGTCAATGGTAAGTAGGATTAGCATCACGACATGCCTTCCAGCAAGAGATTCGTATCGAACATCACTGATCTGTACCCCATATACTTCTGACCAATCGAGAAGTGCTCTGAATAACAAGTCGAGCCCGAACAATACCCAGTCAGAAAAGCTCGCTCCATCAGGGGCGTCAAAAAGGTCGTAGATTTCATGGCCCATTTTGAGTATCATTGGTACAAGAAATAGCAGCATTGAGGAAGAGATTAGCGCACTCAAACGTAGGTCGGGAAGCGTATCTGCATCAACGTCGGATAATTTCCGGGCAATCTGTACCCGTCTGTTCTCATTGTTTACCCACGCCCTGCTGACCGCGACCACCCCTACGAATCCCAGCCAAAGCATCAACCACGACAGTAAACCGGGTACAAGAAAAGCCAAAGCCAAGATTACCCCAAACATGCCTAGCAGGGCTACCATCTGTGGGAATAGTTGGACAAATCCTGTGCCGAATAATCTAGACAGGCTGACTAGTCCTCTATCCAACGCGATGAGCGCTGTGCGAATCTGTCCGAAGTTCATGCTCCCGGATACGAACGCAGGCAAGGAGCCGATAAGGGCGACTGAGTCAACTGACCCCTGCATCACGATTTAGAGGTCCGTGCCAGCCCGTCATCGCTATCACCAATGGTCGCTTGGAAGCAACGTGCTTCCACCAGTTTGGTACCTTCTCCTCGCATTCTGTGCCATTATGGGTGTGTTGACGTGGTATCTTCGCAACCTTACTGATGATGAGAATTGGATCAAAGTTAGTGCTGGATTTGGGATTTGTGGGATGATTGCCTTGGTGGCGTGGACATTCAGTTTGGATATCTGAGGTATCAACATGACATTGCAGGGGATTTATCCAGTCAGAATGCCGGTATGGTGGGCTAGACGAGGGGCTGCGGGGCCTCATCCCGAGTTACCGGGCATCACCGGACGTTACATCGTCATGCGTCATGTCAAGCGATTTCGGAGGCTCGAAGGACTACTAGCAAGAATCTTACGAGCACCGAATGAACTGCGACGTCCACTCGATGACATGAACAGTCTGTTGTGGGAGTTATGTGATGGATACAGAGACTTCGATACCATATGCGATTTGATGCATAGCACGTTTCATGAGAGGATTGCCCCTGTGCAGGAAAGGACTGAAGCCGCCATCACAGAATTGTCTCATTTGGGGTTCATTGGCCTATCAAAGACTCCCTTTGACGAAGAATGGTTGACCGGCCCCGGCATTGACCCTACGGGTGAGTTGGATGAGTCAAATGACGATTTGGAACTGGACTGGTTTGCAGTAGAGGGTGACAACACAGAGTAGGCCTTCAGAAGCCATGATCACATCGCGGGCAGGCAGTCATGTCAACAATCGCCTCCGAGGCCGCAAAACCTCCACACGATGGGCACTGCCACCATGCAACATCTGCTGTGAGTTCCACACCTGATACCATGCACTGGAATGATGGAAGTAGCGGCCCTCCATTGGAGTCCCCTTGCAGTTGTTGACCCTCTACTTCTTCGTCCGCTGGCTGAGGCTCTGGCTCTCCTAGAGCCCCGAACGCGTTTTCTAGCACAACTGGTGCCGAAGTTGTCTCCAGCACAGGTTGCTGGGCTGTCACTGGTTGCGCAAGTCTTTGTTCTTCGGGCGTGGGCGGGAGGGACTTTGCTGTGGCGCTCTTTACCTGAGGAGCGGTAAATGCTGGGTCTGCAACCCACTGGTTGGAAGCGGCGTGCCAAATCCATCCCGGATGTTCGGATTGAGCCGCCTGCTGTTGAACGGGTGCGGTGGCAGCAACTACGGCCGGTGGTCGAGCCATAGTAACCGTAGCAGATACGGAAGGCGAGTAGTTCTCCTCCTCTTCCTCAATATCCTCAAGGTGATGCAGGTGCTTGCGTCTACGTAGAATCAGAACGGACATTATGAGGAAGAAGGCAATGAATAGCACTGCTGCAGAGACTGCAATAGCCTGCACACTTAGCAGAGAGTTGAACGAGAAGCCCCCCGCTTCCTCTTGCACGGGAGTCTTCATGTGGATAGGTCCACTATTCCACACCTCATCCCCATCTTCATCGATTATCTGCATATAGACGGTACGAGCCTGTTCATCACCAGCGATGGTGAAATCACAGGTGAAAGTCTGAGTCTCCTCAATGCCATTAGAGGCGATTGGAAGCAGCAGCATGTACTCTCCTGATTGTGAACGAGGCCTACAGGTGATATCGACACTTGACGGTGAAGTCACTTGCAACTCCACTGTAATCGACATAGTAGAACGAGTCGTCACATCAACAGTGAAGGAATGGGTATCAGACGGGTCGAACAAATAGGGTTCAATCAGTGAAGTGGATACCTGAAGGTCCCTCCTTTGGTCTACCAATACGGTGTGTTCAGTACGGACTAGAATTGTCTCATCACCACCCCAGGTACTTTCTGCCTCAAGTGTGATGACTACTGACTGACCCAACGGGAAATCCTCGAAGGATAGGAAGGTCAGAGTCATCACCTCGGATTGACCACCTCCCAGGGGTATATCGATCCAACCATTCAACTGACCTACACCCCTGTCGGATTCCATTTGGACCAACATCCCTGTCCGTATTGAATCAACCATTACTCTAGCGCGTAGAGTGCCATCGTAGGAGTTGCCATCATTACTTAGAGTCACATCCCAAGACAATTCTTGCCCAATCCATGCTGATGTCACCTCAGAAGGCAACTCGGTTAGCATAGGATGCACGGTTTGCTGAGTCTGCACAGTTACCTGAACCGAGTTATCATTTGGAAACGCATCTTCGCCCTCATATGGAGATGCAGTGATGGTAAAATCGAGTATTTG
>Ga0310123_10004953_pt1 | contig 10002 bp, 8 predicted proteins | sample CB6_AW_1057_MG_FD_203505 | JGI IMG/M metagenome (GOLD analysis project Ga0310123, IMG submission 203505) | Marine microbial communities from Western Arctic Ocean, Canada - CB6_AW_1057 | ecosystem: Environmental > Aquatic > Marine > Oceanic | place: Canada: Western Arctic Ocean | collected...
CTTCTAAAATGAATAGAGTTGATTTAGCATTAGAGTCAATATCATTTAATGGTTGTTCAAAAGATTGTGAATGTGATGTTTGCCCAGCTAAATGAATAATAACATCAGGTTTGTTTTTATGTATACACTGACCGAGTGTCTTAAAATCAGTCACATCAATTTTTTCAATTTTAATTTTTTTTGAAATATTGGAGATATTATGTTTTTTTAAAAAACTCTTTGTAAGAACCACCAAATCATGTTTTTCGATTAAAAGTTGTTCACATAAATGACTACCAATAAAACCCATGCCGCCAGTTATCATAATTTTCATGTGATATGATAAAATCAAATCTAGATTAATCTAAAGATATCTATGCTTGAATACGGAGCTTTGCTTCTAAACGTTTTTTTTATCTAAACGTAATTCATGACTAGTGATAGAATGAGAATAGTAATTGATTTAGATGGAGTGATCTGTGAATTAAAAAAACCAAATGAAACATATCTGGAAGTAAAGCCGAATAAAGATCTTATATCAAAAATGAGAGAATGGAAAAAAAATGGTCACTACTTAATTATCTATACTGGAAGACACATGAGAACGTGCAATGGAAACGTTGCGGAAGTCACTAAAAAAATTGGTCCTATAACCTCTGAATGGTTAAAAAAATGGGATATTCCGTTTGACGAAATTCATTATGGAAAGCCTTATGGTGATGTTTACATTGATGACTTAGCTATTACATTTTCAACTACAAAACAACTTGAAAAAAAAATGGAAGAGATTAAACCAATTTTTGTGATTCCAATGGCTGGTAAGGCACAACGATTTAAAGATGAAGGTATTCTCGAACCAAAATTTCTCCTTGAAGTAAAGGGACGGACATTGTTTGAGTGGTCATTAGAAAGTTTACCGTTAGATATTGCAGGAAAGATAATATTCGTTTGTTTACAAGAACATGAGAAAAAATACAATGTTAGAAATTTTATTAAAAAAATTATGGAAAAAAAATTTCCTATGTTAAATCCCCAAATAATATTTTTAGATAAAACTACTAAAGGACAAGTTGAAACTGTGTTGTATGCAAAACAGCATATCAATAATAATGCTGCTCTAGTAATTTATAATATTGATACATACTTTTTTTCAACACGTTTAAAATCTAAACTGCTTACAATAAAAAATACAAACATTGATGGGCTACTCGGCGCTTTCAATTCAAATGATAAGAAACTCAGTTTTATTGAATTAGACCCTGATGAATTTGTCAAACGGACAAAAGAAAAAGAACCTATTTCTGATATTGCGTCTACCGGCTTGTATACATTCAGTAGAGGTAAAGATTTTGTAGATGCAGCTGAATATATGCTGTCAAATAACTTAAGCGTCAATGATGAATACTATGTTTCCGAATTATACAATATTTTAATTAAAACAGGAAAAAAATTTGTAATTGATTTAGCTGATAAATTCACTCCGCTAGGAACACCTGATGATATTAAAAAATTTGAACAGAAAGGTTGAACGTTGAACTACGATAACATTCATGTACTGATATTAAGTGCAGGTAAAATTGAAAAAGAATTAGAAAGTATTTTTGGAAGTATTCCATCTGGATTAATTCCGTTACACGGGAAACCTGTTATTTTTAGAATTCTTGATAAATTATTGAGAGAGGGATTCAAAAAAGTATCAATAACAATTGGCTTCAAAAAAGAAATTTTGGAAAAAATTATTTCAGAACAGTATAAGGATCAAATAAAATTAAATTTCATAACTACTGATTTTGAAAAGCCACCTGGAAATTCAATTTTAACCGCAATTAAGAAAATACAGGAACAACAGCTTCTTGTAATTTTAGGTGATACACTTGTAGAAAATGAACTTTCTAATTTAATTCAAAAAAATAATGATTTTGTTTTAATGTCGAATAATTTCGAAAGACCAGCAAATTGGTGTATAGTAACTTCGAAAGATGGAAAATTAGACCTGATTTTTGATAAGAAAAAAGATTTAGAAAAAAATAATGAGCAATACGCATTAGTTGGTGTATATTATTTTGATGATCTAGATTCGTTAAAACATGTTTATGTTAAATTTAACGAGCAAGAACGAATAGAAATTAGCGATTTAATCAAAAAATACAAAGAACAAAAAGTAATTTCAACAGAGATATGCAAGCAATGGTATGATGCTGGACATATAGAAAATTATTTTGTGTCTAAACAGATGCTTCTAAAAGCTAGATATTTCAATTCGTTAAGATTTGATAGATCATTAAAGATTGTTACCAAAACAAGCGAAAACATCTCAAAATTAATTGATGAAATTGAATGGTACAAACAAATTCCTAATGATTTATCGAAATTGACACCAAAGATCATAGATTTTAATCAATCAAAAAAACCGTTTCTAAAACTTGAGTATATCAAACATCCAACATTAGCTGAACTTTGGTTATACGGTGACTTTTCTTCAAAACTTTGGATGGAAATATTAAAAAAATTATTTAAAATTTTAAACCAGTTTAAAGAATATTCCAAATCCGTTTCTCTTGATGATTATAATTTGATCTACAAAACAAAAACAGAAGACAGAATAAACGAATTAATCAGTTCAAATGAATCTTTTAAGCAGATACTAGAGGAGGGTGCACTATTCATTAATGGAAAAAAATATCGCAATTGGCCAGCGATTAAGGAAGACATTGAATTACGAATACATGATCTGCATCATGAAGACGATAACTGCTTGATACATGGTGATTTATGTTTCTCAAATATTTTTTGTGATTTTAAAACTAAAAATTTCAAATTAATTGATCCTAGGGGTAAATGGGGCAATGATATGTATGGTGATATAAAATACGATGTGGCAAAATTACGTCATTCTCTAGTAGGTGGATTTGACACAATCGTTAATGGTTTGTGTTCTGCATCGTTGAGTAAAAATAATCATATCACTGTAAATATTTTCAAACCAAAAAATCATCAAGATATTTGTACGTATCTAGATAATTTAATTCAAAATGAATGGGATTTGAATGAAATAAAACTAATTGAGGGACTGTTATTCATCTCAATGTTGCCACTTCACAAAGATCATTTTGAACGTCAATTGGCATTCTATAGTATTGGAATCCAGCTATTAAATGAGGTCTTGGATGAAACGGATGGATAACACATGCCAAAATTAACTATTGTAATTCCAAATTATAATGGAGGAGAGAATCTTAAAAGAGCCATTGAGTCTTGCGGAACAATTAAGATTCCGGAAAATGACTATGAAATTTTAATCGTTGATAATAAATCGACTGATAATTCTATTAAGATTGCAAATGAAATGAAGGTAAAATTTACAAACATACGTATTGTTCAAAATGAAAAAAATTTTGGTAGAATACAAAATTGGAATATTAGTATTGAAAAAGCCTATGGTAAGTATTTGATTTTTTTATTTGCCAACGATTTGATTAATGAAAAAAATAATATCCATGAATCACTACAAAATTTAGATTCAGACCAAACAATTTCAATATGTGTGTCGGCTCTATTGAAAAAAGAAAAAAGTAGGCAATATATCAAAAAAGCGTATTTTGATGAAATAATTAAATGCTCATCAAAAAAATTTGCTTCAAATTGTCTTAATCGAGGGCTACTTCCATTTGGACCAATCCAATCAATAATTTATCGGCTTGATGATATAATGAGTACCAAAAATAAATTTTTAGAGGAATTTCCAATTAATGCAGACGAAATTTTTTCTTTTGAAGAAGCATGTAAACACGAAAGTATCATGTTTAATCCCCATCCTCAAATAACCTGGGATCTTACGCAAGGTCGTTTTCATGGGAAAATGAAGATTGAGGATGAGTTTAAGGAACATTCCGATACAATTGAAATTATAAAAAACAAAATAAACTTGGATGTAAATTATGGTTTAATATCAACATACAGAGCAATTAATTTGATAAAATTTTTAGTAAAAAATTTTCAACGTAAAGATGGTAAAAAAGAGGCAATTACACATCTTTTATCAAAAATCAAAGAAAGCGGCACTTTTTTTAATACCGACAAAATTTTAATTAAAACTTTATTCGACAAATTGAAGAATTCAGAAAAGGATGCAGACGACCTGCTTCACAAATTGATTATTACAAAATGTATTGATGAATCTAAGAATTGATTTTATTTCTTATGAAATAATTTATGTTTAATTTTTAACCAGTAAACTCTCAAAGTCATTCCAGCTCCCACAAATACCCCAACAATCATTGCAATAATCACAGTAAGACTTGCTGGATCAATGTATCCACTATATTTTGAAAGAGAAAATCCCAGTAAAATATTATAAATTACAATAAATTGAAAGTCCATTATCGAAAAATCATTTTTTTATATATAATCTTTAGTATCCAATAATGATCAATTATCCATTATACTTGTCTTTGTTAAACAAGAAACTTAAATGAGTTTTTTTTTTCTGAATGTGATATGGATGTGGAAACAAAGAAAAATTCAAAAATTTTCCATCCGTTTTTAATTGCATTTTTCCCAATAATAGCAATTTATTCTGTAAATATTGGTTTTATTCAACTTGAAGAATTCATACTCTCAACTCTACTAATTGTGGGAAGTGCATTTTTGTTCTTTTTATGTCTAAAATATATTTTAAAAAATGGAAAAAAAGCAGCGCTTATCGTATCACTTTCTTTCATAATATTCTTCTCATTTGGCCATGTCTATAATATGCTAAATCAGGTTAGTATTGGTGATACTGATTTAGGAAGTAACAAGATACTTCTTCCTATATTTACTATATTATTTGGAATTGGATCTTTTTTGATTATTAAAACAAAAAGGACACTTGGTAATGCAACATCAATTGTAAATGCTATCTCAGTTGTTTTCATATCTGTTATTGTAGTAATGGTTGGAATTGAAACCTTTGGATGTGATGAATGTTTAATACAACAAACCTCAGCTAGACAACTTGATTTTTTCTCTGATGATAAAATAGATTTTTCACCTTATTTTGAATCACATTCATTCTCAATTTCTGAATCTGACTCTCTTCCGAATGTTTATTTCATAATTTTAGACGGATATCCTAGAAATGATATTCTCAAAAAACATGTGAATTTTGATAACAGTGAATTTACAAATATGCTTGAACAGCGTGGATTTCATATTGCGAAAAATAGTTTTGCAAATTATTCTTTTAGCGGTTTATCAATTTCTTCTACGATGAATATGGATTACATAAACTTTTTAGCTGATGAAATTGGAGAAGATTCAAGAGACTATAATCCAATTATAGGAAAAGATTTTGGATTATATGCAGATAACCAAGTAATAAAAAATTTCAAGTTGATGGGATACAAAGTTGGTAGAATCGGTTCAGCGACAATATATCTTCATGAGCTACCTTTAGCGGATCTCTCTCCATGTTACAAGACTGTTCATTTGATGGATAATAGATTGCTTAATGCGGTAGGAAGTACTAGTATGATAGGATATTTTATAGAAAGATGGGCTGAGGAACAGCAAAGGCAAATTATTTTATGTGATTTTGAAGAATTGCCAAAAATAAGTGGTTATTTTGAAGAACCTGTCTTTGTTTGGTCGCATATTATGTTACCTCACTTTCCATTGATTTTTGGTCCTAATGGAGAACCAATAACGCCGGGGCAGTCCCTACTGACTATGAATCATCCTGAATATACTGATAGTGGTTGGGATATTAAAACACAATTTGTGCAACAAATACAATTTGCAAATAAAAAATCTATAGAATTTATTGATAAAATTCTTGAAAATGAAAAACAATCAATTATAATCATTCAGAGTGATCATGGTTCTGCCTTTGGTGTTAATTTTCAGGATCCTACAGATGACGATGCTTTTCAGAAATTATCCAATCTTAGTGCAATCTATTTTCCTGATGAAAAACATCGAGAAATGTTAACTGATGATCGAACGAATGTGAACACTTTTCGAATAGTGTTTAACTCATACTTTGGAAGTGATTATGAGATGCTAGAAGACAGAATCTATTGGGGTCTATCTTATAAAAAACCATTTTGGTTTAAGGATGTAACTAGTATACTATTGAATTAACTATATTATGATAAGAAAAAAATTGCGTATGCTTCAAACTAATTTAGTAGTATAGACTAAAAAGCATAATTTGATGGAATTTTTATGAAGATAGGAATAATATGTCCTGCATCATTACCCGCAACACAGTTTGGCGGTATTTTATTTTTAGGTGTAGATTTAGCCAGAGAATTATCTAACGAAAAACACCAAGTGACAATTTACACAACAGATTTAGATTTCGCAAATAATCCTAAAACATTCAATAAAAAATTACCAAAAGAAGAAAATGTACAAAATTTTAAGATTAAACGTTCACATGTATGGTTTTCAATAAAATTATTCTTTATCAATCCTGGAATGTATTTCCGTATGATGAATGATCAGTATGATGTTATACACACTATAGGAATTCGAAGTTTTCAATCATTTATAGCAGCACTGGTTGCAAAGAAGAAAAAAATTCCATTGATTGTTTCTGATCAAGGAGGTCTGACAACGCATCCTGATTTACAGAACAAGGGTATGTGGACAAAAATTCTTTATAAAATACAATCACCTATGATTAAATTTGTCATAAGTCAGGCAAAAAAAATTGTAGCGGCAAATGAATATGAAAAGAAAATTTTTTCTGAATTAACTGATGAAAATAAAATAGAAGTGGTTAGAAACGGTATAAACTTAGAAAATATGAAATCGACTATTGATTTTAAAAAGAAATATGCTATCAGTCAGAATTATTTTTTATTCCTAGGAAGATTTCATGAAGTTAAGGGACTTGATACATTACTAGAAGCAATGAATTTGATAAAAAATCATCCCTTAATGTCCACTACTAAACTAGTTATTATGGGGGTAGATTTTGGATTCGAAAAAAAAATGCTGATGATGATCAAAGAAATGAATTTAGATAACGTAGTTAAAATAATTAAAAACCCTCCTAGAGAAGACGTAATTTCTGCATATAATGAAAGTGAGTTTTTAGTGTTGCCATCAAGATGGGAACTTTCACCGCTTACACCTTTAGAAGGATTTGCATTCAAAAAGCCAACCATTAGTACAAAAGCTCATGGAATACCATACACATTACATGATAGAAAAGATTCAATTTTAGTTGAACCAGGAAATTTTGAAGAGTTGGGTGATGTGATTGTTGAACTTTTAAATGATAAAATAAAATGTGAGCGTCTTGGTATGGAAGGTTATGAATATGTTCACAAAGAATGCAATTCAAGGAAAATGGCGAAACAAATGCTAAACATATATGAAAAAATGGTCAAATAAATCAAAAAGTAGGATGTTTTTTATAATTAAAAAAAAAAGAACCGAATGGTATAATTCTCAATGTCAAAAAACGATCTGATGGAAAAACTGCGGAGTAAGCAATTTGTAAAAGTTTGTGGTGCGTTCGATGTTATGTCTGCAAAACTTGCAGAAATGAATAGTTTTGATGCTATTTGGGCAAGTGGTTTTGGGATATCGTCAGCAAGGGCATTACCTGATGCTGGTATAATTACTATGACGGAACTTTTAGACGCAGTTACATTCATGGCGGAGGCATGTAATATTCCAGTAATTGCGGATTGTGATACGGGTTATGGAGGTCCCAATAACGTAGCCCATCTAGTAAAAAAATTTGAAAATGCCGGAATAGGTGGTATTTGCATGGAAGACAAAATATTTCCAAAAGAAAATAGTTTATTCAAAGATGGAAAACAGGACATGGTTTCCAAAAGAGATTTTGTGGCAAAGTTAGTGGCTGCAAAAAACGCAAAAAAAAATGATGATTTTGTGATTATAGGAAGAACAGAAGCTCTAATTGCTAATTTAGGAGTAGAAGAGGCCCTGAATCGAGCCAATGCTTATGAGAAAGCTGGTGCTGATATTATTTTCGTTCATTCACGAAAAAAATCTCCTGATGAAATCTTCGAGTTCTTAAAACGGTGGAAAGGAAAAGTTCCTATAATGATTGTTCCAACTGCATTTCCCACAGTAACTTTGGATGAATTGAAATCACATGGAATAGGAATGGTGGTATTTGCGCACCAAACCACACTCGCGGCGTTTGCTGCAGTATCTGATGTTGTTAAACAATTGTCAAAGATCAACAGCCTTAGTGAATTGAACACAAAAATGGCTTCAATGGAGGATCTTTTCAAATTACAAGGAATGCAAAAAATTAGAGAGCATGAATCTTTTATTGAAGAAGAAATTAAAAAATTGGATCTCAATTAAAAGAAAGAATTCAAAGTCGATTTAAATGAAAAAGAAAATAGACGCATTCGGTGACGCTTCAATAAAGGTTCCGTTTATTATTCCAGAAATTACAAAAAATGATAAAAATGTTGTATTAAATGCATTAAACTCTCGGTTACTTACGGATGGACCAAAACTAAGTAAATTTGAATCAAATTTTGCTAAGTTTACTGGAGCTAAATTTGCTGTGGGAGTGTCTAATGGAACTGCAGCACTACATCTATCGCTAAAAGCACTTGGTATAGGAAAGGGCTCTGAAGTTATTATTCCAGACATTACATTTGTTGCAACGGCAAGTTCGGTATTATTAACTGGAGCAACACCTGTATTGGTTGACGTAGACGAAGACCTGAATATTTCAACCCCTTCGATAAAAAAAGCAATTACAACCAGAACCAAAGCTATCATTCCAGTACATTTTGCTGGAAAATCATGTAAAATTAGGGAAATAGTATCAATTGCCAAGAAAAATCATATTGCAATTGTAGAAGATTGTGCGCACGCGATTGGATCTAAAGTAAATAGCAAGCATGTAGGAACATTTGGGCAATCAGGTTGTTTTAGTTTCTATCCCACGAAAAATTTTACAACGATAGAAGGTGGTATGGTTGTAACAAACTCTAAGAATATAGCTGATTTTATTCGTTCTGCACGAAATCATGGGATCTTACAAACACTTGCATCAAGATTTTCCAAAGGAAAACCATGGAATTATGACATAGAAAATCCGGGTTACAACTATAGACTAGATGAGATTCGTGCATCACTAGGTATCAATCAAATGAAAAGAATTAAAAAAATGAATTTGTTGAGAAAAAAAGCAGCTAATTATTATACTGAAAAACTAGGAAATGTTAACGGTGTTGTTGTTCCAGACAAGTCAATTGATGCGGGGCATGTTCACCATCTATATGTAATTAGGATTACTGGAAAATATTCCATTACGAGAGATATGTTATTTCATAAATTATTGAAGAAAGGAATACGAACTTCTGTGCATTATAAACCACTCCATATGTTTACAACATTTAAAAAAATGGCTAAAGTATCTGGCAGTCTATCAAATTCAAAAAATGCTTACTCACAGATTTTATCGTTGCCTATTTACCCTTCAATTTCCAAAAAACAACAAGACCTAGTTATTCATAATATTGAAAAATATGGGGATTGATCAAAATATTTGTTAGTATATTTTATACGTCAACATTATTACTGTAAATTCAGGGATAAATCGTATGAAAATAACTGTAGGCATTCCAGCTTATAATGAGGAAAAAAACATAGCTAAAATAATTGTAAAGTTAAAAAAAATGGTAGATCAAATTCTTGTATGTGATGATGGTTCAACTGATTCAACATGTGCAATAGCAGAATCTTTAGGTGTGACTGTCATTAAACATCCCAAAAATTTAGGTTATGGTAGTGCAATACGCAGTATTTTTTTGAAGGCTAGAGAGATTAATTCCAAAGTACTTGTAACAATTGATGCCGATGGGCAGCATAAAATTGAAGATGTTAATAAAATAATAAAACCTATTGTAGATGGACAAGCTGACATTTCAATTGGTTCTAGGTTTTTAGATAAACATGATAATGCTCCAAAGTATAGAAAACTTGGAATTAACATAATCACAAAAGTAACAAATTCGTCTCTGTCTGAAAAAA
>Ga0310123_10004959_pt1 | contig 9997 bp, 9 predicted proteins | sample CB6_AW_1057_MG_FD_203505 | JGI IMG/M metagenome (GOLD analysis project Ga0310123, IMG submission 203505) | Marine microbial communities from Western Arctic Ocean, Canada - CB6_AW_1057 | ecosystem: Environmental > Aquatic > Marine > Oceanic | place: Canada: Western Arctic Ocean | collected 2017-09-27
AGGCACGCTTCGATGTCGCGCAGGCTTTCGCGCTAGGTCAGCTGGGCGAACGCCATGCAGAGGAACTGATCCCAGCAGGAAAAGCCGCGCCATCTGCGATCCCCTTCGTAGCGGCTTACGCAGCGGCGGAATTCGCGATCCGGAAGGAAGCTGATCAACTGGGAGAATACGGTGCGGCCGAGGTTCATGAACCATTGTCGGCCGCCTCCGAAGTCGTTCCAGCCGTCCTTCGCCGTTCAAATCGCGGCAAGGGGAAAACAGTCCTAAGCCATGCTAGAACAGTCGATTGCCGCCCGTCAGTGAGTCGTTAACCGGACAGTAGTGGGTTTTCGTTTTGACTGCCTCAAGCGCTTCGGCCGGCGAACTAAACGTGAGCACTTCATACTCAGTTTCCAGCATGAAAAACGACCGCAGCCTAGTGAGGACCATCTCCTCGTCGTCCACGATCAATAGAACTGGAGTTCGATCAGGTGCGGTCATAACTGGTTTTGTTCGGCTACAGGCCGGCTGCGGAGCGGCAAGCGGATCGTGAAGGTAGAACCCTTTCCGACCTCACTCTCAACGTCAATCCGGCCGCCGTGGTCTTGGACGATCTTGAAACAAATCGAGAGACCAAGCCCAGTACCAACGCCAACTCCCTTGGTGGTAAAGCCCGGGTCAAAGATACGCTGCAGGTTATCGGGCAGGATCCCGACGCCATTGTCGGAGATTTGAACAACTACTATATCACCTTCTCTAGAAGTCCGAATCGTGATTTCGCCCTTGTCCTTGACGGCTTGCGAAGCGTTGACAAGCAAGTTCATGAAGACTTGGTTGATCTGATTCGGATGGCACAGAATGGATTGGATGTCACCGTATTCCTTTTTGACGACAGCGCGATTTTTGAGCTCGTGGTGAACGAGAGTGAGCGTGCTGTCGAGCCCTTCGTGCAGGTCGGCTGTCTTGAGTTCGGCTTCATCGAGCCGCGCGAAATTCCGCAGACTGCCCACGATAGCGACGATACGTTCACAGGCCAAGCCATTGATACGCGATATGTCGTCGAGCACGGTCAACACTTGCGCCAGCAAGCGGTCGTTGCGCACCTCTTCCGGGCAGGAGTCCAATGACAGGATCCCGCGCAGCTTGACCAGCGAACGGGCCAGCGTATCGGCGTTGGAGGTGATCGTGCCGATGGGCGTGTTCATCTCGTGCGCCACGCCGGCCACGAGCCGGCCCAGCGCGGCCATCTTTTCTTGCTGCACGAGCCGCATCTGCGACTCGCGCAAATCTCTCGTGCGCTGGTGCACCTCGTTCTCCAGCTCTTCGGCGTGGTGGCGAAGGTGCGAGGCCAGCTTCTCGCGTTCGGTGACGTCGTGGCAGATCACCTGGACAGCCCGGTGGTCGCCATAGTGAATCAGACTGGCGTTCACGTCGTAATAATTCGGTTCGGCGTTGCGCCTCTCGAGCTTGATGTTGGAGAGCTGCAGCCGTCCCGCCTCGGCCAAGCGCTCGAAGGCCTCGGCGTCGGCGAACTCGTCCACGGGAATTATGCCCGACAGAGGCCGGCCGCGGATAACATCGAGGGGCAACCCGGTTACCCGAACGCCTTCATCGTTGACCTCCATGATGCGGCGAGAGGTAAAGTCGGCCAACAGAATGGCTTCTCCAGCTTCTTGCATCAAAGAGCGGTATTTTCTTTCCGACTGCTGGAGGTCGGCACTTTTGCTCTGCAGCTCTTCGTACAAGCGGGCATTCTCTACAACTTGAGCCGACTGCGATGCGATGATCGAAAGCAGCTTCTGATCGTCGTGGGTGAAGCCTTCTTCGGTCTGCTTATTGAAAACATTCAGCAGCCCGACCATCTGCCCCTTGGCCCTGAGCGGAACACTCAACAACGAGCGGATCTCCAAGTCTCCGGAGGAGACGGCGCCCAGCCGGTCATCCTCCTTCACGTTGTTGATCAGCAGCGGCTTTTGGTTCTTGAGCATCCAGCCGGTCAACTGCTGGCCAAAACGGAAAGGGACAATGTCGGAACCCGAGTAGGCCTTGCGCGCCATCGTCCGGAAAGGATCGCCTTCCGTCATTTTTTGCAGCAGCATGACGGCCCCTTGCTCGACGTTGAGCTGTGCGACACTTTCCTCAACGATCAGTTCGACGATTCCATTGAGGGACATGGTCGAGCTGATCACCGTGCCGATCTGGTTGAGAATCGAGAGTTCTTCGAGTGCTCTGCGAAGCCTCTGATTCTCCTCCCGCAGCTCGGTCAGAGTTTTTGGGGTTTCTTCGGCTTCCATGACTTGCCTGCGTTCGCGACGGTGACCTAACAGTATAAAAAGACGAACCGGACGCCTGATTGGAATCCTCCCTGTCCGCCCACAGGGGTACACTATTTCTACAATGCGGAACTACATTTGCCGTCCTTTCTACGAGCCCAAAAGTGAAGAACTGAGGTTCTTGCCCGAGGGACCGCGGGTCTTGCAGAACTTCGGGGGGCCGGAGCCTCTTTTGGGCTGGGTGGCCATCCAGTATGGAGTGGACAAGCTGAGCGGAAGTTTTAATCTGCTGAATCTTGAAACCCGCGTGAATCAGCGGTACGAGCTACCGGGGCGGCCGGGATTCTTCGCCGAAACCTCGCGGAGCAGCGTCGTTGTGGTGGGTATGGAGCGGCGGCTCGTGCTTCTGGACTTGAGAACGGGCCGCGTCGAAGAGACCGGGATCGATGTCACAGACGATGAGCGCGTGATCATCAACGACGGCATCCCTATCTCCGGCGGCCTCTTGTTCGGAACCAAACACCTCGAATTCAACCAGAAGATCGCGGCTCTTTACCGCTACGATTGCGGCTCGCAGCGTGTTGTCCAGCTCGTCGACAAGCAAATCTGCTCCAACGGGAAATTTTTCCAGGACGGCCCAGAAGGCCCCACGGTCATTGACATCGATTCCGCGCCAAAGACGATCAGCCGCTATCTGTTCGATCACGACTTCAAGAAGGTCCTTCAGCGCTCGCTTGTCACTCCGCCCGAGTCACTCCCGGCCGTGCCGGACGGGCTGCGGCCGGGTCCTGACGGCTCGACCATTGTGGTGGCCTACTATAATCCCGATCCGGTCGATACAGGGCTGGCACAGGAGATCCGGCTCTCCGATGGCGCCGTTCTCACTCAATGGACGTTCCCCGGCTCTCCCCGCGTGACCTGCCCGGAGTTCGTCCGGCTTGACGGCAAGGTCAGTCTCATTTTCACTACCGCCGACGAGGGCATGGACGCCGCGACCCGCGCGATCTCTCCGGCAGCAGGCACGGTCTTCTGCGCGGAGACGCCGTTTGAGTCGATGCCCGAACCGCCGCCTTTGATCCCGGTGGAATCCTTTCTGCCCTGAGTCCATGGGCTCTAAGTGCCTGGATAGTCAATGGTTGCACGATGGAGAGCGTGGACTTGGGTTCCCGCCTCTGTCCGGCCGTTTGAAATTTTCCGCCCTAACCGGGGCACGTCTCCGATCCTGCGAGCCCCATGAAACCCCAATCTCTAGTAAATTGATAGAGATTGGGTAATGGATGTTTCCCTGAAAGGTGAGTACGCGTTGCGGGCGGTTTTCGAGCTGGCCGGCCGCGAAGGCGCCGGGCCGGTGAAGATCGCTGAAATAGCGGCCCGGCAGGAGATTCCGCAAAAGTTCCTGGAGCTGATCCTGGCGCAGCTCAAGCAGGGTGGTTTTCTGGCTTCCCGGCGCGGCGCCGACGGCGGCTATTTCCTGGCGAAGGCTCCGGAAACGATTTCCGTGGGCGACATCCTGCGTCACATCGAAGGACCTATCGCGCTCGGGCATCGTTTGCGCGACAAGGAGCCGCCGCGGGATTCCCCTTTCCCTGAACTGTGGGATGCGGTGGAACGGGCTCTCTCCAGTGTCATTGATCAGACGAGTTTCACGGACCTGGTCGCTCGCTGGAAAGAAAAAAGTTCACGTCAGGCGGCCAATTGGCAGATCTAGAAAGCTGAAAGCGGTTAGAATGATGCCGTCACCTATCTGAAAGCAATCGTATGGCGCAGATCTTCGAAGACAACTCTTATAGCATCGGCCGGACGCCGCTGGTGAAGCTCAACCGCGTTGCCGCCGGCGCTCCGGCGACTTTACTGGGCAAGGTCGAGGGGCGCAATCCGTCCTACTCGGTCAAGTGCCGCATCGGCGCGAACATGATTTGGGACGCCGAGGAACGCGGCATCCTCAAGCCCGGCATGGAGCTGGTCGAGCCGACCAGCGGCAATACAGGAATCGCGCTGGCCTACGTGGCGGCGGCCCGAGGTTACCATTTGACCCTGACGATGCCCGAGACGATGAGCATCGAGAGGCGCCGCGTGCTCAAGATCTTGGGCGCCAAGCTGGAGCTGACAAGCGGAGATGAGGGCATGGAAGGCGCGATTCAACGGGCGCGCAAAATGGTTGAGTCCGATCCGGATCACTGCGTCCTGTTGCAGCAGTTCGAGAATCCCGCGAATCCGGCGATTCACTTTAAGACGACGGGACCGGAGATCTGGAACGATACGGACGGAGCGATTGACGTCCTGGTGTCCGGTGTTGGCACGGGTGGCACTATTACGGGAATCTCTTGGTACATCAAGCAAAAGATGGGCAAGCAGATTGTGTCCGTAGCGGTTGAGCCGGCCAAGAGCCCTGTCATTTCCCAGAAGCTCGCCGGGGAGCCGCTGCGGCCCGGTCACCACCATCTGATTCAAGGAATTGGGGCGGGATTCATTCCCAAGACGCTGGATCTGTCGATCGTCGACCGCGTTGAGCAAGTCAGCGACGAGGAAGCCATCGATTACGCCCGCCGCCTGGCCCGGCAAGAGGGGTTGCTATGCGGAATTTCTTGCGGCGCTGCCACGGCGGTCGCTTGCCGGCTGGCCAAGGAACCGGAGTTCGAGGGCAAAACGATCGTCGTGATCCTGCCCGACGGCGGTGAACGCTATCTCAGTAGCGCGCTGTTCGACGGGATCGGGTAAGGTAACGCCGGTCGACGGCTGCCGTGGACCGGCGGAGATCCTGGCCTGCTGACAACCACGGTGAACCTTCAGTCCCGATCCCCCGGCAGCTCTACATGGTTTTCATGAAGCGGTTGGGGTCGATGCTGGGACTGGTGTTAGTAGCAGTTCCGGTCTGCCCCGAGGCCGGGAGTAAGTCCGTTGTGTGAGCAGAGTGGCTTGAACCCAGAAGTCCTCCCCGTTCCCGCCACATCTTGTTGAAATTGTCCAGTAGCTGTTGATCTTTACCACTCCGCAACTGGCAAATGTAGTCCTTGAAGTCTTCCATTACGCGCCCAAGAAATCTGGCGGCATTGATCTTGATCGCCCACATCTTCTGATTCGCTAGCTCGATCCTGATCGGTTCACCTTTCGGCACAAGAACTAGCAAGGGCTTAATCAGACCCGCATGGAACAAACCGGCCCGCAAATGGTCGAAAAGAATTCCGGCCACTCGCTCTGGCATAGAGGTTGCATCGATCTCCGGGAATACTCTCCGAACACTCCTTTTGAATAGCTGCCCGCTATCCGCATTAACTTGTCCTGAGCGGAAACGCTCGATCGGCTCCAGGTACGAAGTGGCTAGCATCAGTACGGCGATACCTGAGTCCTCCTTTCTTGCCAACTCTTCTGCGAAGTCAAGGACCCATCCACGAACCTGATCTTCGAACACGTCGATCGATGAAACTTTTTCGGCAGCCAGCTGCTGGACCGTAAACATCGGGTTTAGGTGCCAATCCGTTATTTCCATCTGTTTCCCCCCTATGAGATCAGCCAGTCGAGTAGGGGCCTCTAAGGATTCAATATCGTGTCGAGATTGTTATTGGCCACTTCAGTGAGCTGCCGCAAGCCGCGAAAGGAGCTGTCGATTGGCTCAACGAACAGATCGTCCCATATGGCGTCTAAGGCGGCTTGGAGGGCTTCGCGCTGGTGTTGATCTAGTTTCTTCCGAACCGCTTCAATGAGGAGCAGCAGGTGCCAAGGTACATTGAACGCCCGGCCCATGGCGAGATCGTTCGTGACATGAGGTGTGGGATTCATGAACAGACGGACGACAAAGGTCTCCCCTCCCGGTTCTGCCCAATCACCAGTCGAATCCGCGCGGAGATGTGCCACGGTTGAGACTGAATCCAGGAAGCCATCTTCGACGGGGATTGGCAGGTGCCCAACAACATCTCCCAAAAGCTCCTGCAGTCCGCCCACAAGTGCCGGTGGCTCGCTTTCGAGCACCCACCTGATCTTAACGGTGTAACACACCAGCAGCCGAAGGAGAGCTGCCGGCTCTACGTCAGAAGGGGAAATCTCGTCACGCGCCGCGCCCGACTCCTCGATAATGACTCCGCAAGTCACATTGGGCTCTCCGCGAGACCCTAGTATCCGTCTTAGCCAGCTCATCACCTAACTTCCATAATGACCGACCCCTAGTTCCTCTAGACCTTACGCCGTAAATCGCCGCTTTCGTGCTTCGTCCAAGGCAACCGCGATGATGATCACCGCGCCAATGATGGCCTGCTGCACGTAGGGATTGACGCCCAATAGGTCGCTGCCGTTGGAGAGCAACCCCATGATGAAGGCTCCGATCAGCGTTCCCACGACGCTGCCTTCGCCGCCGCTGAGGCTTCCTCCGCCAATGACGACGGCGGCGATGACGAGCAGCTCATAGCCTTGTCCGGCGGTGGGCTGGCCGGTCATCAGCCGCGAGGCTTCGATCATCGACGAAACGCCGGTGAGCATCCCCGAGATGGCGTAGACCGCGATGGTGTATCCGGCAACAGGGATTCCGGCGTAAATCGCCGCGGCCTTGTTGCTGCCGATGGCGTAGGTATAGCGGCCCAGTTTCGTCGAATGCAGGACAAGGTAGGTCAGGACCGCACAGACCAGCAAAACCGGCAGGACCGTCGGCACCGGCCCGATCGTCCCTTCTCCGAGAAACCTGAACTCGTCGGGAAGACCGCTCACGGGAAGTCCGCCGGAGATGATCAGCGTCACCCCGCGCACGATTCCCAGCGTCCCGAGGGTCACGATAAACGGGGGGATCTTCAGGGACACCGTCAGGAACCCGTTCACAAAGCCCCACAGAGCCCCGCACAGCACGGCGACGAGCATGCCGGTTCCCATGCCCCATCCCGCCACCATGCACATCGTGCCCATCGTCCCGGCGAAAGCGAGGATCGCTCCGACCGAAAGGTCAATGCCGCCCGAGACGATCACCAGCGTCATGCCCAGCGCCATGATATTGATGACCGCCGTTTGACGAATCACGCTCGAGAGGTTGATCGCGGTCAAGAAATGAGGGGATGCGATGGAGAGAAAAATAAACAGCGCGATCAAGCTAAGAAACGGCAGCAGCTTCTGAACCATCCCGGCACGAATGTTCATTTACCCACCGCCGCGTAATGCATGATTTCTTGCTGCGTGGTTTGGCGGGGAAGCTCGGTAACAATTTCGCCGTCGCGCATCACTAGAATTCTGTCCGCTACCTGAAGGATCTCGGGCAGCTCGGAGCTGATCATGACGACCGCCTTGCCCTCGCGGGCCAACTCGTCCATCAGAGCGAACACCTCGGCCTTGGCGCCGACGTCGATGCCCCGCGTGGGTTCGTCGAACAACAAGATCCGGGCATCGCGGAAAAGCCATTTCGCAATGACGATCTTCTGTTGATTGCCGCCGCTGAGCCGGCCGGCGAGCTGTTCGATCGAAGACGCCCGGATGCTTAGCTTCCGGCACGACTCTTCGGCAACTTTCCGCTCTTCCGAGTCCAGCACGAAACCCATGCGGCTGACAGCGTCCATATTCGCCAGCGTCACGTTCTCCCTCAGCGTCAGGGACAACGCCAAACCGGTCTGCTGGCGGTCTTCGGTGATCAGGGCGATGCCAACGTCAACAGCATCGCGAGGCGAGCGCACCTCGACCGTTATTCCCTCTACAGAGATCGCACCTGCAGACGCCGGCGTGATGCCGAAGATCGTCTGACACAACTCGGTACGGCCCGCGCCCATCAGGCCCGCGATCCCCACAATCTCACCGGCGTGAACGCTGAACTTCGCCCCAGGCAGGTCGACCTTGAGCACTTCCGCCCCGGGTACGAGAGATTCCCGCTCATAGATATGCGAGACTTCCCGTCCGACCATATGGTGAACAATGTCCCCGGTTGAAAGCTCGGAGAAATCTCCGCTGTGAACGGTGTCGCCGTCGCGCAGAATCGTGATGCGGTCGGCGATCTCGTGCAATTCACCGAGCCGATGGGTGATGTAGATGATACCCATGCCGCGCTCCCGCAAGCTTCGAACGATCTTGAACACCTCGACGGTTTCGGACTCGGAAAGCGACGAGGTCGGCTCGTCGAAAATCAGCAAACTCGAAGCGCTGTGCAGCGCGCGGCAAATCTCGACAAGCTGCTTCTGCGCCGGACTCAGCTCTTCGGCCTTCCAATTCGCCTGCAAGGGGAAGTTATGTTCCGCGATCAATTCGGCGGTTTCTTTTTCCATGCGGCGCTGGTCCATCAGCGGACCCATGCTGAGTTCGCGTCCGAGGAAAATGTTCTCGGCAACCGTGAGACGCGCGGCCAGCAGGGATTCCTGGTGAACCATCGTAATCCCGATGGCGTGCGCGTCCGCCGGGCGGCGCAGGTGGACTTCTTCCCCGCGCCACTTCATCGTCCCGCCGTCGCGTTCAAGCATACCGGAGACGATTTTCATCAGGGTGGACTTCCCCGCCCCGTTTTCGCCAACCAGAGCGTGTACCTCACCCGCGTTTACCCGCAGGTCACCCTTGCTGAGAGCGGGAACTCCCCCGAAACGTTTTTGAATGCCTTGCAACTCGAGCAGCATTGGGTGGATGAGAAGCGGTGCCGGTCAGGTCAAGTTCGCGTTGTGCTCTAAGATCCCGAAGCCAATGGAAATGAAGGTATCACAACTCGCCAATCCAATGCGAAGTCTTGATCCATCCGCCGTAATTGCTAACTCCCGGCACCCAAGTAAATGAATCGCCAGATGAAAAGGGCCGACAGCAGGTAGACCAGCCAACTGACGGCCTTGTAATCCCCTCGCAGCACCTTCAGCAAAGTATACGTCACAATCCCGATGGCCAAACCGTTCGCGATGCTGTAGCTGAGGGGAATCATCATGATCGTCAAGAACGCCGGTATCGCGACGGCCATGTCGTCCCACTGGATCTCCTTGACGGTCGACATCATCAAGCAGCCGACAACCACCAGCGCCGGAGCTGTCGCAGCCGTAGGAATGAGTCCCACGACCGGTGCGGCGAATAGCGACGCGGCAAACAAGATGCCCGTGACAAGCGCCGCGAAACCGGACCGCCCGCCCGCCGCTACTCCGGCGGCGCTCTCGATGTAGCTGACAACGGTTGAGGTGCCGCACAGCGAACCAAATGTCGTCGCGGCTCCGTCGGCAAGCAGAATTCTGCGGATTCGCGGGATCTTGCGCGCCCCGTGAAACAGCCCGGCTCTGTGCCCGACCGCCAGCAAGGTTCCCACGTTGTCGAACAGATCCACAAACCAAAAGACAAACACAATTTCCAGCAACCCAAGACTCAAAGCTGACTTCACATCGAGTTGCAAGAACGCGCCTGAAAGCTCACTCCATTCGTAACTGGGAACATTCCATTGAACGAGCCCGAAGGCAGCCGCCGTTCCCGTCGTCAACAAAATTCCAATCACCATCGCCCCGGGAACCTGCCAAGAAAGCAATGCCGAAATGACCAACAGCCCAAACAGCCCCAGCAGCGCATTCGGAGCGGAAAGACCGCCCAGCGTCACCAGTGTGGCCGGGCTTGCCGTGACCAGCCCCATGCCGCGGAGTCCGATCAACGCCAGAAACAGCCCGATGCCGGCTCCAACAGCGGCATAGAGGCCCGGCGGAATGGCGGCCACAATCGCTTGCTGAATGCCCGCGGCCGTCAGCAACAGGAAAATCAGCCCGGAGACAAATACCGCGCCCAAAACCACCTGCCAAGAAATGCCCATCCCCAGCATGACCGTGTAGGTGAAA
>Ga0310123_10004961_pt1 | contig 9995 bp, 7 predicted proteins | sample CB6_AW_1057_MG_FD_203505 | JGI IMG/M metagenome (GOLD analysis project Ga0310123, IMG submission 203505) | Marine microbial communities from Western Arctic Ocean, Canada - CB6_AW_1057 | ecosystem: Environmental > Aquatic > Marine > Oceanic | place: Canada: Western Arctic Ocean | collected 2017-09-27
CGTGGTGGCGAGTACCAGTACGGGGAGTCCGAAACGAAACAGCCATCGCCGTGGCGGCATGGGGATTTGATCGTTGGTGTTCATGATGCATCCTCACTGGCCGGTTGCAGGGGAGCGAGCCTTGATCTGGACCGCCTTAACCACATTGAGTTTGGGATCGAAGCTGCCCCCGACCGACCTGCACAGGTCGCACAGGGCATTCATGGTCATCAGTTCCTGCATGACAAGGTTACGCTCGACGGTGATGCGCTGCCGCTGCATGATCAGTAGAGCGGTCAGGTCGACGACACCCTCACGGTAGGCGGCCTTGGTTCGTTCCTGGGCGGCAACAGCAGCCTGGAGTTGCCGCTCGCGGATGATCCGGGTGCGGTTCCGGGTAGCCCGGTACCGGTTCAGGTTAGCGAGTACATCGCGCTGAGCGGCCTCGGTGGTCGAGAGCAGGTTCATTAACGCTGCGTCGAGGCGGGCCACCTGGAGGGCAACTGCGGGATCCCCGTTGTCGAGAATGGGCGTGGTAATGCTTGTGCCCGGGGTGATTGCCTTGCGATCCGAGAAGTTGCGATTAAACCCGAGGCCAACACCGACCTCGGGCAAGTGCTTTGTTTTAGCCAGGTCTAGGTCGGCCTGGATTTTTAGTACTGCCTCGCGGGCAGACGCGACGTCAAGACGTCCCGTGACCGCCAAGTCCAGCAGTTCTTGCTCGTTACCAGGAATGTTCCATGCCGGGGGCAAGTCGCCGATGGCGATCCAGTCGGTGGAGGAGGTTGGGCGTCCCATGGTGGCCAGCAGTTTGAGCTTCGCCCCCTTCAGGGCGGACTCGCTGGCCACGACGGTTTCGATCGCCTCCTCATGATCAAGCACCGCTCGATCAAGTTCCAGCCTGGGGAGTTCACCGGCCTCGACCTGCGATCGCACGAGTTCAACGTTTTGCTGGGTGATGCCGATGCACTGCTCGTCGTAGGTGAGCACCTGCTGGGCCGCGAGTACCGCGGCAAGCTGGTTGCGAGTCTGGATCGTGACATCGACGCAGCGGAACGCAGCATCGTAGATCGCGGCGCGGAGTTCGGCTTCAGCGGCTGCGATACGATGGGGGTTCTTCCAGAGCCAACTGAGCATTTGGAATCCCTGGACCATCAGCGGGGCGCCGCCCAGTCCATCAACGGCGATGCTGATGTCAAAAGTCACGGTGGGATTCGGGGGCAGGCCTTCCTGGACGTACCAGGCACGGCGTCCGACGATGACCGCAAGACTGCGCCGGATCCCAGGATCGCCCTGCAAGGCAACGGCCACGGCATTGTCATAGGTCAGTGGCACTTTGCCATTCCACGCAGAGCTCTCACCCTCGACGGGCAGGGCCCAGGCTTCGGCCGGGTCGATGCTGCCGGTAACGCGCCGGGCAGCCTCGGTGGCCGATCGCAGTTCATGGTCGGCATCGAGGCTTGTGCAGCTGGCAGCGGTTAGCAGCGAGGTGAAGATGGTGGCATGAATTGCCAGGGAGTACAGAGCACTGCCCGTGAATTGTGCATGCATGGTCTTGGTTCCGATCAGTTAACACGGCAAGGTATCGGCACGCGCGTGACGGCGCGTCGAAGCAGGACGCGTGGTGATCGGACTCAGACCTGGAGAATGACGTGACCGCGGAGCTGGTCTGGGTCGCATGGCTCCGGTGGGGGATCAGTTTCACCGGGAATACCCGTGGCTTGCCATCCTGTGGTCGGTTCGAGTAGCTCGCCCAGCGCGAAGGGAGGCAACGGGGTGCCGATGATATCAACCGGGGGTGACCAGTTGGGCGTAGTGGATGGGGCTTTCAGGCATCCGGAGCATGCCGTATTGCCGTAGGGCTGTTCATCACTGCCCATGGGCTTCTCAGCCAGACAGGAACTGGGGCAGCACGAAGCCACGACTTGCACGATCTCGACCGGGCCGCCGCAGGATACGCCTGAGGCGGTGCTGATCATGCAGCAGCACAGCATCATCACTGTTGCCGTCAGCAGAGCGATGATGCGATGGGCTGTATGTCGCCTTCGTGACACCATGAACACTTGATTATATCCCGGATTCCGCGAGTGTCGATTAAAAAAAGTCTAGCATATCTGACAAGACTCCACGATTACCCCCTCCACGAGTCTGAATTTGGCGGTAGATGACAAACTGATCCCCACAGGGGAACCGTTTGCAGGCGATGGTTTTTGTCGTCGCCGCTTATCTCCATTCGTTGGAAGCGAAGTGGTGAAGTGACCTCATGATAGTGATCATCTTGGCACTCACTTCTGAATGCTATTTATTTCGATTTATAATTTCTATCTTGCTTTACTTTCAAAAGGAAACTCATGGGCTAAACCGATATGGCGCCAATTCTCTAGACACTCATGCCTGTGATGCCACGCCGTTTTATGCGCAGGCATTTGAGGAGATCGAAACCCAATCAGGTTGACAAGACAACTCTGCAGACGGAGGGATGCGCTACCATGGTGCACATGTCCAGTGAAACCAGACGCCGACACCGCGTGACCTGCGCCCCCAGACTGTCGCTTGCGCTGGAAGCAGAGTTGCAGGCCCTGGGCCTGACCACTGCCGGGCGTGACCACACCGGCGTCGAACTTGACTGCACGATGACGCAGGCGATGCAGATTCTGCTGCACTCGCGCATCGCCTTTCACGTACTGCAGCGATTCGCCGATCTGTGGGCGAAGGATGCCGACGGCCTGTACGAAGGTGCCGTCATACTGCCCTGGGAACGTGTCATTCCCGCCGATGGCTACGTATGCGTGACCTCGGTTGTGGACAACCCCACGATCCGCAATTCGATGTTTGCTAACGTGCGACTCAAGGACGCCATTGTCGATCACATCTCCGATCGTGTGGGTCGGCGCCCCAACGCCGGCGCCAACATCGACCGGGCTGTTGTGCATCTCTATTGGAAGCACGAGGACGCCAAAGTCTGGCTGAGCCTGTCTGGGCGGAAGCTGAGCGATCGCGGGTACCGGCGTCTTCCGGGCAAGGCCCCGCTACGGGAGACCATCGTGGCTGCCATGCTGCTTGAATCGCAGTATGACGGCGCACGCCCTCTGGTGGTGCCTTTCTGCGGCAGCGGCACGATTGCCATTGAAGCCGCACTCATCGCCACCGGTCGGGCCCCGGGTCTGTTGCGGACCAACATGGGCATTCAGCATCTGGAGACGTTCAACTCGGAGGCATGGGGCAGTGCACGGCTGCAGGCGAAGAAGACACGGCGCAAGAATTCGCCCGCGCCGATCATCGCCAGCGACATAGACGAGGACATGGTTGACGCGGCGTACAGAAACGCCGTGACTGCCGGTGTCGATCAACTCATCGAGTTTCACTGTTGTGACTTCTCCAATACACCGCTGCCGGAAACGCCGGGCACCATTATGCTGCACGGCGAGTATGGACAGCGGTTGGACACAGGCGAAGACCTGCGGGGCACCTATGGTCGCATCGGGGACTATCTGAAGCAGTGCTGTGCTGGATGGGATGCCTGGGTCTTTACCGAGCGGTCATTGCTGGGGGCCGTCGGGCTGAAGGCCACGCAGCGCACGCCCTATCTCAACGGCGACATCGATTGCCGATTTGCGCGATACGAGTTGTACAACGGTATACGTCAGGGGGCGACGGATAAGTAACCCCTGACCTCACCAGCCCCCTTGCCCATGAAGCAGGGGGGGCGGTTCTTTATCCGAGGAGTCCCTGACCTGCCCCTGAAAACTAGCCCAGATCTTAAGTGGGAATGCAGGGATCACGGACGCATTCAGGAGAGGGCATGCAGATAGACACTGGTCAGTCAGAGTGTTTTGATCAGAATCTTTTTTGATCGCGCACCTGCAAGGCCATGATCGTCGCCAAAGCCAGTAAACCGAGCCCAGCAACGGAGGTGGGTTCCGGCACTGAAGAGACCTGGAAATCGAGACTATATTCCGTGTCCATCGGGCCCTCTTGATACCAAAAAGTATATGTTCCTGCTTCCAGCGGACCGTTAAATGTGGGCACATTGAAGGGGGCCACTGAAAACATCCCAGCCCCAAGATCATCCAGGACATTGTCTGTTGCCTGTGCACCGGGAATCACTCCGATCAGAGTTCCGCCCAACAGATCTGAACCGTCCGGGATCGCCACAGTGATTTCACTTCCCGCCTGAAAGGCAAAGAAGGAGCCACCGCCCGGAATACCACCACTGCCACCGGTATGACCGAAAGGGTTCGTATTTGAATACGACGTCAAAACGATTTGGTTTAAGTATTGCCCGGAGGCAATCGTTAGCTTCCAAAGATCGACATCTATTCCGGGATAGCCGGGAGCTGCTGGAATGGTGAGATCCTCGGTCGGTCCGGCTGTAGACCCCCCAGAGAGGGTGTTGCTTCCCAAGCCAAGCATTCCGAGATCGGTAGGTGCTGTGAAATCACCTGAAAAATCTCCTTGGCTTACTTCTTCCCACATTACCGCTGAGGCATTGGAGGCGAACCAAAGCAATAGCAGCATGGCAGATAGCAACCGTCTGGCAAATAATTTCATCGATAAACTCCCTTCATTTGAATGCTTCAATTCACTTTGCCCGCGACTACGTTAAACAGGCAAGACCAAATTATGGCAGAAATGCTCGGCCAGTGACGACCTATCAGTTGAAGGTGCCCGGAAAGTCTTCGGCGACTCTTTCGCGCAGAGCATCCGAATCATTGGGCATGACGTAGACGTTCCATCGCCATCGCTGCTGCTCGGGTGGTGCATCTCTCGGTACCCATTGGGAAAAATTGTGAATGCACGGCGCCCAGGCCTGAGCCACGGCATCGCAGGTGCTGCTGCCGATCGCGATCAGGTGCTGTTTGTCCCGCGAAACCACTCCGATGATCGGGGCGGTGAAGCTTTCCGCACGGTACCTCGCCACCCAGGGAGGGTTGTTTCGTGGGTCAGCATCCGAGGCCCCATACCGTTCGGAAATCTTGCCGCGGGGGATGGTATCGAGGAACGTGCGCCCCGCTTCGGTGAAAATGAAGCTGCGGCCGATGAATTCTGGAAAGGGATCGGGATACGGGTCGAAGCACCCCCGAGCCCGCTTGAGACTCAGACAGAAATTCAGATGGGGCAGTTGCGCCGGTAACTGCTTGTCGGCACCTTGTTCAGGGTCGAGTTCGGCTCGCAACACGAACTGCACCTTTCCCGGCTGGGGGGGCAGTTCGCTCACCAAGATGACATGAGGGAGCTTGCCCATCCGATGGCGCATCTCAAAACCCCCGCCTTCGAGAACGCGCGACCCGAGCAACTGAAGGCCATAGGGTTCCTCGTAATGAACGTCGAAGGCGTTGTGGACCCTTCCCCACTTCAGTGGGATTTACGGAATCGATATCCACACCAACGTGGAGATGCCCCTGCCACCAAACGGGGCATCGTCTTCCAGTCGCACGCCGACCTTGGGCAGGGGCAGGCCGTCCCAGGCTTCGGTGCGGCCCTCCTGCACCGCGGTCGCGAACGGCGCGAAATAGAAGTCGTCGGCGAAACAGGCGCCTTTTGCGTCACCGGTGCTTTTCGCGGGTATCAGGCGCAGGGTGCCCGACGCCACACCGTCGGGCACGATGACCTTTCTGCGCAAGCGGGTCCACTGCGTGGACTTCGTCCGGCCTACGTGTTCCGCACCTTTGAAGGCACCTTCGGCGTCCAGAAACTGCACATCGAATGTGGTGACATCCGGAAACGCGGGATCGACCCGCACCCACGCCTCCACGTAGTATGGTCCCGCACGGACGGCAAACCGGCCGCTGTTCGCTTGACCGACGGAGCCGCTACCCTCGCTGACGCGAAGACACCACCCTCCGGAATGAGGGTGGGTCGGGACACGCTCGGATGCGGCCACCGACACCTCACGCCAGGCAAATTGCTCCTGAGACTCCAGGCCCGGATCGACGATGAGGTTACTCGCGGCACCGTCCGCCTTGATCTGCTGCACTTCGGCTTCGCAGATCGTGGCGGAAGCGATCAAAGTCGCACCAAGGACCAATGCTCGCCACCGCATCCACAAAGGCGTTCGCGACACGGTATGTGACATAATCGTCTGCCTTTACCTGAAGTACTGTCTGCCATTAGCCGATATTTTCCAGCTAACGTTCGCCCGACTGCGCCGCCGGGCCATTCGAGCACGAGAATAATACCCCTCCGGCGAATTGGAATCGCCACAAGCGGATTTGCGTCCGGCAACGGGCTCGAAGAGGCGAGTCGTGGCAAAAAAGTCGGTTTGGATGCCCGATCGGTCCGCGTCGGCGGGCGTGGGGACACATTGATATCTCACGCTCCTCGTCGTTCGTTGGGCTTGCAAACGATTGGCACCCGTCATATCGGCATTGCCCTCCGCGACAGCGCGGCAAGTCGCCGTATCCGTTCGAGGAACGCTCGGTACAACCGACACGGGACCGCCGCCTTATCTGGCGAGGGGGCCGGCGAGCGTCGCTGGCTGACGTCTGAGAGGTAGTGCATGGTGTGGATACGCACTCCGTGGTCGGGGAACCGGGTGGGGGTGGCCGAGGTTGTCGGGAGGGGCCGGAACCGCCGCCCCGGTTGACGGGCAGATATTCTACGACCGTCAGAGTGCGTGTCACGTTATCCGAGTGGCGGGACCGGGGAATCGTGTGGTTCAAACGCAGTCTGCCGCACCCGGTACTCGCCTGGCGTGGTAGCGCCCGCCCATCACGGTGAGAGACGGATATGGCTGTGGCGGTACCATACTGCCGGCCATGGCCGATGACCCACACACGATCGTTCGCCGCTATCACGAAGCCACGAAACACCACCGGCATCGGTACGCCCCATCACTGGGCTATCTGGATTGGGCCACGCAGCCGCATCCATTCCGCCGATTCGAGGGCGCCCCTCTTCTGGAACTACCCTTTCCGGAATCCAACGAGGCGGCGGCGTTCGATGCGATCTACGACGGTGCTGCCGAGCCCCGGCCGGTGGGTGTGGGTACGATTGCTCGCCTCTTCTACTTCTCGATGGCCCTCTCGGCCTGGAAGCAACAAGGCGATTCCCGATGGGCCTTGCGGGTCAATCCGTCGAGTGGCAACCTTCACCCGACGGAAGCCTATCTCGTCACCGGGGTGGTACCTGATTGTTCCGAAGGCCCGGCGGTTTTTCACTATGCCCCGGATGTGCATGGGCTGGAGCGTCGGGCCGAACTCGACACGGCGCTGCCTGAGGGCGTGATGCTGATCGTGCTCACGTCGATCCACTGGCGTGAGGCGTGGAAGTACGGCGCGCGAGCCTATCGCTACTGCCAGCATGATGCGGGACATGCCCTAGCCGCCATCCGCCTTTCGGCTGGGTTGCTGGGATGGTCTGCTCGCTTGCTGACCGCTGCGCCTCGCCGCGATCTGGCAGCACTGGTGGGCGTCGATCGTGATGACGGCGGACACAGGCACGAACCCGAGGTGGCGGACATGGCGTTGCTGCTTGAAACCCGACGGGGCGGGCCGCCCTGTCCCTGGGACGGCGAGGAGATTGCGTCGCTTACTGTTGCGCGATTTCACGGCGTGGCGAATCATCTCAGCCACGAACATCACCCCTGGCCCATCATCGATGAAGTCGAGCGTGCTGTGAACGCCGGCGCAAGACCGGACGGCGAAGCACTGTGGTCAGACGATGGCGAGCCGGTGCCGCGTGGGACTGTCGCGCCGCCGAGCGTCACCGCCGATGCCGGTGCGCTGATTCGACGGCGACGCAGCGCCGTGGCCATGGATGGGCGCACGGGCATGACGGCGGCGACCTTCTTCCGCATGTTGGCTCGAACCCTGCCGGCAGCGGCGTGCTGTCCCTGGGATGTCATTCCCTGGGCGCCGCGCGTGCACCTGGGATTGTTTGTCCATCGCGTGGAGGGCCTGGTGCCCGGACTCTACGCGTTGGTACGCCACGATGAGCATGTGGACGCACTGCGGGCGTCGATGCGCGAAAGTTTTTCCTGGTGCCGGGTGCCCGCGGCTCCCGCGTGGTTGCCCTGCTATCTGCTGGCCGCGATGGACACCCGTGACCTGGCGCGCACGGCCAGTTGCCACCAGGACATCGCCGCCGACGGCGCATTTGGCGCGGGGATGCTGGCCTGGTTCGACCCTGCGCTAAATGCGCGGGGCCCGGCCTGCTATCCGCAGTTGTTCTGGGAGACGGGAGCCATTGGGCAAGTGCTTTATCTCGAAGCCGAGGCCGCCGGTCTTCGCGCTACCGGGATCGGGTGCTTCTTCGACGACGCGGTACACGAGATCTTCGGATTGCGTGGGCGGTCTTTTCAGAGCCTGTACCACTTCACGGTCGGTCGACCGGTGGACGACACGCGCATCACCACGCTTCCAGCGTACGACCGAACGGATCGCACCGGCCAGTGACCGTGCGGGACTGAAATCGCGACGGATTGCGAGGCGATCAGCGTCGGTACGCACGTCGGAGATCATCCGCGTGGCTGCCTTTTTGTTTCTTGTGTCCTTCCGCTAATCTGTTTGATTGTGGCTATTTCTAAAGAGCCACACCCATGCCCATCACTACCGATGTAATCGTGATTGGCGCCGGACACAATAGCTTGGTGTTCGCTGGATTGGCGTTAGGTTTTGAGGCGGCAGGCTTTCGAACAGTCGGTTATGACTGCGATGCGGTTTGTGCACAAGGGCGCTGATGTCTAAAGGCTTCGTCTTTTCCTCATAGGGAACACCCGATGCAACTTCCGAGACTGAGTATGATTATCAAATTCTGCTTGCTTCCGCTCGCGAGCCTGGTGGCGTTTCCGGTACTCGCCGAGACGAAACTCGTCTCGCTCGCGACGATCTGGGGCGTTGAGCAGAGTGGGTTGCCCCACAACGCATTTACCGATCTGATTCGCTTCAAAGGGCAATGGTACGTCGGTTTTCGCGAGGCGATCAAGCACCACGGTGGGCTGGAAGGCAAAGGCCGTCTTCGCGTGCTTCGGTCCGACGATGGGAAACATTGGAAGTCGGTGGGAGAATTTGTCCTTGCAGAAGGGGATCTGCGTGACGCCAAACTTTCGATTACGAACAAGAACGAGCTGATGCTCAATTCGGCGATCCAGGTTTATCACCCCGACCCTGTGAAGCATAAGAATTTCGCCTGGTTCACGATCGATGGCGTGAACTGGGGTGAGCCGGTTCAATTCGGCGAGCCCAACTTCTGGATTTGGAGCGTGTCGTGGCACGGGGGGGTTGCGTACGGCGTCGGCTACCCAACAACCACCAACCGGCCGTCGCGGCTCTATCGGAGCAACGATGGGCGCAAGTGGGAACTGCTTGTCGAGAGTTTTCACAAGGAAAACGAGTCCTCCATCGCCTTCAGGCCCGACGGCACGGCGGTCTGCCTGATACGCTCGGGTAGCGCCATTGGTCAAGCTCGGTCGCCCTACACCGAGTGGAGCTGGGGGGAAACGGTGGATCTCGGCGGACCGGATCTCGTGCGACTTGCCGACGGCCGCTTCATCGCGGGAGGTCGCGACGGTTGGGGAACGATGAAGCTATTCGCGATTGATCCCGCCACCGGCGAGGCGACGCATTTGCTCAATCTGCCCGCCCGCGGTGACTCGAGTTATCCAGGACTGGTAGAACACGACGGTGAACTTTGGATCAGCTACTACAGCAGTGCGGGCGACGCCAAGGCGGGTGGCCTTTACTTGGTTCCCAGTGAGATCCGCCTAGCCAAGGTGAAACTAAGCGCAACGAGCGCCCCGTCCCAGCCACTTCAAACAGGCGACAAAAAAAGCGATGTGGAAGACGCACGAAAGCAGCTGAAATGACTCGAAAACTCAAATGCCTTCCGAAGCACTTGGATCTGTAAGTTCTAGTGCTTGCGAGAGGTTGCGACCAACTGCGACTTCTTGCAACCCCTCAGGAATTCAGCGAATGGGCGATACAGGACTCAAACTATACCCATATTTTCCGAGGAATACACATATTTCTAAAGAAGCGACGCATAATCCGACGCATCGCTTGCACCAAAACGTAGCC
>Ga0310123_10004963_pt1 | contig 9994 bp, 8 predicted proteins | sample CB6_AW_1057_MG_FD_203505 | JGI IMG/M metagenome (GOLD analysis project Ga0310123, IMG submission 203505) | Marine microbial communities from Western Arctic Ocean, Canada - CB6_AW_1057 | ecosystem: Environmental > Aquatic > Marine > Oceanic | place: Canada: Western Arctic Ocean | collected 2017-09-27
GCGCATCCGGGTGTGCGACTGGTGGTGAGTGCTGTACTCGGCGAAGTAGGTGTTGTCCCATTGGGGCGGCTTGCGGCCACGCAACAACGGCGTCATGTCCCGTCCTCGGAGCTTCCAGACGGCGTCGGTCTTCAGACCGGCCATCGACAGGATCGTGGGGAACCAGTCGAGATTGGAAACGGTGTGGCGGATGATCGTGCCCGGCTTGATCACACCCGGCCAGCGGATCATCGTCGGGACCTTGATCGAGTTGTCATACATGTTCGGCCGCTGGCCACGCGGGATGTTCCTGGTTGCCGGCGGCGGTGGCTTCAGCACCCAGTGCCCGTTGCCCTTATGCCAGATGCCGTTGTGGCCCATGTTGTAGCCGTGATCGGAACTGAAGATCACGATCGTGTTGGAGACGAGTTTCAGCTCGTCGAGCAGCTTCAGCATCCGGCCGACGTTGCGATCGACGCTCCGCACACTCGCCAGGTACTCGCGAGTCATCCGCTTGACTCGCGGGACATCGAGATTGGGAAAGTCGGGGTTGGGGATCGCGACGTCCACGCCCTTGTACGGGGCCATGTCCTCGGGTGCCACCGGCAGCCAGCGTGCATGAGGCGCGCGAGTGTGCCAGCACAGCAGGAACGGCTGAGTGTTGCCGCCGGCAACATGCGTGTGGACAAAGGACAGGGCCTCGTCTGCAAGGACATCCGCCGTCAGGCCCTGGTACTTGCGGGGCTTGCCGTCGTGCTCGAGAGTCGGATTGACCGGGCTCCAGCCACCCTCGCGATGACCCATGAAGAAGTCGAACCCGTACCCCGTCGGGTGCTGGCTGTCCTGGCGACCCAGGTGCCACTTGCCCACAAGCCCGGTGCGATAACCCGCCTTCTGCAACTGCCGGGGCCAGACCGGCCACTTCACGTCCAGGCCCAGCTCGGCCTCGCGACGTGGGTGAATCCAGTCGGTGATCCCCAACTCGGTGCCGTATCGACTCGTCATCAAAGACGCCCGCGATGGACTGCAGACCGGAGTGACCGTGTAGGCATTGGGCAGGTAGGCACCCTCGCGAGCAATCCGGTCCATGTGAGGCGTCCGGGCCAACGGATTGCCCGAAACACCCACCGCCCAGGGTGCCTGGTCATCGGTGAAAATGAACAGGATGTTCGGACGATCAGCACCGATGGCAGGGCCGATCGCCCCCAGCAGCAGGAAGCTGGCAATCCAGACCGTCGTGCGATTTGTACAGGATGTGATTCTCATCAGGACAGCCCGGCCTCGAGAGGGGTGATTGGTCGATAAGAAAATGCAGGAGAGTCGGGTGTCGGGCCGAATTCGTGAGAATTCCCAGGCACCGCCTGGAGCTCTGAAACTGCACAAATTCTACGATGATCGAGCGGAACTCGAAAACCTGTTGCCATTGCAGACGTCACCAAACTGGGCTAAATGGTATCATTGAAGCATCGAGAGACGTTGATGCGACACCCGTTTTGCTCTCGGTTTTGACACCCAAAGGGAGAGTTGGCCGATGCTGAAGGTCCTGTTCGGGGAAAAGGAAACCAACTGTGCCGGCATCACGCGCCGTAGCGCGTTGCAGGTGGGTGGCCTGGGCTTTGGCGGCATGACGCTTTCGAACCTGATGTCGGCCCGAGCCGCCTCGCCGGCGGACGTCACTCCCGACACCTCGGTCGTCTGGCTGTGGCTCAACGGTGGCCCGACTCATATCGAGACCTTCGATCCGAAGATGACGGCTCCGAAGGAGTACCGCAGTATCTCGGGCGAGGTGAAGACGCGGATCCCCGGCGTGACGCTTGGTGGTCACTTCGAGCGGACCGCCGACCTGGCCGACAAGATGACCTTTGTCCGTTCGTTTGCCATTCCGACCAGCAGTCACAACCGCGGAGCGTTCTGGGTCAACACCGGCTACAAGCAGGGCTCGAACCGTCCCTCGCTGGGCTCGATCACGTCCCGTGTCCGAGGTGCCAACCACCCGGTCTCGGGGATGCCGACGTACATGAAGATGGGCCAGATCGGTTTCAACACCGATGCCCCGATCATTCCCGGCCCCGCGTGGCTGGGCAAGTCGTATGGACCGTTCACTCCGAGTGGTCCATCGCGCGAGAACATGAATCTCTCGACGGAGGTCTCACGGCTGGAAGACCGTCGCTCGTTGCTCCAGGGTCTCGACACCCTGCAGCGTCGTGTTGATGCCAGCGGAGTGATGGACGGGATCGACGGCATGAACCACCAGGCCTTCAGCCTGATCCTGGGCAAGGCCACCCGGGCCTTCGATCTGAAACGCGAGGACCCCAGAATTGTCGATCTCTACGGCGGAGGACTCGGCCAGTCGATGCTGACCGCCCGACGCCTGTGCGAGGTGGGATGCGGTTTCGTGGCAGTGTCGCTGCAGGGCTGGGACATGCATGGCAACGTCAAGGGTGGCATGGATCGTCGAGGTCCCGAGGTGGACCGGGCGGTCTCGGCATTCGTCTCAGACATCCACCAACGCGGGCTCGGTGAGAAGATCCTGCTGGTGATTTCCGGAGAGTTCGGCCGTACGCCGCGGATCAACAAGAACGCCGGTCGAGATCACTGGGGTCCGTTGAGCACTCTGGCACTGGCCGGTGGCGGGCTGAACATGGGCCAGGTGATTGGCCGGAGTTCGCCCAAGGCCGAGGTGCCCGCGGCGGGCCGGGTGGATCCGCAGCAACTGATGGCCACCGTCTTCCACGTGCTGGGAATCGAGCCCGAGACGTCATTCGACGACCCGGCCGGCCGACCGATCCCGATGCTGGGAACCGGACAACCGATCCGCGGGTTGATTTAACACCCACCCCCCAGGGACTGGCTCTCCGCCACAGGCGGAGTGCCTGTCCCCATTGTGGATTCCGCGCTGAAGGGAATAGGGGGACAGGCACCAAGGGAGCCAGTCCCTGAGCGGAAGCCCCCTCACTTCCCGCGCTGCTGCTTCTTGCAGTTGGGGTTCCTGGGCACCGCAGTCCCGCTCTTCTCGACGGGGTGCGTGAACAGGTACTTCCAGGTGGCTTCGTGGAGATACTTGCCGTTTGCGTCGCGGCGGGCACTGCTGCCGGGGACGACGGCCACGTGAGCCCTGCGGGTGTTGCCCCCGACGTCGAAGGTGCTGATCAGTTGTCGAGTATTCCGGTACGGCGGCGGAGACTTGTCGACATCAATGATCGCCCCGTGCCGATTCAGGCCCAGCAGTTCCCACGAACGGCAGTAGTGATCTCCGCTCCAGCCGGTGTCCAGCACGTGAGTGAATCCGAAGTAGCGGTTGCTGGGCGTGGCCGAGGGGAGTTTCTGCCAGGTCTGCAGCTGGTCGCGAGGTCCCGAGAACATCACCACGCGGCTGACCTTCTTGTGCACCGCAAACCGGGCGGCGGTGGTCGAGCCGTGAGAGATCCCGGCCATGATCACGTGCTCCCACTTCAGGTCCTTGCCGTCTGGGGTCAGGAATTGGCTCCAGCGACCCTGGGGGTTCTTGGTGTTGAGCCAGATCACGAACTGCCGCGACCGCTCCATCATGCCGTCGGGTTTGGGGATCGAGAGTTGAGAGCTGTGGTCTTCGCCGGTGGCCGCCTCGAGTCGCGCATCACCCCGGCACATCTCCCCCACCGGCTTCTCGCGACAGATCTTGCCGAACCAGCGATTGGCGTAATGGACCTGGATCGCGTGCAGGCCGTAGCTCGAGAGCCGATCAAAGAGGCCGGGGTTGTGCCGCATCAGCCAGATGACCAGCTTGCCTCGAGGTGCGACCCGCGTGTCAACGATCGCCTGCTGCAGGTCCTGGACCTTGCCGCCCGAGCTGAACACGAAGTCGATCTCGGGGTGCGACCTGGCGCGGGAGTCGATCTGGCTGGCCCGCTCAGACAACGTGTACTTCTGAGGCTTCGTGTCGCCCGCTGGTACGGGGTCGGCGGCTGGCAGTGATCCCATCAGCAGGCTGGCGGTGGCGAGCCCTGCGAAGAATATCCTGAGTCGACTCATCGTTGATGGCCTCTTTTATGGCCTGGATGGCCTGGTTGTTTAGCCCACACGGTATTGCTCGATGAAGTCTTCGTCGAGTTCGATGCCGATTCCGGGCCCCTCCGGCGGCCTCACCCGGCCCCGGTTGTCCCGGACCTGTTCCAGGACGCCCAGCGGCTCGACAAGCAGACGTTCGTGAAACAGGTTCGGCGTGGTGTCGTACTCGAGCATCGGTTCGAACTGCACCAGCCCGCCGGGGAGGTCCGGCAGCACCGACACCAGGTGCATGTCGACGGCGATCAGCACATCCGAGCCCCAGACATGAGGGATCACGGGGGTCCCGAAGGCGTGGGCCATCGAGAGGATCTTCATGAACTCGCTGATGCCACCGGTGGCGGCGACTTCCGGCTGCAGGATATCGACACAGCGGCGAGTCAGCAGTTCACGATGTCCGAACCGGGTCCATTCGGCCTCGCCCCCGGCGATCTGGATGCCCGGCAACGCGTCGCGGAGCATGCGGTAGCCGTCGTAGTCCTCGGGCATCACCGGTTCCTCGAACCAGTAGAATCCCAGCTCCCGCAGGGCGAGTCCCAGCCGAGTCGCTTCGCCGACGGTGTAGGCGTGATTGGCATCGGCCATCAGCTTGAAGCCGTCACCGGCACCTCGTCTCACCGCCTCGGCCAACTCGATGTCCCGCTCGACCCCCAGGCCGAGTTTCATCTTCGAGGCTGTGAACCCCAGCTCGACGATCGAGGCCACTTCTTCTTCGAACAGGCGTGGCAAGTCGTCCTGCTTGCGGAACATCATCCCGTAGCCGTAGGTGGCGATGTCGTCGCGGGCCTTGCCGCCGAGCAGCTGGTGGAGCGGTTGCGAGGTGGCCTTGCCGAGGATGTCCCACAGCGCGATGTCGATGCCGGAGATGCAGCAGATGGGCATGCCCTTTTGCCCGTGGTCGCGGACACGGTTGTAGAGGTCGTGCCAGATGACGTTGATGTCGAGCGGATTGCGGCCGATCAGTTGCGGGGCGAGGACGTGCTTGAGAATCCCCTGGTTGGCGAAGGCGAACTCGCCGGCCCCGAAGATCTCGCCGATGCCGGTCAGGCCCTCGTCGGTGTGCACTTTGACCAGGTGAGCCGTTCGCTTGTCGTAGTAACCCTGCGCGAAGCCGAGTTCTTCCTGCATGTCATGCTGCAGGATGATCGACTCGATCTCGGTGATCCGCATCGGGACGGCTTCCGGCAGGACGAGGACAACGGGCGTAGCACGCCGCCGCCCTACCCAATCAACTCGCGCACGACCTGTCCACCATACACCAGCGGCCCATAATGCCCCTGGCGATCGGAGATCACCTGTTGCTGGTCGATGTCGAGCAGGTGACAGGCCGTCGCCAGGATGTCCTTCGGCGCCCGGCCATGCTCGCTGAGACAGAGCACGAGCGAGAAGTCGAGAATGCCGGACCGATCTCGTGGATTCCACGTCGGTCAATTCGCAGAAGATCTCGATCGGGGATTCCCACCCGGCTTACGAAGCCCGAAGAACTTGAGAACACGGGCCAAGTGCCTGCCCAGGCGACCGGGAGGCTTCGGACGCCCGGCAGGTTGCTTGCTGGGCGAACTCGTCCGTCCCACAAAGACCTGTTGACCGGTCGCCAGGTTCAGTCGCACCTCCACCTGGCCACGGGTTTCGACCAACGGAAGCGACGCTTCATCGGCCAGTGGTGTCCAACTCGGAGACTGGCTGATCGATCCTTCGAATTCCCAGCCGTCGGGGATGGCGACGTCGAGACAATCGTCATCGACGTGTGCGGCGAACTGGAAACCCTCGATGTGCCAGCCGAGCTTGAGCCAGCGACAAGGCAGCTCGCATCCGGTCAACTGGTCGACGACCGAGATGTCGGCCGCCTCTCCGCCGGCGTTACGCCGCAGTCCGGATCGTTCCAGGTGGGCAACGAATCGCTCGACGTCATCCGAGTGCATGAAGCCCACCCGGGTGAGCTTTCCATCGTGGCAAAACGTCGGGTTCGCGCACCCCCGGATGTACCCCAGGATTCCACCGGGCATCTTTTGCTTGAGAACAACAACCGGGACCACAACATTAATCGCTTCGATCAGGACGGACATGAATGTGCCTTTCTGAATGGGCGTGAGCAGTAGCGTGAACCGCGACGAGGAGCGGCCGCTATGCGTGCGACTTCAACTCGCGGAGCATGATTCCGAGCATTTCGGACAGCCCCACGACATCGAACTCGTTGTGCCGCAGGACGTTCGTCCACTTTGCCTTCGCTGTACGAGTGAGCGGCCCGTAAGCTCCACGTTGCTGCAATTGACCCATGACGTCGTTGAGTCGCCTGGTCACTCCTCGATGGCGATACATGTGGGGACGCTTGATGCCGACGCTGGCGGCATAGTCGATCAAGCGGTTCCCCTCATTGGCCCAGTAGCGCTCCCGTTGCTTGCGGCTCCGAGACACCTTGAGTTTCCGCCTCATCTGAGCCACCTGTTTGCGGATGGCGGGCCGGCACCGCTTACGCCATTCGTCAGCCATCATCTTGGTATTCACGAATCGCAAGTCTGGCACCTCAATGCCCATGTCGACCAGCACGTCGGATTCTGTCGAACTGAAGGCCACGATGAGTCGGTCCTGATCGATCGCCTGCCGGACAAGCAGGCTGGACCAGCTGGCCAGTTCGGCCACATCGAGCCCCTTGGCTCTCGCGGCCAGGTCGAGCCGACGGTCAAACACCACCTGCTCGAATTGCCCGTCGGCCAGGACACCGGCCAACACCGTCGGCCCGACCTGGAAACTCTCAAAGTCCAGGATGATGGCCCGCTCGAGTTGACCGTTGTCGAGTCGGTGCCAGGTGAGTTGCTTGCGTGTCATGTCGCGTCTCCTTGAAAAGAGCCAGAATGGGCGTCAGCGAAATGCCGTCGCCCTCCATCTCTAAAGAGACGCGGCCGCCCGCATGCGTACGCGAGGGCAAGCGGATCTGGCCGGGCAATTGGACCAACCGTCGACAACCAGTCGGCGAACTTGTTTCGCGGCAGCGTCGAGCCCGTCCAAGAAGTTCTCGATGATCGCGGCGCAGCGAACCTCCTCAGCCGCAAAATGGATCCCGCGGGTCTTCGGCCTGTTGGATGGCCCGCTCCGGCCGGTCCTAGCCGATCAACTCCGGCACCACGTGGCCGCCATGCACCAGCGGCCAGGGCCGTCCCTGTCGGTCGGCAAGCTTCTGCTCGTGGTCGATTCCCAGCAGGTGGTAGGCCGTGGCCAGGATGTCCTTGGGCGAAATCGGCCGCTGGGTCGGGAAGGCGGCGATCTCGTCGGAGGCACCGATCAGGGTCCCCGGGCGGATCCCCGCACCGGCGAACAACTGGCTGTAGACTTCCGACCAGTGACCGCGACCCGGACCCTGGCTGGTGCCGTAGAACTTCGGAGTGCGGCCGTGCTCGCTGAGACACAGGACGAGCGTGTCGTCGAGCAGGCCGCGTTGCTCGAGGTCGAGGATCAGGGCCGAGTAGGCTCGATCGAAACCCGGCAACAGCATGTTTCTCATCCGAGGATGATGGTCGTGGTGAGTGTCCCAGCTCTCGTCGGACCGTTCCCACTCGTCCCAGATCACCGTGACCAGCTTCACGTCGTTCTCGATCAGCCGCCGGGCCGAGAGGCAGGATTGGCCGAAGAGATTCATGCCGTAGCGCTGGCGGACCCCGGCGGGTTCGGCCTGGATGTCGAGGCCACGCTTGAGCTTGTCGGAGGCGGCGACCGAAAAGGCCCGGTCTCGTGTCCGCTGGTAACTCTTGACCGACGAGGCATCATCGAGCCAACGGGCCTGGTCTTCGAGCTGGCCCAGCAACGAGCGGCGGCGGTTGAGAATATCGAGTGTCAGGCCCGGGACGTGACGCTCGCTGAATGAAAACCGACCCTCGGGAGTGATCTCCAGGTACGGGTCCCCCTGGGGCATCTCGCCCCGAAACTCGCCCCAGACCGGATCGTACGACGCGCCTAGGAAGCCGCCGAAGGTGCCCGCCCGCTTGTTCGGGCCCGAACGGGTGCTCTGTACCCAGGGCAAGCCGACGCTGACCGGTGGCCGAAATGATCGACGAGACGAATCGGATCGCTCGTCCAGGTAGTCCAGCACGCCGCCGAAGAACGGCCAGTGATCCGGATGCCGCTGACGGCCCTCGAGGTTGGTCGTCTCGAGGTTTCCGGTCAGCGTGTAGGCGGCGTTGTGCAAGGGCCAGGGGTGCGACATCGAGCGGATGACGGTGCAGCGATCCAGTACCCCGGCAGTCATCGGCAGCAGCTCGTTGATTCGCACGCCGGGCAGCTTCGTGCCGATTGTCCCGAACTCGCCCCGGATCTCCTCGGGAGCCTCGGGCTTGGGGTCCAGCGTGTCGAGCTGACTCCAGGCCCCGTAGATGTATAAAAGGATGCAGTTCTTGGCGCGACCGAAGGTCGAGGAGGGTTTTTCGGACCCGGCGGCCGAGGTGGCTGGCGAATCGAGCAGAGAACCGGCCAGGCCCAGCCCGCCGATCTGCATCATCTCGCGACGGTTCACGCCACCGTGACCGGGCGAAGCAAGAGATCGGCCGGGTCCCAGGATACGGAGCATGAGCGGCAGGGCCGGTGACACGAGGGCGATGCAGGAACACCCAGCCTATCGAATGAAATCAACGTGGGTCAATTCGGACTCGGTCGATCTCGTCTCGCGGGTCCGCCAACTGCGATCACCGCCCTCTGGCTCGGACTACAGCCAGTCGGTGAATCGAGTGCGGAGCATCGGCGAGTCCATCCACGAGGTGTCCGGCTCGGGCAGCTCGAGTGACCCGGTTACGGTCAACCAGCCGTCGGCCAGTGGCTTGCACGAGGGGTAGCCCTTGCGGGTGATCCAGCAGATCTCTCCACGCTCATCGCACGCCTGCGCGATCGAGAGCGTGGCGCGAACGTCCTGGGCCACGTATTCGAGGATCTCGTCGTATTTCCCGTCGGCCCACATGTCCGGCGCCAGCTTCTGAGCCTCGCTGGACGACTTCCCCGCTACCCCCATCCCCTCGGCCGCCTTGCTCAGCCCGATCGGGTATCCCAGCTGGCAGAACACGTGGAACATCATGTCGACGTGGTCGACCGCCAACTGCTTGCACTCGCCGACCATGCCGGACTCTTCGGCGAGGATGTCGAAATCGAAACTGAGCCCGTTCCAGGTCAGGATGGTGGCCCCGTTGGAAGTTGCTTCCACCAGGAACCGGACCAGCTCGGACGCCTCCTCAGGGCTCATCTTCGGAGCCGGCGTCCCGTCAGCTTTCTTGCCGTGCCAGGTCCGGGGTTCGTTGTCGTTGCTCGAGAGCGTCGCGGCACAGGTGATCCCCAGTGGCCGGTGCGATTTCAGGTCCCCCACCGGACCCTCGATGATCTTGGCCGTCTCGATGTCAAAAGCGATGTAGTGTCGAGTCATGTGCCCAGTCGCCGGCAGTGCAGAAGTGATACTCGCGTCCGCTGAGAATCAGCTGGTTGTCGGCCAACGCCGAGCCGGTCACCAGGTCAGCGATCCCCTGCTCTGGCCGAAGGACTCGGTCTCGAGTCCCACGGTGTTGAGCATGGTAACGAACAGGTCGCACAGCGGTGTGTGTTTCTTCTCGTCATGCGCGACGTATCGGCCATGTTTGAGTCCACCACGCCACCACCGATGCTGTTCTTCATGAGTCGCTGCGGTGACAGGGGTTGAGACGCCGTTGGTTCGCCCGGCATGGATCTGATGAAGACGATCGTCAGGAAAGGATATAAAACGCGACACCATAAGGTGGCAGCTTGTCGCGGAGCGTGAATTGCTGTGGTCCGGAGCGTTGCAGTCTCACTGTCTGTTTCCGGTGTCCGTCCCGGGCATCCAGCGACTTCAGGTCTGTGGGCAGCTTGCTCAGCGAGAGCGTGATCTCCAGCGAAGTGGCTTCGTTGTTGGTGGCCAGCAGGAAGTACTTCTCGGCCTTCGCATCGTGCAGCAGGATGTGGCCCAGGCTGTTGTAGGGCCGGT
>Ga0310123_10004964_pt1 | contig 9993 bp, 9 predicted proteins | sample CB6_AW_1057_MG_FD_203505 | JGI IMG/M metagenome (GOLD analysis project Ga0310123, IMG submission 203505) | Marine microbial communities from Western Arctic Ocean, Canada - CB6_AW_1057 | ecosystem: Environmental > Aquatic > Marine > Oceanic | place: Canada: Western Arctic Ocean | collected 2017-09-27
TATTCCGTGGGGCGAGTTCTTTAGCTGCCGTCTTGGTGAGGCCGATTATGCCGGCTTTTGAAGCCGAGTAATTGGCCTGGCCCGGATTCCCGATGAGGCCGATAACGGATGAGACATTGACGATGCGGCCGCGCCGCGCCTTCATCATATGGCGGCTGACGGCCTTGATGCAGTTGAAGGTGCCTTTCAGATTGACATCGAGGACGCGGTCCCAATCATCCTCCTTCATTCGCATGATCAATTCGTCTTTGGTGATGCCGGCGTTATTAACCAGGATATCGATGCGCCCGAAGGCGGCCATCACACCTTTGGCCATCGCCATCACTTGGTCACTGTCGGCGACATTGGCCTGGTGCGCCTCGACGATGAGTCCGGCCTGACGGAATTCGGCGATCGCCTGTTCCGCAGTTTCCCGCTGGACATTAACAATGGTGACCTTTGCCCCGTGGTCGGCAAGCATGCCGGCTACGGCCTTGCCGATACCGCGGGCCCCCCCGGTCACAATGGCCGCCTGGTCTTTCAAGTTCATCGTCGAAAGCTTCCGCTTACCTGATCATTCCGTGAGCGCTGCAGATGGTGACCAAAGCGACCCGTCAGCCGACGGATTGCATGACGTTTCGTCCGCGGTCGCACGGCGCGCCTTGAATTCTGGCGGTCATTGCCAGCGAATGAGATTTGCACCCCAGGTCAGGCCGCCGCCGAAGGCCACCAGGAGAATGTAATCGCCGGGCGCAACCTGGCCGCCGCTGACGACTTCGTCGAGGGCAATGGGTATGGAGGCGCCCGAAGTATTGCCGTATCTTTGGAGGTTGATAAAAATGCGCTCATCCGGGAGTCCGAGCCGTTTGCCGACGCTGGTGAGAATCCGCGTGTTCGCCTGATGCGGGATGAGCCAGCGTACATCGCCGACCTCGACGTTACCCTTGGTCAGCGTTTGCACGGCGGCAGTGGTCATAGTGTTGACTGCCAGCTTGAACACCTCCTGGCCGGACATCTCAAGGTATTGGAGCTTGTCATCGAGAACCTTCCGTGAGAACGGCATGGCGGAACCGCCGCCGGGAATGTGCAGAATGTCGGCATATCTGCCGTCCGACCCCAGCTGCGAGCTGATATAGCTGTTCTCATCGGGGGGACAGGCTGTCAGGACCGCGGCGCCGGCGCCGTCGCCAAACAGCACACAGGTCGTCCTATCCTCCCAGTTGACAACACTGGACAGCTTTTCGGCGCCCACAAGCAGGGCATTACGAAAGGCGCCGGTCTTGATCAGAGAGGCGCCGATTTCCAGGATATAGACGAATCCGGAGCAGGCGGCCTCCACCGAGAAACAAGTGGCATTGGCGGTGCCGATCTGGTGTTGAATATAGCAGGCGGTGTTGGGGAATCTCTTGTCCGGCGTGATCGTGGCGACAATGATCAACTCGATGTCTTCTGGCCGGACGGCGGCGGCCTCGATCGCCTTGAGTGCCGCTTTGGCGCCGAGCCCCGAAGTCGGTTCGTCGTCTTCTGCGATGCGACGTTCGAGGATTCCCGTGCGCGTACGAATCCAGTCGTCGCTGGTATCCACCATCGCTTCCAGATCGTGGTTGGTCAGCACCTTTTCGGGAAGGTAGGATCCGGTGCCGGCGATTTTTACGCCAATAGAACTCATGGGAATGGTAAAATCCTCCCACGAAACCGGACGCGGTTGATCGTCACGGACTACAAATCGGGTAGGACACAGAATTGGAGCCGGCCGTCGACAACCGAATTATTAATTCCTGATCTCGGATCTGTGACCGCCGGGAATCGGCAGGTGCTGACCGCGGGATAAGACAAAGCGAATTGTCGGCAGCGAGGGGATCAGGGTCTTACAAGAAACGAATACGGGCGCAAGCCGAAAACGCGACGCGTCGTGGGATCGTACTATTCCATTAATCCCGCATTTGTCAATTAGAATTCGAAAAAATTGCGGACTCCGCAAAAGGCAGCCGGCTATCGCGCCGCGTCCGCCAGAATCTCCTCCCACTGGATGTCGGCGATCTTGTCGCTAACATGTTTGTTGAGATTCTCCTGCACCATTTCCGTGGCGACACGAATGGCATTGCGAACTGCTTTCGGCGATGAAGAACCGTGGGCGATGATGCAGGTACCGTTGATTCCGAGCAACGGCGCGCCACCGTACTCTTCGTGATCAGTCAATTCACGGAGTTCCCGAAACGCATTTTTCGATAACAGCGCACCGGCCATACGCATGGGCGATTTTCGCAGATTCCGCTTGAGAATAATGCTGAGCGCTTTGGCCAGACTCTCTGCCGATTTGAGGACGACGTTGCCGACGAAACCATCACAAACAACCACATCGACCTGGTTGGAGAAAAGGTCGTGCCCCTCGACATTACCAATGAAATTGACCGGCATCCGTTGCAGGAGTTTGAAGCTTTCCCTGGTCAGCTCGTTGCCCTTGCCATCTTCGCCACCGACGCTGAGAATACCCACTTTGGGTTCGGGCACGTGCAGAATATGCCGGCTGTAGGCCTCGCCGAGAATTGCGTATTGGGCCAGATTAATGGGCTTGCAATCGACGGTGGCCCCGGCATCGAGCAGAAGGAACGGTCCCTCCGGTGCTGGTGTGAGGATGGCAATACCCGGCCGCTGAATGCCCTTCAGCGTGCGGTTGCGAACAACCGTGCAGGCCACGGTGGCACCGGTATGACCGGCACTGACGATGGCGTCCGCCCGCTTCTCATTGAGCAACCGCGCGGCAACCGCAATAGAACTGTCCTTTTTCGCCCGCAGCGCGACCGATGAGGCTTCATCCATGCAAACGACCTGGGAGGCGTGAACCAGCTCGAGCCGCGGATTATTTTTGCTGATCTTCTGTCGCGAAAGTTCCGCCTGCACAACGGCCGTGTCGCCGACGAGCAGAAGTTTCTTGATTTGCGGGAAGTCCTTTAACGCAAGCTTGATTCCCTGAACATTCGGCGACGGGGCCTGATCGCCTCCCATTATATCGACGGCGACTTTCATAGTTGCAAACCATCCAGTTTATTCCAGGCGCTTGGGAGATCCGTGGTGTCAACACACGTGCACGACCGTGCATTGCGATTCTGTCCGCATACGGGACAGATGCCTTTGCATTGGGTGGAGCAAAGGAACTTCTGGGGAAAGGCGATAACAATATCTTCCCGGATATCAGCCGTCAAATCGATCAGGTCCTCGGTAAGTTCTTCGTAGAAATGGCAGACATCTTTACTGTTGACGGGTTGATCGTAATATGCCAGGCAGCGGTCACACCGGCACCGAAGCTGTGTCGCGACCGCTCCCTTGACAAGGACGCCTTCACGAACCGGATCGGCTGCCAGATTGTAATCGAGTGGGGATGGACAGCTCAGGCGCTTGTCTTTCGTGATGTCGAAGACAACCGGGTCAAGGTTGCCCGTCAACTGCAGGCGTCCGTCCCTGAGGTCATTGCGGTTCAGTATGAGTTTGTCAGCCATGGGCGAACGAAATGCTTCGATACGTGTCCGATTAGGGATGACAATCGGGTGTCGACAGCGTCCGGTAGCGGTGCCGCACCGGCAGTTTTTTTTCGGGGCAATGGAGCCGGCATTCCGGCTGTCAGGCTGTTTGACCTGCCGTATGAGGCCAGCCGGGGCCCGTGTTCCTACTGGACAAGACATCAGGAAATCCTGCCGTACGGCGACGTAGTCGCCCCAGTCCCAGGGGCGTTTGGTTGCCGCTAGTGCAATCGATCGGCACGGCTGGGGATCCGTCAGCTGACGGATGGCTACATCGATTTTCCCGCAGCAAATACGCAATCCGTCCTGTTGCTCAGGAGCGACAGTCCGGAGTACCGCCGGTCAAAACATAAGGAAACTTTGCAGTCGTAAGCTACAACATATTAGTCTGCAAGGTATTACATCGAAATCCTGCGTCATAAGTGCAGTTTCCCACTCCAAGCTGATCCAGTGAGGGACGTTGTCCCGCCCCAACTGGACTCACCTCCGCCGTGGCGGAAAGTTTCAGGACAGTCGGCTGAAAATTTCTCGCTCGCCGATAAAAAATCGGCGGGCTGACAGAGCCGAAAATTGTCGGTGGGACTGCCCAAAACGCAATTAAATGCTATCTTACAGTCGAATTACAGCGTGGTCAACCATAATCGAATCCGGTGGGTGGGCGATGGCGGCAAACGAAACCCCGATGGGGCTCGCACTTCTCGTGTGTGATATGATGATCCAGGATCAACACACGCACAAACGTTCGCTGATCGGCTTGTTTGACCGCCTTTACACCACGAAGCTGCCGTGTGTTCATCCAACACTCGCAATCTTTGTTTCACTGACCAGTGTCCATGGTCATTACGAATGCGAGATTGCGTGCCGGCACCAGGGCACCAACGCCTCCGTGTTTTCCGTAAAGGGAAAGGTCACCTGCCACGACCCTTTACAGGTGGTCGATCTGGTCTTCAATGTTCGGGGTGCCTGCTTTCGAAACGAGGGCGAGCACTGGCTGGAGTTCAAGGTTGATGAGGTACCCGTGATGATGCGTCGCATTGTTATCGTCAAGCAGGAAAAGAAAGCAGAATCAGACAAGAAGTGAGAGGAATAGAAGATTGGAATGTTGGAGTATTGTTTCTGCCTGCCAAAACTGGCAGCGCCAGAACCTCACTGACGACTGATAGACCGTTAATGACGTCGTAATCCGAAGACGTGGGTCCCTCTGACCTGTGCCAGATTAATTTTTTCATTATCCCACTCTTCCAACACTCCATTCCTCCCGTTCCCATGCCGTTGTTCAAGTTCAAAGTTGCCGACACTGCCGGCAAGATTCAAGAGATCCTGGTCGAGGGCGACAGCCGTAACGAGGCGACGCGCCGTGTGCAGGCGCGGGCGCTGATACCGATCGAGTTTCTCGGGCAGAGCGCCAGTTATTCCGGTTCCGCGGGATTGAGCTGGGGACTACGGAAGAAGTTCGACGTTGCGGATTTCACAGATCGTCTCGTGCCGTTGCTACAGGCCGACATTCCATTGGAGCGCGCTCTCAGAATTGTTGAGGAGACGGGTGACAGCCGTGAAGAGACAGAGTTGGTTTCCGGCCTTCGCCGCGGCCTGCATGAAGGCCGCAAGCTCTCGCAGCTGATTCGCGATCGCGGGCGGCTCTTTCCCAGCATGTATTCGAGCATTGTCGAAGCGGGCGAGGAAGCCGGGGCGCTGCCGCAGGTTATGAGACAGTTGCGCGATTTCCTCATCATGTCCCGTGAAATGAAAGCCTTTGTCGTCTCGGCGTCTATTTACCCGATGTTTGTTTTGCTTGTTTGCGTCGCCGTCATTTTCATCCTGCTGGGTGTTGTCGTACCCAAGTTTGCCCAGGTCATTCTGAGGGCAGGTAATGAACCGACGTTTTCGACGAAGCTTCTGCTGGGTATGTCCGACGCAATGTGGTCATTCTGGTGGGTGGGTGTCGTTGTCATGCTGGGGATGCTGATGCTGATTCGGGAGCTCGGGCGCGAAGGGAAAGTTCGGGAGATTTGGGATGACACGGTTCTGAAGATTCCGTTGATCGGGCGAATGGTGCTGCTGTCGAACATCGGCCGGCAGGTGCGGACAATGGCGATTCTCATGAAAAGCGGGGTGCATCTTCTCGATACGGTTGCGATCTCCGCACGGGTGCTGCAGAACGGCACGCTTCGCCGATCCATTTCCGGTCTCGCCGCTGAGCTCCGTCGTGGCGAACGGCTGTCGACGGCGCTCGGGCGGAGCCAATTCATTCCTTCGCTGGTCATTCGCATGCTCGCCGTCGGCGAGGAAACCGGCGCCACGGATGTCATGCTTGAACGGGTTGCTGATCGTTATGACGAAGAGCTGAAGCAGATTGTGAAGCGCGTTCTGGCCTGGTTCGAACCGTTGGTCATCGTTACGCTCGGTATGATTGTCGGTATGATCGTGCTAATGTTGTTCACGGCGGTCATGGATATGCAGAGCGGGTTCTGAGCGGCAGGGTCGAGGAGTGGAATGATGGAAGAATGGCAGGATGCGGGAGGGTTCTTGGTTTAGCGAATGGGTGACCACCGTCCCTCCAGAGGCGGGCAGGCTGGCGCTGTGCCGGCGGTGTTCGTTTTTCAACGCTAAAAATGTACGCGGGAGGAGTGCGTCGGCACGATGCCACTGCGGTTTGCAACTCCGGCTCCCTCGGCGGTTTCTAATGAGCCAGTATAGATTGCAAGCGGAAACTGAACATCAGGTGGCCATCCCGCATGCGGGAGCATCTGGAACGTGATCTGTCAGCTGACGGATGGCTGAACCTACAAACGCCGAACCGAAGGCAACATCTCGAAGCGCATCCTTCACTGCCGTGTGGTTGTTTATCCGTCTCCGTCAACCGACGGATGGCTCGTACTGAACCTTGAACACGGAACAATCTCCTGAAACTTAATCGTTGTCGTCCTCGAAACCGCCGAGCAATCGAGGACGAGAACGATTTGTTTTCCGGTACTGTCAATACTGGCAGCGCCAGAACCTCGCTGAAAACTGAAAACTTCCGCATCTCGGGAGAACACATGCAAACAAAAAACATCCATTTCCGTCGCCGGCTTACCGGTACCGTTGCGCGCACACAGTTTTCGCTCATCGAACTCCTGGTGGTCTTGACAATCATTGGTTTGGTCGCCGGACTTGTGGGTCCAAACCTTATTGGCAAGATCGGTCAGGGCAAACAGAAAACGGCTCGGATGCAGATTCATGTATTTAAAGACGGTGTCACCAGTTTTTATCTCGACATGAACCAGTACCCCGGTAGTCTTGAGGATCTGGTGCGAAATCCCGGGTCATCGCCCAAATGGAACGGACCCTATCTGGATCAGGCCCTTGTTCCGCCCGATCCCTGGGATAACGACTACCACCTCGATATCCCGGGACGGGCCGGTCGCTCGTTTGATCTTTATAGTTACGGTCGCGATAACACGCCGGGTGGTGACGGGGAGGATGCCGATGTCGTCAGCTGGATTGAGAAGTGATCGATATACGCTTCTGGAAGTGATTATTGTCCTCGTCCTGCTGGTCATGGTTGTTACGATCGTCCTGCCGCGCGTCGGTGTCGTGCCGCTGGGGCTGCGCGTATCGCAGATGGTTGACCGGGTGCATTCAGCCTTTCATGCTGCTGCCAGCATTGCCCTGGCAACCGGTGAGCCGGTGAAGATTTCCTTTGATTTCGGTAGTCAGAAAATCCGGCTCGACAGCCAACCATCGAGCCGGCGTCGCCCGACCCATTCGGTTGCCGCCGACGACTACGACGCTGCCTCCTTCTTCGATCAACTCAAGATATTCGATCTTCCCGACGGCGTTGGCTATGATGAGGACTTCGAGTCCGCCGAGGAGAATCGCGGTGGTCTGTTATACCAGTTTTTTCCCAATGGCGAAGCCTCGGGGCCTAAAATCAGGCTGATGCTTGGCCGTCGGCGGTTCACACTGGATGTGGACCGTCTGACCGGGCGTCCGATACTTTTTGAGAAGGAATACTGAGGACTTTTTCGAGCCTGCGGATCACGCGGATCGTTTCTCCAAATCTCCATGTCCCGAAACTCCTTTACATTGATGGAAGTCCTGATCGCCGTTGCCATTCTGGCGTTGGCGTTCGGCGCCACTCTCGGTATCTCGGCCCAGGCAAAAGGCAACGTCATTCGTGCCCGCCAGAAGTGGAACGCGCAACACTCGCTGGAGCAGGCCACCGAATACTTCCTGCTCGCCGACCCCAATGATCTTGAATTGCCCGAAGGCCTTTTGCCCAGCGGATTCCGGGGGGCCTGCGAGGTGGCCTATGTCGAGGAGGGGTTGCCCGACTATGCCCTCGAGGATCAGACCGGATGGTATCTCGGCCTGTACTTCATCGCCGTTTACAACGACGACGGGCGTCTGGTGGCTGAACAGACAGTGTACAAAGTGGTTCGGAAAGAGTTTTAGGAGTATGGAAGAGTGGAAGAATGGAAGGGTGGAAAGGTGGAAAGGTGGAAAGGTGGAAAGGTGGAAAGGTGGAAAGGTGAACAATGAAGCGAGGAACTGACAGGAAGGCAAACGGTTCGGCCGGCGACATCATTGGCGATCGATCAGTCGTCAGTAATCGGCGCGGTGGTTCCTGCCAATTTCCCGATATTGCCGTGCCTACCTCCGCACGCGACCCGGCATTCTTCCCGCGTCTGGATTCGGGCGCGGCTACGCATTCTTCCAGCCACCCACCATTGCGGCATTCCTCCGATCCGGCCATTCATCCTTCCACTCGCCAATCCTTCCAATCTTCCAACCTTCCATTCTCCCCTTTCACTCTGATCGAGGTCATCGTAGCGATGTTACTGATGGTTTCGGTACTTGGTGTTCTGACGCTGGGGACGGCGAGCATTCTCGACTCGTGGGCGCGGCTGCAGACGAATACGGAGAAATTCGAAGAAGTCCTGCTACTCGATCGCATTCTCGATACCATCCTTGCCAACGTCGTGCCCTTCACCTGGCCCGAGGACACGGGGACACCGACTCCGCCGCAGTTCCTCGAGTTTCAAGGGACGGCGGATCATCTGATAACGCCGTATTTGCACCGATTCAATCGGCTCGAGGACGGCGCGATCCGGTTTTGCGGATTTTTTCTCGAAGGCGAGAGCTTTGTCGTTTACTATTGCGATCGGCCGCCCTTTCCGGAGGATCTCGGTGCCGATGGCGTGCGGCGCGTCGTTCTGGCCAACAACGTCAAGGAGGTCTCGTTTTTCTATGCCGATCTGCAGGACGACGTCCTCGAGTTCGAGGAGTCATGGGACGAGGAAAACGAATACCTGCCGCTGGCCGTCATGGTTCAGATCGAATGGAACGACGGCATGCACGAGAACTGGCTGCGCCGCACCGCGGGGTCCGACTTCTACGGCCGCTGGGGCAAATGGCAGCAGAATCGCGCGGTTAATCTGTGATCGGGGGTAACCATTCAGGTGGAGGGTGGACGGTGGAAGGTCGCGACCGCGTTCCAGCGTCTAAACCGAATGTCGTGCAAAGGCGATCACCGTGCGCATGCGATATACGGTGGACGGTTTTTTCCCCGTCCATCGTCCACCTGAGCAGATAGTGGCTGAACGAAAACCCGCAATGTCCCGATTCGTGGCGGCGGGCCCCCGCCGAGGGGGTTTCGGTCAGCCACTAGTTAAGACCGGGGAATGTATTCAAACTTTGAAGAAGGTCGACGATAACCTGCAATAACAATGTTTACACGCTCGTCGTCAGCCTACCGAACCACAACTGTTTTTGCATCAAGATCGCCTGCGGGATCACCGCAGAGGCGGGACTGTCTTCACGAGCAACGTCTCCCACATTGCTTGTGGTCGCCTGCAACCCCGAAACCGAGGTCTCGAGGCATGAAACATCCCGTGATCCGTCAGCCGACGGATTGGCACGTGGAACGTGACTCACGTGGCTCTCCTGAAACAATTCGCAATCGATCCACTCGTTAATCGATGCTTGGCTGGCGTTCGATTACGAATGGATCGATTACGAGTACTGTTTCTGCCTGCTAAAATCGGCACCTAACACTCAACATTTCTCAGAGCCATCAATTGACCATTCGTCCCCACCATCGCCGCCGTGCCGACCAACGCGGTGTTGCCCTGATCATTGTGCTGGGTAGCGTGGCGCTGGCGATCATCGTCGCCGGCATGCTGATCTCGTCCTCGCAGACGACCGGTGTCATCGCCAAGGTGAATGTCGATCGGAGCCGTGGCAAGTATGCCGGCGAGTCCGCATTGGCTTTTGCCCAATGGATGGTCATCAGCGATCGGCGGCAGTTTCCGGGCAATCGCCGGCTTGGCATTCCCAACCTGCAGCGGGACGAGTACGACGAACCCGCGTGGATGGCGGACGGCCGGACACACGTCGTGCATTTGCCGGACGACATGATCGCGGAGATCCGTGTCCTCGATGCCAGCAGCGGCTGGGATTTCGCATCGCCCAGCATGATCCGCGTCGTCCGGCAGCAACTCCTGCGGCCAAT
>Ga0310123_10004966_pt1 | contig 9992 bp, 12 predicted proteins | sample CB6_AW_1057_MG_FD_203505 | JGI IMG/M metagenome (GOLD analysis project Ga0310123, IMG submission 203505) | Marine microbial communities from Western Arctic Ocean, Canada - CB6_AW_1057 | ecosystem: Environmental > Aquatic > Marine > Oceanic | place: Canada: Western Arctic Ocean | collected...
CGGTCACCGATCGCCTGCGCGCTGAATATCCGTATGTAACCGAGATACCCCACGATGCCGCCACCGATCAGACCGAGGAAGAGCCCGACCGGTCCGAATATCTGCAGCGGACGCGTCGAGTAGCTGAGGAGGAACTTGACCGTGACGAGGTCGAACACGACACGGATCGTCCGTGACAACCCATACTTCGACCGTCCGAACTTACGGGGACGGTGGTTGACCACGAGCTCGGCCACGCGCACACCTTGCTCACTGGCAATGGCCGGGATAAACCGATGGAGTTCCCCGTACAGGCGGAGCGGCTTGACCACCTCTGACCGGAACGCCTTGAGCGAGCAGCCATAGTCGTGAAGATGCACACCCGTGGTCACGGAGATCAGCCAGTTGGCGATCTTCGAGGGTAGGCATTTCGTCAGCCACGGGTCCTTCCGATCCCGACGCCACCCGCACACGATGTCGTAGTCCTCATCATCGAGCTTCGCAAGCAGCGTGGCGATGTCCGCAGGATCGTTCTGAAGATCTCCATCCGACGTCACGATGATCCGGCCGCGAGCCTTGGCGAAGCCTGCGGCAAACGCTGCGGTCTGGCCAAAGTTCCGTCGGAGTTGGACGACGACGACCTGGGGGTCGTCCGCGTGCAGACCGGCTGCGAGCGCATAGGTCTCGTCGGTGCTGCCGTCGTCAACCAGAATGATCTCGTACGTACGGCCGGTCGCCTGCAACGCGGAGCGCAGCTCCCGATACAGCTCCGGTATGTTGGGAGCTTCGTTATACAGAGGAATGACGACGGAAAGGTCGACTGACATTCGGCGGCAGCGCTACAGAGCGGCGCGTGCAGATTATAGGGGGCGCCGGCGGGGCGGTCAACACAACCCCTATTGATTCAGCAGCTTAGCTGGCCTCGAATGCGCGCTGCCTGTTTCTGAGTAGGAAGTAGGCGATCGTCGCAACCGCCACGACGCCGGCCAGAGCCAACGAGACGACCCCGCCGTTTTCCACCAGTAGCGCTTCCGCCTGTTCGCCGTATCGGACTGCCAACCAGCCCTCGGCGAAGTAGCGAAACCCGCGACCCAGCGCGACCGCGGTCAGGAACTGCGAGATTGGCACCTTGGCAACACCGGCCAGAAGAACGAACACCTTGAAGGGCGCCGGTGGGGGAAGGATGGCGGGAATCGCCACCGCCAGGATGCCGTAACGCTGCGACAACTCCATCGCCCGGGCCAACCGGTGCCCGCCGAAACGCCGCCGAATCAACGAATCTCCGCCGCGACGCCCGAGCAGATACAGAACCAGGCACCCCGCGATAGACCCGAGTGTTGCCATCAACGCGTAGTACGGCATCGACTCGGTGTCATTGCGTACCATCGCAATGACCAACAGATCGTTGACCTCGGGGAGCGAGAGGAACGACGAGTCGAGAAACGCGACGACGAAGAGGCCAGGCCCCCCGATCGACTCCGCGAAGGCCTTCACCCAGTTGACGATACCGGCCATCAAGTGCCGACATTATAGAGGAAGCTCAGAAGCCGACCTGTACGGTGAACTGGGTCGTCAACCCACCAAGGTCGATACGATCGTTGAAAAAGCCTTGATTGAGATCCAACTGACCGGTCACGCTCTGATACCGAAGTTCGACGCCCGCCGAATAGCGATCTGCAAACGGAATCCGAACCCCGCCGAGCACTACCCCACCCACATCGTTGCCATCCGAAACGGCCTGGCCGCGAAAGATGTCGGAGTTGTCGTCGATGAAATCACCGACTTCACTGTATTGCCAGTTGAAGACACCCACCCCGACGCCGAAGTAGGGCTGGATCGCTGTCTCCCGACCAAGGGGCAACACACTGATCGTCGCCGTCAGAGGCACGACCCTGAGCCGGAAGTCTTGAAATATCTCAAAGCCATCCCTGTCGACGAAGTCGAGATAGACGCTCGGCACGGTGCGCTGATAAAACCCGACGCCGATTCCCACGTCAAAGTAGTCGCCGATTCCGACTATCCACTCGCCGCCGACCGAACCGCCGTTGAAGTCCTTGATGTCAAAGGCAAAGACGCTCAGGTTCTCGACCAAGACATCGTTGACCACCCGTGTCGCCTCGCCGCGGGGGGCGAAGTATCCGGCGTTGAGAACGACCGATTGTTGCGCGTGCACCGTGGTCGCGGACAGCAGTACGCCCCCGACCAACGAGGCCACACCCAAGCAGACTTGTTTGCCCATCGCTCTCTCCTCACAGGACCAGCATCACCATGAGGAAAAGCAGAATCGATGCCAAAGAAAGAAGCGAGTCCCGGCGCGCCTCTGTGGGCACAACGGCAGGCAAGTGTCCGGAGACGGTGTCAAACCGTCCGGTTTCGTGAGCGGCTGAATTCGTCGATCACCGACTGCATCTGGTCGTGAAGACGTCCGTTGGTAGCCAGCACATGGCCGTCCCGAGGCAAGAACGGCTCCCCGCGCATGCCAGTCACCCGTCCTCCGGCTTCTTCGACCATCAGCGCGCCGGCCGCGGTATCCCAGGGCTTGAGCCGCTGCTCCCAGAATCCGTCCAGGCGGCCGGCCGCAACGTAACACAGGTCGAGCGCCGCCGAGCCCAAACGCCGAACAGCCTGCGCCTTACCGATGAAGGCCGCAAACAGACCGACAACCTCGTCGACGGAGGTGTGCACGTCATACGGAAACCCGGTGCACAGCAGCGCATCAAGAATCGCGCTGGTCGAGGAGACGACCAACGGCGACCCGTTCAGACGGGCGCCCGCACCGCGTTCACCCACGAAGAGCTCCTCTCGCGACGGGTCGTAGACCACACCGATCTCGACGCGCCCATCAATCTCGAGCGCCAGCGAGCAGCAGAAGATGGGTAGCCCGTGCGCGTAGTTCACGGTGCCGTCGATGGGATCGAAGATCCAGCAGTACCCGGATGACGGCCGCTCTGTCTCAGGAGCGTTGGGCAGCTCCTCCGCCAGGACGACATGCGACGGAAACCGATCGGCAATGAGCGCGCGCCCGAGCCTCTCGACCTCCAGGTCGACCTGTGTCACGAGGTCGATCGCGCCCTTCTTCCCCACCCCGAGATCGCCTCCGCGACGGGCCAGCTGCACTTCGCCGGCTCGCAGCGCAAGTTCGATGGCAGTCTGGAGGAGCGTTGGGTCGACGGACATCGGTCAGCCGAGCTTCTTGACCATCCGTACTTCGGTGCCCCCGTCGGGCGAACGCCGAAGCGTCACGTCGTCCATAAAGCTCCGCATGAAGAAGATGCCTCGACCGCTCGACTTGAGGAGGTTCTCGGGGGCCAGAGGATCTGCCACTTCGACCGGGTCAAAGCCCTCTCCCTGGTCCACGACGCGCACGATGAGCTGGGTGGGATCGGCTGATGGCGTGAACTCGAACTCGACAAACACGCGCTTGTTCTGATCGTCTTCGTTGCCGTGCTTGGTCGCGTTGATCACCGACTCGCGAACAGCTACGCCTACCCAATGTGTCGAGTCCTCGTCGAGCTTCCCGACCTGACCCATGTGGTCTGTGAGGATCTGAACCAGATCCAGCATGTCGAAATGACTCGAAAATTCGAGGCGGGTGGTATGTCCGTCTTCAGACACGGCTTCGTACCATACCGTCGGTTGCCCCCGCACGCAAGGGACCTCGCACGCGGCAAAGCCCCGAAAACGTTGTTGTATAGTTCGAGCATGAACGACACGGCCTCAGCAGCAACCACTGTTGAGCCAGCAGGTTACGTCCACGGGTCACTGAGCGTTCCGGGTGACAAGTCGATCTCACATCGATACGCCCTGCTGGCGGCTTTGGCCGACGGACGTACGACGATTGGTGGCTATGCGCCGGGGGCCGACTGCGAGACCACACTGCGCTGTCTCCACGCGCTTGGTGTCGGTATCTCTCACGAGCCAGAGGGCCAGGTCGTCACGATCGAGGGTGCTGGTCTCGGTGGCCTCCGATCACCCGACGGTCCGCTCGACTGTGGCAACTCGGGGACGACCATGCGTCTGCTCGCTGGCATCCTCGCGGCCAACGACTTCGAGACGACACTCGTGGGCGACTCGTCGCTCCAACGCAGACCGATGCGGCGTATCGTCGACCCCCTGCACCGGATGGGCGCCCGAATCGAGGCGACCGACGGGCGACCCCCACTCAGGATTGTCGGTGGACGTCTTCACGGTGTGGAATTCGAACCGGCCGTCGCGAGCGCCCAGGTCAAGAGCGCGGTCCTTCTCGCCGGTCTGCATGCCGAGGGCGACACGTGGGTCGTTGAGCCTGAGACAACACGTGACCACACCGAACGGGCGCTTCCGATCTTTGGCGTCCCGGTCCTTCGCCGGTTGGGCGCCGTTGGCGTGCCGGCTGGACGGCGACTGCACCCGGCAAGCCTGAGCGTCCCGGGGGACTTCTCATCCGCCACCTACTGGCTGGTGGCCGCAGCCGCGCTGCCTCGTTCGACCATCGAGGTCGTGGGTGTCGGATTGAATCCGACCCGTACGCGACTGCTGGACGTGCTCCGGACCGCGGGGGCGTCGGTCGAGGTCACCGAGACGGAGACGCACTCGGGCGAACCAGTCGGCACCGTCACAGTCGCGCACCGCGAGCTCAAACCGGTCACGATCACCGCCCAGGATGTCCCCCCGCTGATCGATGAATTGCCGGCCCTCGCCGCACTTGCGGTACACGGCGGCGGCCTCCGTGTCAGTGGTGCATCCGAGCTCCGCGCCAAGGAGACCGACCGGATCAGCGTACTGGTAACCGGGCTCCAGCGGCTTGGAGCCCGGGTCGACGAGTATCCCGACGGATTTCACGTCCACGGTGATACCGCGCCCACGGGTGGAACCGTGGACGCCTGCGGCGACCATCGCATGGCGATGGCATTCGCAGTGGCGGCCCTGGGTGCCACGGGCCCGACCGACATCATCGGCCACGAGATCGTCGACGTATCGTATCCAGGTTTCTTCGAGGCTCTCGACACGCTCAGGCGCGAGTGAAGACTGACAAGATCTATCTCGTCGGTTTCATGGGCGCCGGTAAGTCAACGGTGGCCAACGCGCTCGCTACACGTCTCGGCTGGGAGGTAGGAGACACCGACCACCTGGTGGAGGCACGCGAAGGGCGTACCATCACCGACATCTTCGCGCACGAGGGCGAGTCGTACTTTCGACAGATCGAACGGACGGTCATCCAAGAGTTGATCCCCCGTCGGCGCGTCGTCGTGGCCACCGGCGGTGGCACATTCGTCGACCCGACCAATCGATCGGCGATCAACAGCGACGGGGTGTCGGTCTGGCTTGACGTCTCCTTCGAGACGGTCCTCGAACGCGTCCAAACTGATGGAGGTCGGCCCCTCGCTGGCGACCGCATCGCGATGCGTGAGCTCTGGAACGGTCGGCGGGCCGCCTATGGTCTGGCTCACGTGGCGTTGAGCGCCGACGCCACACCGGTCGAGGCACTGCTCGAGGGGATCCTCGCCCACTCGGGTGTCTCATGAAGGTCCTCATCCTCAGCGACATTCACGCCAACGAGGAGGCTCTGGATGCCGTCCTCACTGAGGCGCCGCCCACGAACTACGACCAGTTGCTCATCCTCGGAGACCTGGTTGGCTATGGAGCCAGCCCCAACGAAGTCGTCGACCGCGTCTTCGCGTTGGATCCGGACGTCCTGATTCGCGGCAACCACGACAAGGCCGCCTCGGGCGTAGAGGAGCCAGATACCTTCAACGAGGTGGCGGCCGCGGCGGCACTCTGGACCCGTGAGACCTTGACCGAGAGCAACCGAGCCCGGGTTGCGGCGCTTCCGCGCGGACCTGCTTTCTCGGGCGAGGATATCGAGGTGTGCCACGGGACACCGTTCGACGAAGACGTGTATGTTTTCGACCGGTCAATCGCGATGCGCGCGCTCTCATCTGCCCAGCGGCGAGTGTGTTTCTTTGGTCATACCCATCTGCCGGTCGCCTACGCGCTGCGCCAGCCGAGCACGCTCGAGGTCATTGTTCCAGAGCTCGGTGACACCGCCCCGAGCATGGTGCCCCTCGACGGCGAGCTGCAGTATCTGATCAACCCTGGTGCGGTCGGTCAGCCACGCGACGGCGATCCGCGAGCTTCGTACGGTGTCCTCGACACAGAGAGCCACACGGTCGAGTTGCGCCGTGTGCCGTACCGCATCGACTTCGCTCAGGAGAAGATTCTGGCGGCCGGGTTGCCGACACCCCTGGCCAGGCGGCTCGGAGTTGGGCGGTAGGACGAGGGTCCCTAGGGCAAAACGAAGTCGGTGATCGCGTCGACGACCTCGAGGGTCTGTTCAGGCAACAACGCATGGCCCGAATCTGCCAGCTCTACCAGTTGCACGCGCTCACCAAGACGCTCGCGCAGCCATCGACCGTTCTCGGGCGGCGCGAGCCGATCGTGGCGCCCCTGAATAATCAGGATCGGCGCGGCTCCCCCAAACAGCCACTCCTCACTCGGGGTCTCCCGTTCGGCCGCGCTCTGCGCACGACGCACCTCTGGGAAAGCGGGGAGCTCGGCCCAGACGGACGCATCGGAGCCGGGGGCAAACAGCGCGGTCTGTAGGGCGGCCACCTTCTCCTCGTCGGTCAGAACGGACTCGAACAGCCGGTCCAAGGCCTGGGTGGCCTCCGGATCACCCGCCACCTGCCCAGCGGCCCCTAGCAGGATCAAGCCTTCCACGAGCTCCGGCCGGTCGGCGGCAAGACACCGCGCGACCCGGTTTCCGAAACCGTGGCCGAGGACATGGACCGGCCCCACGTCCAACGCTTCGATCACTCCTGCGACGTCTGCCGCGAAGTCGTGAAGGGTGAGATTCTCGAGCGACCCGACACTAGCCCCGACGCCTCGTGGATTGAGAGCCACCGGTCGCAGGCCTGCCGAAGCCAAGTACGGAAGGAAGTCGAGAAACCTGCCCGCACCCCGACCGCTGTCGGCCAGCAGCACGATGGACTGTCCGGCTTCATCTCCTGCCACCAGCGCCTCGATGACGACGGGGACGAGGTCGAAGACGCGACGTCTGACATCCACCTCTCGAGATGTCTCGGAGTCGCGATCGGCTGGAGCCCCCGCATCCGACCCGCACGCGGCAGCCGTCAGGACGATCACCCCGAGCACGAGGAGACCGAGTGCCTGACTCGCGCCCGGGCGTGAGCCTTGCGAAGTGCGACCATCCGTCCCGGTAGCCGCGCGGTTGGCGCGCGCTTCACGCCGCTTGAGCTCGGCGGCGTACGCATCGGCCGCGGCACGCGACCCGAGAATCCAGCCGATGACGAGCCCGAACAAGAGAACGGCCGGTATGAAGATGAAGTGTCCGGCGGTCATCCCCTCCATGGCGCTCTCCTACCCTTCAGACTTCAGACGTCAGACCAACACGTCAAACCTATTGGTCTTCGCCACTCTTCGCCATGATAGCCAGTTCCCGCTCGACGGTCATCATCCTACGCCAGATCGACCAGACATAGACCAAGACGGCGAGCCAGATGAGTATGTAGGCGGCTACGAGTAACGGCGCGGCCGGAAGCTGGTCTCCAGGCGGCACCTGCTCTAGGGGGATGAACTCGTCTTGCGCCGGTTGTATCTGGCTCGATGCGTCGAGACTCGCGCCTCCCATCATGATGCTGACCACCAGTATCAGGCCAACCCCTGCGATCATCGTGGGAAGCCATGAAGGTCTCGTCATCCTACGCCTCCAGCGCCAGGTGAATGGCGTCGATTCTGGCGCGCAGTGCTTCCAACCGCATTCTCGCCATCAGCAAGACGCCAAACAACACAAGAAACGCCAGGAAGCACCAGACGATCGGCCAAAACATGCCCGGCGCCGATGCGGAGAGGTTCGGGAGCACATCCGTGGTCGGGTGGATCGTCCGCCAGACGTTGACCGAAATGTATACGAAGGGAACGTTGGCCATGCCAAAGAGCGCAAGTCCTGCCGCCAATTTTTCAGACCCAGGTCCGCCGTACGCACGCAACATTATGTAGGCAATGAAGATCAACTCCAAAATCAAGGCCATCGTTAGCCTGGCATCCCACTGCCACCAAACCCCCCAGGCCTTGATCGCCCATAGCGGCCCAGTCGTCAGCCCCATCAGACCGAACAATACTGCCAGCTCGGCCGCCGTCGCCGCCAGACGGTCCGCTGACGCTTTTCCCCTAAAGAGGTAGACCGCACTCGAGACGCCGCAGATGAAAACAGCGAGAAACATCGCGATCCAGGATGGGACATGAAAGTAGAAGATCTTCTGAATCAACCCCATCGTGGACTCGTAGGGCGCACCCACGATCAAGATCGGTGCGCCGACGAACATGATCGCCGCCACCGCCAGGAGACCGCTGAAAAGCCGTGCTGACATCGCCATCATTCTGTCATGACCGGTTCGAAAGTCCATAGCGCAAGGGTCAGGAACACGGCGTCGAAGAACAGCAGTAATGCGGTCCAAAACCGAGCCAGGTCCAGGTTGGGGTCCGCACCCATCAGTGCCACCGTGCCGCCCACACCCGCGATCAGTACCGGGAACGTCACCGGATACAGCAGGATCGGTAACAGCACTCCACGGCTCCGGGTGCGAAGCAGCATCGCTGCAAACAGTGTCCCGACCGTTGCGAATCCAACCGTGCCCGTTGCCAAGAGCGCAGCCAGGTAGCCGGGGTAGGCAAACAGCGGCGCTCTGAAGGTGAAGACAATGGCGACGACAACAACAACCTCGACGGTCGCCATCAACAGGACGATACCGAGAAGCTTCCCCAGATAGATCGCGGAACGCTCCACCGGCGCCATCAGAAGCGCCCGCATCGCGTCCTGATACCGTTCACGCTCGAAAGCACGCCCCAGTGCGAGGGTGCCCGAGAAAGCCACCGCAATCCACAAGATGCCCGAAGCCGCCCCCTCGATTGCACGCCCCCCACGGACAAAGGCGAACGAGAAGACCAGAACACACGACACCGCAAAGAACAGCGTCGTCGACACCATCTCCCAGCTACGGGTCTCGACGCGGAGGTCCTTCCGCATGACCAGCCACGCAACCTGAAAAAAGCGTCTCATCTCCGACTCCCGACTGCAGACCGGTATCGCTCGCGCAGGGTCCCGTCTGAACCGTCCAAGGACAACAGCCGACCGTTGTCGATCAGCACGGCCCGGTCGACCAACCCGTCGACAACGTCGTGGTCGTGAGTGGCGATCAACACGATTCGCCGATCGTCCCTCAGCGCCCTGAGGCGGTCGGAGAGTGTCTGGGTTGACTGCTCGTCCAGACCGGTAAACGGTTCGTCCAGCAGCACGAGTCGAGGATGGTGCAGCAGCGCGCGCTCCAGGGCTAGACGCTGTCGCATCCCGCGCGAGAAGCCGAGCACCACATCGTCACCGCGGGCCGTGAGCCCGGCCCGTTCAAGCGCTTCTGACGCTCGCGCAGCCGGGTCGGAAAGATCGAATAGCCCGGCAAAGAACTCAAGGTTTTCGCGGGCGGTGAGCTCCCCATACAGCTGGAGCTCGTGCGAGAGTAGCCCGATCTGGCTGCGCAGCTCGAGGCCGCCATCGACGCCCGTGCGGTCTCCGTAGTGGACCGTCCCCGCCGACGGGCTGACCAACGTCGCGAGCACTCCCAGCAAGGTCGACTTTCCTGCCCCGTTCGGACCGAGCAACCCCACCAGCTCGCCTTGCTCGAGGGACAACGACACGTGGCTCAACGCACGTCGTCGGCCGTAGAAACGCGAGACGTCGTCAATGGTGAGCCGCTCGAAATCAAACACAGGTGTCTACGATCAGGAGTCCGTGATGACAGTCAGGAGATCGGTGACGCTTCGAGTTCTCGGTACACCTTCTCCAACGCGCGCACCAGCTCGCCGCGACGGCTCGAGTGCTTGGTCGAGCCTATCTTGCCGGCCCGATAGTGTCGCTCGACTTTAACGAGGTCGGCAAACAGCTTCTCTCGCCTGACCTCGAGCGCCTGCCCCCGCTTGCTCCCCGAGGTCGGGTCGACCGAACCGCGCGTGGTCCAGAC